>Ga0335075_10014148_pt1 | contig 11995 bp, 11 predicted proteins | sample Lox_Sample_24_FD_206723 | JGI IMG/M metagenome (GOLD analysis project Ga0335075, IMG submission 206723) | Soil microbial communities from Loxahatchee National Wildlife Refuge, Florida, United States - Lox_Sample_2.4 | ecosystem: Environmental > Terrestrial > Soil > Wetlands | place: USA... | reverse complement strand
TCGTGCTGATCGTGCAAGATCCCGACGTCCCGTTCGGGAAGCCAGCCACCCATGCGCTCACGGTGGGCATCGACCCTTCGCGCAGTGGCATCCCGGAGAACGCCCTGGCCAGCCCCAGCCCGATTCCCGGCATCCGGCACGGGAAAGGTGCGCTCGGCCGCCGCGGCTGGGCCGGGCCCATGCCGCCCCGATCACACGGACCCCACGCCTATGTTTTCCAGCTCTTCGCCCTCGACCAGGCCACCGGGCTGCCAGGCAGCTTCGCGCTTGCCGAGGTGATTGCCGCCATCGCAGGCCACGCCATCGGCCGCGCCCGGCTGGACGGAACATACGAAATCCGCTAGCCCCTAGAACGATCTTCACCTAAGGGCTGCCTATTTCCCCGCCCGCTGTGTCAGGCCGGGCACTTCGCCGACCAGCACGGGCAGATCTGCGTTGCTGACCGGGCGTCTTGACCTGCGCAGAACGCTGGGTGACTCGCCGCGGGCGGTTATGTCCGGCTTGAACCTTCTCTTACCGAAGACAGCCCATGGGTGAGAAACTGTGTGTGATCACGGCCGCGAGTTCAGCGGTGACCACGACGACTTCTGAAGGACCACGGAGACTACTGACTGAAGGATCATGGCCAACCAGACCGCGATTAGCGATGGGAATCTCCCGGCGGAGCCGAATAGCTTCGTCGGCCGGGAGCGGGACCTGACGGAACTGGCCAGGCTGCTCAGTGATGTCCGCGCGCTGACCCTGTGCGGACCTGGCGGCATCGGCAAGACGCGGCTCGCGCTGCGGCTGGCCTGCGAGGTTGTGCCCGGCTTCCCGGACGGGGCCTGGCTCGTGGAGCTGGCCGACACCGAGGACGCGTCGCAGGTGGCGCGGCGGGTCGCCGACGCGCTCGGCGTCGTTGCCGAGCCCGACCGGCCGCTGGCCGAGACGCTGACCGTTGCGCTGCGTCCGCGGCGGATGCTGCTGATCCTCGATACCTGCGAGCACGTCGTGGACGCGAGCGCGGCGCTGGTAGCTCAGCTGCTGGCGGGCTGCCCGGGGCTGCGCGTGATTGCGACCAGCCGAGAGCCGCTGCGGGTGCGCGGCGAGACCGTGTGGCGCGTCCCGCCGCTTGAGCTGCCCGCCGTGACTGTCGAGCTCACCGCCGGAGAACTGGCCAAGCAGGAGGCGATCCGGCTGTTCGCCGAGCGCGCCGCGGCCGTGCGACCGGGGTTCGCGGTCGATGCGGGCAATTCCAGCGCGGTGTTGCGGCTGTGCCGGACCCTGGACGGTGTGCCGCTGGCGATCGAGCTAGCCGCGGCACGGGTCGGGGCCCTGTCCGTGGAGCAGATCGCCGCTCGCGTCGGCGACCGGTTCCAGCTGCTGGCCTCGGGTGATCGCACCGCCCCGGTGCGCCAGCAGACCTTGCGGGCGGCGGTGGACTGGAGTTACGAGCTGCTGACCGAGCCCGAGCAGGTGCTGCTGCGCAGGCTCGCCGTGTTCTCCGGCTGGAACCTGGACATGGCCGAGCAGGTCTGCGCCGACGACACGATCCCTGCCGAGCAGGTGCTCGACCTGCTGGCCGCCCTGATCGACAAGTCACTGGTCACGCTGGACGGGGAGCTGAAGGGCGATGCCCGCTACCGGCTCCTCGACACGATCAGGGAGTACGCCACCGGCCGGCTTGACGCATCAGGGGAAGGGCCGGAGATACGCCTGCGGCACCGCGACTACATGCTGAAGCTGCTCGAGGACATCGTCGCCATCGCGTTCGTGCGCGGCGACCCGCCCTGGCCGGTGCGCGTGGCGCTGTACGGCCGGGCCCTGACCGAGCGGGCCAATTTCCGTACCGCGCTGGCCACCTGCGTGTCCCGCGGTGACACCGAGGTGGGCTTGCGGCTTTGTACGGGGCTGCGCAGCCCTTGGGTCGCCTACGGCGACGCGGCCGAGGGGGTGGCCTGGTTCGACCGGTTCTTTGCCGCCCAAGGCGACGTGTCGGCCTCCGTCCGGGCCCGGGCCCTGATGGTGCGGGCTGAGCTGGCCGCCGAGCAGCAGGACGTCCGGGCTGCCGGCGAGTACGCGCAGGCCGGGCTTGACCTGTGCCGGGCATCCGGAAGCGGCGGTGCGGCGGTCGCGCTGCGCGTGCTGGCGGTGGTCAGCCTCCGGGCGGGCCGGCACGAGGAGGCTCTGGCCAGCGCCGGGGCTGCGGCGCAGGCCGCACGCGGCGACGGCGACGTGTGGGAAGAAGGTCTGGCGCTCGCGGTCGAGGCCACGATCATGGCCCACCAGGGCAGGCTGGACGAGGCTCAGCGCGCCTTCACTGACGCGCTCGAGGTGCTGCGGGACAACAACGGCTGGGGCGTGGCGCAGGCCCTGTACGGCTTCGGCAGCCTGGCCCGGGCACGTGGTGATCACGCCGCGGCGCTCGGCCATTTCCGTGATGCGCTGGCCCTGTACCGGGAGATCGACGCCCGGCCGCAGATGGCCCGTTGCCTGGTTGGCATCGGCTGGGTGGCGCTGTCCCAGGGTGACCTGCAGCTGGCCAGATCCAGCCTGAGCGAGAGCCTTCAGCTGAGTCTGGCCACTGGGCAGCGTCTGGCCGTGGCCCGCGGGCTCGAGGCGTTTGCTGCCCTCGCGGTGGCCAGCGGCGACCCGGCCCGGGCCGCGAAGCTCCAGGGTGCCGCGCTGCCGCTGCGCGAGGCAGCCGGCCACGCGCCATCCGCCCTGACCCGGTCAAGGCTCGGCGGCCTGCTTGAGCCCGCTGGCCGCCAGCTGGGCGAGGCCGCGACGGCTGCGCTCATCGCCGAGGGCTCGGCGATGAGCGCGCATGAGGCGGTCAGGTTCGCGGCCGGTCCCGGCGGGCTAGCCGGCCAGGGCCTCCGGCTGGCCGTCCCGCCACAGGCGGCCGGGCCGGTCAGCTCCGACCCGGCGGCCGCGCTGACCGCGCGGGAACTCGAGATCACTGCCCTCATCGCGCGCGGCCTGTCCAACCGCGGTATCGCCGACGAGCTGGTGATCAGCCCGGCCACCGCGGCCAGGCACGTGGCCAACATCTTCAGCAAGCTCGGGTTCAGCTCGCGCGCCCAGCTCGCCGCGTGGGCCGCGCAACGCGAGACCGAGGGCGAGGGGTAGTCGGCGGCCGCGCCGCCGCATCCGGCCGGGCGTGCACATCCGCACGGCCCGGCTACACATATCGCTCCCCCGCCGTACACATCCGGCCGCGCCGCGGAATGCACATCGGGATGGCCAATTCTGGGCATGTGAAATTGCATCCGGGTGCCTAACGTCGTGTTTGGGAGCGCACGTGCGGGTCCTCGGGCTTGCTCCGGCCGCCAGGAGGGGGGTGTCCGGCCCTGCCCCAAGGACCCCATGCGGGCCCGGGTAACTCCCGGGCCCGCGGCGCTCCGCCGCCGGCCCGTACGGGCGCCGGGCCGGCGGCGATTACATACCTGACTACATAGTCCTGACGATGCGCCCTGCCATTACCGGGCCATAGCGTCGGGCCACGGGGGAACGAGCCATGACCGTACCGGGAGGTTGCCAGCCGATGACGACGGGCATTGAGCCGCCGCCTGGCGAGGTCACCGTTACCCAGCGGCTGCTGGCCCTGGCGCAGTCCCGGGGGAAGCACCGGGCTCTCGTCGGCGGCCGCGCCAGCCCGGCCTGCAGCTATGCCGAACTCGCGGGCACCGTGCAGGCGGCCGCGGCCGGGCTGGCCTGGCGCGGGCTTGAGCCGAGGGACGTCGTCGGCGTCTATGTTCCCGATGCGGCATGCTATGTGCTCGCTTCGCACGCCATCCGGGCCGCGGGTGGCGTGCCCACGCCGGTGACCAGCGGACTGACCGTGCCGGAGATCGCCGGGCAGCTCGCCGACTGCGGCGCCCGGATGCTGCTGACCGCGCCGCCGCTGGCCACTTCCGCGCTCGCGGCGGCCGACCGCTCCTGGGTGCGGCAGGTGATCTCGTTCGGCGAGTCGCCGGGCACGAGCCAGTTCAGCGTCCTGCTCGGGATGGGAGCGCTGCAGCCGGCCGCGGAGCGGGCGCAGGACCTCGCGCTGCTGCCGTACTCGCGTGATCCGGACGGGATGCTCGGTCCGGCGCCGGTCAGCCATCAGGAGATGTCCGGCATGCTGCGCAGGCTGGACATCGAGGCGGAGGTCGGCGAGAACGACGTCGTCCTGGCCGCTCCCCCGGTCGGCGACGGCCTCTCCTATACCGCCCTCATCGACCACGCCCTCCTCTGCGGCTCGACCGTGGTCGCGGCCAGCCCGGACGAGCTGGCCGGGGCGGCCGACCTGTACCACGGCACCGCGATGATCGCGGCGGGCAGCGTGGCCGTCGGCGCACGGGAGCGGCTGCGCGTGTTCGCCGTCGCGTCGTGACCGCCCGGGCCTGCACGGCCGGCCAGGTCACACGTTCAGCGGACGGTTCTCGTACGGAGTGCTCAGCACGATCGTGGTGCGGGTGGACACGCTCGCCGCGGTGCGGATCTCCTGCAGCAGTTCCTCCAGATCCGCCGGCGTCGCCACCCGGACCTTGAGTATGTAGTTCTCATCCCCGGCCACGCTGTGACACGCCTCGATCTGCCCCAGGTGCGCGAGCCGCTCCGGCGCGTCGTCCTCGGCAGCCGGATCGAACGGCTTGATGGAGATGAAGGCAGTCAGCGGCAGCCCGGCTTCGCCGGGGTCGATGATCGCCGCATAGCCCTTGATCACCCCGCGCTGTTCCAGCCGGCGCACCCGCTGCTGAGCGGCCGAGACCGAGAGCCCGGTGCGCTTGGACAGCTCGGTGAAGCTCATCCTGCCGTCCTGGGCCAGCAGCGAGACGATGATGCGGTTGATCTCCTCCACGCGGCTACCGTAGCCCGCCGGCCGCGATATCGCTGACAGTCCGGGCCCGGGCGCCGGAAGGTAACAGCCCGATATCACCCTTTACGCTCTCGTAACACAAGCACCTGCGACCTTAACATCCAGGTAACGACCGGTATACGCTCCGGCATACCCAGGCCACGGGCGCCCGCGGTGGCGAGGCAGGCGAGCGAGCAGCAGGAGCAGCGGAATGGCGCAGATCGTTCTTGACCAGGTGGACAAGGTCTATCCCGGGGGCGTGAAGGCGGTGGACGGACTCAGCCTGGAGATCGCTGACGGCGAGTTCATGGTCCTTGTCGGCCCCTCCGGATGCGGCAAGTCGACCGCGCTGAGGTCGATCGCCGGGCTGGACGAGATCACCTCGGGCACCATCTCGATCGGTGGCCGGGTCGTGAACGACCTGCCCCCCAAGGACCGCGACATCGCGATGGTGTTCCAGAATTACGCTCTGTACCCGCACATGACGGTGGAGCAGAACCTGGCCTTCGGGCTGCAGCAGCGCAAGACGCCCAAGGACGAGATCAGGCGCAGGGTGACCGATGTGGCCCGGATGCTTGGCCTGGAGGACTACCTCAAGCGCAAGCCGGCCGCGCTGTCCGGCGGCCAGCGCCAGCGGGTGGCCATGGGCCGCGCCATCGTCCGCGAGCCGCAGGCCTTCCTGATGGACGAGCCGCTCTCCAACCTGGACGCCAAGCTGCGGGTTTCCATGCGCGCCTCACTGTCCCAGCTGCACGAACGGCTAGGCGTGACCACCGTCTACGTGACCCATGACCAGGTCGAGGCGATGACGCTCGGGCAGCGGGTCTGCGTGCTGCGGGAAGGCAAACTGCAGCAGGCCGACACGCCACAGGCGCTGTTCAGCTCGCCGGTGAACCTCTTCGTGGCCGGCTTCATCGGGTCCCCGGCGATGAACTTCGTTACCGCGCAGCTTGTCCGCGACGATGGGCCGGCCGTCAGCTTCGCCGGCCACCGGCTGCCGGTGCCCGCGGCCGTGCTCAGCGCGCGGCCCGGCCTGGACGATTACTTCGGGCGCGAGGTGATCCTGGGCATCAGGCCGTCGGACTTTGAGGATGCCAGCCTGGCTGACGCCGGGTGGGCGCGGATGCCGGTGACGGCGGGCGTAACCGAGGAACTTGGCAGCGAGATCCACGTCCTGTTCAGCATCGACGCCCCGCAGGTTCAGCACTCGAGCATCGCCCAGGCCACGGCCGGGACCGACGAGGACGAGGCCATCCCGCTGGACGGCGGCCGGTCGCTGTGGACCGCCCGGGTTGCGGCCCGCAGCAAGGTCAGGCCCGGCCAGCCGGTCGAGCTCGCCGTCGACACATCCAACCTGCAGTTCTTCGATCCGGACAGCGGGCTGTCGATCGGCCACGCCCAGGGCGGGTCCTGACCGGGTGCACCCGTGCGCACCGGGGTGCACCCGGGGCGCAACGCCCGCCTACGACGGCCGGGCCAGCGACCTGCCGATCACCATCCGCTGGATCTGGTTGGTGCCCTCCACGATCTGCAGCACCTTAGCCTCGCGCATCAGCCGCGCGACCGGGAAATCCTCGACGTATCCGTAGCCGCCGAGCACCTGCACCGCATCGGTGGTCACCCGCATCGCGGCATCGCTCGCAAACAGCTTGGCCATCGCGGCCTGCGGGCCATACGGCAGCCCCCGGTCCTTGCGGCGCGCGGCGGCCAGGTACAGGGCGCGCGCGGCCTCCACCGCGGTCGCCATGTCCGCGAGCAGGAACGACATGCCCTGAAAGTCCGCGATCGGCCGGCCGAACTGGTGCCGCTCCCGAGCCCAGGCCACCGCGGCATCGAGCGCCGCCTGGGCCACACCGGTCGCGCAGGCGGCGATGCCCAGGCGCCCGGCATCGAGCGCGGCCAGCGCGATGGCAAACCCCTTGCCTTCCTCGCCGACCAGCTGGCTGGCGGGCACCCGGGCGTCTTCGAAGATCATCTGAGCGGTGACCGAGGCCCGCAGGCCCATCTTGTGCTCGGCGGACGCGGCTGACACCCCCGGCGTCTGGGCCGGCACATGCAGGCAGCTGATGCCGCGGGCACGGTCCGGCCCCTCGTGATCACCGGACGTGCGCGCGAAGAGGGTGTAGAAATCGGCCTGCCCCGCGTGTGAGATCCACGCCTTAACCCCGTTCACGATGTAATCGGGGCCGTCCGCCTGCGCCGTGGCCCGCAGCGCTGCCGCGTCGGAGCCACTGGCGGGCTCGGACAGGCAATAGGCCCCGAGCTGCTCTCCGCCGAGCATCTCCGGCAGCCAGCGCTGCTGCTGCTCGGGCGTTCCGGCGGTGGCCAGCGGGAAGCAGGTCAGCGTGTGCACGCTCACCCCGAGCCCGACGGCCAGCCACGCCCGGGACAGCTCCTCCACGACCTGCAGGTAGGTCTGGTATGGCTGCCCGCCCCCGCCGAATCGCTCGGGGTAGGGCAGCGCGAGCAGGCCGGCCCGGCCGAGGACCCGGAACGCATCGCGGGGGAACAACTCGTCGCGCTCGGCCGCATCGACCTTGGGGCGCAGCACCTCGTCGGCGAGCTCGCTGGTCAGCTCGAACAGGGCGCGAGTCTCCTCGTCGGGGCAGTCCCGCTCGACGCTCGCTGCGGTCACCGGACCTCCACGCAGACCAGCTCGCGGCCGGCATTGTTCAGCCGCTCGGACCCCTGCTCGGTGCAGACCACGATGTCCTCGATCCGGGCGCCATGCGGGCCCGGGTAGATGCCCGGCTCGATGGAGAACGCCATGCCCGGCCGCAGCGGATCGGCGTTCCCGGACACGATGTACGGATCCTCGTGTGTCTCCAGGCCGATGCCATGGCCGGTCCGGTGCATGAAGTAGTCGCCGTAGCCCGCGTCCGCGATCGGCTCGCGTGCCGCGGCGTCGATCGCCTCGGCGGTCACCCCCGGCCGGACCGCGGCGAACGCCGCCTGCTGCGCGTCCCGCAGCACCCGGTAGTAGGTGGCGAAGTCCGGCGGCGGCTCGCCGATCACGTATGTCCTGGTGCAGTCGGAGCAGTAACCGCTCGGCATGGTCCCGCCGATGTCCACCACGACGGCGTCGCCGTGCTGCAGGGCCCGGTCGGAGACCTCATGATGCGGGCTGGCCGCGTTCGGGCCGGACCCGACGATCGTGAAGTCGACCCGGGCGTGACCCTCCTGGATGATCGCGTCGGCGATATCGGCGGCGATCTGCCGCTCGGTCCGGCCCGGGCGAAGCCAGCCCGGTACCCGGGCATGCACCCGGTCGATGGCCTCGCCCGCCGCCCGCAGCGCCGCCACCTCGGCAGGCGTCTTGCGGATGCGCAGCTCGCGCAGCGCGGTACTGGCCAGATCCTGGCGGACGCTGGGCAGCGCGTCGCGGAACCGGAGCACCATCAGCGCCCACATGCGATCGGACAGGCCGACCGCGCCGGACACCCGTCCGAGCCGCGCGGCGACCAGCGCATAGGGGTCGTCGGTCTCGTCCCAGGGGATGATCTCAAGTCCCAGGCCGCCCGCGGGCGAGGCCTGAGCGGCGGGCTGTTCCAGTCTGGGCACGACCAGGAACGCCTGTCCGCCCGCACCCGTCCCGTCCGCGGCCGGTATGGCCAGGCAGGTCAGGCGCTCAAGCTGGTGTGCGTCGTATCCGGTGAGATATCGCAGGTCAGGCCCGGGGGTCAGCAGCAGTGCGGTCAGGCCTGCTTCGGCGGCGGCTGCCGCGGCCTGCTCGACCCGGTCCGCCGGGTAGAGGCCTGGATCAGGCCGCTCCGTTCCCATCGTGCCCTCCGGTTTGTTCACTGCCAATTCCGCGCTTTCCTTGCCTGAGCATCATCTCACCCGTGAGAATTGTGTCCTCATCTAGACAGTGGGGCCGACATGCCTCACGCTGGGTGCACTAAAACTGACCAGACGCGATCCGTAATGACTTCTGAGGCTATCGGAGTACCAGCAGGCCGCCCGAGTGCGGCCGCTGGTTTGTCACGCCCAGAGTCACCTCCCGTCCCGAACGTCACGGCGGCGGGTAACGGTGCCGAGCACCGGCTCACGGCGGAGTCCAGGCTCGCCGCCGAGGCCAGGCTGACCGCGGAGCTCGCCGAGGAGCGGCACGTCGCCCTGGAGCTGCAGCGGGCCATTCTGCCGCTGCACGATGAGCCATTCGACCTGCCGGGCCTGCGCACCATGGTGCGGTACCTGCCCGCGTCGAAGGCCGGCCGGGTCGGCGGCGACTGGTACATCACGGCGGACATGCCGGGCGGCCACGTCCTCATCGCGATCGGGGATGTCGGCGGGCACGGTCTGGCCGCCGCGGCGGGCATGGCCAGGCTGCGCGGTGCCCTAGCCGGGCTCGCCATCACCGGCTCGCCGCCGGAGCGGCTGGTTGGCTGGCTCAACGACCTGGTGCGGCACGTCGCGCCCGAACACACCGCCTCGGTGGTGGCCGGCTACTTCGATCCGGCCAGCCGCACGCTGACCTGGGCCCAGGCCGGCCATCCCCCGCCGATCCTGGTCCGGGACTCGTGGGCGCGGGCACTCGAGCCGCCGCCCGGCATCCTGCTGGGTGCCGGGCAGGAAGAGTACACCGCGGCGATCCTGGCCCTGTCCCCCGGCGACCTGCTGTTGCTGTACAGCGACGGGCTGATCGAGCGCAGGGACCGGTCCGTCGACGCCGGCCTGGCCACGCTGGCCGCGGCCGTGCGCGGCATCACCGACCCGGAGCGCGCGATTGCGGCCGCGCTGAGCGCACTGGGCTCTACCGACCTGGAAGACGACACCTGCCTGGTGGCGCTGCAGGTGCTGTAGCTAGCGCTGCAGCTGCTGCAACTAGCTTTGGGGCTCGGCGAGCGCGGCCACCAGGCGGCGCAGCGACGACCCCAGATTCCAGCGCTCGTCGAGGCCGGCCAGCCGCGCCGGGTCGGCTCGGGATGCGGCGAGCCGCCCGTCCACCGGCGGCAGCGGTGCATCGTCGGCCACGCGCACGACCGGCAGTGCGGCCTGCAGGTAATCCCGGGCCTGCACCAGCTTCGCCCGGCTGCCCATGGGGAAGCCGCCATGCCCGGAGTCCAGCGCGGTCAGCATCGCCTCGACCGTGCCGAAGACCCGCACCAGCGCGGCCGCGGTCTTCTCCCCCACGCCGGCGACGCCCGGCAGCCCATCGCTCGGGTCGCCGCGCAGCGTCGCGAAGGCGGCGTAGGCCCGGCCCGGGATCTGATACCTGGCGGTCACCGCGGCCTCATCCACCACCTCGAACCTGGCCACGCCGCGGGCGATGTAGACGATCCGGATCTGCCTGGAGTCGTCGACGAGCTGGAACAGGTCCCGGTCGCCGGTGACCACGTCGACCGGCCCGTCGGCCCGCGCGGCGAGCGTCCCGATGATGTCGTCGGCCTCGTATCCCTTGGCCCCGGCCATCGTCACCCCCGCGGCCGCCAGCACCTCCTCGATGACCGGGATCTGGACGGTGAGGGCGTCGGGGACCTGCTCGCTGCCGTCCGGGTTGGCCCGGTGCGCCTTGTAGGACGGGATGGCCGCCACCCGGAACGCTGGCCGCCAGGATGCGTCCATGCACGCGATCAGGCTGGTCGGTGTGCGCGAGCGGACCAGGCGGGTGATCATGTCGAGCAGCCCGCGGACGGCGTTCACCGGCGTGCCGTCCGGCGCGGTCACCGTCTCGGGGACACCGTAGAACGCCCGGAAGTACATCGAGGCGGAATCAAGCAGCATCAGCGAGCCCACCCGGTCATCCTGCCAGCCCGCCCGGTGGCTGTCATGGCCGAGGCTCAGCGAGTCCGGAGGCGATCCGCCCGTCGGCCAGCGACAGTACGGTGTCGGCGAGGTCGATCAGCGCCCGGTCGTGGGTGGCGACCAGGACGGTAACCCCCTCGGCCCGGATCGCGGTGCGCAGCAACCGCATGATCTGGCGGCCGTTTCCGAATCGAGCTGCCCGGTTGGCTCGTCGGCGATGAGCAGCTGCTGCTCGCCGCCGGAAAGCTCGCCGGGGCGCTGGTGGCCGCGATCGGGCGGCCGGCCCGGTCGAGCACCGCGTACTCCACGGCGTGCTGGGTGGCATTCCCCGTGGTCGTCGGCGGTGGCGTGCCGTCGGGTCTCGGAGTTGGCCGCGGCGAGTGCGCCGAACACGTCGGCTGCGGTCGCGGTGTCCAGCTCGCCGGTTGGCTCATCGGCCAGCGGCACCCGCTGCCGAGCCCGAACCGCCGTTCACCGCGCAGGAGGACGGTGATGGGATCTTTCTGAAACCGCATTTATGCAGTTCATCTATGGGTGCGTGAGGGCTTTGGCATTGGAGTGTCCAGGCGCCTGGTCCCTAGGCTGGGCTCATCCGTTCCAGGCCCGGGGGGAGGCACGATTGATCCAGGCGAGCGCCGTCCGCGCCCGATGTCCGGCTGACCTGGTGGCCGCGATACGCGGTGCCACGGCCCAGCGCGCTGACTGGCAGCAGACGTCCATGCTGGTCGCCGGCCAGCTGCGGCTGCACCTTCCTGGCCCGGAGATCCTGACCGCCGACGAGCGCGCGGGCAGCCCGGACGGCTACGTTTGCCACACCCTGCACACCGAGCCCGACGGGTCGTTCTCGGTCTGCGCGCTGGTGTGGCGGCCCGGGCAGCAGACCCCAATTCATGACCACGTCAGCTGGTGCGTGGTCGGCGTGCTGGCCGGAGCCGAGTACGAGGAGCTGTTCGCGCTGCGCAGCGGCGGGACCGCCCTGCGGCAGGTCGGCAGCCGGGTCAACGAGATCGGCGACGTGAGCGGCTTTGCCCCGCCCGGCGACATCCACCGGGTCAGGAACCACGGCGCCGACGTGGCGATCTCGCTGCACGTCTACGGCGCCGACATCGAGCGCCTCGGCAACAGCGTGCGCCGCACCTACGACCTGCCGATGGTGGCCAGATCCCGCTAGGCGAGCATCGCGGGCAGGTGGTCGGGCCAGGCGATGGCGTAGCCCGGGTCCTGGCCGTCGCGTAGTCGGGCATAGCGCAGTAGTTCACGGATGATGCCCGCGTTGCCCATGGCCCAGCCGGTCCTCGGGGAGTGGCCCGGTGTTCGAAGTTGCTCCAGCGTGCGCCCTGGGCGTCGACGGTCGCCCGTGCGGCGAGGTCACGGACGAGGATGCTGGCGAAGCTCAGTTCCCCGGCCTGCTCGGCGTGGCGGTCG
>Ga0335075_10014146_pt1 | contig 11996 bp, 11 predicted proteins | sample Lox_Sample_24_FD_206723 | JGI IMG/M metagenome (GOLD analysis project Ga0335075, IMG submission 206723) | Soil microbial communities from Loxahatchee National Wildlife Refuge, Florida, United States - Lox_Sample_2.4 | ecosystem: Environmental > Terrestrial > Soil > Wetlands | place: USA... | reverse complement strand
ATGCGTTTGGTGCCGGCTGCGAAGGAGCAGGGCGGGATGGGCCCGCAGCAATGACATCGGCCGTTTACTTCAGCACTGCGCGGCGCGTCATGAAAGGCGCCGAAAAGAGCGGATTCTTTGAGTGCAAGGCGGCCTGAAAGCGCGCGCATGCGCGGCGCGCTGCTCGTGATTCTTGGTGTCGCCGCCTTCGCCTGTTCGCAGGATGTGTTTCCCGTCTCGGTCGCGGCCCAGACAGCACTTCGCTCCACCGTTTCGGCGCCCCGCCTGATAGTTCATCCGATTATCCAAAACAGTGCGCAAGAACGCGCACTGCCGAACGAAACAGCGCTTCCACAACTGGTCGACATCACCTCTTCCACCGGAATCGATTTCAACCATCTTTCGAGTCCCGAGCAAAAATATATCGTGGAATCCATGAGTGGCGGCGTTGCCTTGATCGATTACGACCGCGATGGCTGGCCGGATATTTATTTCACGAATGCACAGAGCGTCGCGATGGCTTTGGCCGGCAAGAAGGCGCGCAGTGCGCTCTATCACAACAACCACAACGGAACGTTTAGCGACGTCACCGACAAGGCAGGTGTCGGCAATCCGTGTTGGGCTATGGGAGCGACGGTTGGCGACTACAACAACGATGGTTGGCCGGATTTACTGGTCACATGTTTCGGCGGCGTGGTCCTCTACCGTAACAACGGCGATGGAACGTTCACTGATGTTACGAAGCAGGCTGGGCTTGCCGGGGATAACAGCTGGGCGACCGGCGCGACCTTCGGCGACTACGACGGCGACGGCTGGGATGATTTGTTCATCTCGCATTACGTCGACTTTCATCTCGATAATCTCCCCGAATTTGGATCGAGTCCCACCTGCCAGTATCGTGGAATTAATGTCCAATGCGGACCGCGCGGCTTGCAGGGTTCGCTGGGGAACTTGTATCACAACAACCGCAATGGAACGTTCACCGACGTTTCCGAGCAAGCAGGAATCCGCAATTCTCCGAAGGCGTTCGGCTTAACGTCTGTCTGGTCGCACTTCGAGCCGGATGGTCCGCTCGATCTGCTCGTCGCCAACGACGCGGGCGTGAACTACCTCTTCCAGAACGACGGCCATGGCCATTTTTCTGAGGTGGGGTTTTCGTCGGGCATAGCGGTCAGTCAGGATGGCGCGAACCAGGCGAACATGGGCATTGCGCTCGGCGATTACATGCATACCGGCCGGCCGTCGATTGCAATCAGCCATTTCAGTGAAGAGTACATGACGCTCTATCGCAACGATGGAAAAATGAATTTTACGGACGCCTCGTTCACCTCGCGCGTCGCACCTGCGACAACCCGCTACGTCGGCTGGGGCGACGCTTTCTTGGATTTTGATAACGACGGCTGGCTCGACTTGTTTTTGGTGAATGGCCACGTCTACCCGCAAGTCGACCAGATCGTTGGGGGGCCAAAGTATCGCGAGCCGGCTCTGCTGTTCCTAAACCAGCGAGATGGCACGTTCGAGAACGTTAGCCAGATGGTGGGGCCCGCGATTCAGGTGCCGCGCGTGAGCCGTGGAGTTGCGGTCGGCGACTTATTCAACGACGGGCACGTCGACATTGTTGTAGAGAATTTGCAAGGCCAGCCAACGATTCTGAGACCCGAAGGCGGTCCTCCGAATCACTGGATCAGCTTTCAGCTCGAAGGGACGAAGAGCAATCGGCTCGCGCTGAACGCGCGCTTGAAAGTGACGGCTGGAAGCCTGGTGCAGACGCGTGAGATCCGCAGCGGCGGGAGTTACCTCTCGCAAAACGATCTGCGGCTTCACTTCGGCCTTGGCGACAAGCAGCGGGCGGATAAAGTCGAGATCTTCTGGCCGGCCGGAGATGTCGAAATGTTGACGAATCTCTCGGCCGATCGTTTCTATTGCGTCGAGGAGGGAAAGGGCGTCATTCCCTCGCAACAAATGAATCCTGGCGTAACGAAACGCTAGCGCAGCGCTATCGATCGCGGCTAAGTATAATCAGTGTAGCCACGAGGTCCTGCATGCGAACTCCGGCTCGCTTCCACGCAAGTTGCGCCTTTGCCGTCCTGCTCGTCGCAACTCCTGCGTGCGCCCAGAAATCGCGTCCGGGCAATGCAAACGACGCACCCGGGTGGCCGATTACCAATCCCGGACGAGGTAATGGGCGCGTAGTTCCTGACGCGACGCTTGGTGTGCAGAATCAGAACAATGACGCAACGGCCGAGTCGTGTTCGCTATGGATGGTTCCCCGGACGCAACAAGCAAGCGTAGATACAGCCACTCTCCAAGTCCCTGCTAAGGCGGAGCGCGAGTACGCCAAAGCGTGCCGTGATTTGAGCCAGCACAAATTGACGGCTGCAGAAAGTCACCTACGGAAGGCGATTCAGCAGTATCCGAGATATGCGGCGGCATGGGTGCTTATGGGCCAGGTTCTTGGGGCAAGCAATCAGATCAACGAGGCGCGCACCGCATGCGCTAAAGCAACTGCAGTCGATTCAGGCTATACGCCGGCGTACCTTTGCCTGGCGGATGTCGCCGCCAGGCAGCAAGTGTGGAATCAGGCTCTCGAAATGGCCGATCGCGGCCTGGCGCTCGCTCCGATGTACGATCCGTACGCGTATTTCTACAGCGCAATCGCCGAGTTCCATCTCGGTCGGCTTTCCCAAGCACAGCGGCATGCTAGCCGGGCTGTTGATGCAGACCCGTTTCATCGCATCCCGCAAGTTCACCTTTTGCTTGCCGAGATTTACGGCGCGGAACAGGACTTTCATGACGCTACGATCGAACTTCGCGCGTACCTGAAAGTCGCGCCGAATTCCCCTGATGCCGCAGCGGCAAGAGAAAAACTGGCCGAACTCGAAGGCCGCGATGCGAAGTAGTCCTATCGGATTCTCAATGTGGTGTTATCATCCGGTCGCCATGAACAACGACCCCTGCCGTCTTACGCAGATCCGCATCCTCGCGTATTGTTTTCTTGTTTCTTTTACGATGCTCGCGGCTGTGCTGCAAACCATTTCGGCGCAGCAAATGCAAACCGGCTGGGAGCACACTTACGCGCCGCCGGCCCATCCCATCGTGCTGCACGCCGCGCGGCTGCTTGACATCGAGTCGGGGAAAATCATCAGCCCTGGCGAGGTCTTGATCCGTGGCGACAAGATCGCCGAAGTCGGCCAGTCGGTAACGCGTCCCGCCGATGCGCAAACGATTGACCTCGGCGACGCGACGATTATGCCCGGCCTGATCGACGCACACGTCCATCTCTTCCTGCACCCCGGCAACGAGGGCTTGCAAACTGTCGAGGAATCAGTCCCGCAGCGCACCATTCAAGCCACTCTTGCTGCGCGCGACGACTTGATGGCAGGCTTCACCGCAGAACGCGACATGGGAACGGAAGGCGCTGGCTCAGCCGACACCGCCGTGCGCAACGCGATCAATCGTGGCGAAATCCCCGGGCCTCGCCTGCGCGTTAGCGGCAACGCAATTTCAATTCTCGGCGGGCACGAAGACGCCGTCGGTTTCAATCCAGCGCAGCATGTGCTGGGAAATGCCGATTACGCGAATACAATCGACGAAATCATCGAGACAATCCGCGAGCAGCACAAAGAAGGGTCCGACTTCGTGAAGATGTACGAAACGGGCCGCGACATTTTCGTCGACGGGAAGTTCAGTTCGCAATATCAATACACCGAACAGCAGCTCGCTGCGGCGGTTCAGGAAGCCGCGCGCCTTAGAACGAAGGTCGGTGTGCACTGCATGGGCGAGCCGGGTGCGCTGTACGCTGCCCAAGCCGGCGTTGAGTCCATCGACCATGCCGCGCAGCTCAGCGACGAAACCATGCGCATCATGCGCGAAAAAGATATCCCCGCGATTCCCACGTTTACGATCTTCGAATATTTCGCGGACCACGCGGACAATCCCGCCGCGGCCAAAGCCGAGCATCAATCGCTCGACTACCACATCCAGGAATTCAAGAAGCAAATGGCCGCCGGCATTCCGTTCGCGGTCGGCTCCGACGTTGGGCCGTTCCCCCACGGCACACAGGCGCGCGAATTGGTGCTCATGGTTCAGTACGGAATGAAGCCGCTTGCGGCCTTGCAAGCCGACATGCTCGAAGGCGCGAAGGTGCTCATGTGGCAGGGCCAGATCGGCAACGTGAAGCCCGGCTATTTCGCCGACATTGTCGCCGTGCCCGGTAATCCGCTCGACGACATCAGTGTCGTCCAGCACGTCTCCTTCGTGATGAAAGGCGGGGTAATCTACAAACGGTAATGCCGGCCCTCGACGGCGGCTGGGGAATACGTTCAATGTAGCTCAGTTCTCGGACGGGCGAGGGTCAAACTGTCCTTCAATTCCACATGTACCGCATCTCTTCGGGCCTTAAGATGCGCTTCCGTAAGACTTTACCTTGCCGTCCACCACTACGGCCACGTACTGCCCTTCGCAGAGGAACTGCATCACTTTCTTCCCCGACCGTGCCAATTGCGCCCATCTCGATTGCGTGTCGGGGTTCTGTTCCAGTCCTCGGACCTGCTTGCCCCCAAAAACAAAATCCACCTGTCGCAGGCCCCGCTTCTGAGTCCGCCGGACAGGGTAGGGCCTGCCATCCAGGTCGATCGTCGCAACGTTCCCGACGAGCGCCTGCCGCCATACCTCGATTAGCGCTTCATCGAAGCTTGATTTCATGCCGGTCTCGGACGGTGATTCATTCCCTAGGCCATCGGAGCAGGATGCATCCAACCGTGTGCCCGCAGGAAGGTCTTCAGCTGAGGGTTTTGGACTTTCAAGTCGAGCAGAGATTACGAAACACCCTCGACGAAGCGCACATCGCGTTCGGCCGCGCTGCCCAAAACTTTCAACGCCGCCTGATACGCTGGGCTTTCGTACGCAGCAATGGCGTGTTTCACGCTGTCAAATTCAATCACGACCGACCGCTCTCTCAAGCCTGCTTCGAAGGCCTTGACGGCAGTGCCGCGTGCCAGAAAGCGTCCTCCACCGGCCTGAATCGCGGGGCCAGCCAGCTTGGCGTATTCGGCTAGCGCAGCGGGGTCTGAAACAGATCGATAAAGGACGACCCAATATCCCTTGGCCATCGCTACCTTCCTTTCGATTAGCAGATTTATGATTTCTAATCTTGCGCGACGAATTTCACTACGTCTTCTGCCGCCCCGGCTCGGCGTGCGCTAATTGTTAAGGATATACCGTTTCGCGCCCGCCGGGTCTTGTGGGAAAAATCATTTCAGCCACATCATTCCAGGTTCGCCGCGAAAATTGGGCGCCTCCCTTTCTCCCGCCGACGTCGTTTGGACCCTGCTATCCTGATACCGGCGCATGTGTCCAATCGAGGCGATATGAACGATTCCAAGTACGTCATTCTCGGCGGCGGGATGGTGGCGGGCTACGCGGCGAAAGAATTGGTCGAGCGAGGCTTGAAACCAGGCGAACTGACAATCGTGTCGGCGGATACGTCGGTTCCTTACGAGCGCCCTCCTCTATCGAAGAGCTTCCTTTCCAAGAAAGATTCGGAGGAGACCATCCGAATCAACCCCGAAGATTTCTACCGTAAGAATGGCATCCAGCTGAATCTGAACTGCGACATTTCCAGCGTCGATCCCGAGACCAGGCGCCTCGCGGCTAAAACTGGCGAAGAATTCGCGTTCGAGAAGCTCATCATCGCCACCGGTGCGCGTCCGCGCACATTACAGATCGCCGGGGCCGACCTCAGGAACGTTCGTTATTTGCGCTCAATAGACGACTCGAAGGCTATTCGCCAAACCGCCGAAAAGATGAAACGTGTCGTCGTGATCGGCGGCGGATTTATTGCTATGGAAGTAGCCGCCGTCATGGCGCAAAAGCAGATCGAAGTAGTGCTTGTTCTGAACGAGGACCGCATTTGGAAACGGCTGTTCACGCCTCAAATGTCCGATTTCTTCGAATCCTATTACAGCGAGCGCGGCGTCCGCATCCTGAAGAACGCCACGATCAGAGAACTGCGCGGCGACGGCGCGGTGAATTCAATCGTGCTGGCGCGCGGCGAAACTATCCCGTGCGAGATGGTGGTTGCGGGAATCGGCGTAACGCCTGTCACGGACGTGCTTTCGGGCAGCGGAATCGAGCTGAGTGATGGCGTGACGGTGGACGAGTATCTCGAAACGAACTGTCCCGGAATTTACGCGGCGGGAGATGTAGCCAATTACCCGGACGCAATTTTTGGCAAGCGCCGTCGCGTCGAGCACTGGGATAATGCTGCCACGCAAGGCCAATACTGCGCACACGCGTTGACCGGTGAGAGAAGCCCCTTCATGCACGTGCCCTACTTCTTTTCCGATGTATTCGACCTTTCGTACGAGTATTGGGGCGACTCCTCCGGCGCAGACCAGACGATTCATCGCGGCGATCTCTCCAGCAAGAGCTTCAGCGTATGGTGGCTGCGGCAGAATCGTGTAATAGCCGCGTTCGTCATGAGTCGCCCGGACGAGGAGCGCGATGCCGCGCCAAAGTGGATCGAAACCGCGCGGCAAGCGTCGGGCGCAAAGCTACAAGACGCTTCGCAATCGATTGCAGCCGCGGTCACTCAATGAGATCAAACTGATGCGATAGTGATCGCAAAAATCGGAGAGGTGAGTGAGCGAGAAGTTGGACGGGCACTCTTGAATCAGGCAGGCCTTTTTTAGACGCTGCTCAGGCATTGTTCAGAATGTAGCGAAACGCGACTGCCTGGTTGTGCTGGTCATCGCGAGCCGAATAAACGAGGGTTATCGTTTTATGCTTTTTTCTAAGTCCTCGAAGCTCGCCAAACAATTGCGAATTTGTCCTCAACTCTTCGCCGTAGCGCTTCTGGAACTCGACCCAGCGCCGCGGATCATGTCCAAACCATTTTCGCAGTCGGTCCGACGGCCCGATTTCCTTCATCCATAGACCGACGTGCGCCTTCTCTTTGGACATACCTCGCGGCCAAATCCGGTCGACCAGCACACGATAACCATCGTCCGTCCCGGCCGCATCGTAAACCCGTTTTACCTTGAACATGGCAGTGTTGTTCCTTCACCTGACCGCAGCATATCGGATCGCTCAAGCTGGAGGGAAGTTGATTTTCAGGCGAACCCGGCAGCTTCTCGTAACTTTCGTGGTGCGGATCAGACTTCGACCAGCGTGACGCTCAGGCGGAGCCGGCCCAGGGGCGCAGTAGCCGTGCTGAGTACCGCGATCGGCGCCAGTGCCGGGTGCATGCATTAGACTTCCACTAAAGTGGCGCTCAGGCGGAGGCGGCCCGTTTGGACAGCCTGTTCGAGGGCGGTGACAACGTTTTCGTCGAACTTCGATACTTTCAGTGAACGGATGCGGTCGAGCGCGTAATCCAGATCCATTGCGGACTGATAAGGACGATTCGTAGTGATGGCGTCCAGCGTGTCTGCGACGGCGATGATGCGTGCCATCATCGGAATCTGATCGCCCGCCAATCCGTAGGGATAACCGCCGCCATCCATGCGTTCATGGTGCAGTTCGATGCCGGGGAGCACGTCGCGAAGCTGTGCGACCGGCCGCATGATGTTCGCGCCCTTCACGGTGTGCTGCTTCATCAGAGAAAACTCTTCCTCGGTCAGCTTGCCGGGCTTTTTCAGGACGCGATCTTCGACGCCGATCTTGCCCACGTCGTGGAGCAGTGCGGAAATCCGCAAGCGATCGAGGTCCTCCGTGCTGAGACCCAGAATGTCCCCGATGATCAGCGAATACTTCGCGACGCGCCCGGAATGGCCTCGCGTGTACGGGTCCTTCTCGTCGATCGCGGCCGCGAGCATGCGGATGGACCCAAGGAAGAGCTCGCGGTTTTCGGCAGCAGCGTCTTTCAGCTTTTCGACGTACTGTTCGATGTCACCGGCCATGTTATTGAACGTTTCGGCCAGCTCGCTGATTTCGGCCGCGCCGCGCACGTCGACGCGTTCGTGGAACTCTGCCCGGCTCATCGCGCGGGTCGACTCGACCAGGCCCCGAATCGGACGAGTAATGCCCAGCGCAAAAATGTACCCGAGCAAAAGCGCCACAATCGTCACGCCAACGACGAAGCTGAAGGCTTCGGCACGCATCTCGTTCACGCCTGCATCGATGCGCGTGTCGTTCAAGCTGCGTTGGGCGACGACGGCCCAGCGCAGTTCGGGAATCGTGCTGTAGGTGCCGATCATGTCGATCTTGCGGCCGCTCTGTTTGTCATTCGCTCTGAAGTTCGTAGTTTGCGTCGCGCGCAGAAATTTCGGCAGTTCCTTGAACTGCATCACGAGCGGAAACATCGAGGAGACGTCTCGTCCGGGCACCAGATCGCGCGTTTCCGGATAGGCAACGATTCGCCCGTGCACGTCGACGATGAAGACGACGCGGTGCCGTACGCTGACCTCACGCAGCCGATCCTCCAGCTGGTTAAGCGAAACGACCGCGGCAAGCATCCCGCTGAATTGGCCGTTATTCATGAGCGGAACGGACATTACCAGCGCCGGGTGCTCGTCCTGCCCCAGCGCGAACGGTGGACTCACGGAATCGATTCCCTGATAGCTGAACTGGAAGCCGCGCTTCAGTGCCGCATCGACGAATGGGTCTTGGTCGGCCGCGAAGCTGCCGGCAGACTGGCCTTTGGCCTGTTGGTTGATGGCCGTGACGTAGAGAATGTTCGGATTGTTTTCCGCGAATTCCTGTAACAGTCGCGCGATCTGCGGAGCAACGGTAGGATCGTCGACGTCCTGGATCCAACCGGTCAGCGTGAGCACCTGGCGCTGCGTAGTGAGCTGGTCGTGAACGTTCTGCTCAAATTGCAGCGTTTCACTGGCAATCGAGCGCGTTGTTTCGTTCTGCTGCACTTGCTCGGCGTCCTGGAGCTTCTCTTCGCTAAGGTTTAGGACCTGCCGATGATAGAGCCAGAGCGGCGTGACACTGACGAGCAATAGCGCCGCCAGCACGATCCAGAGGATCCGCATTCGGCGCGCCGAGAAGTGTTTGAGGGCTTGAGTGAGCACAGAAATCCCTGCTCTAAAATCCTAGAAAATACTGTGGTAAGAACACAACTGGACCAAAGTACTAGAGTAGCGGATAAGCTACCGGCTTATTGGAACTTAGGCTGGTCGGGTAGGTACGGCAGAACAGGCGCCACGAATTGGGTTGAACTGAAGCCAACAACACCCATTTTGGTATCGGAATCCACAGCGTTTTCGGAGAGGCGAGGGCAATCAGCGGCGGAAGCGAAGTCGCGGTTCCGTGCCGTTCATCAGACGCTCGATATTCCCTCTGTGCTTCACCAGAACAAGGATCGAAATGAGGATCGTGCCGACCGCTACCTCCGGCGGTGGCGCGTGGCGCGGCGCGTACAGAAAATGAACGAAGAACGGGAGTCCGACCGCCGCGAGAACCGACCCGAGCGAAGAATACCGCCAGAAGGCAACTACGACGATCCACAGGACCACGGCCGCCAGCGCCGCATTCGGTGCAATCGGCAGGAAAACGCCAAGGCTCGTTGCCACTCCCTTGCCGCCCTTGAAGCGCAGCCAAACGGGAAACATGTGCCCGATAACGGCGGCGAGAGCCGCGGCCATCATCCAGCGCACGTCCGAGTGCGTCCACCGGGCAGCGATCCAAACGGCGAGATAGCCTTTGCCGGCATCCAGGATCAACGTGAGGACTCCCGCCACCGCGCCTGAGCTGCGGGCGACATTCGCCGCGCCGATATTCCCGCTGCCGGTTTCCCGAATGTCGCGCCCGCGCGCTTTCACGATTAGAAAGCCGAACGGGATTGAGCCGAGAAAATAGGCGACCACAGCTATCAGCCAGATCGTGTTCACTCGGCTCCTTTTACGAATGCTTTACAAAAGGGATAGCTGGCCAGCCGCCTGTATTCTGCACCGGATGGGCGAAGAATGCTTTCGAATAGATGAAAATCCTTTTCCGTCGCGGCGCCGAATTCAAGATCGTGCATTTCCGCTGCCGCTTGAGCAAGCTCAGGTATTGTTGCCGGCGCGCTGAACCGCGCGAGCGTCAAGTGCGGCACAGAATCCCGCGATTCACGAGAGACGCCGAGAGGCTCGAGAGCATTTTCGATGTCTTTGGCGAGGCCCGCCAGATTCGACGAAGCCTCGACTCCGCACCAGATCACGCGCGGCCGCTTGTCGTTGGGGAAAAACCCGACGCTACGGAACCGCAGCTCGACCGCGTGCGGCGAACGAACCCGCGACAGTGCGGCTCGGATCGGATCGACCTGATCCTCAGCCACATAACCGATGAATTTCAGCGTGATGTGCATTCCCTCCGGCCGTACCCAGCGTGCTCCACGGGCGAGGGGCGCCAATCGGGCAATCAATTCGCGAATGGCATCGCGGACTTCTTCGCGAAGTTCGATAGCAACAAATAGGCGCACGCTCATGCTCGTTGCTTGTGCGCCGACGCCGAATATGGGAAATGGCGCCGGACCATGTCCAGCGCGGTTTGGGTCGCGAACCGGCGGATGCGGTCTCGATCGCCGGGGAAGCGGAACGGTTTTTCAGTAACGCCCTGCTGGTCGGCGATTCCAATGTGGACCAGTCCGACGGGCTTCTCCGGCGTGCCGCCGCCCGGACCGGCAATCCCAGTTGTGCCGATTCCGATCGTCGCTGCCGTACGCTTGCGGATTCCGTCAGCCAGCGCTACCGCGACTTCGCTGCTCACGGCTCCCTCCGCCTCAATCATCTCCTTCGGCACGCCGACGAGAGAAGTCTTAAGCTCGTTGCTGTAGCAGACGACACCGCCGAGGAAATATGACGAACTGCCAGGCACATTCGTCAGTCGTTCAGCGACCATTCCTCCTGTACAGCTTTCAGCGACTGCAATCGTCGCGCGATTCTCCGTCAGAGTGCGTGCCACAACCTCTTCCAGCGATTCGCCTGCCGAAGAGTAAAGATGGTCTCCCAGCGCAAGAGCCATTCGGCCCGCGATCTCATCGAGCAAATGCTCCGCTTTGGTGGGATCGGCCGACCACGTGCGCGGATGAAGTTCGATGCCGTTGTGCGTGGCCAGAATTGTGGTGTCTGTATCGGGATACAGCGCGTAGAGCGGCGAGATGCGCTGCTCGACTTCGGACTCGGTCAAGCCAAAGATGCGCAGCTCGCGGACGTAAAGCCGCTCGCTATGATTCAGTTTGACCAGGCGTGGCCGCACTTCCGTTTCAAAAAGGGCGCGCAGTTCAAGAGGCACTCCGGGAAGAAGAACGACGATGTGCCCGTTCGATTCCAGCCATAGGCCTGGCGCGGTGCCGCGCGGATTCGGGAGGACCGTCGCACCTTCGGGAACCATCGCTTGGCGCACGTTAATTTCAGGCATTGCGCGGCCAAAGCGGCGAAAGCGTTCCTGGATGTGGCGCAGTATCTCTTCGTCGATGCGGAGCTTACGGCCCAAAAGTTCGGCGACCGTATCGCGAGTGCGGTCGTCATCGGTGGGACCCAGGCCGCCGGAAGCGACGATCAGATCGGCGCGACTCAGGGCGTGCGAAAACGAGGAACGCATTTCTTCGGGCGAGTCGCCTACGACCGCCTTGTGAACCACGCGAACGCCGACCCGGTTCAGTTCTGCCGTCAAGAACAGGGAATTAGTGTCCAGCCGGAACGGCGTAAGCAACTCGGAGCCAACGGCGATAATTTCCGCGTTCATAGAACGTCACCAGCGGGCCACAGCGCCGGACGGCAAGTCCCCGCCCGAGATCGATTCCAGCCCGCGCAATTTGTTGTACCCGATGCGAGTTACTGAGGCAAGTGCCCGGCCTACTGGCCACGAAGGTCGTTTCTGCGCTGGCGGCGAGCCCAACTGTGCGCAAAGCCGCAAGGGTTCGCTGACTTGAATCTACACATGCTTAGTTGAAATTCGGATAATACACAGCGAAGAAGATGTCATCGCCAGGAGCCCAGTCGAAGCGTTCGATAACCCAGGAGAAGTTCGCATGAGAAAACTCCCACGTATTGCCGCTTTTATAGTTGCTCTCGCTCTGATCGTCT
>Ga0335075_10014145_pt1 | contig 11996 bp, 9 predicted proteins | sample Lox_Sample_24_FD_206723 | JGI IMG/M metagenome (GOLD analysis project Ga0335075, IMG submission 206723) | Soil microbial communities from Loxahatchee National Wildlife Refuge, Florida, United States - Lox_Sample_2.4 | ecosystem: Environmental > Terrestrial > Soil > Wetlands | place: USA: Florida... | reverse complement strand
CTCTTGCGTTTTAACCTTTCGGGCCGGGTCAGGCGGCCTTCTTAATGACGTTGTGGCGTGGTGCGGGGGTGCTGTGGCGGCCCTTGGGGCGGCCGGGGCCTGCCTTGGAGGGTTTTGGCGGGCTGGCAGGGGTTCCGGTTAGGGCTGCCAGGCGGCTGAAATCGCGGCGGACGCGGCCGGGGGTGAGCTTGCCGGGCTTGCGGGTCCGCTCCCAGCGCTGGCGGTGGTCTTCGGCGATCGGGCGGGCGAGGCGGAGCTGGGTGATGGCGGCGATGACGAGCCAGGTCCAGCGGGCGACCTGCCCGGGGTGGCGGAGGGCGGCCTTGTTCCAGCCCAGGACATGCTTGGCGAGCCGGAAGGTGTGCTCAATATCGAAGCGGTGAAGGTACGCGCGCCAGAGCAGGTCCAGGTCGGGGGTGCCGGGGCCGGCCCACCACAGCCATAGCGGCCCGGGGGCCTTGCGGCCGTTCGGCAGCCGGGTGACGGTGACCCTGATGACATGGCCCCTGATGACGGGCGGGTTGGCGAAGCCCTCGAACCGGCCGCGGCAGATCAGCTTGGGGTGCAGCCCGCCCCAGGACATGACGCGGACATCGCCGTACTGGTCGTCGTGCAGTGACAGCTCCTGGCCAGGGGTGCCCCAGGTGGCGGGGTCCTTGCACTCGAACCGGTCGCTGCCGGATCCGTGCTTGCGGGGCCGGCCGGGCATTCCGGGGATGCGGGGCGGCGGGTCCCGGTACATCACCCGGTCGTTGCGGAACCGGACCAGCACCTGCACGTCCCCCAGGTGATCGCGCAGGTCCCAAGTCAGCGGGGCCTCGTCGTAGCCGGCGTCCAGCACGTACAGCGGGATGCCGTCCTCTCCGGCTGCCCGCAGCCGGGCCGAGTGCGCGATGACCTGCTCCGCCGCCTGCCGGGTCGCGTCGTCCCTGGCCCCGACGCGGACCTGGTCCTGCGGCGCGGTCCATGAGTCGTGCGCGAACGACAGCTGGGCCAGCCACTGGAACGCCCATCCCGCGATCGCGGCGCCGTCGCCGCTATGGAAGCCAGCACAGGAATGATGGTGGAACTCGCGATCCGGGCTGCAGTCGGCCTCCGGGCGCGGGTAGGTCGAGGCGTCGATCGCGAAGACCAGCGGCCAGTCCCGCGGCCGGGCCGCGACGAGCAGGTCCCGCAGCGCCTCCTCCTCGATCCTGCCGTCCGCCAGGGCCTGGTAGATCATGCCGTGCCCCCGCCGGAACGCCGGCTCCAGGCTCAGGTACGGCAGCGAGGCCACCGGCCCCGGGGCAGCGAGCACCGCGTCCGCCAGCTCGAACAGGGAATCGGGACGCCGCCACAGGCACTCGTGCAGTTCCCGCCGGAACCACGTCAGCCCCTCCAGCGCGTCCCCGGGACATGACTGACCACCACGCGCCATACTGGATGCCACGGCCGTCGCCTTTCTCCGGAAGATCTGTGGTAAGACCTCCGAAGATGCGGCGGCCGCACCTGCTTGTCACGGCACCACGCCGTAACACCCCCAACATCACCCGCTACATGCCCATAAGAGCGGAACGTCCAGCAACGGGCCACCATGCCCGACTCGGGTTAAAACGCAAGAGTGTCGTCGCAGCCGCTGGCATGGGCCAGCTGAATGGCGAGCTGCCAGGCCTGCTCGCGATAGGGATCCTCGACAAGCACGAAGTCAATCAGATCCTTCGCCTCCCGGTAGCGGTTCATGCGGTACGCCAGCCTGGCCGCATCAACGCGCGCCGACAGGAAGATCTGGCCCAGTGTGGCCCGGCGTTCCTCGACCCACTCCCCGGAAAAGGGAGCTAGGTAGAGGCCCCGCTCGACACTGGCGAGGGCCTGTGACAGCGTCTGGAGCCGTACTTCTCTATCCTGTCGTCCCGCCTGGACGACGAGGTCGACCGCCCGCTGTGCCGAGCCCACCGCCAACTCCGGTCCAGCGACCTGGAACACGCTCCCCTTCTGCCCGGGCCTGAGCTCTGGGGGGAGGACCTCCCGAAGCCGGAAGAGGGCCTGCCGGAGGTAGCTCCGGCCCGCAGCGTCGTCTCGGCCGCCGAAAAGCGCCTCAATGAGCTTCTCCCGTGTCGCCCTCCGCTCAGGGATGCCGAGCAGGTAGCTGAGCAGCTCCAGGCTCTTGGTCAGGCGCGGCCGAACCACATGGCCGTCCACGGTAAGGGACGGTTCGCCGAACTCCTCGAGGACGAGGCGCGGTGCAACCGTGCTCACGCGCACGGGATGCTGGCCCGAGAGGACCGCGAGAATCTCATGCCAGGGCGACATGCGACTGGATGTGGCGTCTGCCGCCCTGGCTGCCACCGATGGCGTGTCCGCCAGTGCCGTGAGCAGCAGGTGCTGGGACCCATGAGTCGCGGCAAAGGTCATCGCCAGGTCGGCCGAGGCGTCGGATTCATCCTCGAGGCCGAGCCTCCACTGGGCCTCCGCCAGATAGACGGCGGCAGCCGAAAGATCAAAGTACCGGTCTCCCTTTTTCATGCTGGCGAGACAGGCGGACAAATGCTCATGAGCCTCGGTGTCCCTGCTCTGCAGGAGCATGGAGAGACCTGACCAAAGCTGCCATGCTTCGCGTGTCACCGCGTAGTCGCAGACTCCGTTCGTGACCGCCTCGGCCAGCACGCGATCGGCGCGATGCGTGTCCCGGTCAAGGCGAAGCCAGAGCTTGGCCTCGGCAAGCAGGCTGATGTTCTTGAGGACCTTCGAGCCTGTCGATGCTATGAGGTTCCGTCCGCGCTGAAGCGACGACCAGGCTTCTTCTCTCCGGCCGAGGTCCAGCATGAGGTCGACGGCCTCAACGGCGTGCAACCGTACGGGCTGCGACGAATTGCGGCAAGGCTCGTACATCGCCATCGCCGCATCGAGACGGCCCGTCGCACGCAGCGTGGCGACAACCCATGAGCCCCCGAGAATCGTGCACCACGGGTCGAAGGATCCGGGGTCGAGCCCCTCGAGCCGGCCGCGCAGGTACGCCAACCGTATCAGCATGCCGTCCAACGGGCCGGAGGGCGCGGCTGAGTGCTCAGGGAACGGTGGCGGCTCTTCTCCGGTCGCGAGTGCTATTAGCGTGTACGCGATGTGCCGATTCCGGCCCGGGGGCAGCCGATCCGCGACGCAACGGGCATCGGCGATCCGGCCCGATTGCCACAGGCACCAGCAAGCCAGGACGTAGGTCTCTTCGGCATCGGGATTCCTCAGGTCCGGGAGCCAGGCACAGCCGTGCCGGTCGATGAGCTCGACCCCCCGGCCGCATTGCTGGAGCGCGAAAGCCAATCGCAGGATGACTGACCCGATCTCCGGGGTCAGGGTGCGGACCGATCCTCCGATTGCATCGAGCCAGCGTGTTACGGGCGCGAAGTCCATCCGCGCCACGAGGTCGGGAAGGACAGCGGCAGCCAGGCGGGCGGCAGCCTCGATGTCGTGGATCCGGAGCAGTTCGTCAACGGCCTCCGCACGATTGCCATTGGCAAGCAGCACGTCAGCGTGCCGACGGCGAACCTCAGCGACCGACTCGGCATCCTCCCGCTCAAGTGCGACGCGGAGAAAGTCACGGAACACCGGCTGCGGAGTCATTCGCGAGCCATCAGCGGCCCACGTCACCGGAAGATGGCGGGTGCGTAGCCCGGCCATGATGTGCGCCGCGTTTCCCTGGCCCAGAGCCTGTGCGCCGTCGACCGAGATCTCATCGAGCAGGCTTGTGTGAAGCAGGAAAGTGCGTTCGGCCGCGGAGAGCGGGTTGAAGATGTTGGCGGCGACGTACGACAGCAGCAAATCCGGGTCCGGCTTCCGGTCTGGCGCGTTCCGCCACCCCTCGTACAGGACACCCGTGACCCAGCCCGCCGTGACGGACACAACGCCGGCCGGATCCACGTCGTCATGGCCCACTGCTCGCAGGGCCTCACCCGCTTCTTCGACATCGAAGGCGAGATCGGTCTCGAGCAGTTCCCCGAGCCGACCTTGCTCACCGGTCGAAACCAGGTCAAGCGTGATGTCGACCCGTGAGATCAGTATGAGGTTCACATCGTAGGGCAGGTACCGGGCGAAGGAAGACAGCACGGCATGGCAATTCTCGTCCGCGGCGATGCGCTCGACGTTGTCGCACACCACTATCAGCCGGCTGCCCTGCAGGCTCTCGGCAAGCAAGCCGGCCGCCTCGCCGATCGGGAGGCTGCTGCTGCCTAGGGCATCTCCCGCAACGCCGGCCGCGGCCGCGGCAACGCCCTCAACCGCCGCCTCCAGGTAGACGAGCAGCCGCCCTGCCGCTTGTTCGGTCCCGTCGAGTGTCAGCCAGGCAATGGGCCGGCCGAGGTCACGAACTGCTAGAGCCACCGCCGTGGTCTTGCCCGCGCCAGCCGTTGCGCAGACGGTCACGACCGTATGGCTGTCAAGCAACTTGCGTAGGCGCCGGCTGAGCCTCGCCCGGACGACGATGTCCTTTGCTAGCGCAGGAGTCTCCAGCTTGCGCCTGATTATCGGCCGGTGGAGCCGACCGTCCGCCGCACCCGAAGGCCCCGGCAGCACGGATTCTGACATCGCCCGCCTCCGTCCTCCCTAGTGGTGATCGTCGAGTCTGCGCCAATCGTCTGGGAAGAGATCGCTCCTCGCTGGCCCGCGCCCTCACAGCAGCTCCTCGACCCCGGCCGGGGCTTCGGGCAGGTCAGGGCCGAGGTCCAGGACCCGGTGGAAGCGTGCAATGGCGTTCCATAGGCTGATCGACATCAGCAACTCGACCAGTTGCTCCGGTTCGAAGGCCTCCTTGACGCGCTCGCGCAGCGTTTCGTCGACCCCCGTGGCGCTCTCGGCCGCGGCCACGACGGGCACATCGAGGGTGACCGCGCGGGTGAATTCCAGAGCGAGCCGCTCCGTCTCCGAGAATGACTCGAAGTCGTTGGCGGCGATCCTGACCAGTTCCTCCGCGGTCACGCCTTTCCCCTGAGCCGAAAAGCAGCGGTGGCTGACCGTGTAGCGGCAGTGGTTGAGGACAGCGACCTGGACCGCGGTGATCTCCTTGATCCGCTGGTCTAGGGGGCCGGGCCCCGTGAGCGTGCGCAGGAACGGAAAGTACTTCGAGAACAGCCCGGGTACGTTGGCCACCGCCTGCCAGGTGTGCAGCATGTGGCCGAAGGCGGCGAGCCCGGTCTCGATCGCCGGCAGATCCGCCGGATCCATGCTTTCTTTCTCGGGCAACGGCACGAGCGCCACTTCTCACTCCTCTGATTGCTGATTGCTAGTTCAGTTTGCTGGCCGAGAATGCGGTGGTTGCGTCGTCGTCTCGGGCTTGACCTCCAGGGCCGCCTCGCGCGCCGCCAGCAAGAGCAGCGCGGCGAAGTCCATGTCCCTGCCCATACCTGAATTAATGAGCCGCGTCAGCGCCTGCTCCGCCGCGGACACGGCCGGCATCGTGACCTGAAGGTCCGCTGCCGTGTCCAGCATGAGCCGCACGTCCTTGTAAAGACCTTCAGGCGGGAACGTCGGGGTGAGGTCGAGCTCAACGAATGCACCTGTCTTCATGCGGGTGAACGGCGACGCCATAACGCTGTCGTTGATGAACCGCATCAGATCGCCGCGGCTAACCCCAGCCTTCTCGCCGACCACGAGCACCTCGGCGAGAACGTTGGTCAGCGAGGCCAGCACGGCGTTCGTGCACAGCTTGACGACCCGCGCTTCATGCCCCGTACCCACGTGGTGAGTGCACGGGCCGATCAGGTCGAGCAGGGGCTGCACGCGCACGACCGCCTCCTGCTCACCCGAGACCACGAGAGTCAGCTTCCCGGCGCGCACGACATTCGGGTTACCGCTGACCGGTGCGCACACGAAAGCGGTTCCGGTGCTGCAGGCCGCGGCCGCGGCCCGCAGCGAGGCCTCAACGGAGACCGTGGAACAGTCCACCCATACGCGAGGTGCGGTGGCCGACTTCAGCGGCCCGTCCGCGGAGTCGGCCAGTGCGTCCAGGGCATCGTCGTTAGCCAGCATGCTGAACATCACGGGGGCCGTAGCCTCCGTGCCGCTGCGCAGGATCGTCGCTCCGGGGGTCTTCAGCGACTTGAGCCGCGAAGGGGACCGGTTCCATACCTGCACCGGCACTTCGGCCGCCAGGAGGCGTTCTACCATCGGCTCACCCATCCGGCCGTAGCCGAACCAGCTGACCGCCCCCGCTGGCCGGTTCACTGCCGCACCTGCGCGATGACGGGGCACAGTGGCACTGCTGTGCTGGCCCGCCCGGTGTTAGTTTCGTGGGTTGTCATTTGTCGTGTCTCTCGCGGAGATTGCCTTTCATGCATGAGCGCGCCGCCGGACACGCGCGGGGGCGGTGGAAGCCCGGATGACCAGACGGGGCCGCAGCGCCACGGCGGAGGGCGGTTCGTCGCCCCGCAAAATCGACAACACGGTTTCGGCCGCGGAGCGCCCCATCTGAATGGCGGGGTACAACACGGTCGTCAGCGACGGATCCAGGTACTCGGTCAGCGGGGTCGCGCCGTACCCGACCACAGAGACGTCCCCGGGGCAGGAGAACCCGGCTTGCCTGATCGCGGCGATCGCACCGATCGCCAGCAGGTCGTTATGGGCGAACACCCCAGTTAGCCCCTCGTCCTCGCGCAGCGAGTCCAGCATCAGCTGGCGGCCCTCGTCGACCGAGGCGAATCCTGCCCTCTTTTCCAGCGCACTGGCGCCAGTGCCCGACTGCCCGAGCGCGAACTGGAATCCGCGGGTGCGCTGGGCGAAGGCGGCGATCACCTGGGGGCCGCTGAGCTGGACGATCCTGCGGTGGCCGAGCTGAACCAGGTGCTGCGCGGCGAGCGTAGCCCCGGCGAAGTCGTCACCGAGGATCTTCGGGACGTCCAGGGCGGGCAGGTCGCGCGATGCGAGCACCATGGGGATGCCCTGGCGCAGGAATCGGGTGAGATGGCGCTGATCCTGTTCACGCGCGGCCGTGTTGATCAGCGCGTCGACCCGCCGTTCCTTCATCACCTCAAGGGCGCGGGCCATTCGTCGCTCGTCGTCCTTCGTCTCGAAGATGACCGCGGTATATCCGCTGTCCTCCAGCCGGTCGTTAATGCCCGTGAGGAGGGAACCGAAGATCGGGTTCCTGAAGTCCGGGATGAGCACGCCGACGGTCATCGTGCGACGGCTGCGCAGGCTGCTGGCCGCGGGGTTCATCCGATAGCCCAGTTCCCGTGCCGCGGCCAGCACCCGCTCGCGGGTCGAAGCACCGATTCGCGCCGACTGCACCGCGTCCATGCACCGGGACGCGGTCGACGGATGGACGCCAGCGAGGCGCGCGACATCCCGAAGTGTTGGCTCGCGCTGAGCGTCCATGGTCGGCATCCTTTTTCGTCGGTGCGGCTCGGCCTAGTGATCAGCCGGAAGATTACGCCAGTCGTCGGGGAAGAAGAACGCCTCTGACGACGGGGGGATGGGCGACTGGACCTCGATCCAGCGGGCGAACTCCTCGTTTTCGTTGACGAATCCATGGGTGCCGTCGGTGCTCACCCAGACCAGGTCGCCGGTCTGCGTCGTCTCAGGGACGCCGTCCAGCATTCCGCTCATGCCACCGTTCACGAAGTAGTAGATCTCCTCGAACGGGTGGTAGTGCACCTTGGCCGCGCGGCCGGGGCCGGACTTGGGCGCGATGCCGGCGGAGAACATGGTGTGGTGCTGGGCGCCGAGCAACTGGTCCACCATCATGCGGATCGAGATGTTCTTGATGTTGGGACCGTGGTAGCCGGGCATGTCAATGTCGCCCACCGGAGCCATGTCCGACTCCTCGAAGTGTCCCACGTAGCGGTGACGCGGGTCGGTCTCGGACGGCCGTCCGAGGTTCTCGCCGCGGAGCGGCTCGCAGGCAATCCTGTGCCGCGCTCCGTCGTAGTTCGGCGGCTTGGGCGAGTGCACGGAGAACCAGCGCAGGCCCTCATCGCCCGCGGTAAGCGAGTGCGCGACGCCGACCGGAGCGACCCCGTAGTCACCCACGCCGAGATCGTACTCAAGGCCCGCGAGACAGACCTTGCCCGTGCCCGCCTCCACGAACCAGGAGTCCTCGAACGGGCTACGGTGCCAGCCAATGGTCGCGCCCGGCGCGAGCTCGTAGAGGGACACCTCCATGTGATGGGAGCCGTGCTCCTCGCCGACGAGCAGCGCTCCCCGAAGCCCCGGGACCTCCCTCGACTCGGCCCAGACCCGTTCAGAGGCCCTCGAGATGTAGTACGCCATGCTGTCTTCCTCCAGTAATCGCCGCACCCTATGCACCGTTACGCATCCGTTTGCACATCATTGTACTGTGATGTTACAGCAGTCAAGGGTTTAGGTCATACGGCTGGCCTGCCCGAGGTAGCTCACTTGGGCGACTAAGTCGCCTTTAACTGCGAATACGCACCTCTTACGCGTGACCTGTCGTTGGACGGCGCGTCACACCATCGTTCAGCCAACTGCGCAAACGTTTGCATAGAGATGTTGCCGCAAGGCCCGAGGTAGTGCGGACGATGAAGGCTGCAAAGACCGGCGCGTCAAGCGGCAGCTGCACAGGGAGGTCTGGCTAGCGGTAATGCGTTCGGTGCCTGACATCACGATGGACTCCCACGACGGGACATCGGAGGCCGCGCCGAGCTTCGCCGGGGTGCTCGCCCTCGCGACGCAGCTCGACGGCGACCGCGACATTGGGCCGATCAACCCCACGCTCTACCAGATCGGGCCGGAGGGCGCGAAGGCCGGGATCGTCGACATCACCAGCGGGAACGACAGCGCGACGCTGCGGAGCACCGGCGCGACGGTCGCCGGCTTCAGCGCCGGGCCCGGGTTCGACGTCGCCAGCGGCTGGGGCACGGTCAACGCGGCCAAGTTCGCGCCTGCTCTGGATATCGCCACCCGGGTGTCCAGCTACGGGGCACGGGCGCAGGCCGCGGGACAGCTGGAGCACATCCACCTCGTGGCAAACGGGCCGGATGAGTACCTGCTGGCCGGGAACTTCCTGCCGACGCACCCGGTTACGTTGTCGGTCGACGGGAAGACCGTCGCCACGCTCACGGCCAACGAACTCGGCGACGTGACCTACATGATCGACCCGACCATGCTTGGGCTGTCTTCCGGGGTCCACACGGTCTCGCTGTCGAGCATGCTGATCACCGAGACTGGCACGTTCCGCTCATAGGTTCTTATCAGCAGGCGCCCGCTAGCGGCGGTTGATGCAGCCGCTAGCGGGCGAGCCGCGGGGTGGCCGGCGGCTGATCGGTCACGCCCGTCTACCAGCTAGCGGTAGCGGGCAGTCTGGCAGGACAAGTTCCCCGTAGTCCGCACGGTACGACCTGGACCGGTATCGCCTGGCCATCGACGTGATCGACCGGGTTCCCGGCCTTGCCTCACGCGCCGGGCACAAGGGTAGTGCGGAGGCTGGGTGATTTCGCGGCTGCGTCCGTTCCCCCCACAGCGCCCATTCCAGCATCAAGAAGAAGCTGACCGCCGACCCCTCAAGTACCATTCCGTACGCCGCAGCGGCGAATCGCGAGTTGAACCCACCCGCCGGCAGGTAGTTCGCCAGCAGCCTCGCCGCGACCGGGATCAACACCACGAACATGCCGATGTGGCTAAAAGCAGCCAGGCTAAATCCAGCCAGCCCGTAATTAGTGACATCCATTCTCGCATCAGGCAATCCCTTTTCTGGCCGCGGGAAAGGAGATCACGAAATGCGAGCTGACCGTAAGATCTGCCGGCGGCTCCTCGGCGCAGCCTCGGTAACACTATTGCTACTGCTAGCCGGCGCCACACCGATCGGCCGCCCCGGCCCGCTCAGCCCGTTCATCCCGAACGGGCCACGCTGACCGCCCCGCCCGTGAGGGTCCAGCTCACGGGCGGGGACCACATCCGGCCATCCGCACCAGCCAACCGAGAGAGGCAATGATGGGACAGCCGTACAGTTCGGTATTCCCTGATACAGCCCATGACGGCCAAAGGCACCGCCGAAAGACCCGGAGACCGGTCACCGAGCGGGTGGCCGACTGGAGCGCCAGGCACCGCAAGACCGCGGTCTTCGGCTGGCTGCTGCTGGTCGCCGCCGTCTTCATGGCGGGGCAGGCGACCGGCTCCAGGCAGCTTCCGCAGTACGACGCCGGGCAGTCCGGGCGAGCCGAGCGCGTCCTGAACCAGGACGAGCCCGCGCAGTTGCGGCCATACGCCCTGGTCGCGGCCGGCACCCCGCTGCTGCTCGCGGTGACCGCGCTGACAGCGTCTCCCGGGGTACTGATGATCGTCAGCCACGTGCTGCCGGTCGTCAGCTCCACCTACGAGGTCGTGGTGGTCATCGGGATGGCGGTCGGCGTCGACTACTCGCTGTTTTACCTGCGCCGCGAACGCGAGGAGCGGGCAAGGGGCCGGTCTTTCCCGGAGGCGCTGCGCATCGCCTCCCGCACGTCCGGCCACACGATCCTGATGTCCGGCCTGACCGTGATGACCGCGCTGTGCGGGCTGTTCGTGCCCGGCGGCCCCTTCCTCGGCATGGCGGCCGAGGCCATCGCGGTGGTCGCCATCGCGGTAGCGGGCTCCCTGACCGTGCTGCCCGCACTGCTGGCCTGGCTCGGGCCGCGGGCCGACGCGGGACGGATCACGTTCCTGGGCCGACCCGTTGCCTGAATAACCCCACGGAGAAAGAAGCAGATTTATCGAACAAAACTTCATAGCACTACGAGTTGAGTGCATGTAGCACTAGTGGTAGTATCTAAGTAGGCCGGCGGCAGGGGAAGCCGTAACCGGGCCCGCCCGCCTCGGGGGAGGTGATCTCGATGCAGCCAGCACCCGTTCCGGCGAACGTCGCCGAGGCGCTGTGGATGCTGGAGGCGGCGCTGGATCACCTCAACGCCGCGGACTGGGGCGGCCTGCCGGCGCCGGTGCAGCGGGCGGCGCTGACCGGGCTGGGCCGGACCGAGGCAAAGCAGACGGCGGCGCGCGCCGCGGCGCTGGCCGCGTTCGACGCCGGCGGCGGCTATACCGCTGACGGGCACGGCGGGCCGGTGCCGTGGCTGACCGGGGTGATGCGGGTGACCAAGCCCGCCGCGCAGGAGCAGGCCGGGTGGGTGCGCCGCCTGGGCCGCCACCCGCGCATCGCCGCCGCGCTGGCGGCCGGGGAGATCTCCGTGTCGTGGGCGAGGCTGTTCGCCGCCTGGAACGACCGGCTGCCCGCCGGCGACCGCGGCGACGCCGACCAGATCCTGCTTAGTGCCGCGGCCGCCGGGCTGCCGCTGGAGGACATCGCCAAGCTCGCGCAGGAAATGTACGAACGCAGCACCAGCCAGCCCGACGACGACCAGCCCTTCCGGGACCGGCGGGTGAAGCTGGAGACCACCTTCGGCGGCGCCGGGAAACTCACCGGCGACCTGTCCCCCGAATGCGCGGCGATCCTGCAGCAGGTCCTCGACGCCCTCGCCAAGCCGCTGGGCCCCGAGGACCTGCGCACCGAAGGCGAACGCCACCACGACGCCCTCGAAGAAGCACTGCGCCGGCTGATCAAGTCCGGGCTGCTGCCCGGCTCGGCCGGGATGGACACCCGCGCCATGGTGATCATGCCGCTGTCGCAGCTGCGGCAGATGCCCGGCGCCTCCGCCCTGGAAAACGCCTGGATCACCGCCCGCACCGGACAACCCGGCTGGCTGGCCGGACCCGGCGCCCAGGCCGCCGCCTGCGACGCCGAGATCACCCCGGTGGTCACCGGCACCGTCGACTGGCAAGCCGCCGATCAGCTGACCCGGGCCTGGATCGACGCCTGTGGGCTGGCACACCGCCAGGCCTGCGGCTGCACCTGCGGCGGCTGCACCTGCACCCCCACTGGCCCGCTGCCCCCCGACACCCGGGCCCGGCTGACCCAGACCCTGCTACGGCTGGCCGCCGATGCCCTGTCCGGACCCGCCGGCCTGGCCGGCTACCTGCGCACCCGGCTGCCCGGCACCGGCTACGCCACCGCCAGCCTTCCCCTCGACGTCGGGTACGCCGAC
>Ga0335075_10014144_pt1 | contig 11997 bp, 9 predicted proteins | sample Lox_Sample_24_FD_206723 | JGI IMG/M metagenome (GOLD analysis project Ga0335075, IMG submission 206723) | Soil microbial communities from Loxahatchee National Wildlife Refuge, Florida, United States - Lox_Sample_2.4 | ecosystem: Environmental > Terrestrial > Soil > Wetlands | place: USA: Florida... | reverse complement strand
CGGAATCTACGCTGGACAGACCTAGATCATCGGGCCACGAGCAGATGATCCGCCGAGATCATCCGCTGAACGGGAGCGCCTGACCATGACGGAGAACACCCGCCACCGCACTCACCCGAGGACCTACCTTATGTGTCCTCCTGAGTATTTCGCGGTGCAGTACAAGATCAACCCGTGGATGAACCCGGACCGGCCGGTCGATGCCAAGCTCGCCATGAGCCAGTGGCAACGGCTCAGCGACACGTACACAGGGCTCGGCCATACCGTCGCTACGATCACGCCCGAACCGGGCCTGCCCGACATGGTCTTCGCGGCGAACGGCGCCACCGTCATAGACGGCAAGGTGCTCGGCGCACGCTTCAAGTACCCGCAACGGCAACCTGAGGCTGCTGCCTACCTCAACTGGTTTCGTAGCCACGGCTACGGTCACGTCCGCGACTCGCAGGTGCTCAACGAGGGCGAGGGCGACATCGTGTTCGCCGGCCGGGCCATTCTGGCTGGCTATGGCTTCCGCAGCGACGAGGCCGTGCGGACCGAGCTAACGGAGCTCTTCGGCCTCCCGGTCATCAGCCTGCGGCTGGTAGACCCGCGGTTCTATCACCTCGACACCGCGATCGTCGTGCTGGATGAGGACACCGCCGCCTACTACCCGGCTGCCTTCGACGACGCCGGCCGAGCGGCGCTGACCTCGCATTTCAGCCAGCTGATCGAGGCGAAGGACGAGGACGCCGAAGTGCTCGGCCTGAACGCGATCAGCGACGGCCGGAATGTCGTACTGCCAGAGCAGGCGACCGGACTGGCGGCGCAACTACTCGACGCAGGATTCAATCCGGTCGGAGTCGACATGTCCGAGCTGCTGAAGGCAGGCGGCGGGCCTAAGTGCTGCACCCTCGAACTCAGACAGCCCGGATCAAACGCAGGATAGGCAGGAGGGCGGACATGGCAAGCACAGGACGCGACGTCGCAGCGCAACTGCGCGCCCAGGCTGCGGCGCACAGCGCGCACAACTATGCTCCACTGCCGGTCGTGATCTCCGGCGCCGAGGGCTGCTGGGTGACCGACGTCGACGGCAGGCGCTATCTGGACATGCTGGCCGCCTACTCGGCCATCAACTTCGGCCATCGTCATCCACGGCTCGTCGCGGCCGCTCAGCGTCAGCTTGAGCGCGTCACCCTGGTGAGCCGCGCCTTCGAGCACGACCAGTTCGGCCCGTTCTGTGCTGAGCTGGCGGCGCTGGCAGGCATGGAGATGGTGCTGCCGATGAACACCGGCGCCGAGGCCGTCGAGACTGCGATCAAGACCGCGCGCAAGTGGGGCTACGAGGTCAAAGGCGTGCCTGACGGTGAGGCAATCATCATCGCGTTCGACGGCAACTTCCACGGCCGGACCACCACGATCGTGAGCTTCTCGACCGACCCGGACGCGCGCGGCGGCTTCGGCCCTTACACGCCAGGCTTCAGGATCGTCCCTTACGGGGACCTTGCTGCGCTCGCCGCCGCCATGGATGACAGGGTCGTCGCGGTACTGGCGGAGCCGATCCAGGGTGAGGCCGGCGTGCTCGTGCCGCCGTCTGGCTTCCTCGCTGGCGTGCGCGAGCTATGCAGCGCCCACGGCGCGCTGTTCATCGCCGACGAGATCCAGACCGGCCTGGGCCGCACTGGCACGACGTTCGCCTGCGAACACGAGGATGTCGTTCCCGATATGTACATCCTGGGCAAGGCACTCGGTGGCGGCATCGTGCCAGTGTCCGCGGTCGTTTCGTCCAGCGACGTGCTCGGCGTCTTCAAGCCGGGCCAGCACGGCTCGACGTTCGGCGGCAACCCGCTCGCCTGCGCGGTCGCGCGCGAGGTCATCGCCATGCTGGCAACTGGAGAATTCCAGGAGCGCTCGGCCAAGCTCGGCGCGCACATGCATGACCGGCTGACCGCGCTGCCGCAACGCAAGATCAAAGACGTGCGCGGGCGCGGCCTGTGGGCCGGGATCGAGTTCACCGAGCTGACCGGGCGCGCCGCCTGCGAGCAGCTAGCAGAGCGCGGCGTGCTCGCGAAGGAAACCCACGGCTCGACGATCAGGCTGGCGCCGCCGCTGGTTATCAGCGAGGACGACCTGGACTGGGCTATCGATCAGGTCGAGGCCCTGGTTCGCTGACCGTTCCTCCAGGCGCGCTCAGGCGAGCATCTGGCACTAGGCCGGGAGCCGAGCCAGCACGCTGGAAGGTCGTGGGTTGTCGGGTGAGGCTGGTAGTTGGCCAAGTTCGGTAACCCACGCCCTTATAGGCTTCCGCCGTGACGATCCGGATCGTCTTCGAAACGCACTCGACGACACAGGACAACGAGAACGGAATCGCCACTGGCTGGCTGCCGGGCCGGTTGTCTTCGCTCGGCCGGGACCAGGCGGCTGAACTCGGCGCGCGGCGCCGGGCGGACGGAATCGCCGCCGTGTTCAGCTCGGACCTGGCCCGCTCGGTCGAGACCGCGGGAATCGCCTTCGGCGGGTCCGCGATCCCAGTGCTGCTGGACTGGCGGCTTCGCGAATGCGACTACGGCCAGCTGAACGGATCGCTTGCCGCAGAGTTGCACGCTCACCGCGCCGAGCACGTCGATATGCCGTATCCGGACGGCGAGAGCTGGCGGCAAGCGGCAGCGCGGATGGCTAGCTTCGCAGCCGACCTCTCGCCCCGCTGGTCGGGCCAGCGCGTGCTGGTCATCGGGCATGTCGCAACCCGATGGGGACTTGAGCACCTGCTACTCGGCACGCCACTTGAGGACCTAGCGGTCCGGGACTTCGGCTGGCAGCCTGGCTGGGAGTACACGGCCGAGTGACGGGACTCGGCCACAGGTCACGCGTTCTCGGGACACTGCTGCTGCGGGCGATTCGCCGCTTATGCGCATTACGCCGCTGACTTAGCATCCATCTGTGCCGTTACGAATCGTACATAACGTCGTATAAGGTTCGGCCAAAACGCTCGTTCGGGTGCTAAGTCGCTGCGGACCGGCATCCCGGCTCTCATGACGATCGGCTATTTGCCGGAAATAGCAACGTTAGCGAAGATTTTGCGGCGGTGCTGCCCTCCCGCCGCCGACTCTGCGCGGGGGCGCGCAGGTGGCGGCGGGTCAAGCTGTCCATGGTCTGGGCATGGCCGCTGAGCGGCGGTCTCAGTCGCGGGCCCGGCAGGCCTGCGGCGGCTCATTTCGCTGGCCCGACGGATCAGCGGGACGGCTGGCCGGAAACGGTCAGGCCCGGCGGGCACGGCTGCCGGCGAGCGGCCCGCCGGGTCCGGTATGGCTGATGTGCCCGGCGCGTCCTGACCGCGTCTACTTGCCGGGCCTCTCGGGCGCGGCGGCCAGCATCTGCTGCGCGCATCGCGTCAGCAACCCGCTCCGCCGCTACCGCCTGTGAGATGTACAGGTGCATTGCTCCTCCTCGATGTCCGGACCTGGTCAGGTCCATGGCATCGAGACTCCAGCTAAGGGGGCCTGAGGCGAATCGGAAGCAGTCCCTATTTCGCTGCTCCAGGCCGTCTTAGGTCGGCCCGCCCAGCTAAGAAGCCGCGCCGCGGCGCCGTTACCCGCTGACGCCGTCGTTGGCTAGTGGCCTTCACGGGGCGATTTGCCCTTTACGTTACGTTCCCGGCAAACAGCTACGGTGCACCAGGGACGTCGACAATCGATCGCACCGAGCTCACCGGCCAGGCCGACGCGAGGTTCGCGCTGAGCCGCTGCCCTGGCGCGACCGCTCATCGTACGGCCCGCTGTCCCCGTCCGGCCTGGAAGATTGCCTGGCCCGGTGGTCCCGGCTTGGCTTGGACCACGCGGCAAAGGCATAGACGCCGCCAGCGGCAGCGCACACCGCGCCGCCGAAGAGGAACCACTTGCCGGCCGTGGTGTCGGTGACCAGCACGCTGCCGTCGGCCGAGCCGCTGCTGAGGATCAGCGTCACTACGAACCACCCGGCCGCAGGAAGCACGCCGCCGAGGGCACTGCGCATGCCGACCGAACCAAGCACGCAAGTGGCCAGGATGGCCAGGTCGAACAGGACCGCGGCCAGCGGAGCCGGCCCCTGGCCGTAGTGGAATGTGCCGACCAGCCCGATGAGCGCCCCGAGCAAGCACAGCGCCACGTAGCCGCCAGCCACGACACCCCGCGGCGTCCGCGGTTTCAGGCTGCCGCGCCCGCCACCGCCGCTACCCCCGGCACCGGGCGGCGACCCGGCGGGCCCGCCCCGCGTGCTGTTCACTCCTGCAGGCTAGCCGAGACCGGCGAACAGGTCCGGCTCTCGGTCCCCCGGCGCGGCTCCGGTCCAGGCAGGCCCGGCCACCAGGGTGTAGTACTCGGTGCCGAGCGCGCGCTGGCCGACGTTGTTAGACAGCGCGAAGAACGGACTGGCCACCGCGATCTGGGTGGCGTGCGCCCGCATCGCGGCGAGCTTGGCACCGAGATAATCCCTGGCGTCGATCGCCGTTGTCACCTTCTCGTCGTCAGTGCCAAACGGCAACTCGGCCACCGACTCCACCCTGGTGAAGTCCGCGCCGCCAGGCTGCTGGCCGCCGCCGGCGTCCGGGAGCAGCGCCATCGCCTCGGCCAGCACCGAGCGGGGTATCGCTGTCGCGTAGAACTTGCTGACCAGCCCGTCAGCGAGCTCGAAAGCACGCCAGGCGACCCGGTGCGCCTGAATGTGGTCAGGGTGCCCGTAGAAGCCGTTGTCGTCGTATGTCACCAGCACCTGCGGCCGCACCTCGCGGATGACAGCGAGCAGTTCCCCCGCCGCCTCATCGACGTCCGCCTGCCAGAAGCTGCCTGACCAGTCGTTGGACGGCGTGTCCATCATGCCCGAATCGCGCCACCGGCCCGCCCCGCCGAGAAACCGGTGGTCGGTCACGCCCAGCGCCCGGCAGGCGGCGGCGAGCTCGCCGATCCGGTACTGGCCGAGACCACCGCCGGCGTCCCAGGCCAGATGTGCCAGCTCGGCCGGGATGACTTCGCCCAGCTCGCCCAGAGTGCAGGTGACCAGCGTTACCTGAGCGCCCTCGGCCGCGTACCTGGCCATGGTGGCGCCGGTGCCGATGGACTCGTCATCGGGATGGGCGTGTACCAGCAGCATGCGCCTCGCGGACGGAGTCCGGCCATCCAACGGTGCGTCCGATTTGGTCACATAGGTGAGCCTACCGACTGTGCAGACTCACTAGCTGGCAAGATCGGAGGCGTGACTGACTCCTTCCCGCGCCAGGCAGCGCGCACTATCGGCTTCACCCTCGGCGCGCCCCGCTCCTTCCAGATTGCGCCCGACGGCCAGAGCGTCGTCTTCCTCCGTTCTCAGGGCGGCACCGACCCGGTCACCTGCCTGTGGGCACTCGACGTGAGCACCGGCACGGAACGACTGGTCGCCGATCCGGCTGAGCTCGCCGTGGCCGGCGCCGAGGATGACCCTGTCGAGAGAGCACGGCGGGAACGCGCACGTGAGCGTGCTGCCGGAATCGTCGGCTTCGCCACGGACAAGAACTGCACTATGGCCTCCTTCGCGCTGACCGGCCATGTCTACCTGGCGGACCTTGCGCCTGGCGGGGGCGCGGTACGCCGGCTCGGCACCAGGTCGCCGGCCGCCGATCCGCGGCCCGACCCGGCCGGCCGGCTGGTCGCTTACGTCAGCGACGGGGTTCTGCGGGTACACGATGTGGCAACCGGAGACGACCAGGTTGTCGCCGACCCGGCCGGCGCGAGCGGAGTCAGCTTCGGGCTTGCCGAGTTCGTCGCAGCCGAGGAGATGGACCGCGGCCGCGGCTACTGGTGGGCGCCCGACGGCTCGGCCATCCTGACCGCCCGGGTCGACGAGACCCCGGTCCACGTCTGGCACATCGCCGACCCGGCCAATCCGGAACGTCCGGCCAAGGCGGTGCGCTATCCCGCAGCCGGGACGCCGAACGCCATCGTTTCTGTGCACGTGGCGACGCTCGACGGCAAGTTGACTCAGGTCCGGTGGGACTCCGAAGCGCTGCCGTATCTGGTGACGGCCACCTGGGAGGGCTCCGGCGACGGACGACCGCTGATCGTCGTGGCCAGCCGCGACCAGCGCGACATGCGCATACTCGCGGTCGATCTTGAGACCGGCGCCACCAGCGACGTGCGCACCGACACCGACCCGTCCTGGCTGGACATCGTGCCGGGCGTGCCCGCGACAACGGCGAGCGGCCGGATCGTCTGGACCGGCGACGTCGGGGACGCGAAGCGCCTGTTCTCAGGAACGCCGCACGAGCACGCAACCAACTCGGCCGCGATCCTCACGCCTGACTCGCTCAACGTCCGCGGCGTCCTCGCGGTTGACGGCGAGGCGATCCTGTTCAGCGCGAGCGGCGAGGATCCAGCCGCCGCCTCGGTGTGGACCGCGGGTCCGGCGGGCCTGGCGCGAGTCAGCCCGGCGGAGGGCACTCACGACGGCCTGCTGGCCGGCGGCACGTTGCTGCTGATCAGCCGCACGCTCGCTAATCCGCAAACCAGCGTCCGGGTGCTGCGAACCGGCCAGGACGGAAAGCTGGCCGAGGTCGCGACGATCCGCTCGCTTGCCGAGAGTCCGAACCTGCCAGCTGCCAAGCCGCAGCTCATCTGGTCAGCCGAGCCAAAGCGGATCAGGACCGCAATCGTCCTGCCGTCCTGGCACGAGCCAGGTTCGGGCAAGCTGCCAGTGGTGTGCGACCCCTACGGCGGCCCGCACGGCAAACGGGTAGTAGCCGCCGGGAACGCTTATCTGAGCTCGCAGTGGCTCGCCGATCAGGGGTTCGCGGTCGTCATCGCGGATGGCCGCGGCACGCCAGACCGGGGTTACAGCGGAGACCTGGCCGGCCCGGTCCTCGACGATCAGGTCGAGGCACTGATGTCGGCCGCGCAGCAGTGCGCGGACCTGGACACGAGCCGGGTCGGAATCCGCGGCTGGTCTTTCGGCGGTTACCTGGCCGCGCTAGCGGTGCTGCGCCGCCCGGACGTGTTCCATGCGGCGATCGCCGGCGCGCCGCCAACCGACTGGCGGCTGTATGACACCTGCTACACCGAGCGTTACCTTGGCCTGCCGGACGAGAACCCGGCGGCCTACGAACAGAGCTCGCTGCTCGCGGACGCGCCGAAGCTGACCAGGCCGCTACTGCTCATTCATGGCCTGGCCGACGATAACGTCGCGGTCGCGCACACGCTCCGGCTCTCTTCGGCACTGCTGGCAGCCGGCCGCCCGCATAGCGTGCTACCGCTGTCCGGGGTGACCCACATGGCCTCGCAGGAGGACGTGGCGGAGAATCTCCTGCTGCTCCAGGTGGACTTCTTGCGTACAGCCCTGGGTATCGACGCTCGCCAGGGAGGCGATGCCTGATGACCAGTCTGCTGATCGGCGGTTACACCGGCGACAAAGGCTCGGGCACCGGCATCACCGTGATCGATGACAACGGCGTCACCTGGACGGTTCCCGCCGAGTCGCCGTCCTGGATCGCCAGGCACCCGCGCCTGCCGGTGCTGTACGCGGTAGCCGAGACAGACGACGGGCGCGTACACGCCTGGTCGCTGGCAGACGGTGTCCCGGTCGCCGAACTGGGCAGTAGCGGCGACACCGGCGGCTCCGAGCCCGCTCACCTCAGCGTCGACAGCTCGGGCACGTTCCTGATCACTGCCAACTACAGCGGCGGCAACATCAGCGTGCACCGGCTGAACGACGACGGCAGCATCGGGCCGCGTACCCAGCTGGTCCAGCACTCGCGGCACGGCGAGCACCCCCGCCAGGAGCAGGCGCACCCGCACATGGTCCGCGTCGTCGACGGCAGTGTGCTGATCATTGATCTGGGCGGCGATGCGATCTATCAGTACCGGCTGGGTGAGGATGGCACGCTTGAACTGGAGCGGATCATCAGCGCGCCAGCCGGCTCCGGTCCGCGGCACGCGCTGCCCGTTGCCGACCGGTACTACGTCACCGCCGAACTGAGCGGCGAAGTGCTTGTCTACAACGCCGACGGGCGGTTTCTCGGTGCCGTTCCGGCCAGCAAGGTAGCCGGGCACAACCAGACGTCCGAACTCGCCAGCAACGGTCGCTACCTCTACGTCGCCAACCGCGGACCGAACACCGTCACGGTGTTCGCGCTCGACGGCGAGCTGCCTCGGTACGTGACCGAAGTTCCTGTCGGGGACTGGCCCCGGCACATCGGACTTGACGGCGACCTGCTGTACGTCGCCAACGAGCGGTCGAATCAGGTGATGGTGCTGCGCACCGACCCGGCCACCGGCGTCCCGGCACTCGAGCGGAGCATCGAAGTCCCGAGCCCGACCGTTGTCCTGCCGTGAAACGGGTCCTGCCGTGAGTGGCGTCCTGCCGTGAGTGGGGGCCGGCCGCCGGACCGGGCCCGTGCCCGTGACCTCGGGGTGGCCCCCGGCCGGCTGGCTACCGGGCCAGCCAATGCGATCACGGACGTGCCCGGCATCCGGGTCGGGCACGCGACCGTCGTCGAGGGAGCCGGAATCAGGACTGGCGTCACGGCGATCGTGCACGATGAGTTGCTGGGCGGTGGCGCACTCCCGGCCGGGCTGTCGGTGTTTAACGGCTTCGGCAAGATGGTGGGCAGCACGCAAGTAGCTGAACTCGGCACGGTCGAGACGCCGGTGCTGCTGACGGCTACCTTGTCCGTCTTCCGGGTCGCTGACGCGCTGCTCAGCTACCTGTGCGACCTGAGTTACCGGCATGAGGGGCATGGCAGCCAGCCGCCGGGCACCCTGAATCCGGTCGTGGCCGAAACCAACGACGGCTACCTGTCCGACATCTGGGCGCGGCCGGTCGCTGCCGAGCACGTCCGGATTGCGCTGGACACCGCGGCAGGCGGCCCGGTCGCCGAAGGGTGCGTCGGCGCTGGCACTGGCACCGGCGCGCTCGGCTTCAAGGCCGGCATCGGCACATCCTCGCGCGTGGCCCCGTGGTCGGCCGGGCCGGTGACACTCGGCGTGCTGGTGCAAGCCAACTTCAGCGGTGAGCTCACCGTACTCGGCGTGCCTATCCCGGCCACCGGGAGAGAACCGGTGCCTGACCACGGAAACTCGTGCGTCATCGTGCTGGCCACCGACGCCGTGCTTGACTCCCGGCAGCTTGAGCGGTTGGCGAGCCGGGCGTTCGGCGGGATGGCGCGAGCGGGCTCAGATTTCTCCGGACGCAGCGGGGACTACGCGCTCGCCATCAGTACCGCGCGTCCGGTATCTGCGGCCGGGCAGGCCGGAGCGCAGGGAACCGCCGCCACGCAGGCCAGTGCCGCCGCGTCCAGCGCTGCTGCCGCGCCGGCCAGCTACCCCGTTCCCGCTAAAGATCTTGATTTGCTCTTCCAGGCCGCGATTGAGGCGACCGAGGAAGCCATTCTGAATTCGCTGTTCATGGCAGTAACCACGACAGGCTTCCGCGACCACGTCCGGCACGCTGTGTCGCTGGACGAGGTAGTCGCACGAGTCGGCGGCAAGCTGGCCGGGTCGTAACGTGGCTATGAGCTTTGCCACATTTAGTCACACTATGAGGGCCGAGCCGCGGCTCAGCAGGCTCACGGCCGCCCTACTGACACTTAACTCACAGGCCGTCTGGACCAGGAAACGGTCGTATGTAGTGAGTCTCACATGACCGGAAGCCCTGCCCGACGCCCGCGAGTGGTATTGCTTGGAATAGGGTTTCCCCGCGAAGGAGCCCGCTGTGACCCGGCCGTTCGCCCATTAATCCGGGCGGCTCCCGGAAACCGCCAGCGGATCCTGCGTGATCCCAGTGAGTTCCAGGGCGGAGACGTCGACGAATGACGCAAGTAACGGATGCGCCGGCCAAGACCAGGGCGCAGATCAGCCAGAAAACACTGCGTACTGATCGCTGGTGGGAGCAGCCGGCGCTGGTCGCCACGCTGCTGACCATCTGGGTCGCCTATGCGACCGTGCACGTCTTCATCGGCAAGTGGTACTGGGTGCCGCAATACCACTACCTGACGCCGTTCTACTCGCCGTGTGTCAGCAGCGAGTGCGTGCCGGGCTCGTCTAGCCTCGGCCACTGGATCGGCAGCCTGCCGCCCATCATCCCGTATGCGTTCGTGTCGCTGCCGTTCGTGCTCGGGTTCCGGCTCAGCTGCTACTACTACCGGCGCGCCTATTACCGGGCCTTCTGGCGGGCGCCAGCCGCCTGCGCGGTCCGAGAGCCGCACGCGACGTACAGCGGCGAGACCCGCTTCCCGCTCATCATGCAGAACCTGCACCGCTACTTCTTCTACATGGTGATCGTGATCTCCATCTTGAACACCTACGACGTGATCGAGGCGTTCCACGGCAAGACCGGCGGCATCGGGTTTGGCCTCGGCACCCTGATCATGCTGGTCAACGTGGTGCTTCTGTGGGCATACTCGCTGTCCTGCCATTCCTGCCGGCATATCACCGGTGGCAGGCTTAAGCATTTTTCGTCGCATCCGGTCCGATACTGGATCTGGAACCGGATTTCCTGGCTGAACGCGCGGCATATGCAGCTCGCGTGGACGACGCTCGGCACTTTGATGCTGACCGACCTGTACATCTGGCTGCTCGCTGCTCACGTGTTCAGCGACCTCCGGTTCTACAACTGAGGCAGGCAAGACCATGACTGACATCGAGCGGATCCCTTACGACGTCGTCGTGATCGGGGCTGGCGGCTCGGGCTTGCGGGCGGCGATCGAGGCACGGCTGGCCGGCAAGCGGACCGCGATCATCTCGAAGTCCCTCTTCGGCAAGGCGCACACCGTCATGGCCGAGGGCGGCTGCGCCGCTGCCATGGGCAACGTCAACCCGAACGACAACTGGATGGTCCACTTCCGCGACACCATGCGCGGCGGCAAGTTCCTGAACAACCCGCGCATGGCCGAACTGCACGCGAAGGAAGCCCCGGACCGGGTCTATGAGCTGGAGGCCTGGGGCGCGCTGTTCGACCGCACCTCCGACGGCAAGATCAGCCAGCGGAACTTCGGCGGCCACGAGTACCCGCGGCTTGCCCACGTCGGGGACAGGACCGGCCTTGAGATGATCCGCACCCTGCAGCAGAAGGTGGTAGCGCTGCAGCAGGAGGACGCCGTCTCGCACGGCGACCCCGAGGCAATGATCAAGGTCTATGCCGAAACGACGATCACCCGGCTGATCAAGGACGGCGACGGCCGGATCGCCGGAGCGTTCGGCTACATCCGGGAGACCGGGCAGTTCGTGGTCTTCGAGGCGCCCGCTGTCATCCTTGCCACCGGCGGCATCGGCAAGACCTTTAAGGTCAGCTCGAACTCCTGGGAGTACACCGGAGACGGCCACGCGCTGGCGCTGCTGGCCGGGGCCAAGTTGCTGAACATGGAATTCGTGCAGTTCCACCCGACGCACATGGTGTGGCCCATCTCGGTACGCGGCCTGCTGGTCACCGAGTCTGTTCGCGGTGACGGCGGCGTGCTGCGCAACTCCGAGGGCAAGCGGTACATGTTCAACTACGTGCCGGAGGTGTTCCGGGCGCAATACGCCGAGACCGAGGAAGAGGCCGACCGCTGGTACTCCGACCCGGATCACAACCGGCGCCCGCCGGAACTGCTGCCGCGTGACGAAGTCGCCCGGGCGAACAACGCCGAGGTCAAGGCCGGGCGCGGGTCACCGCACGGCGGCGTGTTCCTGGATATCGCCTCGCGACTGTCGGCCGAGGAGATCCTGAAGCGGCTGCCTTCGATGTATCACCAGTTCAAGGAACTGGCTGACGTCGACATCACCAAGGAGCCGATGGAGGTCGGGCCGGCCCAGCATTACGTGATGGGCGGCGTCGAGGTCGATCCGGACACCGGTGAGTCCTGCGTGCCCGGCCTGTTCGCGGCCGGTGAGGTCTCCGGCGGCATGCACGGCTCGAACCGGCTCGGCGGCAACTCGCTGTCTGACCTGCTGGTCTTCGGCCGCCGGTCAGGCCTCGGAGCGGCCGAGTACATCGAGCGGATCGGGCCTAAGCTGCCGGTCGCCGATGAAGGTGAGATCGAGG
>Ga0335075_10014143_pt1 | contig 11999 bp, 8 predicted proteins | sample Lox_Sample_24_FD_206723 | JGI IMG/M metagenome (GOLD analysis project Ga0335075, IMG submission 206723) | Soil microbial communities from Loxahatchee National Wildlife Refuge, Florida, United States - Lox_Sample_2.4 | ecosystem: Environmental > Terrestrial > Soil > Wetlands | place: USA: Florida... | reverse complement strand
GTCCAGCACGCGGCGAATCTGGTAGTGATCCACCTCCGTGGGAGCTTCGAAACGGCTGATGCTGCTGACCATGTCGAGGCGCGTGGGCTGCTTCAAGCCGGCCCCGTGCAGCGGAATCGACTTGAGGTCGAGCACGCTCTTGATTTGCTGCTCCGCATACTGCACGTTCAGAAAATAGTTGTTGTTGTTTTTCGGATCGATCCAGATATTAGGCGCGACCATCTGATTGGAAGTGAGGGCAGTGATGACGTTCTGCACCACTTCCTTCTCGCTTAAACCCAATTCCCCGGCGCGAGTGCGGTCGATATCCAGCTTCAGCGCCGGATAATCGAGATCCTGCGGGATAAATGCATCCGCGACGCCGCGCATGGTACGGATTTTTTCAGCCACCTCGAGCGTCGTACGATAAGCGGCGCGCAGGTCTGTTCCACCGACTTGCACGTCGATGGGCGCGGCCAGTCCGAGATTCAGAACCGCGTCCACCAGGCTGCCTGAAGAAAAGTACGCTGCAAGTTCCGGCATCTGGTCCGCGATACGCGCTTTGACGCGCGACATGTATTCGAAGCTGTCCGTCTTGTGGCCGGGTTTAAGGCCCACCTGCACAAACGCGGTGTGCATCGCCGAATTTGAAGTGTAGATGGCGGAGAAGCCGGGATCGACTCCAATGTTGGAAACGATCATGCTGAGATCGCGCTCCGGGATGGTGCGGCGAATCAGGTCTTCGAGGCGCGCTATTTCTTTTTCCGTCTCGGTCAGCCTGGTACCCGACGGGGCTTTCACATTAATGACGAACTGTCCGGCGTCGGTACGGGGAAAGAAAGATAGCTGCAGGCTCGGGAACAACAGGAGGCTTGCGGCGAATGCGACGCCAAAGCCGGCGAGCGTAAGAGCCGGACGGCGCAGCACAACGGCGACGCAGGCATCATAGCCCGCCAGGAAGCGATTGAAAGCCCGGTTGAACCCGGCGTTAAATCTTGCGCCGAACGAGCGATGGGCCTGAGGGTGCGACGCGTCGTTTTTCAAGAAGCGCGCGCAGAAGAGCGGCACTACCGTGAGCGCGACCACGTAGGAGGCGAACAAGGATATGACCACCGCCAACGCCAGGGACGAGAACAGGAACTTACTGACGCCGTACAACATCGTGACGGGAAAGAAAACCACCACGGTGGTGAGCGTAGCCGCGAGCACAGGCAGGGCCACTTCGCGTCCGCCCTTCTCGGCGGCGACAACGGGCGGATCTCCCATTTCGAGGTGACGGTAAATGTTTTCCAGTACGACCACCGAATTGTCGATGAGCCGGGAGAGAGCGAGCGCCAGTCCGCCGAGAACCATGGTGTTAATGGAACTGCCGCCGAACTGCAGCGCGATGAATGTCGCCAGCGCCGACAGAGGGATGGAAAAGAACACCGCGACAGTGGCGCGCATGCTGCCGAGGAACACCAGAATCATGATCGACGTCAAGAAGAGGCCGATGCCGCCCTCATCGAGCAAAGTACGAATGGCAGTCTTTACGAACTGCGATTGGTCGAACACGACGGTATTTACCAGCGAGGGGGGAACGTCGAACAGGTGTTTCAACTTCTCGCGGACGCCATCTACTACCGCGATGGTGTTGGAATCGCCGCCCTGCTTGAGCACCGGGAGGTAGACGGAGCGCTGCCCGTCCACGCGCACGGCGTTGTATTGCAGGGCGTAGGCATCTTTCGCGGCGCCGATATCGGAGACCCGCACGGGGTTCTCGCCAGCCAGCTTGATGGGTACGCGGTTAATGTCTTCCACTTTGCTGACCTGGCTGTTGGCGTAGATGTTGTAGTCGTAACGTCCGATCTGCACGTCGCCGGCGGGAAGAATCAGGTTCGATTCGTTCATTGCGCGGACAACATCCATCAAGCTCATCTGGCGCGCTTCCAGCTTGTTCGGATCGGCGTAAAGCATGATTTCGCGCCAACGGCCCCCGAAGGGCTGCGGCACGGCCGCGCCGCGCACGCCCGCCAATTGGTTGCGCACGACGTTCTGCGCCAGGTCTTTCAACTGCGTCTCGCTGAGATCTTCGCCGCGTAAGGTGACCAGGCATACCGGCAGGCTGGATGCGTCCATTTTCAAAACGAACGGGGGCAGCGTGCCCGGCGGCAAATGGCTGATCTCCGCCATCGCGAGACTCGCGATCGTGGTTACGGCGGAATCGGGGTTGGTTCCCGGCTGGAAGAAAACCTTGATGAGACTCACTCCGGCCAGCGAGCGCGATTCCATGTGGTCGATTCCGCTGGCCAGCGTGAAGAAGCGCTCCAGGTGATAGGTGATATTGCCTTCCACCTGTTCCGGAGGCATGCCCGAATAGAAGGTGGCTACGGCGACAACGGGAATGTTCATGGCCGGGAACAGGTCTACCGGCATGCGCACAAGGCTCACCGCGCCCACAATCATGATCACCAGGCAGACCACGACGATGAGATACGGAGTTCGGATGGCGAAGCGAGACATCTTTAGCTCCCCGCCTCAAGCGATTTGCTTTGCACGCGCTCCCCGTCTTTCAATCCCGCGTGGCGGCCGACTACTACGGTTTGACCTTCGTCCAGTCCCGAGCGGATTTCCACCCGCTGGCTATCTTCGAGGCCCAGGGTCACCGGCGCGATGTGGATCATCCCGCCGGGCATCACGGCGAAGACTCGCGCCGCGGTTGCACCACGGTCCACCGCGTCCAACGGAACCGCCACTACTCCGCGGCGTTCCTCCACGCGCAGATTCACTTCCGCATACATGCCGGGAACCAGCGTAAGCGACGGGTTGGGGACATCCACCTCGGTGTCCATGGTTCTGGTCGACGGCTGGATGCGGTCGGCAAACCGAGCCACGCGTCCTGGGAATGTACGGCCGAGCGAGGACACCCGAACGTCTACGGTCTCGCCAACATGCACGTTAGGAACCGCCGATTCCGGTACCGGCAGAATCAACCGGAGCAGGTTGTTTTGCGAAAGCTGCACTACGGGCATGGCCTGGGTTTGAGAAGAAGTGCCCGCCTGAATCATGGAACCGGCATTGGCGTAGCGCTTTGTTACCACGCCGTCAAAGGGGGCGGTGATGGTCGCATAGTTGTGCAGCGTGCGGATGCGGGCCTGGTCGGCGCGCGCCACCCTGGAGCGCTGCCGCGCCGTCTGCAGATTGGATTTCGCGGCGGCAACCTGCGCCTCGGCGATCAGGTCGTGCGAGTGCGCTTCATCCACTTCCTGCTGGGGCACGATACCCGGCTCGCGTTTCATGACATCGGCTATGCGGGTATAAGACAGGTGCGCCAGATCGTGCGACAGTTCGGCTCGATGCAGGTCGTCGTCGGCGGCCGCAGCCTCTGCATCCGCCTGGTCGATGGCAGCGGAGGCCCTCGTCAGATCGTTTTCCATTTCCGGCATCTCGAGCACCGCGAGCACCTGGCCCTCCCGGACGCGATCTCCGATGTCTACTTTGATCTCGCGGACGTATCCAGCCACCTTGGCCAGGACGTCCACTTGTTGGAAAGGCTCGAATTCGGCGGTCAGAAGAAGATCGCTGGCAATGTCGACGCGCTCCGCCCGGGCGACCGGAACCACCAGAATTGAGGACTCGGTACGCTCTTTCGCGGCGCTGTTACGAGCGCAAGAGCTGAGAAGAACGGCTGCTGCGAGCGTTGCCGCGAATGCCACTGGAAGTCCGCTCTTCATCGCAAAACTCCCGTGACAAACGACAATGCCGCGCGCCGGCTCAAATAATCGTACTTGGCGTTCGCCGCGTCGATATCCGCGGACACCTGCGCCACCTGGGCCTGATTCAACTCCACAATGCTCCCGAGTCCGTTGTCGTAGCGGATCTGCGCCAGCCGCAAACTCTGATTGGCCTGCGACACCAAACGGGCGGTAACGTCCAAACGCCGGAACGCCGTGTTCGCCTGGAGCCACGCCACCCTGGTCTGCTCGGAAACTTGAACTGTGAGATTCTGAACGTCGCGATCGGCAGCCTCGGCGCGGAACTCCGCCTCGGCGTGCCGCGCGGCATACAAATGTCCATTCAAGATGGACACGCTGACATTCACGCCCGCGGCGCTGTACACGCCCTTCAGCCGGGGATCGGTCGCGGGAAGTCCGCCCGCTACGCCCATGAGGCTCACCGCCGGGCGATTCAATGCTTTTTCCGCGGCGGCAAAGCGCTGCGCGGCATCGCGGCTCAGGCGCAAGGCGGCAAGGTCGGGTCTATTCTTCAGCGCTTCGGCCACAACGGCTTCCATGTTTGGCTGGAGCGGCGGGGGCAAGGGCTCATCCACAAGTTCGAACGATTCCGTGCCGGCGGCGCCCAATGCCGCCGATAATCGAGCGTTGCCCGCGGCCGCGTCGTCCTCGGCGCGCACCAGTCCGAGTTCCGCGTCGGAGGCGGCCACTTCGGCGAAACTCACATCCAGCGTCGACTTGAGCGAACTCTGGGCGAGCGCTCGCACCTGCTGCAATGTCAAACGCCGGTTCTCCACTACCGCTCTCGCTACGCGAAGCACCGACTGCGCCCCCAGCGCCTGGTAATACGCCTGATCGACTTCGATCAGGGTGGCGGCGCGCGCGTCGGTGAGGGTCTGCTGTTGCGCCGCGGCTCTCAGTCTGGCCGATTCCGCCAGATTCCCGGTTCGCCCGAAGTCCGTGATCAACTGGCTGACCGTCACGCCGGCGGCCACCCGGCTGTAGAGGCTCGAGGTCTGGACGGCCCCCGCGGCGAGAGTCGAGTTATGCTCCGCCGCCACGCTGGTGAAGTTGCCGCCTACCTGCGGATAGAGGGGCGAGCGCGCCTCTCTGACGATCTGTTTGGCCGCTTGCGCCAGCAGACCGGCCGCTTGAATCCGAGGATGATTGCGAAGCGCGATCTGTTCCGCTTCGACCAGCGTGAGCCGGCGCGCGGCCTGGGCGACGGCGTTTTTTGCTATCGGACTGAGCGCAACCAGCGCAACCGTCAGGAGTCGCCGTTTGTGCATCCTAGCTGGGTTCTTGCCGGACAGCGGATTTGACGATCGTGGTTTCGTGCGCCTCAATGAGTCCGTCCGTGATCAGGTCACATAGGGAAGGGAGCAGGGCATCCACGGCGTCGCTGGTTTCGATGAACTCGATGCGCACCGGAAGATGCTCGCGATCGCCGTCGGTGGAATGCATGCGATGATGAGATCCGAAACCGGCCGACGGGCGGATCAGCGTGGCTCCGGCAACTCCGCGCTCGCGTAGAAACGTAAAAATCTCGTTGAACAGAAAGTCGTGGCGCGAGGTTGTGTCTTCGTTCAAATGAATCGTGATCTTCTTCGCCAAACCCGGCGGCAGCATGCGTTCCTTTCGCGTTGCGCGGCGTCTCACCCGCGTATGTCCGTTTTTAGCATCCGAAGGGCCCGTTTCCCGCTGAAGACTCCCTGATACTTTTCTGATCGGAGCGTCAGGGAATTATCAGGATTTCGTCAGTTGCGGCGAGGGGTCCGGCGCTCCTATAAAGAAGAAGCGTGGATATTCTCGTAGTGGAGGATGAGCAGAAGATGGCGCAGGCGCTTCGCGAAGGCCTGGAAGCGGACGATTATTCCGTTCGCGTGGCGCACACCGGCGAAGAAGGCTTCTATTTAGCGCAAGCCCAGCGGTTCGACCTGGTGATTCTCGACGTCATGCTGCCCGGCCACGACGGATTAGAAATTCTCTCGACACTGCGCCGCCGCGGCGTGAAGACCCCGGTCCTGTTGCTTACATCGCGGGATGCGATCGAGGACCGCGTGCGCGGCCTCGACAGCGGGGCTGACGACTACCTGGTCAAGCCGTTCGCTTTTCCGGAATTGCTGGCGCGGATGCGCGTTCTGTTACGGCGGGGCAAGCCGGAGCCCAGCCCGCGCCACCGGCTGGCGGACCTGGAGATCGACTCGGCGACCCGATCGGTGGCGCGTGGAGGCCAGCAGATCGAATTATCGGCCCGCGAGTTCGATCTGCTCGAATATCTGTTCGCGAACAAGGGCCGCGTGGTCTCGCGCGAGATGCTGTCTCGCGATATCTGGAAGGAGACCGCGCGCCAGACTCCCATCGACAACGTCATCGATGCGCAAATGGTGCGCTTGCGGCGCAAACTCGACGCGCAGTTCGAGCGCAAACTCCTCCACACGGTGCGCGGAGTCGGCTTCGTGCTACGCGAGGAAACCGAGACTTGATGCGGCTTCGCCCGACGCACCTGCGAGCGCGCCTGACGCTGTGGTACCTGACGGTGCTGGCCGCTCTGTTGATTGTTGCCTGGGCGGGAACCTGCGCGCTCTTGTTTTGGAAGCTGCGCACGCAACTCGATCGCTTCTCCATCGAGGAAATCGAGACCGTCGAAGGGCTGTTTTATTTCACGCCTTCGGGGGATTTGCGGTTGCGCGAGGATTATCACAACCACGCCGCGTCGAAGGACGTGATCGAACGTTATGTGGAGGTGCGCTCTCCGGATGGCGCGGTTCTATTTCGTAACGAACGGCTCGGGAACCGCGAACTCGGAGGCGCGCCGATTTCGGGAGAAGGCGTGGGCGGGTACATGCCGCGTTCCGTGCGGCTTTCCGATGGGACGCGCGTGCGAGCGGTCAGCCGTCTGCACCGGCTCGACGGCCGACCGCTTCTGATTCGTCTCGCGCACAGCGAGGAACCGCTATATTCAAGCCTGCGGCAACTGCTGTTGTCGTCACTGGTGGTGTTGCCGCTGGTGCTTCTGGTGGCCTGGGCCGCCGGTTACGGGCTCGCGCGGCATGCGTTGAGCCCGATTGAGGACATGGTCCGGCGCGCTCGCGAGATCACCCCGGATAACCTGAGCGCGCGCCTGCCCAATGACGATGCCGACGATGAACTGGGACAACTGGCACGAGTGTTCAATGGCACGCTGGCGCGTCTGGAACTGGCGTTCGACCAATTGCGGCGTTTCACGTCAGACGCCTCTCACGAATTGCGAACGCCGTTAGCCATGATTCGCAGCGTAGGCGAGGTGGGGCTGCAAAAAGACGGAAGCCGGGCGGAATACCGCGACATCGTGGGGAGCATGCTGGAGGAGGTGAACCGGCTGACGTTACTGGTTGACAATCTGCTGACGATTTCACGGGCCGATTCCGGTCATCTGCACGTGAAGAAAACCGACGTCGCAATCTTTGCGCTGGCGCGTGAGGCGGCCGCGGTATTGGATGTTTTGACCGAAGAAAGAGAGCAGCGCATCGTGATGGAAGGCGATGAAGAAGCGGTGGTGCAAGGCGACCCGCTCTTCCTTCGCCAGGCGTTGATGAATATCATCCATAATGCGGTGAAATATTCGCCGGTGGGGGCGATGGTTTGGGTACGCGTACGAATTGACGGCCGCGGGGTAACGGTCGAAGTAGAGGACAACGGACCGGGAATCCCGCCCGAGGACCGGCCGAGAATCTTCGATCGCTTTTACCGCGTCGACAAGGCGCGCTGGCGGGAATCGGGCGGCGCGGGGCTGGGTCTGGCAATTGCGAAATGGGCGGTGGAGGCACATGGGGGCGCGGTCACAGTAATGTGCAAGCAAGACGCCGGCTGCATTTTCAAAATCTCGTTACCTTTCGGTGAGCGGAAAATGGCAATGTCGGAAACTCTACGCTAGGATGCCCGCGCGCGTTCCCACCGATGTGTTTTGGAGCCGCGAACGCTTACTTTCCCTTGGCCCCATGCAGCAGCGCGGTCACGCCCAGCAAACCGCCCACCGCCGCGGCAATAGGATCCTTATTGCGGCTCAGTTCGGAGCTGAAATGGTACAAATCGTCCGCCGAGGAAAGATCTTCTAAACCAATTAGCCGCAAAGTACGTTCGAGCAGCGAGTCGGCCAGCGCCGGACCCATGACACGGGAGAGCTTCGCTCGAGCGATCTCTCCGAAGTCTTCTCCCACGGGCCTGCTGCTCAACCGGTTCGCTCCAATTCAGCTATACGCGTTCGGGCGCGGTCGCGCTCATCGCGGACCTCCTTGTACAGCGCCTGCATCTGTTCGCTCTGCTCGGAAACTTCGCGAGCGAGCGCCTCGGCCGCCGCCCGGGCTCGCCGTTCGCCCTCGAGGGATTTCCGGAACGACTGCTCGATATCGTTGGCCGAACGGAACATGAGCCAGGAAAGAAACGCTCCGATCACGATCAGAGAACCGAGCACCCAAATGAAGACTGCTCCGCGCTCCGCGACCGCCGTTGTTTGCCGCTGTTGCAGCAGACGGCGTTCCTCGGCGGCCATCTCAGCCGCAATCGATCGCATCGCATCCATGGACGCCTTGCGCGACAGCATCCTGGTTTCGAGGGAGGAATGGCTCAAGCCTGCGCTAATCTCGTTGTCCGTCTCGTGAACGAATTCGTTGTAGCGGCGCGTCCATTCGCCGATCCGCTGCTGCTGCGAGGGGTTGTCGGAGGTCAGCTTCTGAAGGGTAACGAGAGCCTGGGGGAATCTTTGGCGCCCGTTTTCGAGCGGCTGCAGGAAAACCCGGTCGTTCGTGAGGAGGTAACCACGTACAGCGGTCTCCTGATCTATGAGCAGCCGCTCGGACAGGTGAAGCTGCGACAGCGCTTCGTTGGTGTGATTCACCCACCGCGCCGCCTCGTTCAGACGAGCAATTTGCCATGCGAACAAGGCACAGAGGCCGATCATGATCGGGACGGGGAGCAGAGCCACCGCAAGGACGCGTCGGCGCATACTGGCGCTCATGGATTCCAGGATAAACGTCCGGCGGCGTCGACTGCAAAGGAGGGCGCGACAACGCCGTGCAGCCCGGCCGCGGCGCTGGTATGCGGGCACGCGGATCGCTGTTTGGCCGACTTGTCAGGCCAAGGGCCACGCCCGAAGATGCCGCGGCGACACAGAGGACGGTCTCCTGCCGAATTATTAGAAAACGAAGCTCAGGCCGCCCCGCAACGCACGCGGATTCTGGATCAGCAGAACACGCCGGCTTTCCACTGAGACCGGGATGTAGCCCTGCGCGGTCACGTTCCTGAAATCGAGCGTGGCTTCGAGACGGCCGGGCATGCCGGGCAAACCGGGAATGGGCTGGCGAATGGTGAAGTTCAAACCAGGCTCGGGATAAGCCTTCTGGGTGATGTAATAATGCGTGGGCATCAACGCCGAGTAGTCGGTCCACTCGTAGGAGGCGTTTAACTGGGTGCCGGCGCCGGGAAGCGTCGCACGCGCGCGCGCCGAACCCCAGAATCGCTGTCCATTGCCGATCTTGGAGCGCAGTTGGTCGGCATCGGCGGCGATCTCAGGGTCGTTGAATGTAAGCGCGCCGGTCCGCCCCGCCGACCCCCCAATCTCCAGTTTGTCTCCCAGAGTCTGGGTAAACGACGCGGCGTAACCGTAACGCTCAAAGTTGCCGATATTCACAATGCTCGCGTTCGATGAAAGATCGGGAAGCACATCACCGGCCGCGAAGAGATTGTCCGGGGCGGCCATCATGACTGCCGCGTTCGAGACCGTCTCGTGGTAAGCGCTGACCTCGACCGTCCGGCTTCCAAACACCTTCTCGTACCCGATCTCGACATTCTGGGTACGCTCCACTGCCGGCCGACCGTCTACCAGCGAGAACCGCGGCATCATGGCCAGCGCCGCCAGATCCTGCGCCAGAGCCACCGATCCCGCCTGCGTTTCCGTTGTTCCAACCGCCGGGGAAGTGGACATCAGGGGCGTGGGAGCGCCACCGGAGCTGAAGGCGACCTTAGCGCTTCCCAGTGCGCCTAGATCGTAAGTGAAGCGCACATACGGGCTCACGGTATTCAGGTGGCCGGCAAAAGAGACCGAATCCAGCGACGTGCCGTACTCCATCATCAGATCGGGAGTCAACGCCACATGGTCGGCCATCTCCAGTGAAACGCTTCGCAGCACAGGCAGACCATCCTGACTCACGGGCATGACATCGACGCGCGTAGGCAGCGAGACTTGCCGCACAGTAACGGAGATGGTCGGCGTCATGCCTTCGCGGCTATAAGTAGCTCGAAAACCCGCGGTAGGAATGCCGGTGCGCATCCCGTAGCCGAGGTTGCCGCTCACCTGCAATTGGTTTCGGCCGAACAACGAAGTCGCAAGCGCGAAAGCAGTACCCAGGTCCTGCTCGTCGCCGGGGGCCAGCAGCGTATCGAAATCCCCCGCCGAAACCTTTACGAGCGCGCGAGTGTCGGAAAAAATCGACAATGCGGAATGCTGTGGATCCGATTGGGAGATGCCGATGTCCTGGGAATCGAAGCGCAGCACCGGACGCGTGGCCGCCGCGCTCTTCAATGTCCATTTCCAATCGTCGCTCATAAGGGCCCCCTGACCGGGAGCCGCATACACCAGCTCGATGGAGCTGAGCATGTTCGCAAGATTGATATAGAGCAGGCTTTGCATGCCCGGCTGCACCGCGATCCGGTCCTTCATCGCAGGCAGGAAACTGGCCAGGCTCACGCGAACGGAATAGAGATCCGGGGAAAGCTCGTCGAAGCCGAATGCGCCACGCTCATTTGTAATGGCGCGGCCCAACAGCTTTTCGTATTTGCTGAAGAGGAGGACGGAAGCGCCCATCTGCGGAATGCCGGAGGCGTTGCGAACGATGCCCGCGATACTGCCCGACAACTTCGGCGGGCCGGCGGAAAAAGCAGGCATGCCAGCCAGCAGGAGCGCCGCGGCGACGGTCCCGAGTTTCGTCGTTCCTTTCAGCATTCCCAGCGTTCAGGGCAGAACGAGAACACCTGCCCTTGTCCTACTGTACCGTAAACGTCGCTGTCGGGGTGAGCGTCTGGTTACGGCTCTTGTCCGTCACCTTCATTGACAACGTATATTGGCCAGGCTCGAGTTTGTCGAGCGGCAGAAGCTTCTCTACCGTAACCTGCTGGGCCGAAGCGCCCGGCAAAGAGTTCACATCCTCGGTGTAGTCGATCAGCTTTTGAGGCGAACCGGCTTTGGTGATCTCGTATTCGATGCTGCCGTTCGGTTTGTGGGTCTTTTCGTCAGCCTCGAAATTGTAGAACTGGGCGTAGATCCCGAGCTTCTCGTCGCGCTTAAAGGTATCGTTCAGGCGCGGCCGAACTTTGGAGTCGCCGATGACGAACTGTCCGGCGCCGATGCTGCGGGTGGGAACCTTTTCGAGCGTATCGGCCAAAATCACCGTGCTGGACGCGAGCTTCTCCTCGTCGAAGTGGGGGACGTTCAAAGCGGTTTCGTAGCTGACCATGTTGCCGCTCACGATGTCCTTCGCGACAACGTTGAGGCGATACATGCCGGGCGCCAGCGGAACAGTCTTCTGATAAATGGAGGGGCCCTTCACGGCTTCCTGAAGCAGCGCGGCGGAGACTTCGATGGATACCGGCTCTTCAAACACGTTCACGACGCGTCGCGACATGGAGGTGATGCGCCCATAAATATTGATAGTCGCCTTGGCTACGCCGTCCTTGTTCTGGAAATTCAGGTCCTTGCGGTCGAACTGCAGTGTGATGGGCGTCAGAATCGTGGAATCGGTGATTTTGATGTAATCGACCCGCACCTTCATGGGCAGCGTGTTGAACCGGATGTTCGAGGAAACCACAGCGTCCAGGTCCTTGAACTTGATTACGGGCGGCTTCTGAAGTTTGGCGAACTGTTCCAGGCGTTCAAATTCGTTCATGCTGGCCGGCAGCGGCATGTTGCCTGTCCCCAGGTGGGTACCGTCGGTCCGGTTGAACCGATCCGTTTTGGACGAAAGGCCCATTTGTTCGTACATTGTCAGGCCGGCGCCGGGAACATAGAGCAGGGCGTCTTTTTCCGACGGGTCCATGGTCATGTGATATTCACCGGACATGGTGGTATCGACAAACTCGATATTGACGTCGTTGCCAATGCCGTCGATGTAGCGATACCGCCATTTTTCAAACGGATAGGTGGACGTCTCGCCGCCGCCTTCTTCGATGGGCCGCTCATAGGAACCGCCCGAGGGATGGGATTCGATTTCGTCAGGCGGACCGAATGTAATATAGATACGGCCGCGATCGGTTTTCCAGCCCGGAATACCGGAG
>Ga0335075_10014142_pt1 | contig 11999 bp, 13 predicted proteins | sample Lox_Sample_24_FD_206723 | JGI IMG/M metagenome (GOLD analysis project Ga0335075, IMG submission 206723) | Soil microbial communities from Loxahatchee National Wildlife Refuge, Florida, United States - Lox_Sample_2.4 | ecosystem: Environmental > Terrestrial > Soil > Wetlands | place: USA... | reverse complement strand
TAGCGTGCGAAGAATTCAGCTTGAGATTTGACAGATTTGACTTGGTGAGCTGAAAGCGACGACATGGAAACACCTTCCCGGCAAGATCCATCGAGCCCCGCTGACATCCAGGCAGCGTTGTCCGGGGGCGTCCCGATGGGACGCTGGCACGAAGGGCTGATGTTCCAGGGCATCAACCCGACGCCCGGTCTGGCGAGCGCGGCGAACTGGTTCCCGCGGACCGAAGAGGTTGGGCCCGACGAGCTGCGGATCACGTTCATGGGGTCGGCGCCGTTCATCCGGCCGGGCCAGATGAACACGTCGATCTTCATCGAGCTGGGCAGCGGCGAGAATTTCGTGTTCGACCTGGGCGAAGGGTCGGTGGCGAACTATATCTCGGCCGGGCTGGCGCTCAACCAGCTGGACAAGATCTTCATCACGCACCTGCACGTGGACCATTTCGGCGCGTTGCCGTGGCTGTACATGTTTGGCGGCTGGGCGGGGCGGTGGCACAAGCCGTTGCGGGTGTTCGGCCCGTCGGGTCGCAGCCCTGAGTTCGGCACGGCGCACATGGTCGAGGGCATGAAGCAGATGCTGACCTGGCATCGCGATGCGTTCAGCGTGTTCCCGGTCGGCCAGGGCCACGACGTGGACGTCACCGAGTTCGACTTCCGTGACAACGGCGGCGTCTGTTACGACGAGAACGGCGTAAAGATCATCCACTGGCAGCGGTCACACGCCAAGGATGGTGCCTCGGCCTACCGGCTGGAATGGAACGGCCTGAAGGTGGTGTGGACCGGCGACGGCCGCCCGTCCCAGCTCGACGCGCAGTTCGCGGCGGGCGCCGACGTCTATATCACCGAGACGCAGCCGGAGCTGTGCGCGATCAGCTCGGGGGTGCAGGGGGTACCTCCGTTCCTGGGGCGCTACACGCTGGACACCCACCACACCCCGGGCTACGCGGCCGGGTACGTCGCCAAACGGGCCAACCCGCGGTTGTTCATGACCACGCACATGCCCTTCGATCCCTACATCAACGCGGAGACCGTGGCCGAGGTGCGCCAGCACTGGAAGGGCCCCTTCCACTTCGGGGCACCGGACGGCATCGTCGTCAACGTCACCAAGAACGACATCTGGGTCCGGGAGGGTGTGCTGCCGGACTATCCCAACGCCCGGGCGCCCCAGTTCGACTTCGACGACGGCCAGCTCGTGGTGCCGCATCCCCCGACCAGCCGCGCCGAGATCCAGGAACCGTTCATCCGCGACCAGGAGATAGATCCGGACGAGTACTACCCTGACGGTTACCACCCCCAGCTGCTCCCCGAATGGCCGGTCAAAACCGACCTCGTCGTCCCGCTGGAAACCCTGCCCGCCACCATGGCCCAGAGCATGGGGGCCGCCTGGCGGCACCGGCAGGCCTACAAGAAGCACCTCGCCGACCTCGCTGCCCCGGACGACTGAGCGGCCGTGACCGGCCCCGGCCCGGCCGAGGATCCCGGCTGGCTCCTGGCACCGGCGGAGCCGCCCGGCACGGCGGGCGCAACGCCCGTCACCGTGCTGACCGGGTTTCTCGGCGCGGGGAAAACCACACTGGTCAACCGCATCCTGTCCGAAGCCCACGGACTGCGCATCGGCGTGATCGTCAACGACTTCGGCGCCGTTCCGGTCGACTCGGAGCTGATCATCGGCGTCGAGCCGGGCGCCGTCAGCCTCGCCAACGGGTGTGTGTGCTGCGAGATCCGCGGCGATCTCGTCGCGGCCGTGGACAGTGTCCTGGGCCAGGATCAAGAACTCGACGCGCTCGTGCTCGAAGCCAGCGGGGTGGCCGAACCCAGCGGCATCGCCCGGACGTTCACCTCCGAAGTCTTCCGGTCACCGGTCCGCCTGGACGGCATCGTCGCCGTCATCGACGCCGAGCAGCTGCCCGCCCGGGCCGAGGACCCCACGACCCGGGATCTGGTGTTCGGCCAGATCGGGTACTCCGATCTCGTCTTGCTCAACAAGATCGACCTCGCCGAGCGGGCCGGGGTCGACGCCGTCCGCACCTTCGTGCACGACCGCCTGCCAGCCGTCCGCATCATCGAAACGAGCCACGCACGAGTGCCCCTGCACGTGCTGCTCGGCATCGGCCCGGCCGAGACGGCGGGCGCCGACCGTCAAACCTGCGATGACCATCGCCACGGGTCCGGCGCGTTCGAGCACTGGACCTACACCCGCGATAGCGCCGTCGACATCGACGCACTCCTCGTGTCGATCCGGCTTCTTCCCCGGTCCGTCTACCGGATCAAAGGGTTCGTACGCAGCACGCACGACCCGGACCACCGATACCTGCTCCAGGCAGTCGGACAACGAGGCGAGATTCACCGGGCCGGCGAATGGGCCGGTCGGCCCCACCGCACCGAACTCGTCATCATCGCCGGCCGATCCGGCGTCGACCAAACCGCCATCGACGGACAGCTCGACGCCTGTCTCATCGATCAGCCGCACCGCCGTCCCTGAGACCTCGAATCGCCGCCCGTACGCGGCGCATCGCAACAGCATCGTGGGAGTACCCGAACATACGACCCGGGGCCAGGAATCCGACCGCTACCCGACATCGGCCTGCCTAGGACAGGCGGTTGGCTGACACCGCGTCGAGGTAATGCCGCTTGGACCAGGCGAGTCGTGCCGGCCACTCACATCGAGGGGCCAGCCGAGCCCTACGAATCAAGTACCAGAAGCGATCCGTTGAGTGTCCTGCCGCCGATGACGGCAGGACACTTCTCAGGATCACGGCCAGGCTCAGGACAAGGCCAGTCATTTCCTGGCCCAGCACTCTCAGAACTACTCGACTGCTACAGCGCGCGGTGGCACGAGGTACGCGACGATGAGCGCAGCCGGGAAGAAAAACAAGCTGAAGATGAAGTACCCGATGAAGCTGTGACCCTTTCGGCCAGCAACGCGTGCGGGCCAGAACGCGATTGCGATCCAGATGAGAGCACACAAGATCCACAAGAGGAAATACACGGCGAGCTCCTCTCACATTTCCTTGACGGCTTCCTGCAACGTGCGGTCGATGTCTTTTGGATCCACGTTGAGCTCCTGGGTCGTCTGCTTCTCCGCCCTGGTCACGGCCTTCTTGATCGCGTCCTCGACTTTGCCTTCGCCGACCACGATCAGACCGGCCTCGCCTGGGTCGATGAAATCCCCGAGCTCTTTAGCGTCCGACCGCGACATCCCTTTGGCCAGGTGCCCGCTGACCCCGCCGACCACGCCACCGACTGCGGCCGCACCCAGGACCGCAGGCGGGAAGATGACCCCGACGGCCGCTCCGGCTGCGATGCCCCACCACGCACCATGGCGGGTGGCTGTCTCATCCTTATCCTCGTGGATTTTGCCGCTCGCGTCTTTGGTAACGACGGCTGCATCGTAGGAACCGACCAGGCCCGCCGTGTGCGCGTCCTTCACGACCTGGTAGTCGTCCCGTGCCGCTCCCTCACTTGGGTATGTCGCCACCAGGATGAATGTATTACTGGAACTGGACATGCCGACCTCTCCCATGTCGCCCATTGATCGCCGGGCGAATCCATGTATCCGCATCGGCCGTCAGGTCGCCGACACGTCGTAATTTCAAGGTGTCAGCCAGGAACCGGCCCGTCATCACCCAAACCGGGTTATATAGCTGCCGCCGAATCACGCTAATTCCGGTACGAACCTGCGGCAAAGCACGCCGCCGAAGCGGCACCCAACCAGCCACCGATCGCTTTGACGCCCCAGCAGAATTGGCGGGGACAACAGGTCCCCGCCCAGGACCTGCCGGCGGCGAAACAGAGGCGCCTGAACGTATTTCCTGATAGCACAAGCCTCGGCAAATGCTCCTGAACAGTGCGGGCGGACGACCCCGACATCCCGAAGGCCGGCCATCACGGGTTGGGCTTGGACTTCAGTGCGCTGGCCGAGGCCTGGCGGATCCCCCCCACGCCGCTCATCTGCGCCCGCCGCCACGGCACGACACCCTCGATCTCGGTCTCCAGCGAGAAACTCAGCACCGTCCTGATCAGCACGATCAGCCCGAGGACCAGGACATTGTCGAGGGTGGGTGCGACGGCGATGGTACGGACGAGGTCGGCCGCCACGAGGATTTCCAGTCCGAGCAGCAGCGTCCCGCCGAAGGCCGTGCGCAGCGCGAGATAGCCCTTGGCCGCCTGCCCTGACCGCCGCCACGCCACGACCGCCAGCACGAAAGCCCACACGATGCCGACGACCAGCACCGCTGCCCCCAGTGCCTCGAAGCCCTGCGCGACGTGGTCCATCACGCTGGTGAACGTCTCAGCCGGTGCCTGGCTGGCAGGCGTAGCGAGGATCATCTCAGCATCCCCCTACGTAGTACTCCCGACCAGCCCGGTGGCGATCGGCCGGGGCGCGAACTGTTGCATCCCCTTCTCCGGCCGCGATGATGCTACGACCGCGGCCTGCTCCTGTTCCCAGCCCTGCCAAACCTTTCGTTCCTGCATCTTGCCGCCGCGGGCGATCAGGTACACCACCACACCGATCAGCGGGATGAGCAGCACGAACAGAAACCACAAGGCCTTGGCCCCACCGGACAGATCAGAGCTTCGGAAGATGTCGATGAACACCGTGATCAGGATCCAGAACCAGACCAGCCACAAGAAGATCTCGAGGATCGTCCAGAAAATGCTCAAGAGCGGATAAGAAGATGACGCGGCCGCTAGTGACATACCTTCCCCTCACACCCGGACCTGCCCAGACGGGGCATACTCAGCGGACCGCGGCAACGGGGCCAGCGGCATCACCCACGATGGGTGGGACAACACCCGTCTGCGTGCTTGGCCCGGCCGCACCGGATGTATTCAGCGCCATCGCGTCCAGAGATAAAGCTCAGCGTTTCCGCCGAGGCATGTTTTCTGAGAGATCGTGTCAACGGAAGCCGAAAGTGATCAGCTGTCGGCAGGGCGGTTTCTACTGACGGTCGCAACACTTCCCAAGATCATTGGGGGTTGTGTTGTCATCGTTGCGTCGTGTGAAGAAGGGGCCGGGGCGGCGTCCGCAGTCGGCCAAACGTCAGCGGTTCATGGAGTTGCGTAGCCGCGGGTGGAGCATCATGGCCGCGGCCCGGGAGGTCGGGGTGTCCCGGACGGCGGGCCATAACTGGTCACGTGGCTACAAGATCTACCGCAATGGCCAGGTGACCGGGTTCGTGCCTGCGCTGGACCGGCTGGCGGTGCGTGAGATCAGCGGCCGGTTCCTGTCGCAGGACGAGCGGATCGAGATCGCCGACCTGCGCCATGCCGGGCTGAGCATCCGGCAGGTCGCTGCCCGGGCCCGCCATCACCAGCGGCGGATCGAGGCCAGCCCCGAGTTAGGGCAGGTGGTCGGCGAGCTGCTGGCGCAGCGGTGGAGCCCGCAGCAGATCAGCCGGCAGCTGCGCCGCCGGTTCCCTGACGGGCCAGGTCTTTACAGTGCCGGCACCGCCGTGACCATGCTGGCGACCATGGCCCTGGCCGGTGCGGCTGGGTAGGGTTCGGGCGATACCTCTGGTGCCCGTCCGCTAGGTGCCGTAGAACGGATTCTATGGATCTTGGCCCCGGCCGCCGGCGGGAACGGCTGGAGGCTGCGCTGGGTAACTGCTGGCGGCCGATGGCGCTGGCGGCCCGGTTCGATGTGCTGGCGGCCGCATACCCTGACCGGCCGTATGTCATTACCGGTTCCCAGAGCCACTCCTACCGTGACATGCGGGAGTGGTCGCGGCAGCTCGCTCGTGGTCTGTATGAGATCGGCGTCCGCCCAGGCGAGCGGGTAGCTCTGGTGGTCGATAACCGGCCCGAATTCGTCGCGGTCAAGCTGGCCGTCGCGCGGCTGGGTGCGGTGGCGGTGCCAGTTAACTTCTCTTACGGTGCTGATGAGCTGGCTGCGGTGCTGAACAGCTGCGAGGCAGGCGTGCTGATCAGCATCGACGCCGCCATCGGCGCCGACCAGCTTGCAGTAATCGACGAACTCGTCCCGGGCTGGGAGGGCGGGGCGGCCAGCGACACCGTGCCGCACCTGCGCCGCGTCGTGCTGGTGAGCGGCGGGCGGCGGCCGGACGGGCTGGATCTGCGCGGCCTGCTCGACCGGGCTAGCGGCCTGCCCGAACCCGGACTTCGCCGGCTCGAGGACGCCGTCGCCCCCGACAGCGCTTGCGACATCGTGTTCACCTCGGGCACGTCCGGCAACCCGCTCGGCGCTGTCCTGACCCACGACATGGTGCTGCGCAGCGCTTACGGGTCGGCCTACCACCGGGCGTTCGGCGACGGCTGGCGCATCTGTTTCTCCCTGCCGCTGTATCACGTGTTCGGCTACGTCGAGGGCCTGCTCGCCGCCATGTTCGCGGGTGGTGCCATCGTGCCGCAACCGGTGTTCAACGCCCGCAGCATCCTGGCCGCCGTGCAGCAGCATCGCGTCAGCGAAGTGCTCTTCGTGCCGACGATGAGCGTCGCCGTGGTCGGGGAAGCCGCCCGGCGCAGCTACGACCTATCCAGCCTTGAATCGGTTTTCTCCGCCGCGGCGGCCGCGCCCGTCTGGCTGTGGCAGCGCATCGGCGAGCAGCTTGCGCCGCGCCAGGTGTTCACGGGCTACGGGCAGACCGAGGTCTCGGCGGCCACGACGCTGACGCTGCCCGGCGACCCGGTTGAGCTGGTCGCGGAGACCGTCGGGCGGGAGAAGCTCGGCGGCGCTGCTGCGCCGGCCGGCCTTGATGGAACGCTTGCCCGCTACCGGACGGTCGACCCGTTCACCGGCAACCCGCTGCCGGCGGGCGCCGAAGGGGAGCTGAGCGTGCGCGGCCCCATCGTCACCCGTGGCTACTACAACAGCCCTGAGCGCACCGCCACGCTGATCGGCGCCGGCGGCTGGCTTCGCACGGGTGACCTGGGCCGGGTGCGCGACGACGGCTACCTTGAGCTCACCGGGCGCAGCAGCGAGCTGTTCAAGGTAGGCGGCGAACTCGTCGCCCCCAAGCAGGTCGAACAGGTGCTCACCGGCTACCAGGGCGTCGCGCAGGCCTACGTCGCCGGCGTGCCAGATGAGCGGCTCGGTGAGGTCGGCTGGGCCTGGATCGTCGCCAGCGGCCAAGCACGGCCCAGCGAGGCCGAACTGCTGCGGCACTGCCGTAGCCACCTGGCCACCTTCAAGGTACCGCGCAAGATCACTTTTGTGAGCGCCGACGAGCTGCCGAAAACCAGCACCGGCAAAGTGCAGAAATACCTGCTCGCCAGAAACCGTCCCGGCTCGTAAGGCCACACCGGGCTATGGCCGCGGCCGAGATGGGCGGCGCCGGGTGGGCCAGCAACCATGCCTCGGCAGTCCGGTCCTCGGCTTGCCGGAACATGCCGAGGGCCTGTTCGAGATGGCCGACGGCGCGCGAATAGCAGCCCCGGCCGGGTGCTTATGGCGGGCGGAACCTTGCCGTGTGCATTTGGCTCTGTCCTTCTCACCCCGGATTGGCGACTGAGTCGGTCAGCTTGCTGCCCTGGCGCGTGTCTTAAGGGGTGTGAAGCGGACTCCTCCGGGAGGTGTGTCGTGTTCGCTGCATACGTCGGGGTCGTCATCGGCACCTTGGTCCTGAACGCTGCCGCTGCGACGGCTGACTTCTCACGTGCCCGATTCGTCCTTGCAAACTCGGCTGAACTTGGCGTCAGCGAAGGCTGGCTCCCGCTGCTCGGCGCGCTGAAGGCTGCCGGTGCGGTCGGCCTTCTGATTGGGTTGTTGTGGGCGCGACCGGTCGGGCTCACGGCGGCAGTCGGGCTGATGCTGTTCTTCATCGGCGCGATGGCCGTCCACGTGCGCGCCCGGGTTTTCTACAACCTTGCCTTCCCGGGCTGCTATCTGGCGTTGGCCCTTGGATCGTTGGTCCTCATTGCCGCGCGATGACCGTTGGGTAGGTGAGGAGACGATGGATGAACAAGAGTGGCTGACCGAGCGATTCGAGCAGCACCGAGGGCATCTGCGTGCGGTCGCCTACCGGATGCTCGGGTCGATGACAGAAGCCGACGACGCCCTCCAGCAGGCATGGCTTCGGATCCGCGACCAGGACCCGACGAGCGTCGAGAACATGCAGGCCTGGCTGACGACTGTCGTCGGGCGCGTCTGCCTGAACATGCTGCGCTCGCGACGGTCGAGACGCGAGGAACCCTCGGCGCACCTCCCCGATCCGGTGGTGAGCTTTGAGAATGTTGACCCCGAGCACGAGGCGCTGCTGGCCGAATCGGTCGGGTTGGCCCTGCTCGTCGTGCTGGACTCGCTCGCTCCTGCCGAACGGCTCGCCTTCGTGTTGCACGACGTGTTCGCGGTGCCCTTCGCAGACGTCGCGGCGGTTCTCGACCGCTCGGAAGCGGCTGCGCAGCAGCTTGCCAGCCGGGCGCGGCGCCGTGTGCATTGTGCCCCAGAGCCGGATCCGGACCTCGAGCGTCAGCGGGAAGTCGTAGAGGCGTTCTTTGCCGCCTCGCGCGATGGCGACTTCGGTTCACTCGTCGCGGTGCTCGACCCCGAGGTAGAGGTCCGGATCGATGGCGGTGTGCTACGAGAGGACGCATCGCTCGTTCTTCACGGTGCCGCACGTGTCGCACGGCACACGGCGAGGTATTCCAAGCTCTCCCCGTTCGTCAAACCGGCGCTCGTGAACGGCGCAGCGGGAGCCGTGGTCGCCCTTGGCGGATCACTGTTCGCGGTGATGGCCTTCACCGTCACGAACGGGAAGATCACCCGAATCGACGCCCTTCTCGACCCGGAACGACTCGCACGACTGGACCTAGGGATTCCCGGCACCAAGGACACGCCGCGAGACACCGGGGCCACGTCCCGCGACGCCTGACGCGCCGGGATGGCCGCCGCTTCACTTCATCGACCGCGCCCGCTCGGACCGTGGCATCGCCGAGACGGCGAAGCACGTCATCTGGCCAGTGCACCTCGGCCGCACGCATGCTCCTCACCGGCCTCGCCACCGAACTGACTCCCCGGCCAGCCTGACTTACCCGGCGGCCTGCTCACATCTGCGGGAAGCCGGCCGTGGCGACCGTGGCGGCCGGGGCGAGTCCCGTGCCCGGAGGCGGACAGCGGCTATCCAAGCTGGGGCACTACTGAGCGGAACGCGGGCCGTGCGCCGGCCTAGCCGTCGTCTTCGCCACTCAGCTTTCGGTGAGCCTTTGGGCAGCGGTTCGGCTGGCGTCGGCGGTGCGGCGCAGGAAGCCGGCTAGAAGCTCGAGCTCTTTGTCTTCATATTCGGAGCAGATCTGGTCCATTGCGGTGTTCATCCCGGAGTCAACGAGGTAGAGACGCAGGATCTCTGCGCCCCGGACGCGGGCCGCTTCGACGACGACACCACGCCGGTCAGAGGGGTCGCGGCTGCGGTCGATCCAGCCGCCGCGTTCGAGGCGGTCGAGGATGCCGGTCATGGTTGCTGGGTGCAGCCCGGCCCGCCGGGCCAAGGTGCTCGGGCTGAGCGGGCCATATCGGGTGATGAGATCTAGGCACTCCAAGTCGGTGGCCTTGAGGTCGAGGCGTGCGCCGACGCTGTGGTTGAGCAGGGACAGCTGGGTGCCTAGGTCACGCAGTGACTCCTTGATCGCACGGTTCAGCCGCCTGCGGAGCGGCGCTGGCGCCACCCCCTCTTCCGATGATATCGATTCCATATGATATGTTCTCCGTATCTTACGAGCTACGGAACCAATGTACCGGAGGGATCACGTCCCATGACTCACAAGCGCCGCAGTACAAGTCCCCCGCCGCAGCTACCAGGTCGACGTCGGCTCGCTATTCTCGGCGCGACGGGCGCCACCGGAACATCCCTCACCGAGCAGGCGCTGGCAGCCGGTCATCAGGTCACAGCGGTCGTCCGCGACCCCGCCCGGCTGGCCGTCCCCCCGCACCGCTGGCTGCAGACCATCACCGCCGACGTCATGGACCCAGCCTCGATCACCGCAGCCATAGCAGACGCGGACGCCGTAATCACCGCGGTAGGCCCGCACGGTACCGGTCCCACCACGGTCATCCGGGACAGCGTTCGCAGCATCATCCAGGCCATGCAGAAAACTGGTATCCGCCGGCTTCTTGAAGTCAGCGGCTCCGTCGTCACCGACGAAGGCGAAAGCCCCTACCTGCGGTACCTGCTCAAGCCCGTGGCACGGCGCACGTTCCTGCGCCACGTCTGCGCCGACATGCGCCGCGGCGAGGACCAGATCCGCGACAGCGACCTGGACTGGACGATCTTCCGCCCGCCCTCGCTGACCGACAAACCAGCCCAGGGAACCTACCGCACCGCGATCGACCGCAACTTGCCACACGGATTCTCAATCTCCCGCGCCGACCTGGCCGCCTGCATGCTCACCCTGCTCGACGACCCCGCGACCGTGCACAGGCACATATCCATCGCAGCCTGACCAGGAACCAACGTCACCAGAACGGAAAATCGCACAAATGGCAAGTCCCGCCGCGGTCAGCCAGCCCGGCACCTCCGCCAGTTAGGTCGGGTCTGTCTCGCCAACGGTGTTTCCGGCATCTGGTTAGTAGGTCTCGGCGGCTGGGAACCGGTCGCCGAAGGTGATAGCGAAAGCGTTCAGGGCTGGCTTCCATCTCATGGCCCACCGTGTCCTTCCGGTCCCGGTGGGGTCAAGAGAGCGGGTGACCAGGTAGAGGCACTTGAGCGCGGCCTGCTCGGTCGGGAAGTGGCCGCGGGCCTTGACCGCCCGCCGGTACCGGGCGTTCAGCGACTCGATGGCATTGGTGCTGCAGATCACCTTGCGGATCTCCACGTCGTAGTCCAGGAACGGGATGAACTGCTCCCAGGCGTTGGTCCATAGCCGGATGATCGCGCCATACCTCTGGCCCCACCGTTCGGCCAGGTCATCGAGAGCGGCCCGGGCCGCATCGGCGTTGACGGCGGTGTAGATGGGCTTGACGTCGCGTCGCAGCGCGTCCCAGTCCCGCTTGGAGGCGAGCCGGAAGGTGTTGCGGATCAGGTGGACGATGCAGGTCTGCACGATGGCCTGCGGCCAGGCCTGCTCGACGACCTCGGGCAGGCCCTTGAGCCCGTCGCAGACCACGAAGAACACGTCTTTGATGCCCCGGTTGCGCAGGTCGGTGAGCACGGCCAGCCAGAACTTGGCGCCCTCCCCGCCGCTGCCAGCCCACAATCCGAGGATGTCCTTCTCACCGGCCAGGGTCACGCCGATGGCCGCGTAGATGGGCCGGTTGGCGACCTGGCCGTCCCGCACCTTGACCATCACCGCGTCGATGAACACCGCAGCGTAGACGCAGTCCAGGGGCCGGTTGCACCAGTCGGCCATCTCCTCGATGACCTTGTCGGTGATCCGGGAGATGGTCTCCTTGGAGACCGAGGCCCCGTAGATCTCGGCGAAGTGCGCACTGATCTCACCGGTGGTCAGGCCCTTGGCATACAGCGACAGCACCATCTCATCGACCCCGGTCAGCCGCCGCTGCCGCTTCTTGACGATCTGCGGCTCGAAGCTGCCGGCCCGGTCGCGGGGCACCTCGATGGGCACCTGCCCGCTGGCTTCGGTCAGCACCGTCTTGGGCCGGGTGCCGTTGCGCACGTTCCCGGTCACATTGCCGGCCGGGCCGTGCTTGTCATGACCCAGGTGCTCGGTCATCTCCTGGTTCAGCGCGGTTTCCAGCACCGTCTTGGTCAGCTGCCTCAGCAGCCCATCCGGGCCGGTCAGGGACACGCCCTGCTCCCGGGCCCGGGCCACCAGCTCCTCCGCGAGCTTCTGTTCCGCGGTCGGCTCCGGCTTGTCCTTCTTCCTCGCCATGCCATCCAGTGTTGCGGTCATTCAGGCACCTCTCCCACCGGGCCATCACACCCGGCGTGATCGGGCCAGAAACACCGTTAGATCCACAGTCCCGTGGGGCGTGCTCCTTGGCAACAGATACGACGCTGAACGTGTGGTTATCTCCGGCTGTCGGGACATACCGATCAACGCATGGTTGCTGCAGGCCGCAAGTTTGCAGACCGCACCTGGGTGGTGGAG
>Ga0335075_10014140_pt1 | contig 11999 bp, 10 predicted proteins | sample Lox_Sample_24_FD_206723 | JGI IMG/M metagenome (GOLD analysis project Ga0335075, IMG submission 206723) | Soil microbial communities from Loxahatchee National Wildlife Refuge, Florida, United States - Lox_Sample_2.4 | ecosystem: Environmental > Terrestrial > Soil > Wetlands | place: USA... | reverse complement strand
CCGGATGGGACGGATTCGCCGCTGTTCGGCTACCTCAATGCCGGCAAGCGCAGCCTGACCAGCTCCGGCCCCGACGCGCGTTTCCGCGACCAGCTTGCCGGCGCCGATATCGTTGTGCTGACGGCCAGCCCGGCGCGGGCATCCAAGCTTGGTGTCGACCCGCAGCGGTTGCTGGCGGACAACCCGCTCGTCGTCGTCGTCACGATCTCCGACTTCGGCTGGACCGGCCCCTACGCTGAGCGTGCGGCCAGCGAGTTCACGCTGCAGGCCTGGTCGGGCTTAACCGGTTTCCGCGGGGATCCGGCCGGGCCGCCGATCGCGATCGGCGGTGACCTCGGGGAGTACATGGGCGGGGTGTGCGCCGCGTTCGGCGCGCTGGCGCTGCGCCGCCGCGTCGAGCATGGCGGCCGGGGCGAACATCTGGATTTGTCGATGTTGGAAGCGATCACGCTGATGCAAAGTGGCGAATGGCTGCATTCGCAGCTGTTGCAAGCGCCACCGGTATCCCGCACGGTCGAAGTGCCCTCGATCGAGCCGGCCAAGGACGGCTACATCGGGATCACCATGGTCACCGGCCAACAGTGGCTCGATTTCGCGGCGATGGTCGACTGCCCGGAGCTGACCGAGAATCCCCAGCTGAGTTTTCAAATAGGTCGATGGCAATATCGCGACTTCATCCGGGACCGGATTCGTCCGTGGCTGGCCGAACGGACCGTGGAGGAAGTCGTCGAGCTCGGGCAGCTGTTCCGGTTACCGATCGCGGCGTTGGGTAACGGCGCCACGGTCCGCGACACCGCCTACGCGACCGAACGCGGGGCGTTCGTGCGCAACCCGGCGGGCTTTCACCAACCGCGGACTCCATGGTTGATGTCGCGCTGCCGGCCCGCATCGTTGCGCGGCGCGCCGTCGCTTGGTGAGGCCAACGACGCCGCCCCCTGGCCCAGGCGCGCGCACGACGTGCCACCGGCGGAATCCCGGCTGCCGCTCGAGGGCCTTCGCGTCGTCGACCTGACCGCGTTCTGGGCCGGGCCGGCCGCGACTCATCTGCTTGCGGCCTTCGGCGCCGACGTTGTCAAAGTGGAGTCGATCCAGCGTCCCGATGGCATCCGGTATTCGGGCGGCATGCGTAAGGATGTCGACGACTGGTGGGAGTACGGCTGGGTTTTCCACGCTATGAACACCAACAAGCGTTCGGTCACTTTGGATTTGGGGTCAGACGAAGGTCGTCGGCTGTTCACCGGTTTGGTCGCCGACGCCGACGTGGTGATCGAGAATTTCTCCGCGCGGGTGATGGACCATTTCGGGCTCACCGCAGATGTCTTGCTGGCGGTCAACCCGCGGCTGGTGATGGCCCGGATGCCGGCGTTCGGGCTGGACGGTCCGTGGCGCGACCGGGTCGGCTTCGCACCCACCATGGAGCAGATCGCCGGGCTGGCCTGGGTGACCGGGTTGCCCGACGGTCCGCCCGTCCCGCCGCGGGGTGCCTGCGATCCGCTGGCCGGTGTCCATGCCGCGTTCGCGGTGCTTGCCGCGCTGAACTTCGCCGAGCGCACCGGGGAAGGCCAGCTCGTCGAGGTGCCGATGATCGAAACGGTGTTGAACGCCACCGCGATTCAGCCGATGGAGGCCGAGGTGTTCGGGGTCACGCTGAGCCGCCGGGGCAACCGTGGTCATGGCCTGGCCGTGCAGAATCTCTACCGCTGCGCGGGCGACGACGATTGGATCGCCGTCACGGTATGTACCGATGAGCAATGGCGCGCACTGGTTGATCTGATGGGCCGCCCGTCCTGGACCGACGACGATCGTTTCGGCACGGTCGCCGGACGGCACGAAGGTGTTGACGATATCGACCGTCGGCTGCGGGATTGGTTTCTTGGCCAGGATCTACCGAGCCTGGTGGAAAGCCTTGCCGGCGCGGGTGTTCCGGTCGCGCCGGTGGTGTCGCCGTCGCTGGTGACCGAGAACCCGCAACTCCGCGACCGTGGCTTCTTCGAGGCGCTCGACCATCCGCGCACCGGTCCGGGCCGCTATCCACGGCCGCCGTTCGCCCCGCTCGACGGGCGGCGCAACTGGCTGATGCGTCCGCCGCCGACGCTCGGCGAGCACAATGAAGAAGTATTGCGCGAGCTGTGCGGGCTCACCGATGCAGACCTCGCGCGGTTGGCCGCAGCCGGGGTGATCGGCACCCGGCCCAAGGGACTGTGATAGGGAGGCGTCCGGTGACGGTGCGGGCCGAGCAGCGGCCCGAGGAGGAGCCGGACAATCTAGGAGGCTTCTATGCGTGTGATCGTCGACGAGACGTTATGTGAAGCAAACGGATTTTGCGAATCGTTGGCGCCGGACATCTTCGAGATCGGGCATGCCGACGTCGTGCACGTCGCGGAGGGTGAAGTCCCCGAGCACTTGGAGATCGACGCGCGCGCCGCGGTTGACCAGTGCCCGAAGGCTGCGCTGCGAATCGTCGAATGACTACCGCCCGGTGAGCGTGATCGGGATCTCGTCGTAGATCGACATGTTGGTGGTCAGATTCGGGTAAGTCACTCGGGCCGGCCCGAGCGTGATGTTGTCGCAGCGCAGCAGCAGTTCATCCAGCACGGCGCGGATCTCGGCACGTGCCAGCATGGCGCCCAGGCAGTGGTGTGCTCCGCCGCCGCCGAACGCGACGTGGGGGTTGGGTTGGCGGCCGATGTCGAAGGTGAACGGCGAGTCGAAGACCTCTTCGTCGCGGTTCGCCGACCGCAGCATCGACACCACGCGCTCGCCCTTGGGAATGTGCTGACCGTCCATTTCGATGTCGACCTTGGTACTGCGCGTCCAGTACGCGACCGGCGACGCCCAGCGCAGCACCTCTTCGACGGCGCTGGGCCGCACCGATTCGTCGTTGCGATACCGCTCGATCTGGTCGGGGTTGGCGACGAACGTCTGAAGCCCGATGGCCAGCGCGTTCTTGGTCGTGTCGCTGCCGGCGAATGCCAGCACGAAAAAGAAGAATTCGAGTTCGTTTGCGGCCAAACTGAACTGCTCGCCGTCGTCGCCAGTGATGACGGCGGATGCGATCGTGCTCCAGATGTCGTCGGCAGGGTTGTGCCGCTTCTCCGCGGTGAGTTCCATGGCGTAACCGAAGATCGTCGCGAACAGCTCGGCGTCAATCGGACGTTCACGATCGGTTTGGGCCTTCAAGATGCGGTCGAAGCCGTCGAAAATGCGCGGCCGATCCTGTTCCGGGATGCCGATGATATCGCCGATGACGGTCATCGGCAGCGCGTCGGCGACGTCGTCGATCCAGTCGCCTTCCCCCTTGACGAGGAGGTCGTCGATCATCCGCGCCGCGCGGGCCCGGATGCCGTCCTCGAGCTTGGCGATGGCGCGGGGCGTGAACGCACTCGAGATGAGCTTTCGGTGCTTGCTCTGCTCCGGCGGGTCCAGCGTGATGATGGTCGGATACGACGAAAACAACCCTGCGGGCTGGATGAGCGGGCCGTCGGCGGCGGTGAACGAATCGGCATCACGGTGCAGCCGCACGGCATGCCGGTGCTTGGTGGCCATCCAGAAATCCCGCTTGACGGTCTTTTCCACGCCCGGCGTCAACCCGTGGCGGAACAGCGGCTTGGAGCGCCGCAGCTCGACGAACACCTCGTCAGGAAAGCCGTTGCGCCACAATGCGAAATCAGACAGATCAACCGCCGCAGCCGTCACCCGCAACCTCGATTCACTCGGACGCCCGGCACGACATTACCGCGGCTCGGCGTCGCGCGTTGACGTTCAATGCCTAAGATAGTAAAAATAGACGAGAGTCGTCCATGCGCGGCGAAGATAACGCGCGGCCGTACACCATTGAGCTGGCGCGGAAAATGGACGCAAAAGGAGCAGGCAGTGACGGACACGGTTTCGGACTCCTCCATCGATCCATCCGAACGCGAATTCGGGCCGAGCGGCATCAGCTTGTCGCCGTATCGTTTTCCCACCGGGTGGTTCATCGTCGGCTTTGCCTCGGAACTGGCGCCCGGCGAAGTTAAGCGGGTTCATTATTTCGGCGAGGAGATGGTGCTGTTCCGCACCGAATCCGGCGAGGTGCACGTGCTCGACGCGTACTGCCAGCACCTCGGCGCCAACATGGGTGTCGGCGGCACGGTGGAGGGGGAGAACATCGTCTGCCCCTGGCACGGTTGGCGCTGGCGCGGCGACGGCACTAATGCGCTGATCCCGTACAGCAAGATCGGCTGCAAGAACAACGTCCGCATCCGCACCTACCACAGCACGGAGTGGTACGGCTTCATCCTGGTCTGGCATGAGCGGCACGGCCGGGCGCCGTACTGGCAGCCGCCGGTGCTGCCCGAGCTGGAAACCGGCGAGTACTACCCGCTGCATCCGCACAGTCGCATGCTCAACCGGGTCAAGGTGCACGCCCAGATGATCATCGAAAACGCTGCCGACCCGTATCACGTGCAATACGTGCATAAGGCCGCGAACCCGGCCAATACCACCTCGTTCGAGGTATCCGGCTACCACCTGCACGCGACTGTCAGCGCCCACTTCGGCGGCGGCCGGGGGCAGACCTGGCTGACCCCGAACGGTCCGGTCGATGCAAAGATCATCTACGACAACTATTCGCTGGGCCTGGGCCTCGTGCGCTTCCCCAGCGACCTGGTGGCCACCATCGAAGTGACCGGGCAGACTCCGGTCGACGAGGACTACACCGACTACTTCTACACCCAGGCTTCCGTTCGCGAGCCCGGCGACACCGGCGACGTGCCCACCGGCCGTGCCGCTAAGTTCCTGGCGCTGCAGCAAGAGGTCATCAAGCAGGACTTCTTCACCTGGGAGAACATGAAATATCTGGAGAAGCCCAACCTCGCACCTGAAGAGGCGCACGACTACGCTGCGCTGCGGCGCTGGGCGCACCGCTTCTACCCGGGCGAAGAACGCTCGGCTGAGGACTTCGGCTACACCGCCAATGGTGAGCCCGACCCGGCGGCCGCCCAAGCCTGACAGGGAGCCTGATGTCTCGCGTGCCGGCTGGGTCGGCACCCGCATGCAGCGGAAAGCCCATCGGCCCAGCTGATTTCGGTGTCGAGCGGTTCAGTGTCGCCGCGGTGCTCGATCAGCGTGCCGAGGAGTTTCCCGACCGGGTGATGATGTCGATCGCCGGCATCGATGTGACCTTCGAGCAGATGCGGCGGCGGTCCTGCGCGGCGGCTAACGCGTTGCTGGACTTGGGTATCGGGCCGGGCGACTGCGTCGCGTTGTTCACCGCGACATGTCCGGAATGGGTGTATTTCTGGTTGGGCGCTGGCCGCATTGGTGCGGTGACCGCGGCCGTGAACGCCGCCAACAAGGGTGAGTTCCTTTTGCACGCGCTGCGATTGTCGCGGGCGAAGGCGGTGATCACCGATTCTGAGCGGCGGGCGCGGGTCGCTGAGGTAGCTGAACGACTGCCTGGGCTGAGTAGCGTTGTCGTCGCGGGCGTTTCGACCGACGAGAACCGGGATACAGTCGCGGAACACCTTGGCGACGTCGGGGATACCGGGTCGCTGTTCTTCACGTCGGGCACCACCGGACCATCGAAGGCGGTTGCCACGACCTGGCATTACCTGTTCACGACAGCCGCGACGGCCGCATCGGCCTGGAAGTTCGATGCCGGCGAGGTGTTGTGGACGGCGATGCCGTTGTTCCATCTCAGCGCCGCGCCAGCGGTCCTGGCACCGATGCTCGTCGGCGGGACAACGGTGCTGGCACCTGTCTTTCATCCGGCGTCGGTGTGGGACGAGGTGCGCGCATGCGGCGCCGCGGGTTTCGTCGGCGCCGGCGCGATGGTGTCGATGCTGTTGAATCAACCGCCGGATCCGCGCGACGCGCAGTTGCCGCTGCGGTTCGTCTCCGCGGCGCCGATTGACGCTTCGGTGTACCGCGATATCGAAACCCGCTACGGGTGCCGAATCGTAACCATGTACGGCATGACCGAGGCCTTCCCGATCGCCGTCAAAGGTGTTGCCGAGGAAGGCGTGCCCGGAACGTCGGGCCGGCCTAATCCGAGTTTCGACGTGCGCGTCGTCGATTCGGCCGGCGAGCCCGTCCCCGACGACTCGGTGGGGGAGATCACCTGTCGGCCCCGCTACCCGCACGTGATGAGCGAGGGCTACGTGAACGGTGAGGGTGGTATCGATCCGCACCCGGAGTGGTTTCGCACCGGGGACCTCGGCATGCTGGACAGCGACCAAAACCTGACTTACGTGGACCGGGTGAAGGATTCGTTGCGTCGTCGCGGCGAGAACATCTCGTCGGTCGAGGTCGAGACCGTAGTGATGGGTCATCCCGCGGTGCTCGAAGCCGCTGCGGTCGGCGTGCCCAGCGATCTCGGTGAGGACGACATTCTGCTGTTTGTCGCGGTGCGACCCGACTCCGCGCTGGATTACCCGGAGCTGCTGGACTTCTGCAGTGCCCGGATGCCGTATTTCTGCGTGCCGCGGTACGTGGAGGTTGTCGACGAGTTGCCGAAGACCGTCATTGGCCGAGTCCGCAAGGATATTCTTCGCAGCCGAGGTGCGGGACCCGGCGCGTGGGACCGAGAAAGTCACGGATACATCGTCAGCCGGTGAGACAGGGAGAACACAGATGGCCATGACCTACCAGCAGCAGTACGTACTCGATGGTGCAGCGGGACGCGATGCCATCCTGAATTTGACTGCGCGGCATAATCGAAGCTATTCCGAAGGTGACCGCACCGGCTGGATCACGACGTTCCGGCACTCTGGTGCCCGTTTCACCCGGGACGGCAAGGAATTTACCGATTTGGGGGCGGCGTTCGACGGCGGTAAACAAAGGTTGGTCACCGTCGATCACGAGATCACTGTTGACGGTATCAATGCGACACAGCGTTGTGTCGCACTGCTTTTCGGTGTCGGTGAGGATGGCGCCACCCGCCTGCGTGCCACCGGAAGCTACCGGGATCAGCTCATCTACGAACGTGGCGGCTGGTACTTCAATTCCCGCGAGCTCGAATGGGATTCGGTATCGAACGGGCATTCGCTCACGGTGTGACGGAAACGGATCGTCGGTGACAGCACCCATCAGCTACCGATTGACGTTCGGTACCTACGAGGACGCCCTACAGATGGTCGGTGTGGCAACCGAACCCAGAACCGCGGGGACGGTGGTCAGCGCGGCGCGGATCCAGATGTTCGCCGCCACGGTCCGTGACGGCAATCCGTCCTATTGGGATACCGAATTCGCTACAAGCACCTGGGGAGGGCTGCTGGCCCCCCCAGGGCTGCTGATGGGGTGGCTGACGCCGCCGCCGTGGGAGCCGTCCGGGCAACCGCCCGTGTCGGCGATCGCCCTTCGAGTGCCGTTGCCAGGCACCACGTTTATCAATGCGGCCAACGAAGCCGAATTTCCGCTGCCCATCGTCGAGGGTGACCGGCTGACCGTCGTCGAGAAATTAGTGTCGGTTTCACCTGAGAAACAAACCCGGCTCGGGGCCGGCCATTTCGTCGAGACGTTGGACACCTTTACCCGCCAGGACGGCGCGGTGGTGGCCACTAACCGGAATACGTTGTTCCGCTTCACTCCTGCGACGACCTCATGACCCGCATCGAGTGGGACGAGATCAGCGTCCCGATGGAGATGCCCGAGGTCCGCGACGAGATCAGTTACCAGCGGGTCGTGATGAACTCCGGGTCGACCTGGGACTACTTCCCGGGTCACTTCGACCCCGCCTACGCCGAAAGCCAAGGCCATCCAACAATTTTCGTTAATACCATGCACCTCGCCGGTTTCGCCGACCGAATCGCGAGCGAGTGGGCCGGTCCAGAAAGCCGGGTCGTGCGGCGGAAGATGAGGCTGGCCGGCTCGATCTACGCCGGCGACACGATGGTCGGTCGCGGTCGCGTGGTGGCCAAACCGGCGCCGGGTCTGGTCGACCTGCAGATCGAGATCGTCAACCAGCGTGGCGAGCTCTGCTGTCCGGTCGATCTCACCCTGCAGCTGCCGTCATGACCGGCGACCTTGGCGAACAACATCTGGCGGTGTGCCGCAGGTTCGGCGAGTCGGTGCGCGCGGCGAACGGAAAATGGGATCGTCGGTCGCCGTGCGACGCGTGGGATGCCAGGGGAGTGCTGGAACACGTTATCGGTTTTCACGATGTGCTGCTGCTGCGACCGCTGGGGCTCAAGCCCGACCGCCCGCGCGACGACCCGCAACGGCGGTGGGAGCTGACCTACGCCCAACTCGAGGAGGCGTTCGAGCCCGGGCGGCAGCTGTTCGAACGTGTCGTTGACATTCCGCAATTGCATGACAACCCGGCGACCCGACTGGATGCGCGCGCGATAATGCCAAACCTGACCCGCGACGTCTTGGTGCACACCTGGGACCTGGCCCGCGCAGTCGGCGCCGATGACCAGTTGGATGCCCGGTGCTGCGAGTTGTTCTACGCGGCGTTGCCGAGCGACGCTCGCGCGCTCAACGCTTCCGGGATGTTCGATGCTCCTATCGCGGTGGGTGAGCACACCGATGTGCAATCGAAACTTCTTGCCCGCCTTGGCCGTAACCCCGGTTGGCAGCCGCCGGAAGATATAGATGAAGTCTGAGTCGGTTTGGCCGACCGAGATAGTGGTGCTCGGTTCGGGATTCGCTGGGCTGTGGGCGGCTCTGGGCGCCGCGCGGCGCCTCGACGAACTCGATGTCGGTGCGGGCTCAATCGGCGTGACAATGATTAGTTCGCGGCCTTCCACGACGTCCGAGTACGCAACTACGAGGCCGATCTGACGCCGAGCCGCATCCCATTGGACGACATCCTGGGGCCCGTCGGTGTCAGCCACATCGCTGCAGACGTCACCGCAATTAACCCATCCGCCCACACCGTGACCTACTCAGGCGGATTGCACCATTACGACCGGCTGGTCGTCGCTCTTGGCAGCGAGCTGGTCAAGCCCGGCATCTCGGGCTTGGCCGAATTCGGTTTCGACATCGATACCTTTGACAGCGCGACGACGCTGAGCCGTCATCTTGCCACGCTGGCCGACGATCCTGCCGGCTCGGCTGCCGACACCGTCGTCGTCGTGGGTGCCGGTCTGACCGGTATCGAAACCGCGTGCGAAATGCCCGCCCGCCTCCTACATGCATCGCGGCGCACGGCGCGGGTTGTGCTCATCGACCGTCATCCAGCCGTGGGCTCCGACATGGGAGATTTCGCGCGTCCGGTGATCGAGCAAGCGTTGGCCGACAACGGCGTCGAGACCCGGACCGGGGTGGAGATAGCTGAAATCGATGCCGGTGGAATCAGGCTGAGCAGCGGCGAAACGATAGCTACCAAGACTGTGATCTGGTGTGCGGGCATGCGGGCCAATCCGCTGACCGCACAGTTCGGCATTCAACGTGATCATCTCGGCCGACTGCCGGTCGACGAGTACCTGCGGGTGGTGGGGGTGCCCGGGGTGTTCGCAGCAGGTGATGTCGCAGCACTGCAGGTCGACGACGATCACATGTCGGTGATGTCATGTCAGCACAGCAGACCCATGGGCCGTTACGCCGGCTACAACGTCGTCAGCGACCTACTGGGTGAGCCCATGCTGACGCTGCAGATCCCGTGGTATGTCACGGTCCTTGACCTCGGGCCCGCCGGCGCGGTGTACACGGAAGGATGGGATCGCCAGGTCGTTGCCCAAGGCCGGCAAGCCAAGGCGACTAAACGAAGCATCAACACCCAGCGAATCTATCCGCCGCTCAACGGCAATCGCGACGCCATATTGTCCGCCGCAACACCCGTGCTTCAAGATCGGCCGAGCCACGAAGAAGCCGGGTAGGGCTAGTCGGGCAGCGGCGGCATTGCCCCTTTGCTGATCACCGACTGGAGCTCGACATACTCGTGCAGGCCCTCCGGGCCGAACTCGCGGCCGATGCCCGATTGTTTGAAACCGCCGAACGGACTGCCGATGTCGAGGGTGTACATGTTGATGCCGTAGGTGCCGGCGCGCACGGCCGCGGCGACCTCGAGGCCGTGTGCGACGTCTGCGGTCCACACCGATCCGGCCAGACCGTAGTCGCTGTCGTTGGCGATGCGGATCGCGTCGTCTTCGTCGCGGTAGGTCAGCACGCTCAGCACCGGGCCGAAGATTTCCTCGCGCGCGATGCGCATGTCGTTGGTGACGTCGGTAAACAGCGTGGGACGCACATACCAGCCCTGGCTGTGGGGTGCGTCCTCGCCGCCGAGGACCATCCGGGCGCCCTCATTTACCCCGGACCGGATGTAGTGCTGCACCCGGGCCTGTTGACGTTGAGCCACTAGGGGCCCGATGTCGGTCGTCTCATCGGCCGGATCGCCCACCTGCAGGCCCGACATCATGTCGGCCAGCGCGTCGACGACCTCGTCGTGACGTCGTTCGCCGACCAGAATGCGGGTTTGCGCGACGCACGCCTGGCCGTTGTTCATCAGGCTCGCGGACTTCAGGCTCTTGACCGTTTTGTCGATGTCGGCATCGTCGAGGATGATCGCCGCGGACTTGCCGCCGAGTTCCAGGCTCACCCGCTTGAGCTGCTCACCGCACAGCGCAGCGATCCGGCGTCCCACCGCACTCGAGCCGGTGAACGAGATCTTATCGACGCCGGGATGACGCACCAGGGCCTCGCCGGCGTCCGTGCCGCCGGGCAGTATGGATACCACGCCGTCGGGCAGATCCAGCTGCTCGATCATCTCGGCCAACCACAAAGCGTCCAAAGGCGTTTCGGGGGCGGGTTTGACGATGACGGTACAGCCCGCGATCAGTGCCGGAATCAGCTTAGGCATGATCAGGAACTGCGGCACATTCCATGGCACGATCGCCCCGACCACGCCGACCGGTGCTCGGTGTAGGTGTACTTCGCCGAGCACACCTTGACGACGCTCGGCCCACGGAAAGTCACGGGCGACCGCCAAGGCCAGGTGAATCATCGACACCGCCGCCGCGGCCTGTCCCAGCCGGCTGAAGCTGCGCGGCGATCCCATCTCGTCGGTGATCAGATCGGCCATCTCGTCGAGGTGGCCGGAGTAGATCGTCGCGAGTTGTTCGACCTTGTGCATCCGCTCGCGCACATCCAGGCGGGGCCACGGACCGTGGTCGAAGGCCTGTCGCGCTGCCGCGACCGCGGCGTCGACGTCCGCGGGCGTCGCCGCGGGCACATCGCCGATCGGCTTTTCCGAATGCGGGGAGATAACCGTCAGGCGCTGCTTGGTGGACGGCGCGCGCCACTGTCCTCCGATGAAAAGCTCGTCGTAGCAACGGTGGTCATTGGCTTTGGTCATCGGGGCACCACCTCTGAAAAGGCGACGGCAATTTTGCTATTGATGCTAACATAGCAAAAAAGACGGGCCGCCTGGCAACTGCCTTGGATCAACGGTGAAGGCGACGTGAGCGACGAACTTCGGGTGACTGCGGACGGCGCCGTCCGCATCGTCACGATCAACCGTCCCGATGATCTCAACGTCATCAACGCCACACTGCATCACCAGCTGCTCGACGTATGGCGTGACCTGGAGCGCGACACCGAAGCCCGCTGCGTCGTGCTCACCGGCGCCGGCAAAACCTTCAGCGGGGGAGGCGATTTCGCGTTCCTGAAGGCTCAGCACCGCTCCCTTGCCCTGCGGTACGACATCTCCGCGCAGGCGTCGGACATTCTCCACGCGATGATCAACTTCCGGCTGCCCGTCGTCGCGGCGGTCAACGGCCCCGCCGTCGGGCTGGGCGCGTCGCTGGCATTGTGTTGTGACCTGGTGTTGATGTCCGAGCGTAGCTATCTGTGCGATCCACACGTCTCGATCGGGCTGACAGCCGGCGACGGCGGGGCGTTGCTCTGGCCGTATATGACCAGCCTGATCCGCGCCAAGGAGTACATCTACACCGGCGAGCGCATCCCGGCCGAGCTGGCGGTCGAGCTCGGCCTGGCCAACCGCGTCACCACCGCCGACTCCCTGATGGACGAGGCGTTGGGATTGGCCGCGCGGCTGGCGGCTCAGCCGGCGCGCGCAC
>Ga0335075_10014139_pt1 | contig 12001 bp, 8 predicted proteins | sample Lox_Sample_24_FD_206723 | JGI IMG/M metagenome (GOLD analysis project Ga0335075, IMG submission 206723) | Soil microbial communities from Loxahatchee National Wildlife Refuge, Florida, United States - Lox_Sample_2.4 | ecosystem: Environmental > Terrestrial > Soil > Wetlands | place: USA: Florida... | reverse complement strand
TGGGCCCCGGCTTTCGCCGGGGAGCGTTATATGGCTACTCCACAAACTCCGGTTCTTGCGGCTCGACGTCGGGCGCATCCGGTGCGTCGGGTGCCTCGGGCGTGGGTTTTTCGTGGAAGGTGAAGGCGAGCTTGTCTTCGTCCTCGTCCTTGCGCACGCGGACGATGCCGCCTTTCGCCAGATGGCCGAACAGCAGCTCGTCGGCGAGCGGCTTTTTGATGTGCTCCTGGATGACCCGAGCCAGCGGTCGCGCGCCAAAGAGCGGGTCGTAGCCCTTTTCCGACAGCCACGCGCGGGCGCTCGCGTCTAGCTCGATCGTGACGTTGCGGTCGGCGAGCTGCTCCTCGAGCTGCAGGATGAACTTGCCGACGACGCGGCCGATCGTTTCCGATGACAGCGGCGCGAACGAGATCGTCGCGTCGAGCCGGTTGCGGAATTCCGGCGTAAACATCCGGTTGATCGCTTCCTCGTCATGACCGGTGCGGATGCCGCTGCCAAAGCCGATCGCTTGCTTGGCGAGCTCGGCGGCGCCGGCATTGGTGGTCATGATGAGGATGACGTTGCGGAAATCGACGATCTTGCCGTTGTGGTCGGTGAGTTTCCCGTAATCCATGACCTGCAAGAGGATGTTGAACAGGTCGGGATGCGCCTTCTCGATTTCGTCGAGCAGCAGCACGCAATGCGGATGCTGGTCGACCGCGTCGGTCAAGAGACCGCCCTGGTCAAAGCCGACATAGCCCGGCGGCGCGCCGATAAGGCGCGAGACCGTGTGCCGCTCCATGTATTCCGACATGTCGAAGCGGGTGATCTCGATGCCCAAAGTTCGAGCGAGTTGCCGCGCGACCTCGGTCTTGCCGACGCCGGTCGGCCCGGAGAACAGATAGGAGCCGATCGGCTTTTCGGGATCGCGCAGGCCGGCGCGGGCGAGCTTGATCGCCGACACCAAAGCCTCGATCGCCGCGTCCTGGCCGAACACCATGGTTTCGAGGTCGCGGGTGAGGTTCTTCAACACCTCGCGGTCGTCGCGCGACACGGTCTTTGGTGGGATGCGCGCCATCGTCGCGATGCAGGCCTCGACCTCCTTGGCGGTGATCGTCTTGCGGCGCTTCGATTCGGGCAGCAGCATCTGCGCCGCGCCCGACTCGTCGATGACGTCGATCGCTTTGTCGGGCAGCTTGCGGTCGCCGATATAGCGGTGCGACAGCTCGACCGCGGCGCGGATCGCGTCGACCGTGTAGCGCACCTTGTGGTGCCGCTCGTAATAGGGCTTGAGGCCGCGCAGGATCTTGATCGAATCCTCGACCGACGGCTCGTTGACATCGATCTTCTGGAAGCGGCGGACCAGCGCGCGGTCCTTTTCGAAATAGTTGCGGTATTCCTTGTAGGTCGTCGAGCCGATGCAGCGGATCGTGCCGCTCGCGAGCGCCGGCTTTAGCAGGTTCGAGGCGTCCATCGCCCCGCCCGAGGTCGCGCCGGCACCGATGACGGTGTGGATTTCGTCGATAAAGAGGATGGCGCCGGGCTGGGCCTCCAGCTCGGACAACACCGCCTTCAGGCGCTCTTCGAAGTCGCCGCGATAGCGCGTCCCGGCGAGCAGCGCGCCCATGTCGAGCGCGAAGATCGTCGCGTTGAGCAGCACTTCGGGCACTTCGCGGCCGACGATGCGGCGTGCCAGCCCCTCGGCGATCGCGGTCTTGCCGACGCCGGGGTCGCCGACGTAAAGCGGGTTGTTCTTGGAGCGGCGGCAGAGGATCTGGATGGTCCGGTCGACCTCGGCCTCGCGGCCGATCAGCGGGTCGATCTTGCCGGTCTTGGCCTTTTTGTTGAGGTTGACGCAATAGGCGTCGAGCGCGTCGTGCCCACGCTTCTGGTTGTTCTTTTCGCCGCGCTCGCCGTCTTCCTCGGCGCCCTGGACACGGCGGGTCTCGGTGCGGCCCGGCGCCTTGGCGATACCGTGCGAGATATAGTTGACCGCGTCAAAGCGAGTCATGTCCTGTTCTTGGAGGAAATAGACCGCGTGGCTCTCGCGCTCGGCGAACATCGCGACAAGCACGTTGGCGCCGGTCACTTCCTCGCGGCCCGACGACTGCACATGGATCGCCGCGCGCTGCAACACCCGCTGAAAGCTGGCGGTGGGCTTGGCGTCCTCGGTATGGCTGGCGACGAGGTTGCCGAGCTCGTTGTCGACATAGGTGAGGACCTCGCGGCGCAGCCGGTCGAGATCGACGCTGCACGCGCGGAGGACCGCGACAGCATCCTGATCCTCGGTCAGCGCGAGCAACAGGTGCTCAAGGGTCGCGTATTCGTGACGCCGCTCATTGGCGTAGGCGAGAGCCCGATGCAGCGACTTTTCAAGGTTACGTGAGAGCACCGCGCTCTCCTTTCTGCCAATGAACGACCACAGGGGGAACGGTTACCACGGGTGAGCTAATCCTTTTCCAACGTACACTGCAGCGGGTGTTGGTGCTGCCTTGCAAAATCCATGACCTGCGTCACCTTGGTCTCGGCGACCTCGTAGGTATAAACGCCGCAGATGCCGACACCGCGGCGGTGGACGTGCAGCATGATGCGCGTCGCCTCCTGGCGGTTCTTGTTGAAGAACCGTTCGAGGATGTGGACGACGAACTCCATCGGCGTGTAGTCGTCGTTCAGCATCAAGACCTTGTACATGGCGGGCTTTTTCGTCTTCGGCTTGGCCTTGACGATGACGCCTGTACCGGGTCCTTCCTCGCCGTTTCTTCCGTTGCCGCTCATCCGGGGCCTGCGCTGATGCATGTGCATGCCAGCAACTATGATATGGGCTTTGAGGCGCCGCTGGAAATGACTTTTCCGGGTCCGGCCAGCGACAAATCGCAAACGGACGATGACGGCATTCGTCACGGTCACTCCGCCCGGCGCGGTCGCGCCAGCAAACCCTCGATCATCGGCCCGATCGCCATGCCGCGATGCAGCACCGCTTCGACCGCGGCGACGATCGGCATCTCGACCCCAAGCCGCGCCGCCAGCGACGCGACGGATGCGGCGCTCGCCACGCCCTCGACGACCGAACGCCGTCCGGCCAGCGCATCGGCGAGGTTCTGACCGCGCCCGAGCGCAACCCCGAGCGCATGGTTGCGCGACTGCGCGCCGCCGCAGGTCAACACCAGGTCGCCAAGCCCCGAAAGACCGGCAAAGGTCTCGGCGCGCGCGCCCTTGGCGACACCGAGCCGCGTCATCTCGGCGAGGCCGCGGGTGATCAGCGCGGCGCGGGCGTTGTCGCCGAGCGCCAGCCCATCGACGATGCCGCAGGCGATCGCCAGCACATTCTTCACCGCGCCGCCGAGCTCGACGCCGACCGGGTCTTCCGACAGATAGGGGCGAAACCGCGGGCTGCCGAGCGCGGCCGCGAAGAGTTGTGCGGTCGCCGTGTCGCGGCTGGCGATGGTGACCGCGGTCGGCAGGTCGCGCGCCACTTCGGCCGCGAAGCTCGGGCCGGACAGCACCGCCAGCGGATGGCCGGGGCATAGTGTCGCGGCGACCTCCGACATCGTCCGCAGCGAGCGGATCTCGATCCCTTTGGCGCACAGCAGCAGTGGCAGGCGTGCCGGCAGATGCGGTGCGAGCTGCGTGAGCACATCGCGCAGGAACTGCGCCGGCACGACCAGCAGCGCGGCGTCGCTGCCGGTCACCGAAGCCGCAAGGTTGGATGTCGCGCGAAGGGCCGGGTCGAGCGCGATGCCGGGCAGATAGACCGGGTTTTCGTGCCGCTCGCTGATCGCGGCAGCGACCGCCGGATCGCGCGCCCAGATCATCGCGTCGCTGCCGGCGCGGCGTGCGGCCAGCGCCAGCGCCATGCCCCAGGCGCCGCCGCCGATAATCGCAAGATGCGTCATCGTGGCGGCTTTGCGGCGAAGGCGTCGGGGTCGAGCGGCCAGCGCGGTCGTACCGGCGCGCCGAGCGGGTCGGCCAGGCCGAGCCGCAACCGCTCGACGCCGGCCCAGGCGATCATCGCGCCGTTATCGGTGCATAGCGCCGGCGGCGGCGCGACAAAAGCGAGCCCCGCATCCGCCGCGAGCGCCGCGAGCCGGGCACGCAGCCGCGTATTGGCGGCGACGCCACCGGCCGCGACAAGACTGGCGCCGGCGGGATAGCGATCGCGAAACCAGCGGACGGCGCGCGCGGTGCGGTCGACCAGGTGATCGCAGATCGCCAGCTCGACCGCGGCGGCGAGATTGGCGACGCCCTCGTCATCATTCAGGGTGATTGTCGAGGCGGCTTCGCGGACCGCGGTCTTCAGCCCGGAGAACGAGAAATCGCACCCGTCGCGGCCTTGCATCGGGCGCGGCAGCGTGAAACGACGCGGGTTGCCGTGCCGCGCTGCCGCGGCGATAGCCGGGCCTCCGGGCTGCGGCAAGCTCAGCAGCTTGGCGCTCTTGTCAAAGGCTTCGCCGGCGGCGTCGTCCAGCGTCGTACCGAGCTGGCGGTATTGGCCAACGCCGACACAGGCGAGCAGCTGCGAATGGCCGCCCGACACCAGCAGCAGCAGATAGGGGAAGTCGACCGCATCGGTCAGCCGTGCGGTCAGCGCGTGCGCCTCCAGATGATTGACCGCGGCGAACGGCTTTCCGGTCGTCCAGGCGATCCCCTTGGCGGCCATCGTACCGACGATGAGCCCGCCGATCAGCCCGGGCCCGGCCGACGCGGCGACACCGTCGAGCGCGTCAAAACCGATTCCGGCCTCGTGAAGCGCGGCACGAACCAGCCGATCGAGATGGTCGAGATGCGCGCGCGCCGCGATCTCCGGCACCACGCCGCCATAGGGCGCGTGCTCGGCCAATTGCGACTGCACGAGATTGGCGCGGATCTCCGGCTGCCCACCATCGGCGGACACCACGGCAACCGCCGTCTCATCGCAGCTCGTCTCGATCCCGAGAATGTTCATCTTTATAAGATAACGCTTCCCGGCGAAGGCCGGGACCCACTCTTTCACCGCTCTGGCGCCGAAACATTGGCCCCGGCTTTTGCCGGGGGAGCGGCTACTAAGGGGAGCAATATGTCAATCCGCGACGCCATCAACGCCCTCCCCACGTCGCGGATCGCCGAGATTTCGGCGCTGGGCATGGGCGATCCCGAGGTCGTCGCGCTATGGTATGGCGAAGGCGATGTCCCGACCCCGGACTTCATCGCCGCGGCTGCCCAGGACGGGATGCGCGCGGGCGAGACCTTCTACACCTACAAGGCCGGTCTGCCTGAACTGCGCCAGACGATCGCCGATTACCTGAGTGGGCTTTATTCGCGCCCGGCCGCGATGGAGCGGATCGCCGTCACCAGCGCCGGGATCAATGCGCTGATGCTCATCGCGCAGACGCTGATCGATCCGGGCGACAACCTCGTCATCATTGCGCCGATCTGGCCCAACATCGCGGCGGTGGTATCGATCATGGGCGGCGAGCCGCGCCTCGTGTCGCTCGATGCGACGCCGGAGGGCGGCTGGCGGCTCGACCTCGACAAGGTTATGGCGGCCTGCGACGCGCGCACCAAGGGCATCTTTGTGAACTCCCCGGCCAACCCGACCGGCTGGACGGCGACGGCGGACGAGATCGCCGCGCTTACCGCTTTCGCGCGCCAGCGCGGGCTGTGGCTGGTCGCCGACGAAGTCTACAACCGCATCGTCTATGGCAACCGGGTGGCGCCGTCATTTCTCGACGCCGCCGGACCGGAGGACCGGCTCATCGTCGTCAACAGCTTTTCGAAGAGCTGGGCGATGACCGGCTGGCGGCTCGGCTGGATGGTGCTGCCCCCCGATCTGCTGCCGACGATCGAAAAAATCATCGAATTCAACACCAGCGGCTCGCCGACCTTTCTGCAACGCGCGGCGATCACCGCGATCCGTGAGGGCGAGCCATTCGTGCAAAGCTTTGTCGCTCGTTGCCGCGCGGCGCGCGAAGCCGCGATCGGCGCGTTGCAAAGCTGCCGGCGGGTCGCGGTCGCGCAGCCGGACGGCGCGTTTTACGCATTCTTCCGGGTCGAGGGGGTGAGCGACAGCACGGCTTTCGCCAAGGAGCTGCTGTCAAAGACGAAGATCGGAGTAGCGCCGGGCAGCGCCTTTGGCCCGATGGGCGAAGGCTATCTGCGCTTGTGCTTTGCGCGCGAGCCGGCCGCCGTGGCGGCCGCGATCGAACGGATGCGGCCCCTGCTCGATTGAGTTCGGCCCGATTGAGTTCGGCCCGATTGAGTTCAGATTGACCATCCGCCGTGCGGACACGAAAGCGCCGTGTTCCGTCCTTACATAAAAAGGACGGCGAGAGGCTGCCGTTTCCGTTGCAAAGGACAGTGCCATGGATTCTCCCGTCGTTCTCGTCACCGGCGCGTTGACCGGTATCGGCCGCGCGACCGCGCTCGCTTTTGCCCGCAGCGGCGCGAAGCTCGTCGTCTCGGGCCGTAATGACGAGCCGGGCCGCTTGCTCGTCAACGAACTGCGCGAGGTCGGGGCCGAGGCGGAATTTGTCCGCGCCGATGTGCGCGAGGACGAAGACGTGCGCAATCTTGTCGACCGTGCGGTCGCGCGGTTTGGACGGCTCGATATCGCGGTCAACAACGCGGGCACCGAGGGCCAGCCCGGCCCGCTCACCGAACAGACCGCCGATTGCTACCGCGCTGTCTTTGACACCAACGTCCTCGGCACGATGCTGAGCCTCAAGCATGCGCTGCGGGCGATGCGCGCGCAGGGCAGCGGTAGCATCGTCAACCTGTCCTCGATCGCCGGCCATAAGGCCTTGCCCGGCGCGCCGATTTACATCGCCAGCAAACATGCCGTCGAAGGCTTGACCAAGGCGGCGGCGCTCGAAGCGGCGGAATTCGGCGTGCGCGTTACCGCGGTCGCCCCTGGGCCCATCGCCACCGGCATGCTCGACCGCTTTGCCGGCACCGACGACGCGAGAGCGGGCCTGCTCGGCACCGTGCCGCTGAAGCGGGCCGGCACACCCGACGAGATTGCCCGCGTCATCATGTTCGCCGCCTCGGACGCGGCCTCCTACATGACCGGCTGCATTATCGCGGTGGATGGCGGCCTGACGGCGGATTAAAGGCGGGCGTCGCCTGCCGCCTTCACGATTGATTGCCTCCGAATGTTATACTCTACATGGTGTCGTGGCGTTCTCGGAGGCCATCCGTTGCGGATTCGCGGTGACCGGCTGTTAGTGTCTCGTCGGCATCTCCTCGCGCCGACGGCAGCAGCCACTCTCGGAGGCGTGACCTTGGGAGCCGTGTCACCGCCGACGCAAACAGAAGAAACAGCCCTCACGAGTATTAACGTTTGCGCCTTTGGCGCGAAGGGTGATGGAAAGACCGACGACGCGCCCGCGATAAACGCGGCAATCGCGCACCTGCGCGACCGTTCGCACTGGGTCACGACTTATCCGGTCGCGCCGAGGCTTGTCTTCCCAACAGGTATTTACGTTGTCGAGGCAAGTATCAACCTGACGGGTCTGCAAGCGATCAACATGGTGGTTGACGGCTGTGGTTCGGTCATTCATGGCCGCTGCGCCGGGCAGCCGGTCCTCGATGCCATGGGCGCGCGGTGGCTTGAACTGCGCGATTTAACGGTCATTGGCGACAAGGTCGAGGTTCCCCGCGTCGGGTTGCAGTTAGGGCGCGTGAGCGATGCCGTGGCCGACAACCACCGACTTGTTAATGTCAAGCTCCTGGGGTGCTATTCGATTGCGTGCATGATCAATGTGGCGGCCGAAACGTCAGGATTTGACCATGTATTTATGTGGAACGACCAACAGGATCCTCAGACATACTGCCTTGTGCAAGACGGACTAAATCATTTTCTCGCGCACTCCGACTTCATCAAAACAAGAACCTCGATCGATCGCAGTGATAGCTTTAATGAGAATGAATTCATCAACTGCGACTTTCGACATTCTGGCGGAGGTATTCCGATCTGGCTCGGTGATACCGCCCGCCAGCGGTTTTATCGATGTTACGCGGCGGGCACTGGGCCGGCCGCGTTTCTCATTTATTCAGGATCGAATGGACATCAGATGATCGATATCGATTGTCATTGTGAAATTAGGACTCCCAGCAATATTTTCATTTTTGGCTCTCAAGCCAAAAAAACGATAACTATACGCGGCTTTAGTTACACGGATCATGCCGCGGACGCATCGAATGCCGTTTTTGCGACTCAGTCTCCGGTAGAAAAGGTCATACTCGAGAACGCGAAACTCGAAATCGGCTGGTTTCCGATACAGTCTTGCCGGTTGTTGGACGATCCGAACCGTTGGAGCATATCAGGCAGTTATTACAACACGTTCCGTAAAGGCTGGAACGCCGATACCTGTTTTACCGGCACCGCCGCCTTTGGTGGATCGATATCTCAATTTGGCCGTATCGATGTCGGCGGACCGAAAGCTCGATGACGGCGAGCGAAGATGAGTGACCAAATAACCGTAGCGCCGAGCGGGATCTCGATCGCGGGCTTTCTGCAGCATCGCTCCATGAGCCTGCTGCAAAGTACGGTGGAAGCGGCATTTGCCGGGGGAAACGCAGAAATTGTCCGTGATGACCTGCAAGACCTCTGCGGCGCGGTCGGCGACGACCTTAACAGCGAAAGCAAAGCGTTAATTTATGCCTGGATAGGCCGTGCCTGCCACGCATTGAACGACATCCAATCCGCTCGTCGCTATATGGCGGCCGCGATTTCCCTGCGTGCGGACCTGCCCGACTGGGTACGCGCCATGTTGCAGGAGGCGGCGTGGCGGGCGCCCATTTCGGCGGAAGAAGAAATACCGTCGGAGCTTAGAGCAGACGTTGAGGCTTTCGGCCAATTTATAACCGATTTCCTGCGAACCGGCACCGAGCCTCCGGTGCTGTTTGACGATCGCCACACCGCTGCGACATTGGCATGGTACTGGGTCCATCATTTGAAAACAGTCGTTGCCGATGCCAGCGACGACAGCGTCCAAAAATGCCAACTGGCGCGAACATTCACCGATGCGGTCGCGAAGGGGTTCAACGGCGTCTTCGACCATCTCGTCTCCACCGGTTTTCTGCCCTTCGACATCGCCAACCCCTCACCGCGGATTACAGAAATAGCGGCTACTGTAGCGCTCAGGGGAAAGCCTATATTGTGCCCTTTTACCGGTGAGGGCACGGTCGTCAAAGACTCGCTCGATCCAAGCGTCTACTTACACCGAGTTGGCGACCGAGTTTGCTTGGTCATATCGGAAGATACCGCGGCAGCCGCGGCCTCGGATCGTGCGTGGTACTTTGTCGACACTAATCTATTGTTTTGTGCGGTGCGTTGGGGAACGATGTACACGACGTTGGCGCGGGCGCTAACTCGAGTATTCGAAAATCGAAGCGAGGTCGCAGCTTACCTTGCCGAAAGCAAACCCCGTCCGGTGATGGTCTATGAGACCATCATGGGACATCTTGGTCATTATGTATGGAACACGATTTCAGGTTGGCCGCGACTCCTGGCGGCGGGAGCAACTAAAGGTATAGATATCGTTGCGCTGCATCGAAATTTTAAAATATTCGGCGGCGCTCAAGAATTATATCCAGATGTCATAGAACAAATCCCGATAAAAATTCTGCTCGATAGCGAAGATCAAGCCTATCAGGGTATGCTGAGCAATCGAGCATTATGCTTATTGCTCACGGATAATCACATAACCGGGGATCTGGCGCATAGAATAATATCGTGGTGTTACAAAAATTGCTCAACGAGATTTGCAAATGATTTATTCGCCCTGTGGGAGCAAACGGAGATATTATTGCTTGTTACCTTGCGCCTGGAGAATCGGGCGTGGATCGGGCAGGAAGAGGGCCTTCCAAGTATAATCAACGCCTTGGCTGCGGATTTTCCCAAAATCGGCATCATTCTGGATGGCGTCAATTCCGACATTGCACAGCTTAGTTCTCACTCTTTCATGTCAAAGGACGACGAAGTCGTCTTGGCTGAAAGTATCATACGGGCATGTCCGGGCGTCCGGATCTATAATGCCGTCGGCTGCTCTGTCGCAGAGGGCATAATGCTGTGCGATATCGCCGATGCTTTTTTGGCGCCGGTTGGCGCGGGAATGGCCAAGTATCGTTGGATAACAAATAAGCCCGGCGTGGCGTATTCGAACGAAATGTGCCTTCAACCGAACAGTATTGATGGGCATTTGTATGAGCATCACCGCGATGATCTTACAAAGATGTATTACGTCCCCGCGTCAGCGGTGAAAGATATCGAGACCGAGCGGCATGGAGAGCCCTTCAGAGCAAATTTTTTAATGAACTGGGAACCGGCCTACGAGCAGACCCGCGAGCTATTGACCGAAATTAAAAAGGAGCGATCGCACAGGACGTGGCCATTACGCATCTGGCAAGTAGAATTCGCAGAAAACGCCTGGTGTGTGAGAAAAGATAACAAACTGATGCCCATATTATTTGGCAAAAAACCCGTCGCGGCGTTCAATCCGGGATGGGAGCCAAAATTTGTTTATGCGGGATTGGAGCCTTTTTATCTTTTGGAGCTGGTTCACAGCAATGGCGCTGAATCGACGTGGTATTTGGACTCCAGGTTGGAGCGGATCGGCGGCGATGTCGGCGAGCTTTCCAATGAGGTTCAAGCCGCTCTGTCCTTGAGGTGCAATCTGAATGTCAGGGATGACGAAGACGCGCCTGGGCTGCCGGACTATGACGGTTTCACAAAGTTGAATGCCGCGACAAAGCGGGCGCTGAGAGCGTTGCGCGAGAAACGCCTATTTTGACATTCGCGTGCGGCTGGTTGCAGCGAAACCCCGACGGCATCTCGCTTCAAACGGTTTCGGTTCAATTCTTCGGAGCGGGCGGCGCACGCCGCATCTCGCGAGCCGCACTGCCGCTACTCCGCCGGTGTCGCCCTCGGCGCAATCTTTGGACAGCCAGCCGTCGCGATAAGCCGTTTGGCGTCTCGTCGCATCGACGGCGCACGCCTGTTCTTGCTAGTGTCGCGCCGCATCCATCATGACTGCCGTGCCCGCACCGCTTCCGGCGACCCCACCGCGCGACCTGCGGCTCGATTTTTTTCGCGGGCTGGCTCTCGTCTGCATTTTTATCGACCACATCCCGGAGAACTATCTCGGCTATTTCACCATCTCGGCGGTCGGTTTTTTTGATGCGGCCGAGGTGTTCATCTTTATCTCCGGGTTTACCGCCGCGCTGGTTTATGGCCGCGCCCTGGTGGCGCGCGGGGCGTTGATCGCCAGCGTCCAGGTGTTGCGCCGGGCTTGGCAGCTTTACGTCGCGCACATCTTTCTGTTTGTGATCTTCATCGCCGAGGTGTCGTACACGGTCAAAACCTTCAACAACCCCATGTACAACGAGGAAATGGGGGTCGGCGACTTTCTGGAGCACCCGCATATCGCCGTGGTCCAGGCCTTGCTGCTGCAGTTCCAGCCGACATTCCTCGATATCCTGCCGCTCTACATCGTGATGCTGCTGATCTTTCCGATCGTACTCATTTGCCTGCGCGGTTCGCGCGCCGCGGTGCTGGTCCCATCGGCGCTGGTCTATCTCGCGGTGCAGATTTTCGATCTCAGCGTGCCGGCCTACCCGACCGGCACCGTGTGGACCTTCAATCCGCTCGCCTGGCAGTTCCTGTTTGTGATGGGGGCCGTGCTGGGGGACGCCGAGACGACGTCGCGGGGGCGAGCACGCCTGGTCGACCTTGCCTATTGGCCGTCGCTCGTGATCGCCGGCGTGTCGTTGCTGATCCGGCTGTCCTGGACGTTTCACGGTGTCTGGGACGCGGTGCCGGCGCTGTTCGAGCGCCAGCTTTGGCCGATCAACAAGGGCAACCTCGCGGTGATCCGCCTTGTCTCGTTCTTTGCCGTGGTGATGCTGGTGGCGCGTTGGGTCCAGCCGCAAGCGCGCTTTATGCGCACGACGCTGGCGCGGCCTTTGGTGTTGTGCGGCCGCCATTCGCTGGAAATTTTTTGCCTCAGCATCCTTTTGTCGGCGCTCGGGCATTTTCTACTGTCGG
>Ga0335075_10014138_pt1 | contig 12001 bp, 13 predicted proteins | sample Lox_Sample_24_FD_206723 | JGI IMG/M metagenome (GOLD analysis project Ga0335075, IMG submission 206723) | Soil microbial communities from Loxahatchee National Wildlife Refuge, Florida, United States - Lox_Sample_2.4 | ecosystem: Environmental > Terrestrial > Soil > Wetlands | place: USA... | reverse complement strand
CGTGCAGGCGCTGGCCGGCGTGCTGCTGCCGAGCGCGAGCATGTTCCTGCTGCTGCTGTGCAACGACCGCGAGGTGCTGGGCCCGTGGGTCAACCGTGCATGGTTGAACGTGCTCGCGGTGCTGATCGAGGCGGTTCTGCTCCTGCTGTCGCTGATTCTCATGGCGACCACGGTGTTCCCGAGCATCGACGTCGACGAATTCGCGGTGATCGGCGGTGTCGTGATGGCGGTGGGGCTGATCGCGTTCGCGGCCGTCGTGCTGCGCCCGCGCCGTGGCGGTAAGGGCGTCGCTGCGGTCGGCACTGACGCAAACGTCCCCCGGGAGCAGTGGACGATGCCTCCGATTGCGCTGCTCGCCCGCCCCAAACAGTCCGCCGGACGGCGCGCCGCGATGCTCGCGTTGGAGGGCTATCTGTTCCTGGCGATCGTGATGCTCGTCGTCAAGGCGGTTCAGCTCGCCGGCGGCTAGGCTCAGGTTGTGATCTCGCGCTACACCCGTCCGGAACTCGCCGAGGCCTGGTCCGACCACGCTCGCTTCGAGGCGATGCGCGAGGTCGAGGTGGCGGCCTGCGAGGAGATGGACGGCCCGACCGCCTCGGAGCTCGACGCGATCCGTGCGGCCACCTTCACGGTTGAGGCGATCGAAGAGCGCGAGCGGATGACCGACCACGACACCGCCGCGTTCGTTGACGTGCTCGCCGCCTCGGCCGGTCCCGCCGGGCGGTGGATCCATCACGGCCTGACCTCGAGCGATGTGCTCGACACCGGGCTGGCGCTTCAGCTCCGGCGCGTCGGTGAGCTGGTGCTGCCGGATGCGCGGCGGATCGTCGAAGCGCTCGCCACTGCTGCCCGCGAGCACGTCCACACGTTGTGCGCCGGGCGCACGCACGGCATCCACGCCGAGCCGACGACGTTTGGGATCAAGCTGGCGAGCTTCGCCTTCGAGGCACATCGGAACGCCGACCGCCTGGAGCGGGCGTTCGCACAGGTCTGCGTCGGCGCGATCTCCGGGGCGGTCGGTACCTATTCCGCCACGTCCCCGCAGTTCGAGGAGCGCGTGCTGGCGCGGCTCGGCCTGGCCCGCGAGCCGGTCTCGACCCAGGTCGTCCCGCGCGACCGCCACGCCGAGCTCTTGCAGGCCATCGCGCTGGCCGGCGCGGGACTCGAGCGCTACGCCACGGAGCTGCGCAACCTCGCCCGGACCGAGGTGGGCGAGGTCCGCGAGCCATTCGGCGCCGGACAGAAGGGCTCGAGCTCGATGCCGCACAAGCGCAACCCGATCAAGTCCGAGCAGATCGTGGGCTTGGCGCGGGTGCTCCGCGGGAACGCCCTGGCGGCGCTCGAGGACGTGGCGCTGTGGCACGAGCGCGACATCTCGCACTCCTCGGTCGAGCGCGTGATCCTGCCCGACTCGACGAGCCTGCTCGACCACATGCAGCGCCGGGCGCTACGCCTGATCGAGGGGATGGTGGTGGATGCCGAGCGCATGCGCGAGAACCTCGATCTCACCCACGGCGCGCTGTTCTCGCAGCGCGTGTTGCTGGCGCTCGTGCAGGCCGGCATGACGCGCGACGACGCCTATCGCGTCGTCCAGCGGCTCGCCCAGCGCGCGGTGGACTCGAGGATGCCATTGCGCGAGTTACTCGCGGAGGACCCGGACGGCGCCGGCCTCGACCTCGACGCGATCTTCGACTACGCCCCGTTCGTGCGCTACGCGGACGAGATCGTCGGCCGGCTCGACGCGATCTCGGCGCCCACCGCGGTCGCCCGCTGACTCAACCCCCGGCCGACTCGGGTACGCCCAGCACCTGCCCGCCGTCGACGTGGATCACGTTGCCGGTGCTCCACTGCGACTCGGGTGCGACGAGGAACCACACCCACGCCGCGATGTCGTCCACGTGGCCCATGCGGCCGAGCGGGATGCGCCGCGCAAGGTCGGCGTAGGTCGCCTCGAGGTCATCGGAATAGGTGGCGTGGATCGGTGTGTCGACCGGACCGGGGGCGATGCAGTTCACGCGGATCCGATCGACCGCGAGCTCGTAGGCCCACGCTCGCGTCAGATACTCGAGCGCGGCCTTGGTCGAGCCGTAGAGCATGTTGCCCGGCTTGACGATCGAACCAACCGACGAACTGACGTTGACCACCGCGGCGTCGTCCGAGGCGCGCAGCGCGGGCAGGGCGGCCGCCACCAAGAAGAACGGGGCGGCCACATTGACCGCGTAGTGGCGCTCGAACGACTCGCGGGTGAACGAGTCGAGCGGGCCGGCCTCGATCACTGCGGCGTTGTTGACGATCACGTCGATCCCGCCGAACCGCTCGAGCGCCTGCGTGACCACGGCGCCCGGCGCACCGGGATCGCCGAGGTCGATCGGGATCGCCAGCGCGCGGTCGGCGCCGATCCCCTCGCCCACCGCACGCAGCGGATCGGGGCGCCGGCCAACGAGCACGAGGTCGAGTCCGCGCGCGGCGAGCAGCTTGGCCGCCGCCGCGCCGATCCCCGATCCGGCGCCCGTTACGATCGCGACCCGTGTCATCGCCGGGTTATGGGTAGGTGTAGTCGGGAACGAGATCGATCGCGTGCCCACTGCCCGACTCGAGGATGATCTTCAGCGAGGGCTCCGTGTCGAGGTAGTAGAACTCGATCGTCTCGCCGATCCGGCCGCCCATCAGGACGGAGGCGCCGACCTCGTCGAAGCGCTTCTTGAGCTCCGTCGACTCCTCGAAGTCGTGCAGCATGACGGCGACGTGGTGCAGACCCTCGCCGTGCTCGTCGAGCCATTCCCGGTAGATGCTCGGTTCCTCGAGCGGCTGCGGCAGCTCGAAGCCCATATCGCCGACGTGCGTCTCGGCGCCGAGCATCGTGTACGGCACCGTCGCGCCGCGGATCTCGGTGTGGTGAAGGCGCGGCGGCTCGTGGCGGTACACGTTCCACGGTCCCCACCCGAGCAGCTTCGTGTACTGCTCCATGGTTCGCTGCAGGTCGTTCACCACCACGGCGATCTGGGAGATCATCAGCGGCCGGCCGAGCAGCCCACCCGCCACCGACTCTGCGCTCTGTTTCGCTTCCATCGCTCCTCCTCTCTCAAGCTTGCATGTCGATCCGTACGGTCTCGTACGGGGCGAGCGCCAGCTCGCCGATTGGCTCGGATTGCGCCTCCGCGACACGAAATCTCTCCGGCTCGAACATCGCGCTATGCGCGGTGTCCTCGCTCAGCCGCCTGACCCGCCCCGCGGCCGGCGCCCCGGTCAGCTCCAGACCCAACCGAGCCGAGGTCAGGTTGGCCACGAGCAGCACCAGCTCGTCGCTCGGACCCCGCGCCGCCAGCCCCGCGGCGCTGAGCGGATGGCTGCACTCGCAACTGAGCAGCTCCCAGCCCTCGAGACCGACGACGCGCACTGGCGCGAGCACATGGCGGTGAACGTCGACGGCGTGTTCTGGTGCGTGCGCGAAGCGGCGCGGGCGATGGTCGAGCGGGGTGCTCCGGGCGCGATCGTCTGCACCGCCTCGATCAACGTCTGGCACGTCGAGGAGACGATGGCCGCCTACAACGTGAGCAAGGCGGGCGTGCACGCGATCGTCCGCTCGGCCGCTTCGGGGTGCCGCGCGACATCGCCGACGCCGTGTTGTTCCTGGGCTCTGAGGAGTCCTCATACATCACCGGACAGATGCTGGTCATCGATGGCGGTCAAACGCTGGGCATCACGGGAGATCTGGAGGAAGCTGCAACGTGAGTAGCACCGAGTCGATCCGAGAGCAGATCCAAGACCGCTACCGCGACCAGATCGGCCGCGCGCGCCACGAGGTCACGACGCCGGCGCTACTGCTCGACCTCGACGTCGCGCGGCGCAACATCGACGCGATGGCGGCGAAGTTCGATGAGCTGCCGGCCAAGCTCAGGCCGCATATCAAGGTGCACAAGTCGATCGAGCTGGCCCGTCTCAGCGTCGAGGCCGGCGCGGTTGGCGTGGCCTGCGCCACGGTGTGGGAGGCGGTGGTGATGGCCCGGGGCGGGATCGCTGACGTGCTCGTGGCCAACCAGGTCGTCCAGCCCGACAAGGTGGCGGCGCTCGCCGAGCTGGCCCGCGAGTATCGCATCACGGCGACGGTCGACGACGTGCGCAACGTCGAGCAGCTCTCGCGCGCCGCCGGCGAGACGGGCGCCCAGCTCGAGCTCCTGATCGAGCTCGACGTGGGGATGGGACGGTGCGGTGTGCGCACCCTCGAGGAGTTACTGCCGATCGCCGAGCGGATCGCGGACCTGCCCGGGGTCAGCCTCCGGGGGCTACAGGCCTACGAGGGGCACTGCATGCTGGAGCCTGACCCCGAGCAGCGCGTGCGCGACGCGTCGGCGGCCAACGCCCTGGCGGTCGAGGCGGCCGATCTGCTCATCGCTCACGGTTACCCGGTCGCGGACATCTCCGCGGGCGGGACCGGCACCTACTACATCACCGGCGCCAACCCGCGGATCACCGAGGTTCAGGCCGGCTCCTACTCGCTGCTCGACCGCTTCCACGGGGACCTAGTGCCGGGCGGCTTCGAGGTCGCGATGACCGTGCTCGGCACGGTGATCTCGCGCCAGGGCAACACCGTCGTGCTCGACTGCGGACGCAAGGCGGTGGGGATCGACTTCGTTACGCCGCCGCTGGTTGGCCACCCCGAGGCCGAGATCCGCTACTACGCCGAGGAGCACTGCCTGGCCGACTTCCCGGGTCCGCCGCCCGTCGACCTCGGGGACCGGGCCGAGGTCGTCGCCGGGTACGGGCCGACGACAGTCAACCTGCACGACGTGTTCCACGTGATCGAGGCAGACGTCGTGACCGACATCTGGCCCGTGAACCCGCGCGGCGCCGGGCCGCCGGCGTTCGTCTAGCTTCGCGGCTTGTCGGGCGGCGGCGCTAGTGCGGGTACATCCCGCCGTCGATCGACACGACCTGGCTCGTCATGTAGGGGTTGCGCAGCATCGCCAGCGCCAGGTCCGCGACCTCGTCGGGCTTGCCGAGGCGCCCGACCGGTATGCGTGCCTTCAGCTCATCGGGCTCGTCGGGGACCATCCCGGTGTCGGTGATCAGGGCGGGCGCGATCGCGTTGACGGTCACGCCGTCGGCGGCGACTCGCGCCGCGAGGAAGTGCGTGAGGCCGTGCAGCGCGGCCTTCGACGCCGCATAGTGGGGCCCCACGATCCCGCCGGTGAAGCCGGCCACCGAGGAGACGAACAGCACCCGGCCGAAGCCCCGGGCCCGCATGCCGGGCAGGGTGCGCTGCGCCAGCAGGAACGGCGCGCGCAGGTTGACCGCGATCGTCTCGTCAAAGTCCTCGATCGAGACCTCCTCGAAGCTCTGCAGACGTCCCATCCCGGCCGCCGCCACCAGCACATCGACCGAGCCGAGCTCGGGCTCGACCGCGGCCAGCAGCTCGACCGCGGCCTCCGGGCGGCGCAGATCGGCGCCCACCGCCAGCGCGGATGCGCCGGAGTCGACGAGCTGGTCGGCCAGCTTCTGCGCCGGCTTGGGGTTGGCGCCATAGGCGAGCGCCACCGAGGCTCCGCCGGCCGCGAGCCCGCGCGCGATGGCCTGGCCGATGCCGCCGCTCGCCCCCGTGATCAGCGCAACCTTGTTGGTCAGTGGGTTCCCGGCCGCCATGCCCCAATGAATACCTGACCCGTTTACGCTTTGCGCCGTCGTGCCCCCGCACAAGCACCAGCAGCTGATGACGGCGGCGGTCGAGCGGGACGGCGCGGCGCAGGAGGCGGTGCTGGCCGGCGATGTGGGCGCGGCCGTGGATGCCTTCGCCCAAGCGGCCGACCTCTACCGGCAGTCCTGGGAGGTGGCGCACCCGACGGCGTATGGCCGTCTCGTTGGGATGCTCAAGTCGGCGGTGCTCGCCGGCGGAGGAGTCCCTGAAGCCGAGTACGTGCGCGAAGCGCTGGCGGACGCGGCTCGCGATTCGGCGACCGCTGCCTATGCCCGCGCGCTGGCGGCGCTGATCCTGGGCGAGGACGACGAGGCGCAGGTCTGGGCGGGGCGAATGGAGTCGGGCGGTGAGGCCTTCGCTCGGACCGGCGAGGCGTTGGCGGCGCTCGCGCAGGGCGACCGCCGCCGCTACGAGAGTGCGCTGACGGCGATCGTTCGCGATTTCGAACAGCGCGCCGCTCACCTGACCGGTGTGACGATTGCCGACACCGCCCTGATGCTCGAGCAACTCGCGGCCCGGCGAGGGGTCGCGGTGGCCGTCGAGAGCCCGGTGCTGCCGGTTCTCTGAGTGTGTCTGCAGTCTGACCGGGGATCGCACCGTGACGACTTTGTGAAATTCCGCACGTTACGGTGCCCGCACACGGACACCAGAGGGGGTGTCCGAAAACACAGGGGGGAATGCCACATGAGGCATCTCTTGCGGCGCAGGCCGTCTGCGTCCATGGTCGTTGCCATCGCTGCGCTGGTCGTCGCCATGTCCGGCACGGCCGTCGCCGCCAGCAAGCTGGTCAGCGGCAACTCATTGATCAAGAAGAACTCGCTGTCGGGCAACCGGCTGCAGAACCGGTCGGTGATGGGCAGCAAGATCAAGCTGAGTTCGCTGGCCGCGGTGCCGAACGCGACCAACGCGGTCACTGCCGCCACCGCCAAGGCTGCGCCAATCGCGCAGGTGTCGTACGTGTCCACGAGCGTGACGGTCCCCGACACGGGCGTTCCGTTCCCCGGAACGGCCACGTGCCCGGCGGGTACTTCCGTAATCGGGGGTGGCGCAAGCGCCGCCGACAAGACCGGAAACGAGCTGGTGGTCGACAGCTACGCGAGCAGCGAGACCACCTGGACTGCCGACATCGAGAACTTCGGCAGCGCGGCCACCACCGGGACCGTCGGGGCGATCTGCGCACCGGCGGCAGCCACGAGTCCGGCTCCTTAAGGGGTACGGCGTGTGGGGCTCTCAGGTCGGGAGAGCCCCACACTTCCTTAACCGGCGGTCGAGCGCCGTCCGGTAGCGTCGCGTGCGACACGGATCTCAGCCGGGAGGTCCGCCGATGAGGGGAGGACGAAATGAGGCAGCTCGCGCGGCACAGGCCATCGGCCGGGGTCGTGATCGGGGTGATCGCGCTCGTCGTGGCCGCGTCGGGCACGGCGTTCGCCGCCGGCACGCTCGTCAACGGCGACAGCCTCATCAAGAAGCACTCGCTCTCGGGCGACCGCCTGCGCGACGGCTCGGTCACCGGCAAGGACATCAAGCTGAGCTCGCTGGGACAGGTGCCGAGTGCGAAGACCGCCGCCAACGCCCAGGAGCTGGGCGGCCACCCCGCCAGCGCGTACGCGCTCGGCGCCTCGACCGCCACGCATAGCGGCTTGATGACGGCGAGCGGCGGGCAGACCGTGACGCTCGGCAGCTTCGGCCCGTTCACGGTCACCCTCAAGTGCAACGACGATGGCGGGGGCACGTTCGACGCCGAGATCGACGTGACCTCCACGGCCGCCAACAGCGAGGCGTTCGACACCACGCTGACCGCCGGGTCGGCGCAGGAGATCGATGACGCGGGGCCCGACAGCGAGTTCAACGACAACGCGGGCGGGACCCTGATCGACTTCGTGAACGCCCCGGACGCGTGGATGGGATACCTGATCGACGGGGTCTTCATGCCGGGCACGACGGCCCCCTGCGCGGCAAGTCTCCTGGCGAACAAAAGCTGACTCGACGGCGCTCCGTGGCGAGGACGGACGCCGCCGTTGCCGTTGCTAGGATCGGCCCAGTGAACGCCCTTGCCGACTTGCCCCTAATCGCTTCGGGCAAGGTCCGCGAGATCTACGAGGGGCGCGATCAGACGCTGCTGATCGTCGCCTCGGACCGGATCTCGACCTACGACGTGGTCCATCCGACGCCGATCCCTGACAAGGGAGCCGTCCTCACCGGGCTCTCCACTTTCTGGTTCGAGCGCACGGCCTCGATCGTCCCGAACCACATGGTCTCGGTGAGCGATGGCGTGCCGGAGGAGGCCCGCGGCCGAGGGATGCTCGTCCGCAAGCTCAGAATGCTCCCGGTCGAGTGCGTGGTGCGCGGCTACATCACCGGATCAGGCTGGAAGGACTACCAGCGGACCGGGACCGTCTCGGGCATCGAGCTGCCGCCCGGCCTGCGCGAATCCGACCAGCTCCCGGAGCCGATCTACACCCCGTCGACCAAGGCCGAGGTCGGCCACGACGAGGCGATCGACTTCGAGGGGACCGTGTCGCTGATCGGCGACCGCGAGCTCGCCGAGCGCCTGCGTGAGGTATCGATCGCCGTGTATCGCGCGGCGGCGGACCACGCGCGCGAGCACGGGATCATCCTGGCCGACACCAAGTTCGAGTTCGGCCTGGACGCGGGCGGCGAGCTGACGCTTGGAGACGAGGTCTGCACGCCCGACTCCTCGCGCTTCTGGCCTGCCGACGAGTACGAGCCTGGCCGCTCACAGCCCAGCTTCGACAAGCAGTTCGTCCGCGACTGGGCCTCCTCGACCGGCTGGGACCGCAATCCCCCGGCGCCGGCGATCCCCGACGAGGTTGTCCAGCGCACCCGCGAGAAGTACATCGAGGCGTACGAGCGGATCACCGGCGAGCCGTTCGACGCCTGGCTGAACCGGACCCGATGAGGGCGCGGGTCCTCGTCAGGCCCAAGGCGGGAATCCTCGATCCGCAGGGCCAGGCGGTCGAACGCGCGCTGCCGGCGCTGGGCTTCGAGGGCGTGCGCAACGTCCACGTGGGCCGGCTCATCGAGCTCGACGTGGAGGATCCGGCGCGGCTGCCTGAGATGTGCGAGCGGCTGCTGACCAACCCGCTGATCGAGGACTACGAGATCGAGCAATGAAGTTCGGGGTCGTCCGCTTTCCCGGGTCGTGCGATGACATCGACGCGTTGCAGGCGGCGAGGCGGGTCGGGGACGCCGTTCTCCTGTGGCACACCGACCACGACCTCCAGGGCGTGGACGCGGTGATCGTGCCGGGCGGGTTCTCTTACGGCGACTACCTGCGTGCCGGCGCGATCGCGCGGTTTGCGCCCGTGATGGCCGAGGTGGAGGAGTTCGCGCGCTCGGGCGGGCTGGTGCTGGGGATCTGCAATGGCTTTCAGGTTCTGTGCGAGGCCGGCCTGCTTCCGGGTGCGCTGTTGACCAACGTCTCCTTGAAGTTCGTGTTCCGCCAGGTTGACGTCGAGGTGGTGCGCGGGCTGGGACCGTTCACCGGCGCTTGCGAGGCCGGCGAGCGCCTCTCGATCCCGGTCAAGCACACGACGGGCCGCTTCCACGCTCCGGACCCAGAGCTCGACCGGCTCGAGGCGTCCGGTCAGGTCCTGCTCCGCTACGCGCCGGGCCACAACCCGAACGGCTCGCTGCGCGACATCGCCGGGGTGTGCAACGAGTCCGGCAACGTCTTCGGCCTGATGCCTCACCCCGAGCACGCCGTCGATCCGCTCGGCGGGTCAGTCGACGGTCTGAAGATCTTCGAGTCGATGCGAGCGGATGTCGAGCAGCACGTACTCGCTTGACGAGCGCCACCGCCAGCTCGGTCTGACCGACGAGGAGTACGCCCGGATTCTCGACCGGCTGGGACGGGCGCCGAACGACGTCGAGCTGGCGATGCTGTCGCTGATGTGGTCCGAGCACTGCGGCTACAAGCACTCGCGCCGGCTGCTGCGCCGCCTTCCCAAGGAAGGCCGCCACGTGCTGCTCGGCCCCGGCGAGAATGCCGGTGCGGTCGACGTCGGTGGCGGGCTGGCCGTGGCCTTCAAGGTCGAGTCGCACAACCATCCGAGCGCCGTGGAGCCCTTCCAGGGCGCTGCCACTGGGGTGGGCGGGATCCTCCGCGACGTGTTCGCGGTCGGCGCCCGGCCGATCGCCGTGCTCGACTCGTTGCGCTTCGGGGAGCCGTCGGTTTCTGAGCGCTCGCGGTACCTGCTCGATCGCGCGGTCGCCGGGATCGGCCACTACGGGAACTCGATCGGCGTCCCGACCGTCGGCGGGGAAATCTACTTCGAGCCAAGCTATGAGCAGAACTGTCTGGTCAACGCGATGTGCCTGGGCCTGGCTCCGCACGAGCGCCTGATCCGCAGCGCCGCCGCCGGGCCGGGCAACGTGGTGGTGCTGCTCGGCGCCCTGACCGGGCGCGACGGGATCGGCGGCGCCTCGGTGCTGGCCAGCGCCGAGCTCGGCGAGGGCGACGAGGCCAAGCGGCCCTCGGTCCAGATCGGTGACCCGTTCACCGAGAAGAAGCTGCTCGAGTGCTGTCTGGAGCTGCTGGACCGTGACCTGCTCGTCTCGCTCCAGGACCTGGGTGCCGCCGGCTTGACCTCGGCTGCGTCCGAGATGGCGGGCGGCGGGGGTGTCGGTCTGACCATCGACCTGTGCCAGATCCCGCTCCGCGAGGCCGACATGGAGCCGTTCGAGATCATGGTCTCCGAGTCCCAGGAGCGGATGCTGTGCGTGGCCCGGCCCGAGTGCGTGGGCGCCCTGCTGGACGTGTGCGAGCGCTGGGAGGTGCTGGCCACCACGATCGGGTGCGTGACCGACGGCGACAGTCTCCAGGTGCTGCACCGGGGCAACGTGGTCGCCGATGTGCCGGTGCGTGTCTTGATTGATGATTGTCCGCTTTACGACCTGCAACCGGTGCCGCCATCGAGCGATCTGTACCGCGCGTCGGAGGCGGTGCTCTCCGGGGACGAGTCCGTGGCCGACACGTTGCTCGCGCTCCTGCGATCTTCGAATCTCGCCTCGCGCCGGCCGGTGTTCGAGCAGTACGACCCGATCGTCCAGTCGCGCACCGTCCGCCGGCCCGACGAGGCCGACGCGGCGGTGCTCATGCTCCCGAACGGCTCGGCCATCGCGGTGTCGATCGACGGCAACGGCCGGCGCGTCGCGTGTGATCCCCGGCGCGGGGCGGCCGAAGCGGTGTACGAGTGCTCGGCGAATCTGGCCTGCGTCGGCGCCGAGCCGCTCGGGCTGACCAACTGCCTGAACTTCGGCAACCCGGAGAAGTCTCACGTGGCCTGGCAGCTGACCGAGGCGGTCGAGGGGCTGGCCGGGGCGTGCGAGGCGCTCGGTGTCCCGGTCGTGGGCGGGAACGTATCTCTCTACAACGAGGCGCCGACCGGCCCGATCTTCCCGACCCCGGTGGTCGGCATGGTCGGCAAGCTTCCCAACGCCGCGCGGCCGGGGCGGATGGGGTTCGCTCTTACGGGCGACTCGATCGCGCTGGTCGGTCCGTTCGAGCCGTCGCTGGTGGGGTCCGAGCTGGCGAAGCTGCGGGGCGAGGCGCCGGTCGGCGAGCTGCCGGCCATCGACGCCGGGCGGATCCGGATCGCCCACCAGGCGGTCCGGGCGCGCGTCCGCTCGGGGGCGTTCCGGAGCGCGCACGACGTCGCCGAGGGCGGCGTTGCGGCGACCCTGGCCGAGTGCTGCATCGCCGGCGGCCTGGGCGCCACGGTCCGGCTGCCCGAGTGGCTCGACCCGTTTGGGGAGGCGCCGGGACGAGGGTTCATCGTCTCAGGCCCGGCTGAGGCTCTGGCCGGCTTCGTCGTGATCGGCGAGGTAGGCGGCGAGGCGCTGCGGGTCGAGGGGCTGCTCGACCTCGCAGTTTCCGAGCTGCGAGACGCGCGGGACAGCGGGCTGGCCGGATGGGTCTAGATCGGTTGCTAGGCTTGGTTAAGGCTGGGAATGCGTGCTGCCGTGACTGATCATCGCGACGGTCCTCGCGACGAATGCGGAGTCTTCGGCATCTATGCGCCGGGACACGACGTCGCGAATCTCGCGTACTTTGCCCTGTACGCGCTCCAGCATCGCGGCCAGGAGTCGGCCGGCATCGCTACCGCCCAGCGCGGCGGCGGAATCATGGCGATCCGCGACCAGGGCCTCGTCGCGCAGGTGTTCGACGAGCACAAGCTCCGATCGCTGGTCGGCGATCTCGCGATCGGTCACGTTCGTTACTCGACGACCGGGAAGTCAGCGTGGGAGAACACGCAGCCGATCGTCCGCGACGACCGCCGCACGCTC
>Ga0335075_10014137_pt1 | contig 12001 bp, 11 predicted proteins | sample Lox_Sample_24_FD_206723 | JGI IMG/M metagenome (GOLD analysis project Ga0335075, IMG submission 206723) | Soil microbial communities from Loxahatchee National Wildlife Refuge, Florida, United States - Lox_Sample_2.4 | ecosystem: Environmental > Terrestrial > Soil > Wetlands | place: USA... | reverse complement strand
GCGAAGGCGGACGATCCAGTAACCTCCGCGAATTGGGAATGGCGCGGAGCTAAAACGCGGGTTCTCTCGACTACTGGATGGTCCGCTTTCGCGGACCATGACAGAAATGGCGGCGCGGCGTCACTTAGGGATGAACGCCTCGGTGTAAAGCGTCGACATATCGGGTGTCGTCGGCAAGAGTTTCAGGTCGGCGAAAGAGCGCTTGAGCGTGTTGAGCGACTCGGTGTCGAACCGGCAGTCCTTGGTGAACATGCCGATGGTGAGATCGTAATCCTTCGCCATCACGCTTTCTGAAAAGCCGGTGATCCCGCTCTCGATCTTGGCGGTTTCGGCCTTGTGGGCGCGCATGTAGTCGATCGTTTCGATCCACGCAGCGACGAACGCGCGCACCGCGCCCGGATTATTCTTGATCAGGTTGTTCGAAGCGAAGACCGTCCCGGAGGCGAGGTTGCCCTCATATTCGGAGACCGGGAAAAGCAGCCGTCCGGTCTTCTTTTCCTCCATGGCGAGAAACAGCGAGGTCACGCCGATGTCGGCGTCGATCAGGTGAGCGGTGAAGGCCGAAATGATGTTGCCGGCGCCGTTGCCGATCGCCACCGGAACGACTCCCTGCGGTCCCCATCCCTCCTTGCGCACCAGCTCCTTGGTCAGCCAATCGGTCAGCGAGCCGGCGCTGGAGAACCCGATCTTCTTGCCCTTGAGCTCGGCGATCGAATGGATGGGCGAATCGTAGGGTACGCCGACGCCGAGGAAGGGGATGGGGCCGGTGCTTTCACAGATGGCAGTCATCGGCACGCCCTTGGCCACCAGTGCCATCTCGGTGCCGGCACCATCGCCGATATCGATGCTGCCGGCGGCCATGGCGGTTGCCATTTTGCTACCGCCGTTGAAATCGACGATCTTCAGGTCGAGTCCGTGTCTTTTGAATATGCCGAGTTTTTCGCCGACATTGACGGGAATGATCGGATCGGCGTTCGGAGCCGCCTTGCCCACGGTCAGCGTCGTTTGCGCGCAGGCAATGGACGTCAAAGCCAGCGACCAGATTGCTGCGGCGAGCGCCGCAACCAAAGGGCCACGAGACAGCACTCTCGGCATGCCTTCCTCCCAATTGTCTATCGTGCGTCTTTTGGTTTGTAGCCAAGCATTGCCGTGGCCGCACAACAATGCGGTGAAGGGACGCGTCGGGGAGGCAACGGAGACTGTGCGGCGCGGTCAGAGCATCATGGTGCAGAGTTCTGAACCAAAGCCGCACCAGATCAATAAGTTGCTAGTGTCCGACGCGAAGCGGATCACTAGCCGTAAGTTTGCTGCGACCCCGGCCTAATTAGGAACCAGGCCACGACACCGGCGGTGAGCGCGCCGCCCAGCGCGGCGAGCACCTGCTCGATCCAGGAGGCGCTGCCGACCGGGTCCGGGTTCTCGATCACCGCGCGCGCAACGATGGCGGTTGCGGTCGCTTCTGGCGGTGTGGGATTGGCGGGAGCAACCGTCTTCGGAGTTTCCTCGCTTGCCGTTTGCTCGTGATTGTCGGTGGCGGGAACGACGGAATTGATCTGATCAGGCGAAGGGACCTGCACCGTGTTGCCGCTAATGATCTGGTTCGGGTCGGTTTCAACTACCGCTTCGGTCGACACCGGAGGCGTCGACTGCGGCGGCGCGAGCATCCCAGTCATGGCGGGTGCGACGGTGCCGGCGGCCGGCCACATGTCTGGCAGGGGGGCTGCCGCAGCCACCTTCGGCGTTCGCGGCGTTGCCGACACGGCTTTGGGCGGAACCGCCGACACAGCTTTACGTCGCGCTATGGCTTTAGGCAGCTTGGCGATCGCGCGTCTCGCGATGCGCCGTTTGGCTACCTTCTTCCGCCCCACCTTGGCAGCAACTTTGGCAGCAACTTTGGGATGGGCAAGCGGTTTTGTTTTGCTCGTTTTGTGGATGAACTGCAGAAGCGGCAGTGGGCGACCCGCGGATTGCGTCGTGCCCTGCGCCGCGGCGCTCGCGATGGCGGCGCCAAATACGGCTGCAACAAGTGCCCCGGTGGTGACGATGCGCACTGTCGGCATCGCGTCCTCCATCACTCAATCCTAACGGGCATACGGCATAGGCGGCGTGACTTCAGCGTGGCTCAAATGAGGATTTTTTCGCGCAAAGCGACGACGAATAGCGGCGGCATTAACCAAATACCGGCGCCTTCGCAGGCGTCGTGGCTATGCTCTCGGCCAAGAAGAGGGTGCGATCAGCCGAGCTCGGTGATGACTTCCGGATATTGATGCAGGCGCTCGCCGGGGCCATCGGAGCCGATGAGATAATTGTCGCAGAACCACGACAACGTGCCGCTGCGGATGTAGGTCGGGTGGACAACGATGTTCATGTCTTTCTCGATGCTCATCGGCTCGTCGCTGCGGATCAGCGGGCGCTCGACCAGATCGTAGCCCTGGCCATGACAATGCAGCCGCTTCTCTTCCGGCCGCCCGTTCTTGCGCATGAATTCGTTGTAGGCGGCAAACACGTCCTTGCAGGGCGCGCCGGGCTTGAGTAGGCCGAGATTGAATTTGCGGGCTTCAAGCGCAAACGCGTACTCGTCCTTCATCTGTTGCGATGCCTTGCCGACCACGCAGGTGCGGCCGAGCTCCGTGTACATGCCACCGGGGCCGGCGTCCTCGACCAACAGCGCGAGCGTGTCGCCCTCGCCAATGACGCGGTTCTGAAAGTGGCGGTGAGCGAATTGCACCGGTTTGCCGGGCGGCATCGACGCGCACAGATAGATGCCGTGCTCGCTGCCGTGGCGCTGGCTGTAGCATTGCGCGATGGCCGCGATATCGCGGTCGCGCATTCCGGGCTCGACCGCGGCGAAGGCGGCGCGCATGGCGCCATCCTGCATCGCGGCGGCGCGGCGGATGAGCGCCTGCTCCTCGGGGCTTTTGATTACCTTGATGCGGTCGACCAGGTCGGAGGCATCGACGAACTTGGTGTTGGAGAAGCGTCCCTTCTGCAGATAGTCGACCACCGCAAACGATATCTGATAGCTGCCGACGAGGCCGATCGTACCGCCGGCGTAAGGCGCAAGGGCCTTGGCGGCCAGCTCGGGGTCGTAACTCGCGGTGTAATAGCAGGACGAATAGCTCGGCGTGGTCAGCCATTGCTTGACGCCGCGGCGCACACCGTCGCCGCCTGCCGGGATGTCAAAAACGCCGCCGAACGGACCCTGGCTCACCAGCGTCATCAAATCGTCGCGCGGAAACACGACCAGCAGCGGATAGCCGTTATTGGCAGTAAGGTCGCTGAAATATTTGACGTAGCCGCCCATCTGCTCGACGTTGTTCTGCATGAGCAGCACGTCGATCTTCTCCCGCTCCATGGCGGCGCGCACTGCCGCCCAGCGGCGTTCCAGTTCCGCCGTCGAGATCGGGGTCTGCAGGCGTTCGGACAACTGCTCCATCGTATTCTCCTCAATGACCGGAATTAATGCGCCACGACATTGATCATGCCGCCGGTGTCGCCGGCAAGGAAGCGCGCCATGTTGGTTTCCAAGGTCGGCCAGGCGTGGTCGATATAAACGTCGCAGAATCCGCCCTGGTGCGTGGTGATGAGGACGTTGTCCATCGCCCAGAACGGGTGATCTGCGGGCAGCGGTTCCTCGACGAACACGTCGAGCGCGGCGCCGGCGATGCGTCCTTCACGCAGCGCCGTCACCAAGGCCGCCTCGTCGACCACCCCGCCGCGGGCGAGATTGACCAGAAAGCCGGTTGGCTTCATCGAGGCGAACACGCTGGCGCCGATTGAGTTGCGGGTTTTTTCGGTCAGCGGGGTCAACAACACGAAGAAGTCGAATTCGCCCGCCACCGCGGCAAGCTCGGCGCTTTGGTATATGTGGTCGAAGCCGGCCACTTCGCGTGGGGCGGAGCTGACGCCGACGACGCGCATGCCGAAGACCTTGCATTTGGGAGCAAGCGCCTCCGCAATGGCGCCGATGCCGAAAATCCCGACCGTCTTGTTGTGCAAGAGCTGCGCCGGAAAGCGCTGCCATTGCCGCTTATCTTGACAGCGAACAGCGCGCGGCAGATTGCGCGCGAGCGCCAGCATCGCCGCAATGGCGGCTTCGGAGACCGGCGGACCGTGGATTCCGTGCAGGTTGGTGACGATCACGTCCTTACGCAGGCATGGCCGGTCGATGAGATTGTCCACGCCGGTGCCGAGCGCCTGCACCCATTTGAGCTGCGTCGCCGATTGCAACACCTTGTCGGAAAGCATGGGCGCGAAGGTCAAAAGCGCGTCGGCTTTCTCGATATGTGGGCCGACCTTCGAATGATGGTCAACGAGCGCGATGTTCAATTCGGGGAACTGTGCCTTGAGGCGGTCACGATATTGAGTGCGAACCTGTTCCGGCAGGGTAAGCAAAATTAGCAGATTGGTCATGCGCTTAACGTGCTCGCGAGTGAATTTGGCCGCGCCCTAATACGACCGCGAAACGGCCCATATCTTTCTGTGTGAAGTAGTGTCAACCTATCGCCCGAACCGGGAAGGTCGGCTAGACTATGTTTGCAGGGTTGTCTCCACTCGCTTCGCTATTGGGAGCATACGATGCCAATCGACTTCTCGCAGGTGCCTTGGACGTTTGTCGGCTTGATGACGGCGCTCGCGTTTGTTGCAGCCTTACTCGGCAGCCTGATTTCGTTCAAGAACCGTTTCGTCGGCGCCATCATCGCGGCAGTGTTGTTTTTCGCCGGCTTCGTCGGCTGGAATTATTATCCGCATAGCTTCGGGCTGCCGGTCGTCAAGTCCATCGGCAACGACAGTGGCGCGGGCTAGTGGTCCGGAATCAAAGGATCGCCAGCAAATATATGATGCTAGTGGAGTTTTGGATTTAACATTCGCATTTGGCGCTAACGGCTTGATGGGCAGCGAATGTTAAATCCACTCCACTAGTTGACCTTTCCGCCGGCCCGGCTATGGCTAAACGCTGTCTGCCGGGTGATTGAGGGAGAGGTCATGAATAAGGTCTATGCGGACGCTCGCTCCGCGTTGGCCGGGTTACTCAAGGATGGCATGACCATCATGGCCGGCGGGTTCGGCCTGTGTGGAATCCCGGAGTCCTTGATCCTGGCCATCCGTGATGCCGGGGTGAAAAACCTAACCGTCGTCTCCAACAATGCAGGCATTGACGGTAAAGGTCTCGGCGTCCTGCTCGACAGCCGGCAAATCAAGAAAATGGTCTCGTCCTATGTGGGGGAGAACAAGACGTTCATGCAGCAGTTTCTGGCCGGCGAGCTGGAAATCGAATTCAATCCACAGGGCACGCTTGCCGAGCGCATCCGAGCAGGGGGCGCCGGAATCCCGGCTTTCTTCACCAAGACCGGCTATGGCACCCAGATTGCCGACGGCAAGGAGACGCGCGAATTCGAAGGCGAGCACTATGTGATGGAGCGCGGGCTGGTCGCCGACCTGTCGATCGTCCATGCCTATCGGGGCGACACCGAGGGCAACCTCGTCTATCGTAAGACGGCACGCAATTTTAATCCGCCGATGGCCACCGCCGGCAAAGTGACCGTCGCCGAGGTCGAGAATCTGGTCACGCCGGGTGAAATCAATCCTGACCACATCATCACGCCGGGCATCTACGTACAGCGCATCATCCACGTGCCGAACGCCATAAAGCACATCGAGCAGCGCACTGTGCGCAAGCGGCAGTAGGCGGACGCGCCGGCCGGAACCGGAGGGAAGCGTAATCATGGCTTGGACCCGCGATCAGATGGCGGCGCGCGCCGCCAAGGAGTTGCGCGACGGCTTTTATGTCAATCTTGGCATCGGCATTCCGACGCTGGTGTCGAACTACATTCCCGAGGGGATGAGCGTTCAGTTGCAAAGCGAGAACGGCATGCTCGGCACCGGTCCGTTCCCGTTCGAGGGCGAGGAAGATGCCGATCTGATCAATGCCGGCAAGCAGACCGTCACGGAGCTGCCGACCACGAGCTACTTCAATTCAGCGGACTCGTTCGCAATGATCCGCGGCGGTCACATCGACATCGCCATTCTCGGCGCCATGCAGGTGGCGGAGAACGGCGACATCGCCAACTGGATGATCCCCGGCAAGCTGGTCAAAGGCATGGGCGGCGCCATGGATCTGGTCGGCGGCGTCAAGAAGGTGGTCGTGGTGATGGAGCATTCGGCCAAGGGCGAATCCAAGCTGCTGCACCGCTGCAATCTGCCGCTCACCGGCGCCAGCGTGGTCGACATGGTGATCACGGACCTCGGCGTCTTCACCGTCGATCGCAAGGACGGCTCGGGCATGACGCTGATCGAGCTTGCCCCCGACGTGACGCTCGATGAGATCAAGTCGAAGACCGTGGCAAGCTTCAAGGTCGCCAACACGCTCGTGCAATAGGCCGTGCAACGACCGGCGGCCGCTCGGACAAGCCTGCTATGCGCTGACGCCGCCCGGTATTGAACGCGGCGCAAATGACAGCCAGCCGATTTGCCGTTATTGACGGCACTTGATGATTGTGCCGGGCGCTGCGGTCGCATGCCGCGGCGAAAGTGATAATCGATGCAAATTGATCGTGGCGGGCGGCCCGTTGGGCCGCACGCGGTGCAGAGTCTGGCTGACGCTGCGTCCGCCGATCTGGCCCCGCCTGCCGCGCCCTCGGCGGCGGCCATTGCAGCCGAACCGAAGCCGCTGACCCATAGCGAGCGGCGCCACATCGTCATGACCATGATGATGCCGGTGTTCATGGGCTCGATCGACCAGTCGATCTTGGCGAGCGCGCTGCCGACTATCGGTCGTGTGTTTGGCAATGTGCACGATCTGCCGTGGGTGATCACTTCCTATTTGATCGCGGCGACGGCGCTGACGCCTTTGTATGGAAAATTTGCCGACATTCACGGCCGCCGCGCCTCGCTCTTGATTGCGCTCGGCATCTATATGGTCGGCTCGCTGGTCAGCGCGACCTCCACCAGCATGCTGATGCTCATCGGCGGGCGCATCATACAGGGCTGCGGCGGCGGTGGCTTGGTCACCACCTCGCAAATGGTGCTCGGCGATATTGCGCCGCCCAAGGACCGCGCCAAGTACTACGCCTATTTCTCCATCGCCTTCACCAGTGCGGGCGCCTGCGGGCCGGCAGTCGGCGGCTGGATCTGCCAGCACTGGCATTGGTCGCTGATTTTTTTGTGGAAGTTCCCATTCTGCCTGGTCGCAGGGGCGCTTGTCTGGAATGTGCTGCGCCGGCTGCCGCGCTATGACCGGCCGCACCGGCTCGATATCGTCGGCGCGGTTCTCGTCATGGCGGCAAGCTCATCGTTCATGCTGGCGCTCAATCTCGGCGGCGTGCGCTTTCCCTGGCTTTCGGCGCCGATCATGGCGCTTCTTGCTTGCGCGCTTTTGCTCGGCGTCGCCTTCGTCATGCGCCTGCTGAGCGCCGCCGAGCCGCTCATTCCAATTGCCGTCCTCGCTGATCCAACGGCGCGGCTTGCGGTCATGGCGCACTGCTTCGGTTGGGGGTCGCTCATCGGGCTCAACATTTTTTTGCCGATGTATTTGCAGAGCGCGCTCGGCTGGTCGCCGACCGACGCCGGATTGAGCCTGATCGTCCTGATGGTTACCCTAAATGCGAGCGCGGGGCTTTCCAGTCAGCTGATCGGCCGCGTAAAGCACTACAAGGCGCTGCCGACCGCATTTCTCGTCGTCGGCATAGGCGGGGTTCTCGCGCTCTCCTATTCGACCTCGACGATGACGCCGGAGAAATTCGAAATACTCCTGTTCCTTATCGGGATCGGCTTCGGTCCGACTGCGCCGCTCACCCAGGTCGTGCTGCAGAACGCGGTTGCGACGCATCACCTCGGTACCGCGATCGGGACGATGAGTTTTTGCCGCACGCTGTTGGGGACCGTTATGGTCGCCGTATTCGGCGCCATCGTGCTGTCGGGCGCGCCGGCGGACGGCCTTGGCGGGAACGCCACTTCGACGGGACCGTTCTCGGTGGTTTTCCTCGCCGCGGCCGGAACGCTGACGATTACGTTTCTGGCCATGCTGCTGGTCGAGGAGAAGCCGTTGCAGTCGAAAATGCCGACCGCCCGCGCATAGGGTGCCGCCACGCTGAAGCTTGTTCGCGGCGGCCGGGGCGATCCGCCGAAGGGCCATCGGGAAGATTTCGGCAACCAACGCCAAAAGCGGTGCCAAAAAAGTCCACCGCGGTGTTGAACCGGTCCAGCCCCCGCCGCGACCAACCTGCAGTGGCTCAGGCCACCATCGGCGCCCCCGACCCCCCCTCAAGCGCCGATACTCTAAGACCCGCCCGGTCCCGTCACCGCCGGGCGGGTCCTTTTTGCTGCCTTGTTGAGCATGTACGCCTTCGTTCTCGTCGTCGTGCTCGCCGCGTTCCTTTTCATCTACCGCATCATCAATTCGCCGTTCGGCGAGGTGTTGAAGGCGATCCGCGAGAACGAACAGCGCGCGATTTCGCTTGGCTACCGAACCGAGCGTTACAAGCTCGTCGCCTTCGTGCTTTCGGCGACGCTCTGCGGGCTTGCCGGATCGCTAAAAGCGCTGGTCCTGCAATTTGCCTCGCTCACCGACGTGCACTGGACCATGTCGGGGCAGGTCGTACTGATGACGCGGCTCGGCGGGATGGGCACGGTGTCGGGCCCGGTGGTAGGCGCCTTTCTGATCGTTGCCATGCAGAACTATCTGGCCTCCTTCGGCCAGTGGGTGTTGGTGATCCAGGGCGCCATTTTCGTCGTCTGCGTGCTGGCCTTCCGCCGCGGCATCGTTGGCGAACTGGGGGCCGCTTTGCGCGTAAAACTGTAAGGCGGAAGTCGGAAGCGGGAATATGGCATGTGAGCAGTTTCTGCTAGCCTTCTGCCATCCGATTTCTGACTTCTAAATTCTGGACCGGAGGTCCCAATGAGTGCCGAGGCGCGTTTAAAGGAACTGGGCATCGTGTTGCCGACCCTGCAAAAGCCGGTCGCCAATTACTTGCCCTATCGGCTGGCCGGTAATCTTCTGTTTCTGGCCGGGCAGGGGCCGCGCGACGAGACCGGCAAGGCGCTCACCGGCAAGGTCGGCGCCGAGATCAGCGTCGAGGAAGGCTACCGGCGGGCGCGGTTCGTCGGCCTCGGCTTAATCGCGGCCATGCGCGACGCGCTCGGCTCGCTCGACCGCGTCGACTTCATCGTCAAGCTCCTTGGCATGGTCAATGCGGTGCCGAATTTCAACGACTCGCCGAAGGTGATCAACGGCTGCTCCGACCTGTTCGTCGAGGTATTCGGCGACGCCGGCCGGCACGCGCGCTCGGCAGTCGGCAATGTCATGCTGCCCAATCAGATTTCGGTCGAGATCGAGGGCATCGTCGCGGTCAAGCCCTGACAACGGCGTGTAATTCACAGACTTATTCACAGTTGTGGTCGGCACGATATTACTACTCGTCGCGCCGTCCGCATTTTCATTGCCCGAATCAAACAACCGTCTGAAAATGCAAAAGCTTAGATTCCACGGATATTTCCGGTCATTTCCGGATTTTCCACTTCTGGCCCAGCAATGTCGGCACGGCAACAGGGTCGGTATGATGATCTGGCGCGCAAATGGCTCGCCTTGGCGGAGCGTCGGCACGCGCATCTTATCGAACTTCGCTCGAGCGGCCGCTGGAAACATTATTTCTCCGACAGCGAACTTGATGCGCAACTGTACGAGGTTGACCTAGCCCGTGGCCGGTTTGCCAAAATACTAGGGCTGGAGCCGCCTATTGCGGCGCCAGCACCAGCGCCAACCGAGACTGTCGTTGTTCCACTGACGGCCGCCGAGGCGGTTGCGCGATCCCAGGCTGCCTTCAACTCCGCTATCGAGTCGGCGCTGAGCGCCGCCGCGGAACTGCAGGAAAGCGCGGAGAAATCCGCCGCCTGATATGTTATCCACAGCTTTCAACAGCTGAGGTAAGCCTGTAACAAAGGCCGTGCCTTAAGCCTCCTTCCGTGTCCTCAACCCAAATCCGTGTGATCCTCCATGACGAGCGCTCTGTTTTCGCCCATCCGTCTTGCCGACCTGGAATTGCCCAACCGCATCGCTGTCGCCCCGATGTGCCAGTACAGCGCCGACGACGGTGCCGCGACCGACTGGCACATGACCCATCTCGGTATGCTGGCGAATTCCGGCGCCGGACTGGTGGTGCTCGAGGCCACCCATGTCGAGCGCCATGGCCGCATTACCCACGGTTGCCTCGGCCTCTATTCCGACGCCTGCGAAGCAGCGCTGGAGCGGGTGGTCAACCATTGCCGCCGCATCGGGACCGCGAAGCTCGGCATCCAGCTCGCTCATGCCGGACGCAAGGCCTCCTCACAGCGTCCCTGGGAAGGCGCCAAGGCGCTGGAACCGAACCAGGATCCCTGGCCGACCATTGCGCCGTCGGCGCTGCCGTTCGGCCCGGGCTGGCACACGCCGGCCGCCATGACCGAGGACGACATGACGCGCGTGCGCACGGCTTTCACCCAGTCGGCGCGCCGGGCGGTGCGGCTCGGCTTCGATGCGATCGAACTGCATCTCGCCCACGGCTATTTGCTGCATAGCTTTGTCTCGCCGCTTTCCAACAAGCGCAACGATCAATGGGGCGGCACACCCGACGGCCGCATGCGCTTTCCGCTGGATGTGGCGCGCGCTGTCCGCGCCGTCGTACCGTCCGGCACGCCACTTGGCGCGCGGATTACCGGCACCGATTGGGTAGAGGGTGGCCTTACCGCCGACGATGCGGTGGCCTTGGCCAAGGCGCTCAAGAGCGAAGGTCTCAACTACCTCGATGTCTCCTCCGCCAACATCACACCGGACAGCCGGTGGCCGAGCGAGCCCGGATTCAACGTGCCGATCGCCGAACGCGTCCGACGCGAGTCTGGGATAGCAACCCGCGCCGTAGGCATGATCGCTAATGCCAAGCAGGCCGAAGCGATCGTCGCCGAGGGCAAAGCCGACATGGTGGCGATGGCGCGCGCCTTCCTCGACGACCCGCATTGGGGCTGGCATGCCGCGCAGGCCCTGTCAGCCGAGGTGGCTCGGCCGCTGCAATATGCCCGCACCGCGCCGAAGCTGTGGCCCGGCGCGGCCATGCGGGGCTGATAGCGGCACTGCTTGGCCGGCGCATTTCGTCGGCATTAAATCCGGGCTACGACCTGCGGGATGAGCAATCCCGTTCTAGTCGAAGTTTTGCGCGGCGGTTTGGTCGAGAGCCGCCACTGCGGCGCGGTGGCGGTAGTCGATGCCGCTGGAGCAAGCGTGCTCGCTATCGGCGACGTGGCGGTGCCGGTTTTTCCGCGCTCGGCGATCAAGGCGTTGCAGGCCTTACCGCTCGTGGAATCCGGCGCCGCGGATCGCTACGGCTTCGGCGACGAGGAACTGGCGCTTGCCTGCGCCTCCCATAGCGGCGAGCCGGCGCACGTCGCCGGCGTGGAACGTATGTTGGTAAAGGCCGGCCTCGAGACCTCGGCGTTGGCATGCGGGACGCACTGGCCGATCAATCAGCCGGCCGCTTATGCGCTGGCGAAAACCGGCGCGCCATCGGCGCTGCACAACAATTGCTCCGGCAAGCACGCGGGATTTTTGTGTCTCGCCTGCGCCACGGGAATTGATCATTCCGGCTATTGGCGGCCGGAACATCCGGTGCAGAGGCAGGTGCGTGGCGTGCTGGAAGATTTGACCGGCGCGGTGTTGGGGCCGGATCGTTGCGCGATCGACGGCTGCTCGGTGCCGACCTGGGCGATCCCGCTTGCAAATCTCGCCCACGCCTTCGCCAAATTCGGCAGCGGCCACGGATTGTCGCGGGAGCGCGCTGGTGCGGCGGCGCGGCTGCGCGCCGCTTGCGCGCAAAAACCCTGGTACGTCGCCGGCACCGGCCGCTTCTGTACCGAGATCATGCAGCTCCTCGGCGCACGCGCCTTCGTCAAAACCGGTGCTGAAGGCGTGTTCTGCGGCGCGCTGCCCGAACTTGGATTCGGCATTGCCGTCAAATGCGACGACGGCGCCGGCCGT
>Ga0335075_10014135_pt1 | contig 12003 bp, 9 predicted proteins | sample Lox_Sample_24_FD_206723 | JGI IMG/M metagenome (GOLD analysis project Ga0335075, IMG submission 206723) | Soil microbial communities from Loxahatchee National Wildlife Refuge, Florida, United States - Lox_Sample_2.4 | ecosystem: Environmental > Terrestrial > Soil > Wetlands | place: USA: Florida... | reverse complement strand
TCCCGGCACTGGCGCAGTGTCAACGGGCCAGAAACGAAAGTGATCCGGTCGTGGCCGCAACTGAGCAGGTGGGTCAGAGCAAGGTCTCCACCCGCGACGTCGTCGCAGCCCACAGAGCACTGCCCGGCGTCGGTGCCAAGATGATCGAGGAGCACCACCGGCACGCCCTGATCACGCAACGCCTGCAGGTCCTCACGAGCATCATCGACTGGGGTGACCAGCACGCCCTGGACCTGCTGGCGGAGCAGCAGGTCCAAGTAACTGTGCTGCTTAGCGCGCGACTCGTCACTGTTACACAGGATTACGGCGCAGCCGACATCACTGGCGACGTCCTCGACCCCGCGAGCCATGTCGGTGAAGTAAGGGTTGCGGACGTCCAGGACGATCAGGCCAAGGGCGCTGCCCCGGCCGGTCCGCAATTGCCGGGCCGCGTCGTTGCGGACGAAGTTGAGGTCCCGGATGGCGTCCTCCACCCGGGCCCGGGTGGCTGGCGCGACCAAGTGGGGCCGGTTCAGCACGTTCGACACGGTGCCTAGGGAGACACCGGCTCGTGCGGCCACCTCACGGATACCGTTTGTCGACATCAACCCGCCTCACCGCCTCGCGGCCACCAGGCCGGCTGATAGCGCGCTCGGATAGCGGCCCTTGACAGCCTTGGAGCACGCTCCTAGCCTAGCCGCGAGTTTAAAACGATTCATAAACGAGGTCAAAGGGCCATGCCGTGTACCGCCCGCCGGCGCCCGAGGCCCGTGACCGCGACTCAGCCGGCCACGGCTGCCGGCCGCAGAAGGAGCGAACCGTGAACGACCGGACCGTGCCCGACGACGCCGCGCACGACCAGAGCGCTCCCCACCAGACCCAGAGCCCGGCCGAACTGCTCGGACGGTCCCGGCGGCTCGGCGCTGATCCCCGCAACACCAATTACGCCGGCGGAAACACGTCCGCAAAGGGCACCACCGAGGACCCAGTGACCGGCACCCCGGTCGAGGTTATGTGGGTCAAGGGATCCGGCGGCGACCTCGGCACGCTCACCGAATCCGGGCTGGCCGTGCTGCGCCTGGACCGGTTGCGTGCGCTGACCGGCACGTACCCAGGGGTCGAGCGCGAAGACGAGATGGTAGCGGCGTTCGACTTCTGCCTGCACGGCCGGGGCGGCGCCGCCCCATCGATCGACACCGCCATGCACGGCCTACTCGGCGCTGCGCACGTGGACCACCTTCATCCCGACTCGGGCATTGCGCTGGCCACCGCCGCGGACGGCGAGGCCCTCACCAAGGAGTGCTTCGGCGACCGGGTGGTCTGGGTGCCCTGGCGCCGTCCCGGATTCCAGCTCGGCCTGGACATCGCCGCAGTCCAAGCCGGGCACCCTGAGGCGATCGGCTGTGTCCTCGGCGGACACGGCATCACCGCTTGGGGAGCCACCAGCGAGGAGTGCGAGGCCCGTAGCCTCGAGATCATTGCAGCGGCCAGCGAGTTCATCGCCAGCCGGAGCACCGCGGAGCCGTTTGGCGCGCTCGTCGCTGGTTACGGGCCGCTGCCTGAGCAGGCACGCCGGGAGCGGGCTGCGGCACTCGCTCCGATGATCCGCCGCATCGCCTCGACCGACCGCGCGCAGGTGGGTCACTACGATGACTCCGCTGCGGTGCTCGATTTCCTGTCGCGGGAGAAGCTCGCCGAGCTTGCCAGACAAGGCACCTCCTGCCCGGACCACTTCCTGCGCACCAAGGTGCGGCCGCTGGTGCTCGACCTGCCCGCCGACGCGCCCCTCGACCAGGCTGTGACGAGGCTGCGGGAACTGCACGAGGAGTACCGGGCGGACTACCGGGCGTACTACGAGCGGCACGCCACCGCCGACTCCCCGCCGATGCGCGGCGCCGACCCGGCGATCGTGCTGGTCCCTGGCGTGGGCATGTTCTCGTTCGGCCGAGACAAGCAGACCGCCCGTGTAGCCGGCGAGTTCTACATCAACGCCATCAACGTCATGCGCGGCGCGGAAGGGATCTCCACCTACGCGCCCATCCCGGAGTCCGAGAAATTCCGCATCGAGTACTGGGAACTGGAAGAGGCCAAACTCCGCCGGATGCCGAAAGCCAAGCCGCTGGCCAGTCGCATTGCGCTGGTCACCGGCGGCGGGTCCGGCATCGGCAGGGCGATCGCGCACCGGCTTGCCGGAGAAGGCGCCTGCGTGGTCGTCGCTGACCGGGACGCTGGGTCGGCCGCCACCGTGGCGGCGCAGATCGGCGGCACGGACGCCGCCATTGCGGTGACCGTGGACGTCACCGATGAGGATGCGGTCGCCGAGGCGTTCAGGCAGGCAGCGGTGGCCTTCGGCGGAGTGGACCTGGTGGTAAACAACGCCGGCCTGTCCATCTCTAAGCCGTTGCTGGAGACCTCGACGCGGGACTGGGACATTCAGCATGACGTGATGAGCCGCGGCTCGTTCCTCGTGTCCAGGGCTGCCGCCCGGATCATGATCGACCAGGGCCTCGGCGGCGATATCGTCTACATCGCCAGCAAGAACGGCGTGTTCGCCGGGCCGAACAACGTCGCGTATGGCTCAGCCAAGGCCGACCAGGCCCACCAGGTCCGGTTGCTCGCCGCTGAACTCGGTGCCCACGGCATCCGGGTCAACGGAATCAACCCCGACGGCGTCGTCCGCGGCTCGGGGATCTTCGCGGGCGGCTGGGGTGCCCAGCGAGCCGCCGTCTACGGGGTGCCCGAGGAGGAACTGGGTGCCTTCTACGCCCAGCGCACCCTGCTCAGACGCGAAGTGCTGCCGGAGCACGTAGCCGCGGCGGTGTTCGCCCTCACCGGCGGGGACCTGTCGCTGACCACCGGCCTGCACATCCCCGTGGATGCCGGGGTCGCGGCTGCCTTCCTGAGATGAGCTTGTATGCCGCGATTGACCTGGGCGCGTCCGGCGGCCGGGTGATCGCCGGACGGATACGAGACGGGGCTCTCCAGCTGTCCGGCGCGCACCGGTTCGCCAACGAGCCGGTGCGCCTGCCGGACGGCCTGCACTGGGACATCGTTGGCCTCTACCGCCACATGCTTAACGGCTTGCGCGCGGCCGGACCGGTCACCTCGATCGGCGTGGACTCGTGGGGGTGTGATTACGGGCTGCTCGACGCCGACGGCAGGCTGCTCGGCCTGCCATATCACTACCGTGATAGCCGCACGAACGACATCCAGTCGCCGGTTGAGCCCCGCGCGCTTTATCAGATCACGGGCATCCAGCACTTGCCCTTCAACACCATCTACCAGCTGCTCGCCGATGGCGGGCCGCCGGGCGAAGCCCGGACCATGCTGCTCATCCCCGACCTGCTCGCCTACTGGCTCACCGGGCAGGTCGGCGCGGAACGCACCAATGCGTCCACCACACAGCTTTACGACGTCCGGGCAAGGGACTGGGCTGACGATCTGCCGGCCCGGCTGGGCCTGCGGGCGGGCCTGCTGCCGGCGCTGCGCGATCCCGGGTCGAGGATCGGCCCGCTGCTTCCCCACCTGCGCGCTGATCTGGGCATTGACCCAACGGTTGTGGCCGTGGGCTCGCACGACACCGCTTCGGCCGTCGCCGCGGTGCCCGCCGAACCGGATCTGCCGTTCGCCTATATATCTTGCGGCACCTGGTCTCTGGTCGGTGTGGAGCTGAGCGCGCCGGTGCTCACCGAGGCCAGCCAGGCCGCGAACTTCACCAATGAGACCGGCGTCGGCGGGACGGTCAGGTACCTGCGCAACGTGATGGGCTTGTGGCTTTTCCAGGAATGCCAGCGCGCCTGGGGGCGCACCGGCGACACCGCTCGACTGCTGGCGGAGGCCGAGTCGGCCGCTCCGCTCGCGGCCATAATCGACCCGGACGAGCCGGGCTTCATGCCGGCCGGTGACATGCCGACCCGGATCGACGCGTTCTGCACGCGCACCGGTCAGCCGTCGCCAACCGGGCACGGCGGGTACGTACGCTGCATCATGGAAAGCCTGGCGCTGGCACACCGCACGGCCGTCCGGGCCGCCCTCGACCTATCCGGCCGAACAGCCAAGGTGGTCCACCTGGTCGGCGGGGGTGCGCTCAATCCGCTGCTGTGCCAGCTCACCGCCGATGCATGTGCGCTGCCGGTGATCGCGGGCCCGGTCGAGGCGACTGCGATCGGCAACATCCTCGTGCAAGCTCACGCCGACGGCGCGCTGGCCGACCTGACGGCCGGCCGCGAGCTGGTCCGCGGCTGCCAGCCCCTGCGGCGGTACCTGCCGCACGGCGACGAGGGTGCCTGGGACAAAGCAGCGGCCCGGGTGGGGCAGGGCTGAACATGCGTGCCGCGCTTTTTCTCACCTGCCTGGACGACACCCTCTTCCCCGGCGTGGGCAAAGCGACGGTGACGCTGTTGGAGCGGCTTGGCGTGGCGGTGGACTACCCGGCGGGCCAGACCTGCTGCGGGCAGATGCATTTCAACTCCGGATACCGGGCCGCATGCATGCCGCTGGTGCGCAACTTCGCGGACACTTTCGGCGGCTACGACACGGTGGTTACCACGTCGGCGTCGTGTGCGGCCATGGTACGGCGGCATCACAGGCTCATCGATCCGGCCGCTAATACCCCTCAGGTTCATGAACTCTGCGAATTCCTCACCGATGTGCTCAACGTGACCGACGTAGGCGCGCGGTTCCCGCACACGGTGGCACTGCACCAGACATGCCACTCGATGCGCCTGCTGGGTATCGGCGACCGGCCACGACGGCTGCTGTCCGCAGTTCGCGGGCTGGAACTGAGGGAGCTGGACAGGGCAGCAGAGTGCTGTGGATTCGGCGGCACCTTCTCGGTGAAGAACCCGGCCGTCTCCTCTGCCATGGGCAGTGACAAGGCCGACAACGTGCTGGCCACCGGCGCCCATGTGCTGACCTCGGTGGACACCTCCTGCCTCATGCACATCGGCGGCCTACTGTCGCGGCGGGGATCGGGCACCCAGATCAAGCACCTGGCCGAGATCCTGGCTGCCACGTGACCGGCGCGGGCAAGCACCCCACATCCCCTGGAATCCCCCGGTCATCGGCATCGCCGGCTGCCGGGCACCCGACATTCCTCGGCATGCCGCCGTTCCCGGTGGCGGCCCGCACCGCGCTAGCCGACCAGCAGCTGCGCGCCAACCTCGGACGGGCCACAACGATCATCCGAGAAAAGCGGCTGCGGGTGACCGCTGAGCTACCAGATTGGGAGCTGCTGCGCTTGGCGGGCGCAGCCATCAAGGATGACGTGCTGGCCCGGTTGCCCGACCTGCTGGAGCAGCTGGAGACCGAGGTGACTGCAGCGGGAGGAGTCGTGCACTGGGCCCGCGACGCGGCCGAGGCGAACGCCATCGTTACAAGGCTGGTACGTGAGCACAACAGCCGCGAGGTGATCAAGGTCAAATCGATGGCCACCCAGGAGATTGAGCTGAACGCCGCGCTTGGGCAGGCCGGCATCGACGTCTGGGAGACCGATCTAGCTGAGCTGATCGTCCAGCTCGGCCACGATCTCCCGTCGCACATCCTGGTTCCGGCCATCCACCGCAATCGCAGCGAGATCCGCGACATCTTCCGGTCCGAGATGGCCGGCGCTGGCCGCGCAGCACCGCCTGGCCTGACAGACGAGCCGGCTGCCCTTGCCGAGGCGGCGCGCCTGCACTTGCGGGAGAAGTTCCTGCGCGCGAAGGTCGCGATCTCCGGTGGGAACTTCGCAGTGGCAGAGACGGGCTCGGTCGTCGTGGTGGAATCCGAAGGCAACGGCCGGATGTGCTTGACCCTGCCCGAGGTACTGATCACGGTGCTGGGCGTGGAAAAGCTGGTGCCGACATGGCAGGACCTCGAAGTCTTCCTGCAACTGCTGCCCCGCTCGTCGACCGCGGAGCGGATGAACCCCTACACCTCGATCTGGACCGGCGTGACCCCAGGAGACGGCCCGCAGCAATTCCACCTGGTCTTGCTGGACAACGGGCGGATCGGGACCCTCGCCGACCCGGTCGGCAGGCAGGCGTTGCGCTGCATCCGGTGCTCAGCCTGCCTCAATGTCTGCCCCGTCTATGAACGGACCGGCGGCAAGGCCTATGGATCGGTGTACCCCGGGCCTATCGGCGCGATCCTTACCCCGCAACTGCGCGGCATCAACCAGCACCCCGTCGACGAGCAGACCGCGTCGCTGCCGTTCGCCTCCAGCCTGTGCGGCGCGTGCTTCGACGCATGCCCGGTGCGCATCGACATCCCCGAGTTGCTGGTGCACTTGCGGGCCAAGGTTATCGACCACAAGCACGGGCACCCCAGTGGTGAGCGTCTGTTGATGACGGCCGCCGCGGCCAGTTTCGCCAGACCCGGCCGCCTGGCTACGGTACAGCGAATTGCCGGGATCGGTGCCAGGTTGCTGACCCGCTGCGGCCACCTGCGGCTCGGCGGCCCTGGCTGGCTTGGCGCCTGGTTCCGTTCCCGCGACCTGGTCCCGCCGGCTCGCGAATCGTTTCGCGCCTGGTGGCGGAGGAACCACCGGTGACCACCGCTCGGGACAATATCCTCGCCGCGATCCGCGTGGCCCTCGCCGACCGCCCGTCCACCGCGCCGGTGACCCGTAACTACCAGCGGTCCACCCCTCCCGGGGCCGAAGTGGTGGCCCAGTTCGCCGAGCGGGCGGCGGACTACCGGGCCACCGTGACGCATGCGGGCCCGGCCCGCCTGCCTGCGACGATCGCCGCCGCGCTGCGCGAGCGCGGCATCCGCCGACTCGCCGTGCCAGCCGGCCTGCCAGCGCAGTGGCTGGCGGACAGCCATGTCGAGCACGTCGCCGACACCCCTCCATTGACCACAATGGAGCTGGACGCGCTAGATGGCGTTATCACCACCGCCGCGGGCGCGATCTCGCTGACCGGCACCATCATCCTGGACGGCGGCGAGGGACAGGGCCGACGCGCGCTGAGCCTGCTCCCCGACTTTCACCTCTGCGTCGTGCGCGCCAGCCAGGTCGCAGGCACGGTGCCCGAGGCGCTGGCCCGGCTCGACCCGCGCCGACCGCAAACCTGGATCAGCGGACCCTCCGCCACCAGCGACATTGAGCTTGACCGGGTGGAGGGCGTGCACGGCCCCAGGATCCTGCACATCGTGATCGCCCTGGGCGAGTAGCCGACCTACGCTAGTCACCTGGACCCGACCTAGCACGACGCGCCTTACTGTTCAGAACGGTGGCCAGCTCCGATGCGTCAACCGACGAGATGGGTTCGTCGGCCATCAGGATCTCCGAAACGACCGAAGAGCGCGCCGTGCTGACCCAAGGGACCCAATACCTCGCCACTGCCTAACCACGGTAGCCATAGCACGAGCCAGCTGGCCGAAGTGAGCGGCCCCAAGCTGAACATGGCTGGCCGGCGCGAGGCACTTGTCAGGTTTTCGCGGTCGCCTGGCCGGCTAGTTGAAGCACCGACTGGACTTGGGGCGCGAGTTCGGGCGCGCCAGCGAACAGCTCTTCAAAAATCGCGCTGCCAACGGTGAACGCCCAAGCTCCGCTGCGCGCGAGCGCACGTGTCTGGGCCTGCGATTGGATCGAGCCGGCGGCGATGACCGGCCCGGCTGAAGCATCCACGACCGCTCTGGTCAGCGCTTCGGCGTCGGCGTTTTGGTGCCGGTAGGCAAGCAGGTCGAGGCCGTCCACGCCGTCTGTTGAGGACAGTGCCCTGGCACTAGCGGCGATCTCCTCGATGTCGCCAATCAGCACGCTGGGATCGACGATTGTGCCGGGAAACGGGCAGTACCGGATCGCGGACCCGGCAAGCTCGCCCAGTGCTTCGGTAACGTGCGTTCCACCCAGCACCCAGTCAACGCCTATGTCGCGAGCCATATGGACTGCGCGGATCTCGTCTGACCCACTGGTCGACACGACCTCGAGCATCACTTCTACCGTGGTCAATAACGTGATCGGGGTGGTCAATTACGTGATCGCAGCACGCCCCTCAATGCTCAATTTTGTGATCGCTGACAGGGCTTCAGGCGCTTGACGGGTCAGATATTCCGAATTCCCGGTGACGCAGTCCGCGCATGCGTGACTGTGGCGTTCTTCGGCTCTCCGAGCAGGACCTCGACCATCAGCTCCTGAACGCCGTTACCTCGGCCAACTGACCACCCAACATCGCGGCAGCTCGAGCGCCAATCGCTCTGGCATCGGCCAATTGCCCATCTGCTGCGCTAACGTTGTACGTCAAACGTCGGGAGGGGACGGGACGTGCACGTTCTACCAGCGGGCGCAGTCTGCTTCGGCTTCATGATGGGCTGGGTAACCTACCGGACACTGCGCCGGGAAGATAAAGTCGCCATTTCCAACATCGCCTCTGTGGTCGGCGCCGTAGGCGGAGCCGCAGTCACCGGGCTATTCAAAGGTAGCTTGTTCGGCTGGTACTGCATTGGTCTGGCAGCTGGCTTCTTCCTCTACCTCATACTCGGCGCGACCCTGCTAAAGAACGTGCCCTGGCTTGGAGGCGGGGACTGATGTCCGCCTTAGACATTGCCATCATCAGCACCGGTGGGGCAATCGCCTTTTCTGTGATCAGCGTAGTAGCAACTGCCTGGGCCGAGCGCCGGCGCCGATCGAGACATCAGAGTCCTGACGCGTTGCAAGCGCCAAGTGCCACCAAGGATGACCGGGCGTACGGGGTTAACCCCCCGGACATCGGTCCCAGGCCACCGGCGGGTGGCGGCGATCAGGTGAACCCTATCATCGTGGGTCCGCCTGACGAACCTTTCCGACTCTCCCCTCCGCCATCGCCAACCCAACCCGGCGCAGCGGCTGATGTTACCTCTGCTGCGGAATCGCCAGACCAGTGGCTGCCTCCCGAGGGCGAAGCGCCTTCCCGATCGGTGCAGCTACCGGCCGCCGAGGAGCCTCCAAGGCTCAGCCTGCCGCCGGTGTCGCCCGGCGACGAACTACCTGCAGGCGGCGGGGCGCCGCCTCCCGGCCCGGCGCCCTTCCCCAGACCAGCGCCTCCCCGGCCACCTACTCCCCCGTCTCCTCCTGACCGGTCGGGCCCGCGATATGCCAATGCGAGCCTCGCCGATGCCGCAAACGGTAAGTTGTGGGCGCGCGACCAAGCCATTTGGCCAGAGGCGTTGTTGCACTTGCGGCTGGATATCGGCCCGCTTTCCGAGACCAGTCAGGTCTCAGAGCCAGTGCCATTTCCTGACGATCGGCTGCCCCGCGGTGATCTGCAGATCGACGTGGTGGTCAGCAGCAGCAGTTTCAGGGTCAGTCGTGGCCTGGACGAAGTGCCGACTGACAGTTCCGCCGAGGACAGCTTTCTGCTACCAGGGGACGGCGGCCCGGCCGGGACGCCAGAAGGCGGCAGCACGCTCACCTTTGTCTTGCAGGCCCCGGCCGAGACTGGCCTCGCCATGGCCCGCATCACCTACTACTTCCGCGGTGCGGTGGTCCAGTCTCACCTGCTCTCCGCTCAGGTTGGCGGTGAGACGACAGGTGACGGCGAGCCCTGGTGGATTGTTACCGACTACACCGTCGCAGCCGTCCTCGCGACCGCCTCGGCCATTCCCGACCGGCCTCGGGTGGCCGTGATCCTCAACGGCGACGACACGGACCATCAGATCTACCTGCGGACTCGCGGGACGGATTCCGTAAAGGCCCAGTCGGCCGCAGCCAACCTGCCGCCGAAGATCGGAGATGCGACACGAGCGTTCCGGGAGGCGCTCGCCAGCCCTTCTGTCGCACCGGTGGCCAGTAATCAGAGCAAGGCCCAGCTCGTTACGGCCCTGCGCAAGCTGGCACCGCTGGGCAGGAAGATGTACTCGGCACTGTTCAGTCTCATGCCGGACGTGCTGCTCGGCCTCGGCGACGGTACGACGTCGGTGGTGTTGCATGTGGCCAGGCCCAGCGGGGTTAGCTTGAGCGTGCCGTGGGCCATGCTCTACACCATTCCGCTGTACAAGCCGATCCAGCAAATGCCGCTTTGCCCGCTGATCGACAAGTGGGATGGCCACAGCCCGCTGGTGACCGGACAGCCGATGTCCTGCCCGCAGTCGCAGGCCGTATCGCACACCAGCGACCTGCTCTGCCCGTTCGGCTTCCTGGGATACCGGTTTGACATCGAGCAGCTGAACAGCACCGAACAGCCCGTGGTGAGCATCAGTGCTCCGCCCGGCAGCAGGGTGGTGGTCGCCGAGACCACGTACCAGGTGAATAAGAAAGCACTGCAAGACCACATCACCGCGATCACTAAGGCCGTAGCCCGCCTGAATGGCGTTGGTACCGATGAGGCCAGTGACAAAAACAAGTTGAAGCAGCTGATCAGCCGCGACTTGCCGCTGGTCTACTTCTTCTGTCACGGAGACCGGCCCGATCCTGATGGTCCGGACACCTACCTCGGCATCGGCAACAACGAGCACGTCAGCCCCGAAGACTTGGTCGGCTGGATTCAGGAGGCCTACGTCACTCAGCAGCTCCGGGTCTGGAACCAAATCAGGCCCTTGGTGTTTATCAACGCCTGCCATTCAGCCGAGATCGACCCCCAAGCCCTCTTCAACTACATCGACGTCTTCGTCGGCGGCGGTAACGCGGCCGGTGTGATAGGCACCGAGGTTAAGGTCGCACAGCCGCTAGCCATGGAGTTCGCCGACATCTTCTTCGACCAGTTGCTTTCCCCCGGCGCCACGGTAGCCACCGCCATACGACATGCCAGGCTGGGGTTCCTGGCCAAGGGCAACATCTTCGGGCTCAACTACACCCCATACTGCTGGGCGGACCTCACGATCGCTCCGTAGCGTCGCCGAAGCCCTCCCAGGCCACAGGACAGCAGCGCCGATCACCTCGGCCAATTGACTCAAGAATGATCAAACACAAGGCCGCCTTTGCCTCCAGCCAGAGCCAGCACGCGTATCGTTTTAAGAGGCCTCCATGCCCGAGCCCATCATCGGTAAGCCCATCGACAGCGCCGACAGCCCGCCGCTCAAACGCAAGACACCAAGGCGTTCGACTGACGCGGATGAGGGCGTCTTTCCCCGGCTCCAGGAGCGCACCCAGACACAGCTGGGCTTTATCAACAACCTGCTGGTGGGTTTGGCCATCGGCCTGCTGGCCTTTGCCGCCAACGCTTCTGCTAGCAGCGCTGGCTTGGATCGGGGCTGGCGCAGGGTGGTGCTGCTACTCGGCTTAGCGGGCCTGGCGTTGTCGGTCTTGGCTGGTTTGAGGCTGGCCTTCAACCGTCTGGCCTCCCATCGCGTCACCACCCGTGTCGCCCGGCTCCGCCAGCTCCGAGACCGGTACTCCTCCCCGCAGGGTGGCGCCTACGAACTGCGGCGCCTCGGCCGGCAGGGTCTCTTCTTCAAGAAGTGGGCATGGGGAAGCCTGCTCAAACGGAAGGAGAAGAAGGGCGTCCGTAGTAAGGCACAGGCACTCGCCAACCTGATTCCCGACGCCTCCAACCCGATAACCGACATCAAGGTAGAGTCAGCTGAGAGCCAGCAGTCCGGCACTGCCGATGTCTCAAAAGTGGCAGCAGCCGCCACGGAGCTGATCGAGGCACTTCGCAGCTGGTACGAGCGGGCCGACGACGGGACATGGCGCTTGCTGCGATGGCAGACGTGGTTCTTCATTACCGGCGGCCTGCTCCTCCTAGCCGGGCCGGTCGTCTATTACCTGTTCGACCACAGCGGCAAGTAGCCTGCCAGCCGGGGCGCCACCTGGCTGGTGTCGCACTCCTGAGCGCAGCTAGAGAGCGGGGCGATCTGGTTCGGCGGACTTCAATCACCAGCTGGCCGGCTAGCTGAGCCCGGCGAACACTCGGCCCAGACGGGTGCTGGGCTGCTCCCCCGGCCGACCGGGTCGCGGTCCTCGGCGCCCGGCTGGCCGCGATCATTACGTCCGGCTGGCCGCCAACGGCTACTCCGTCCACCTAGCCGTGAGCGGCCGCCGGATCGAGGTCAGCGCCGGCCTGGATGGGTCCGGGTGTACTGCGACGGCCAGCTGGTCGCTGACCGTGAGGAGCGGGTCGTGCA
>Ga0335075_10014134_pt1 | contig 12004 bp, 11 predicted proteins | sample Lox_Sample_24_FD_206723 | JGI IMG/M metagenome (GOLD analysis project Ga0335075, IMG submission 206723) | Soil microbial communities from Loxahatchee National Wildlife Refuge, Florida, United States - Lox_Sample_2.4 | ecosystem: Environmental > Terrestrial > Soil > Wetlands | place: USA... | reverse complement strand
GAATCGCTTCCGGGGCGCCTTTCTTTTCGTCAGATCCGGATCAGAAGATGATGTCGGAGCTGATGATCTGTACGTCGGTGTGGATCGTGAAGTCGGCAATGCCGTCCCCGTTCACGTCGCCCTGCAGGAACTTCGCGCCGCCCTCGGTGTAGGAACGGAGCTGACCCGCTTGTCCGGTGAACGCGTTCGCGCCGATGAAGCTGAACGCATTGTCCGAACCGCCGGCCACCGCATCGATGCCCGACAGGTCGATCTTGTCCTGACCGCGCTTGAAGTCGGCAATGAAATCCTGGCCACCGATCTCGGTGAAGGCGAAGATGTCATTGCCGTTGCCGCCGATCAGGTAGTCGTCGCCGGCGCCGCCGTTCAGGACGTCGTTCTGGTTGCCGCCGTTCAGCGTGTCGTTGCCGGCGCCGCCATTCAGGACGTCGTTCTGGTTGCCGCCGTTCAGCGTGTCATTGCCTTCGCCGCCGTTCAGAACGTCGTCATTGTTGCCGCCGTCGATCGTGTCGTTGCCGTCGCCGCCGCTCAGCACGTCATTGCCGTTGCCGCCGTCGATGGCATCATTGCCCGCGCCGCCGTCCAGCGTGTCGTTGCCGTTGCCGCCGGTAATGACGTCGTCGCCGCCGAGACCGGACAGGTTGTCCGCGGCATTGCCGCCCATCAGGACGTCGCCGAAGTTGCTGCCTTCATAGGCTTCGATGCTGATGTAGCGATCGCCGGCCGCGTCGCCGCCGGTGCCACGTGCCGTCGAGGCCTGGATCGCCACGCCGCTGAGCGCACCGCGATAGCTGACCGTATCGAAGCCGGCGCCGCCATTGAGGACGTTGACCACCGCATTGCCGATGATCAGGTCGTCGCCGCCACCGCCGATCGCATTCTCGATCCAGGTGCCGTAGGCGATGCCGATATTGTCGCGCATCAGGCCGTCGGTATAGCCCGCACCGAACAGAGTCACATACTGGTCGTACTGAGCCTGGGTGCGCGCCGCGAGACCGGCCGCGGCGCGGCGGGAATTGATCTCGGCCAGCGTCGGCATGTCTTCCGAATAGAAGCCGCCGGCGCTGCTATAGGCGCCCGGATTGAGATCGATGATCGACTTCGTGTTGTAGCCCGACAGGTCGAGCGTGTCGTTGCCGCCCGCATCCCAGATCGCCATGTTCGGCGTCGGGGTAAGGGTGAAGTCGTACGGATCCTTGCCGGCATTGCTGTTGAAGCCGTAGGTCGTGTCACCGGTGCGGGTGGTCATGTCGGCACCGTAGACGCGCTGGATCGCGGCGATGTCGTGCACCATCGGGGTCGAATTGTAGCTGTAGGTCAGCAGGCCCCAATCGACCAGGCTGGCGCCGGTTTCCTCGCCGTCCCAGTAGGACATGATCGAGTACTGACGCGAATCCTGGTAATATTCGGCGCCGTTCTGGTAGGTCACCGCGAAGCCCGGGCCAAAATTGTAGGCGCCCGGATGCTCGAGGCCGAGCGCGTGGCCCAGCTCGTGAACCAGGGTGTTCAGACCGTACTGGCCCTCGTCGAACTGGAAGTTCGAAGCCTGGTTCGGGTTGATGAAGATGTCGCCCGAAATCTCGGCATAGGTCACTTCCTGGCCGGCGTCGTTGATGATGCCGGTGCCCCCGTAATCATAAGGCAGGTAAGCCGATGCCTGGGCCGGGCCCGTCGTCGTGTTCATGAAGTTGATGTCGGCCTGGGAGAAATGCTTCTCCACGAAGTTGACGCTGATCAGATCGTCCCAGGATCCGATCGCATCGCGCACGGCAACGCGCTGCGCTTCGGTCAGGGCCGAGAAGCCGTTGGCAACCGCGAAGCCGACATATTGCGCGTTCGTGCCGTCGCTGAGGCGCGTGTAGATGTAGGGCTCGGGCAGCGTCGCCTTGGTCTCATAGAAACCGAAAGCCAGCTCGGTGAGCGGTGCGCCGGGAGCCGTGCCCTTGGCCTGAGCCTGGGAGTACCACTCGTTCGCGGCAGTCCCCTGAGCGCCGGCCCAGTTCGCGCCCGAATTGTAATATTGACCCTCGAAGAGCTGGGGGCCGTCGCCGCGGTTCAGATAGTAGGCCGCGTCCTCGATCGTGAAGACCGGCTTGCCACGGATCGTGCCACCCTGGCCGTCGACCGAGCCCTCAAGCGGATTGAGCGGCGCATAGCCGCCCGAATAGAGGTTCGCATATTCCTGCGCGGTCGCGATGTCTGCGGACTGGAACTTGTCGGTCGGCAAATCGCCGTGAAAGCCGTCTTCAATGTCGTAATATCGCTTCTGGAAACTCATGTCAGACACTCCCTGTTAGATGTTGCAGAGTTTGTTGATCCGTCAGGGCTGCTCCCCCAGCCATGGCAGGATTTCGGCGAGCGCTTCGCGAAGCGCCCGGTCCGCGGCCTCTCCGGTCCCCACACCGGACAGGCGCGTGGCACGCGGTGTGGCGCCCAGGAGGATGGGCGCGGGCTCCAGACCGGCGGACGCGGTACGGCGCGCGGTCACGATGAGGATGCGGCTGTCGGCGATCGGCTGCACGGCGGCCTGGACCACGATCAGCGCAGCGCCGGTTTCGGCAGCATGGGCCGTGCCGAAATCGACGCACTGGACCGGTATGGGGGCACCTTCGGCCGCAATGCGCTGCACGCGCGCGCAAAAGGTTTCGCCAAGAAGCGCGGTCTCGACCGGTCCGGTCAGGTGCGCAAGAATGTGAAGGCGCTGGACGCCCATCCAGCCGGGATCCGGCGTCGTGGCCGCGGCGTCGCTCATGCCCACGCTCGTGCTAGCGCACAGCACGGCCAGACCCGACAGAACGCCACCCACCTTGCCGACCACAAATCCCCTTCCCCCCGGAGGACGAGTCCAAGCTCGAAATTGTAACGGAGCTTCGGATTGTGCCGCAGGAAGGGCCCGAATCTTGGTCCGTGACAGCAGCGTGACGGGACGAAAGCGCTTTGTCAAAAAGAAGTTAACTAATTTCGGTTACCGAATCTCAATTCGGGACATTGCCGCCGCCCCGGCCGCTCTGGCGCACCTCTGCAGCGACCGCTAAGCCGGCGATCATGGTCGCCCTCACCCTCGCCGACGGCCTCGATCCGGCCAAGCTTGCTGCGATATTCTCGCGCGCCGGCCGGCTGCAGATCGCCGGATTTCTCGGCGGCAGCGGCGCGCCCGATCTGCTGCGCGAGCTGTCCCGCAGCCGCGAATGGATGCTGACGCTGAACAAGGGTGAGCAGGTCCACGATTATCGTGAAGCGGCCTTCGCCGCCCTCGCCCCCGCCGACCGGGCACAATTGTCGCGCGAGGTGATGGAGGGCGCGCGCAAGGGTTTCCAGTTCTGTTACGACACGATCCGCCTGCCCCGGCGCGGCGAGCCGCGGCCGCCGGGCGCGCTCGCCGAGCTCGAACGCTTCCTTTGTTCACCGGACATGCTCGCCTTCTTCCGCACGGTGACCGGCGCGGCGGACATTGCCTTCGCCGACGCCCATGCCAGTCGTTACCAGCCGGGCCATTTCCTGACCGCGCATGACGACCGCATCGAAGGCCAGGGCCGGCGCGCCGCTTATGTTCTGAACCTCACGCCGGACTGGCGCGCGGAATGGGGCGGGATGCTACTCTTCCACGAACGCGACGGCAGCGTCTCGCGCGGCTTCATGCCGCTGTTCAACGCGCTCTCCATCTTCACAGTGCCGCAGCCCCACAGCGTCAGCTACGTGACGCCGATCGCGCCGCATCCCCGCTACGCGGTGACGGGATGGCTCCGCGCCGAAGAGTCCGCCTGAACGCGCTTCAGTGGATCCACCAGCGGATGAGCCAGGCGACCGACCCGACGGCCGCCACTCCTGCCAGCCACAGTCCGACGAACCAGGCGAGCTGCTTCGCGCGGATCAATGATAGCCTTCCTCGCCGACCTTGCCGCGGAACACCCAGTAGGACCAGAAGGTGTAGGCGAGGATCATCGGCACCAGCACCAGTGCGCCGACCAGCATGAAGAGCTGGCTTTCATAGGGCGCCGCCGCCGCGAAGGTCAGCCCGAACAGGCCCAGAGTGGCCGCGAACGGCAGCCAGTCGCGCCCGCGCCTTATCCCTTCCCAGGCGATCAGCGCGACGCCGCCGAACAGGATCGGCATCATCACCGTCAGCACCACGCCCGGCCAGGCGAACCAGCGCTGATAATATTGCCCTTCAAGATAGGGTGTGGCGAGGCTGACCGCGCCGGTGACCAGCAGGAAGGCCGGGAGCAGCCAGGTCGCGAAGCGGCGGGCGTCACCGTGGATTTCGCCTTCCGTCTTCCAGATCAGCCAGGTCGCACCGAGCAGCGCATAAGCGACGACGAGGCTGAACCCGGTCAGCAGGCTGAACGGCGTCAGCCACTCCCACCAGCTTCCGGCATAAGCGCGCCCCTCGATCGTGATCCCCTGCAGCAGCGCGCCGAGCGTGATGCCCTGCGCAAAGGTGGCGACGAGCGATCCGAGGCAGAAGCCGGCGTCCCAGAGCGGACGGTGCCCGGGGTCGCGCCAGCGGAATTCGAAAGCGACGCCGCGGAAGATGAGGCCGAGCAGCATCGCGATCAGCGGCGCGTAGAGCGCCGGCAGCACGATCGCATAAGCGAGCGGGAAGGCGGCGAGGAGGCCGCCGCCCCCCAGCACCAGCCAGGTCTCGTTGCCGTCCCAGACCGGCGCGATCGCGTTCATCGCCTGGTCGCGCTCCTTGCCGACCCGGAACAGCGGGAAGAGAATGCCGATGCCGAGGTCGAACCCGTCCATCACGACATAGGCCGCGACCGAGAAGGCGATCAGGAACGCCCAGATGATCGTGAGGTCCATCAGCGCGCCTCCTCATCACCCACGTCCATCGCCGCGACCGGCGTGATCCCGGCGCTGCGGATCGGCATGTCGGCCGGCTGCGGCTCGCCCGCCGCCGGGGCGTGCGACATCAGCCGGAGGATGTACCAGGTGCCGGCCGCGAAGACCGCGAAATAGACGATGACGAAGGCGAGCAGCGAGGCGCTGACCGCCGGCGCCGCGATCGGCGACACGGCGTCCGCGGTCCGCAGCAGATTGTAGATCACCCAGGGCTGGCGGCCGACCTCGGTCGTCACCCAGCCCGCGATCACCGCGACGAAACCCGCCGGGCCCATCAGCAATGCGAAGCGGTGCAGGGATCGCCAGTCGTAAAGCTTGCGCCGCGCGCGGGCGAGCAGGCTGTAGAGGCCCAGCGTGAACATCAGCATGCCGAGCCCGACCATGATCCGGAACGACCAGAAGACGATCCCGACCGGCGGCTGATCGGCCAGCGGAACGGTGTCGAGACCGACCATCGGCGCGTCGGGATCATGTTCGAGCAGCAGCGATCCCATTTTCGGGATCGCGACCGGATAGTGGATGGTCTGCGCGTCCTGGTCGGGAATGCCGAACAGGTAGAGCGGCGCGCCCTCGGGATGGCTGTGGAAATGGCCTTCCATCGCCATCACCTTGATCGGCTGGTGCTCGTAGGTGTTGAGCCCGTGCTGGTCGCCGACGAAGATCTGGATCGGCGCGACGATCGCCAGCATCCACATCGCCATCGAGAACATCTTGCGCACTTCCGGCGTGTCGTTGCGCCTGAGCAGGTGCCAGCCGCCGACCGCGCCGACCACGAGCGCGGTGGTGAGATAGGCGGCGATCACCGTGTGGACCAGACGGTAGGGGAAGCTCGGATTGAAGACGATCTCCATCCACGGCGCCGCCGGGACGAACTGGCCGACATCGTTGATCGCCCAGCCCACCGGCGTCTGCATCCAGCTGTTGACGCTGAGGATCCAGAAGGCGGAGATGAAGGTGCCGATCGCGACCATGAGCGTCGCGGTGAAGTGCAGCCCCTTCCCCACCCGGTTCATGCCGAACAGCATGACGCCCAGGAACCCGGCCTCGAGGAAGAAGGCGGTCAGCACCTCATAGGCCATGAGCGGCCCGATGATCGGTCCCGCCCGGTCGGAGAAGACCGACCAGTTGGTGCCGAACTGGTAGGACATGACGATGCCCGAAACGACGCCCATCGCGAAGGTGAGCGCGAAGATCTTCAGCCAGTATTTGAAGAGGTTGAGATAGGTGTCCTTGCCCGTCTTCAGCCACAGCCCTTCGAGCACGGCGAGATAGGAGGCCAGGCCGATCGACACGGCGGGAAAGATGAAATGGAATGAGACTGTGAACGCGAACTGTGCCCGCGCCAGGATCAATGCGGTCTCGGCCTCCGCCATTCGCGCCCTCGCTCCGTGATTTGCCGCGCCCTAAACGATCCGGCTCCGGAACGCAAAGCGCGCCGCATGCGATGCGCGCATGTCTGGATGCAGATTCTGCATCTGCCGCGCCCGAAGGAACCGTTCCGGGCGCGGCAATCCGGCCCCAAAGAGCTGAAAAGAGTCAGCTTCGTCGCCGGATTCCCGGCATTCGTCCCGCAGGTCTTGGCACTTGCGCGCCGTCCGGGCAGAGCGGCAGGTCTACCGCCCCCGGAGCCCCCGACTTGAGCACGATCGCCCGTGACACTCCACCAATACTGAGGCAGGATCGCAAATCCTTTGGGAGGGGGGTTGCGTTTTTCATGCCGGAGCTTGCCGTCCACGCTCGCTGGAACGAGGCCGTGCGCACGACCGTCTTGCTGTGGTCGTTCGTTCTGCTCGTCTTCCTGCCGGGCATCATCGCGCGCCATTCGGGCGAGCCGTGGACCGGAGTCCTGCTCGATGCCGCGACCATCCTCTATTCAATGGCGCTGGCGCTGGCGCTGTTCGTGGTCTCGCGCGCGACCATCCCGTTGCCGCCGGTCGTCCGGCTTCCGGTCCGTGCGCTCGCCGTCGTCGCGGTCGCCGGCATCAACGTGGTCTTCGATCTGCTCTTCCAGGGCTGGATCGCGCAGAACATAGCGGGGGCGTGGGAGACGTTGCCGTCCGATTTCGGCCGCGGTTATTCGTCGCTGCGCAACTATATCCTCGTCTTCGGCGTGAACATGATCCTGTTCCACGTCAATTATACGCGCCGCGCGGCGATCGCGCAGGAAGTCCGCCTGGCTGAAGTCGATGCCGCCGCGCAGCAGGCGCAGCTCGCGGCGCTCCGCTATCAGCTCAATCCGCACTTCCTGTTCAATTCGCTGAACTCGATCTCCGCACTGATCGTGACGCGCCGCAACGACGATGCCGAGGCGATGACCGACAAATTGTCGCGCTTCCTGCGCAGCTCGCTCAACGCCGATCCGACCGAACTCATTCCGCTCGAGGACGAGCTCGCGCTCACCGAGGAATATCTCGACATCGAAAGCGTCCGCTTCGGCGAAAGGCTGGACGTGTCGGTGCGCTGCGCCGCCGACGCCTGCCTGGCGCGGGTGCCGAGCTTCCTGGTTCAGCCCCTGGTCGAAAATGCGGTGAAGCACGGCGTCGCCCGGTCGAGCACGCCGGTGAAGATCGAGATCACCGCCTCTCTCTCGAGCGATATGCTGTGCATCAATGTCGAGAACGGGCTCGGCGAGCGCGAGGCCACTGCCTTGCTCCCCGGCAGCATGAATTCGGGCCTCGGCCTGATCAACGTCCGCCGCCGGCTCCAGACCGTTTATGGCGAACGCGCGACGCTCACCACCGCGCGCGAAGACGGACGCTTCTCCGCAACCATCTGCATCCCCCAGGTCACGCGAACGAATTGACTTGGAGCCCTGTCGAAGGGCAAAACGGCCCCGCCGGCCATGGGCCGCCGGCAGGGGATTTGAACTGATGCGCGTGCTGCTGGTGGATGACGAGCCCTTGGCGCTGGACCGGCTGCGCACCTTCTTCGGCGACATCGAAGGGGTCGAAGTGGTCGGCCATGCCTCGGACGGAAACGAGGCGATCGAACAGATCCGCAAGCATGTGCCCGATCTCGTCATCATGGACATCCAGATGCCGGCCCGGAACGGGCTGCGCGCCGCCGCCGACATCGACATCGAGCCGCGGCCGGAACTGATCTTCGTGACCGCGCACGAACATTATGCGCCAGATGCGTTCGACGTCGATGCCGCCGATTATCTGCTGAAGCCGGTCCGCTTCGACCGCTTGCGCCAGGCGGTGGGCCGCGCGCGCCGCCGCCGCGAATTGCGCACCTCCGCGGAGCGTGCGGCCGAGCTGGAGGCGGAGGTCGCCGCACTGCGCACCGGGCCAGGCGGAGCGGCGCCGAAGGATGATGGTTTCTGGGTACCGGAGCGTCACGGCCAGAGGCGCGTGCCGATCGACACGATCGACTGGATCGAAGCGTCGCGCGATTATGTGCTGCTGCACACCGCGATGCGCAGCCATTTGCTGCGGATCACGATGACCGCGCTCGAGGAACGGCTTGCGGGCTCCGCCTTGCTGCGGGTGCATCGTTCGGCCTTCGTGCGGCCGGAAAAGGTCGTGGAGATGAAGCGCGACGGTCGGTCGCTGAGCCTGGTCCTCGCCGACGGGGCCGAGGTGCAGGTCGGTCCGAGCTATGCGGAAGCCGCGAAGGCCGCGCTCGGGCTGGAATAATATAAGCGGGCCGGGGCAGTGCCTTCGGACCCGTTGGTATCAGGTCCGCTGGCGGCTCCCCGGCCGCCGGTCTTTCACCACCAGGCTCAGGCCCCGAAGGACTGAGAGGCGGTCGCCGCCACCAGCATCGCGCTCACGAACATCGCGGCAAAGCAGGTGGACAGGGTCCGGATCTTGTCGGCAACCATCATTCATAACTCCCTTTGTAACGGCGCGGTCTTGCGCCGCTGGCGGCCCATTAGTCGCGCGCCGAAACGAACGCCCCGCTGCTGCGATGACGGCGACGGACGGCTCGACGAGGATGGTCTCAGGCGACGAACGTGCTCTCAGATGCGATGAAGGTACAAACGGCGGTCCGGATCAGACGAACACCGACCATCGTGTGCGCTCCACGAACGCTTCGAGCGCCGCCGCTCCGACGGCGCTGGTCCCGGCGGCATTGAGGCCCGGCGACCAGACGGCGATCGCCCCGTGCCCCGGGGCGATCGCGAGGATGCCGCCGCCCACGCCGCTCTTGCCGGGCAGCCCGACGCGGAACGCGAACTCGCCCGAATTGTCATAATGGCCGCACAGCATCATCACGCTGTTGATCCGCCGCGCACGATGCCAGGCGATCACCTCCTCGCCCGTCTCCGGATCGCGGCCGTCAAAGGCGAGCGGAAGCGCGGCGCGGGCGAGCTGCCGGCAGCTCATCGCGATCGCGCAATGGCGGAAATAGGCCGACAGCACCGTCTCGACGTCGTTTTCGAGCATGCCGAAGCTCTTCATGAACCAGGCGAGCGCCCGGTTGCGCGCGCCGGTTTCGGCTTCCGATCGCGCGACCTCCTCGTCGATGCGGATGGTCGGATCGTCGGTATGCCGTCGCAGCGCATCGAGCAGCCGGTCGATCGCCGCGTCGGCCGTGCCATCGCCGATCAGATTGTCGGTGACAACGATCGCGCCGGGATTGATCAGCGGGTTGCGCGGCTTGCCACCCTCCCGCTCCAGCTGGACGATCGAGTTGAACGCGCTGCCCGATGGCTCGCGCCCGACCTTGTCCCACAATTTCGGCCCGACCCGTTCGAGCGCGAGGGCGAGCGTGAACACCTTGGAGATCGACTGGATCGAAAAGGGCAGCTCGCAATCGCCGGCGCCATAGGTCTCGCCGGTCTCGTCCGCGAAGGCGATGCCGAACCGGCTGGGATCCACCGCGGCGAGCGCGGGGATATAGTCGGCGACCTTGCCGCTGCCTCTGAGCGGCTCCACCGCCGCCAGCACTTCGCCGAGAAGCGCCTCGATCCTGCCCCCGTCCATGCCCCTTCATCCCAGACGCCGCGTCTTTTGGAAAGGGCACCAGCCTGTCCCATCCGTCATTCCCGCGAAGGCGGGAATCCAGCGTCTTTCCATTTCGCATGCCGAGGTCCGATCCCGCGACGACAAGAAACAAGTCGATTGCTATTGCGAGGCGTTCGCAATATTATGCGACTCATGATCGGACAGACGCTGTTTCACGCGCTGGCGCGCACTCCCGAACTCCGCAGCCTCGCCATCGCCGAGGTGCAGATGATGACTGCGGTGCGCCTCTGGATCATCATGGTGAAGCTCGGCCACAATCCGCTGCCGGCCGTGACCGAGCGGCTCGGCAATCCACGCGCCGCCTCGCATCTCCATCTGCTGATGGAGGAAGTAGGTGCGGCCTGGCCCGATCCCTTCTGCGCCGCCCCGCCCTGCTGCGGGCGGCTGAGCCATGACGAAGCGGTGCTGCTCGACATGGTGCGGGTGGCGGGCGACGACGATCGGCCCGGCTTCGATCGGCTGCTTCAGGAGCTGCTTCCGGCCGACATGCGCGAGCGGCTCTTCCTCTCCGCCTCAGTGCTCAGCCGCGCCCTCGTCGCCTGACAGGTCGCGCGGGGAGCCGCGCGTCGCCCGCGCAACATCGCCGTCCATGTCCTAGCATCTCGTGCCCGCGCCGGGTTAGTCATCGTGCGACTCGGCCGGGGGGTGGAGACGGGATTGAGCGGACATCATCACCATCATGGCCACGGCCATACACACGGCCACGGGCACGGCCACCATCACGGGCCGGCCGATTATGGCCGCGCCTTCGCGATCGGCATCACGCTCAATATCCTGTTCGTCGCGGTGGAGGCCACCGCCGGTATCGCCTTCAATTCGATGGCCCTGCTCGCCGATGCCGGGCACAATCTGTCCGACGTCGTCGGGCTGGCCGTCGCCTGGGTCGGGGCAGGCCTGTCGAAGCGGCCGCCGACCCGCCGCTTCACCTGGGGCTATCGCGGCGCCTCGATCCTCGCATCTCTCAGCAACGGCGTGCTGCTGCTGATCGCGGTCGGCGCGATCGCGACGGAAGCGATCGGCCGCTTCGGCAATCCGGCGCCGGTCGAGGGAAAGATGATGATCGTCGTCGCCGCCATCGGCGTCGTGATCAATTTCGCCACGGCGATGCTGTTCGCCAGCGGCCGCAAGGGCGACATCAACATACGCGGCGCCTATCTCCACATGGCGGCCGACGCGGGCGTCTCGGCGGGCGTGGTGATCGCCGGCCTGCTCATCCTGTGGACCGGCGCGCTCTGGATCGATCCGGCGATCAGCCTGGTCATCGCCGCGATCATCCTGTGGAGCACCTGGGGCCTGCTCAGGCAGTCGCTGATGATGTCGCTCGGCGCCGTGCCGGAGGGGATCGAGCCGGAGGAGGTGGAGGCCACGCTCGCGGCCCTCCCCGGCGTCAGCGCCGTCCACGATCTCCACATCTGGCCGACCGGCACCACCGAAACGGTGATGACCGCCCATCTCGTCATGGCGGGCGGCCATCCCGGCAACACCTTCCTGATCGATGCGCAGCGCCTGATGCACGACCGCTTCGGCATCGCTCATGTCACGTTGCAGATCGAGTTGGAGGCCGGCGCCAACTGCACCGATTGCGCGCCGAGCCATTAGTCCAAAGGAAAACGGCGGACCCGAAGGCCCGCCGCTTGCTGGAATCTGGATGTGAGGCCGGGGGCGTCAGCCGGCGACGGTCATGTCCACCTTCTCGACCCATTCCGGATAGAAGACCGGATCGCGGTTCGACCAGCCCGGCGCGGTCGCCGCGGCCTCGCTGATCGACTGGAGCAGCACGCGCCGGCGATCGGGGTGGAGGTGCGGCAGCGCCGCGGCGGCGCAGAAGGCCGCCGGCAGCCACGGCCGCACATGCGCGCCGACCAGCCGCTCGTAGAGGAAGCGGTAGGAGGCGAAGCAGGTCAGCCGGTCCTGGCCGAGATCGAACGCGGTCATCGCGATCAACGGCGCCATCAAAGGCTCCATCGCATCGAGCCCGCTATCGTCCGGCACATGGCCGCGAATATGGTCGAGACGGGCATAGACATGTGCCTGCGCGCGGATGCTCGCAGCCTCGCCCGGATCGCGCGACCAGCGCTTCACGGCGTCGCGACGGTCGAGCCCGATGTCGAGCGCGCGGCGGATGTAACGCTGCGTGCCCTTCGCGAAGCTCGCGAATTCCTTCATCTCAGCCAGTGCCACCG
>Ga0335075_10014133_pt1 | contig 12004 bp, 10 predicted proteins | sample Lox_Sample_24_FD_206723 | JGI IMG/M metagenome (GOLD analysis project Ga0335075, IMG submission 206723) | Soil microbial communities from Loxahatchee National Wildlife Refuge, Florida, United States - Lox_Sample_2.4 | ecosystem: Environmental > Terrestrial > Soil > Wetlands | place: USA... | reverse complement strand
GTGGTCTACGTGGCCGTGGGGGTAACAGCATCGGTCGTGCTCGGCACCATCATCGCGGTAGCGCTCCGGCAGCGGTTCCGGCTGCGGGGCGTCGTCCTGGCCCTGGTCATCCTGCCGTGGGCGCTGCCAGCCGTGGTCGAGGCGGTCATCTGGAACTGGATCTACAACCCGACCTTCGGCGTCATGAACAGCGCGCTGCATTCGGCGCACCTGATCGGCGGCTACCACGTCTGGCTCGGCCTGGAGCGGTGGCTGACGATCGTGCTGATCGAGATCGTGCAGGTCTGGCAGATGACCCCGCTGTCGGCGCTGGTCATCCTGGCCGCGCTGCAGTCGATCCCGACCGACCTCTACGAGGCGGCCCGGGTCGACGGGGCCGGCCCGACGGCGTCATTCCGGCGCATCTCGCTCCCGCTGATCCGGCCGGCGCTGGCCGTGTGCACGGTCGAGGCGCTGGTTCTGTCGCTCAATATCTTCGACCAGGTGTACATCCTGAACGGGATCGCGCCGTTGGGCTCGTCGGTCATGCTGCAGACCTACGTCACGACGTTCGAGAACCTCAACTTTGGCGGCGGCTACGCGCTGTCGCTGCTGATAACCCTGGCCACGGCGGTGCTGTCCATGGGGGCGCTGGCGCTGCTGTACCGCCGGGCGGAGGGCGTGTGATGGCGGCGGAAGGGACAAGCGGGCCGACGGCGCCGGTAGCTCGCGCGGTGACCCGGGTGGCGAGCGGGCCAGCCGCCCGGGCCCTGTCCCGCCGCCCGGCCCGCCTGGCGGGGCGCATCATCACCATCGCCGTCATCCTGCTCTGGTCGCTGTTCCCCATCTACTGGGCGCTGAACACCAGCCTGACCACGCTGTCCGGCGCGGACGCCGCGCCCGCGCACTACTTCCCGTCGCCGCTGGTTTCGGCCAGCTACCGTTCGGTGTTCGGGATCGGCGGCTCGGGCTACGGCATCTCCGGAGAGCTGGGCCGGTCCCTGCTCAACTCGGTGGTGGAGTCCGGGGCCGCGATGGTCGTCACCGTGGTCATCGCGATCTTCGCCGCGTACGCGTTCGCGCGCTTGCAGTTCCGGTTCAAGCGGACCATCTTCGTGAGCGTGCTGGCCACGTTGCTGCTGCCCGCCTACGCCACGCTGATCCCGCTGTACCGCATCATGGCCAGCCTGGGGCTGGTGAACACCTACCTCGCGGTGATCCTGGTCTACGTTTCCGGTTTCCTGCCGCTGGCCATCTGGATCCTCTACAACTACTTCAACACCATCCCGCGTGAGCTGGAGGAGGCCGCCTTCGTCGATGGCGCCTCGCCGATGCGAGCCCTGCTGCGGGTGGTGATCCCGGTGGCCAAACCGGGCATCGCGGCCGCCGCGATCATCGCGTTCCTGCTGGGCTGGGCCCAGTTCCTGTTCCCGCTCATCCTCACCACCGACCTGTCGACCCAGCCGGTGACGGTTATCGTGGCCGCACTCAACGAGCAACGGATCGTCCCGTTCACGCTCCTCATGGCCTGCGGTGTGATCGCTGCGGCCGTGCCTGGCGTGCTCGCCCTGGTCCTGAACCGGTACATCGTCCAGGGGGTCACCGCCGGATCGATCAAGTAGCGGCAGCCACGGCCCGGTACTCGCCGACCAGTCCCAGGTAGCGCCGGGCCACGGCGGCGACGGCGGCGTCCCGGCCGCCACCGTCAAGGTATTTGCGCAGCGGATCCCACCACAGGGTCCGGCCGACGGCGAACCCGGTGAAGCCATCGGTCGCGGCCGCGATGGCCAGCCAGCGCCGGACCGCGGCGTCGTCGGCTCCGCGGCCAAGGACGAGACATGCGGCGCCGGGATCGACCGAGCGGACCGCTGCCGCTATCCGGGCCGCGTCCTGGGGCGACTCCGGCCCTTCTATCTTCCACAGCTGCGGGCGGACGCCATCCGCGACGATCTCGCGGATCGCCACCGCGGTCAGCTCGGCCCGGAACTCGCGGTCGAACCGCTCGCGGTCGTTTTCCGCGGCTGCGAGCTGGCCGGCTTCGGGCGGGACCAGAAGCTCCAGCATGAACTGCTGCGGCCGGCCGGTCAGCGACCGGGCGAACTGGCCCAGGCGGGCCCGCTGCCGGGCGTTCATCGCGGTGTCCCCGGCCGGGTTGTACCGGATCAGGACCTTGGCGTAATCGGGACCGTAGCCGGTGATGACCCGCTCGGGATGACCGTCGCACAGGTAACGCAGTTCGCGCTGCCCGCTCACCTCGACGGGCATGGCGACCCGAATGCCGCCCGCTTGCGCCTTGGCCACCAGATCGCCACCGTACTCGTGGTCGATGAGCAGCACCGCGCTGTCCGGGCTGACCTCCGGCACCGCGGCGAGCAGCGCATCGACCACGACGCCCTTGGCCGCGACCATCGCGGCGTGCTGCGCGGGCGTGGGTTCCCCGGTCAGGTGCATGAAGTCGCGCCGCAGCGAGTTGCGATGGTCAAAGGCCAGGGCGAACACCTGGCTCACGGTTCGCTCACCTCCGTGAGTGCTTCCAGCTCGGCGACGTCCTCGGCGCGAACCATTCCGGCGACCGGCTGCCGTACCGCCGCGGCGGACATGGCCGCCGCCCGCCGCAGCCGATCGGGCCACGGCTGCCCGGCCAGATGCCCTTCGGCCAGCGCGGCCAAGGCGGCGTCACCGGCCCCGACCGGGTTGCCGCGCTGCCGGGGCGGCGTGGCCAGCAGCGACATCCCCGGCAGCACGCCCAGCAGGCCGCGAGGGCCCAGCGTGACGACCACGGCCTGCGCCCCGCCGGCCAGCAGCCGCCGGGCCGCCTGAACCGCGTCGGGCAACGGAACGGGCACGGTCAGCCCGGCCGCCTCGGCCAGCTCGTGCTCATTCGGTTTCACCAGGGCGGGTTTTGCCGCCACCGCGGCCAGCAGCGGTGCAGCGTGCGTATCGACGAACACCTCGCAGCCCGCGCCGGCCGCCAGCGCGGCCAGGGTGCGGTAGGCGTCGGGGGGGAGCCCGGCCGGGAGGCTGCCCGAGAGCACGACCAGGCGGGCTTCGTGGAGCAGCTTGCCGAAGCCCTCGGTGAACAGCTCCCACTCCGCGGCGGCGATCGGCGGCCCGCTCTCGTTGTACGCGGTGACGGCCGCGTCCCGCACGCTGAACGCGCTGACCGTCCTGCGGCTGCCGGCCGCGCACCGGACCAGGCAGTGCGGGACGGCCCACTCGTCAAGCTGGCGGACTATTTCCTCGCCGACCAGGCCGCCGGCGAATCCGGTGATCATCACCTCGTGCCCGGCTTGCTGCAGCAGCCGGGCGACATTGACGGCCTTGCCCCCGGCCTGGGCGTGGACCTGGCTGACCCGGTTCGCCTCGCCCACGGCAAAGTGATCGCTGACGTAGGTGATGTCCAGGGCGAGATTCAGCGCGGCGCAGACGACGCGTCCGCCTGGTGCCGTCATTGGCCGGTATACATGACGGAGCGAGCGAGGTACCTCGGCCGGTCCGGGTCCAGGCCGCGCACCTCGGCGGTGGCGACCGCGACGCGCTGAGCCAGCACGAGCTCGGCCTGCGGATCGCCACCGGTGGCGACCACGATCGCCCCCGTGCGGCTGATGTCGTTCACCAGCACGTTGTCATCGACGCCCAGCAGCCAGACCACGGAGTCGTCGTTGGCGGTCGACAGTGGCCCGTGCCGGTATTCCAGAGCCGGGTACGCCTCGCTCCACGCCGACGCGGCTTCCTCGATCTTGAGCCCCGCCTCCCGGGCCACCCCGGTTGACCAGCCACGGCCGAGGAAGACGTAGTGCGCCCGGTCTATCAGCCGCTCATCCAGGTCGGCGGCGACTGCCGCCTTGGCCTGCTCCAGGACCGGGGCGAGATCGTGCCCGACGTGCGCTCTGGCCAGGGTGAGAACGGTCGTCGCGAACCGGGTCTGCACGACGGACTGCTCGTCGGCGTAGTCAAGGACCAGAAGCTGATCGGTGGCCTCGCGGATCGGCGTGGACGGATCGGCGGTAATCCCGATCTTGCGGACCGAGGGGTCCACAGCCCGCAATGCGTCAAGGACCTCGACGGTTGTTCCCGACCGGGTCACCGCCAGCACCGCGTCGTAGTTGCGTGCCAGCAGTTCTGATGCGGGGAAGGCGTCGGTCTCGCCATGGCCCGCGCCCTCGCGCGCCGCCGCGATCGCGGAGGCTATATGCCAGGACGTGCCACAGCCAATGACCGCAACCCGCTCACCGCGGCCAGGCAGGATCTTCGCGGCTTCGTCGACGGACTCCAGCGCCCGGGCCCAGCAGTCAGGCTGACTTGCGATCTCGGCACGCACGTGCGCCTCAGGTCGATGCACCGGTTGGTCCTTTCGCGGTCCCGGTTGCGGGTCGGCCGAGCCAGGCCTCTCGCTCGCGACCTTCAAAAGTGCGCATATCTTGCCTTCAAAACTTGCACAGTCTAGCCTATTTCCCCCGACTCTACGACATGCACGATCACACCACAAGGCGCAGCGCTGGCTGAGAACCATCGGGCGACGCACCGAGCGGGCCACCCCAACTGCGACCTGGCGTCAGCGCGGGTGGTGCGGCGTGGTTCGCTGCGGGTGTACGGCCTGAAGCGTTCCGTCGCGCAACCTCCTAGATCTTGATCGCTGAGAACCGAAAACAGGCAAATTCCTGCGTGTTTTATGCTCACTATTGGCTTCTGGTGCACACTCCGTCATGATGGCATTTGTGCGGACCTCGATGACCGGACCCACACCTGCATCCGCTGGAACGATCGGGCGCGCCTTAGCTAGCGCACCGCCGCGCCACTCCGCTGTCGTGCGGAACGCGCATTGCTGCCTCAGCCGCAGTATGGCCAGGTCAGACCGTTATGGAGGACTCATGAGAAGGTGGACGCGGGCCTTGACGGCCATGGCCCTGGCCGCGCCGATGGCGGTGGCGGCCATTACCGCTACGCCCGCCCAGGCGGCGACGAAATACCCCGGCGGGCCGGACCTGACGCCCGTGATGGGCTGGAGCGGCTGGAGCTTCCTGCGGCTGGGCGTGACCGCGACCCAGGTCCGCGGGGAAGCCAAGGCGCTGGTCAGCACCGGGCTGGCGGGGGCCGGTTACCGTTATGTCAACATCGACGACGGCTGGTATCAGTGCCCCGGGCCGCAAGGCCCCAATGTCGACGCCTACGGCCGCTGGATGGTGAACACCGCCCATTACCCGAACGTCGGATCGCAGAACGGCATCAAGGCGCTCGCCGCCTACGTGCACAGCCTCGGGCTGAAGTTCGGCATCTACGAAACAGCCGGAATCTCAAAGCAGGCGGTGGCGAAGAACACGCCGATCCTGGGTACCTCCTACACCGCCGACGACATCGCCACCACCAAGCCGCAGAACAACTACAACTGCGGTGGCATGGACCGGATCGACTACAGCAAGCCGGGCGCGCAGGCCTACGTGGACTCGGTCGTTGACGAGCTGGCGTCCTGGGGCGTGGACTACATCAAGCTCGACGGGATCACCAACAGCAACGGCCCCGACGTGAAGGCCTGGCAGGCCGCGATCCACCAGTCCGGCCGGCCGATCGTGCTGAACATCACCCAGGGCAGCTACACCATCAAGCTCGCCCCGGTGCTGAAGGAGTACGCCAACCAGTGGGAGTTCGATCCTGACATCGAGATCAACGGGCCCGACGAAGGCTCGGCGAACAGCTGCAACTTCCCGCCCTTCACCGGCTGCCGCAGCGTGTTCCCGCTGACCAGCTACGCCCACTGGAGCAGCGACCGCTTCGCCGGTGTCGCAGACTGGCAGCCCTATGGGGGCCCCGGCGGCTTCAACGACTACGACTCGATCGAGGTCGGTGACGGCAGTACGGACTCGGGGATGACGCTGGCTGCGTCGGAGTCCCAGCTCAGCCTGTGGTCGCTCGGCTCGGCACCGCTCATCCTGGGCGGCGACCTGACCAGCGCGGTGACCAACGCCTACGGCACGAGCGCGGGTCTCACCCCGCGCGACTTCAGCCTGCTGACCAACCGCCAGGTCATCGAGGTCGACCAGGACGCGATCGACGCGTCGAGGATCGCGGTCACCGGTTCCCCCGGCAGCAAGCCCGGTGATCAGGTGTTCGCCAAGGTGGAGCGCCCCGGGGATGCGGTCGTGGGCCTGTTCAACACCACCACCAGCCTGAGCTCCAAGCCGGTCACGATCTCGACCACCGCCGCGGCGATCGGGCTTCGTCCCGACCCGCATGGATACCTGGTGCTGGACCTGTGGGGACGGCAGTCGGTGGCGGCCGGGGGCGGGAGGACATTCCGCATCTCCGCCGCCGGGGTGATCCGCGCGACGGTCCCGGCCGAAGGCGTCGCCCTGTACCGGGTCATCCCGCTCCACTGAACACAAGCGCGTTCGCGGGCCTGCTCATCGGGCCCGCGAACGCGCTGGCATGCTCGATGAGCACTCTGGACGCGTGACTGTCTGCGGTCACCGGGTTTCACGAGGCCGCCCGGCCCGCCCGCACCGGCCCAACCCACCCGGCCCGGCCCGCATGAATGTACCGACAGGCGGGTCGCAGCACGCGCGGCGGTACATTCACCGTTCGGGAGCGCGTATGCGAGTCACTCGAGGGACGTGCGGGAGGTTGGCTGCGCCGAGGCGGGCAGGCTAGCCAGCTCCAGCTGCGATGTTCGCACCGCCAGGCCACCGTGGATGTGAGTTTGTGGCTGTCCTGACTGCCACATCGCCACATCGATAGGCCTCCCGGGCGGGAGGACGTGAACTCCGCGGCGCGCCCGGTAGGCGGGAGGTGACAGTGGTGCTTGTGGGGCGTGAGTGATGTCGAACTTCCTAGCGCGGATCGCGCCTAAGGCGGGTCACCGCGCATCGCATAGGAACCCGCGGACGCTCCCGGTACCAGGTCCTTGACGTAGCGGGCGCTGAGCGAGCACCAGTCCAGGTAGCCGACCGCGCGGTAGAACGCGTGCGCCTCGGGCCGGCGCCGGGCACTGGTCAGTTCCATGGTGATGCAGCCCAGGCCCAGCGCGGCCTGCTCGGCCGACTCGACGAGCAGGCGGCCGATCCCGCGGCCGCGGTTGCCCTCGGCCACCACGAGCGCGACGATCCGTCCCCAGCTGCCCTCGTGCTCGAAGTAGGGGATCGCGGTGACGGCCACGGCTCCGGCCAGGCGGGCCTGGTACTCGGCCACCAGCACCGTGGCGTTCTCGGCCCGCGCCCAGCGAGCCAGGCGCTCGCGAACCTGCCCGACGCTGTCACCGGGGTAGCCCAGCTCGATCAGCAGTGCGGCAACGCCCGGCGCATCCTCGGGCCCGGCCGGCCTGATCGCCGGCACGGACGCGGTTCCCGCCTCACGTGATGTCACGGCTCCTCCCGGTCAGCCGTCGGCCGGCGGCTGGGACCCGGATGACGGCAGCCGGTACTTCTCCAGCAGGCGATGACCGATGATCATCTTCTGGATCTCGGCGGTGCCTTCGCCGATCAGCAGCAGCGGCGCGTCGCGGTAGAGCCGCTCGATCTCCGAGTCCCTGGAGTAACCCATGCCGCCGTGGATGCGCAGCGCATCCTCGACGACCTCCTTGCAGTACTCGCAGGCCAGATACTTGGCCATGCCGGCCTCGAGGTCACTTTGCTGGCCCGCGTCCTTATGGCGGGCCGACATCACCATCATCTGGTGGGCGGCGACCGTCTTGGTGCCCATCTCGGCCAGCTTGAACAATATGGCCTGATGCTGCGCGATCGGCTTGCCGAACGTCTGCCGCTGCTGCGCGTAGCTGACGGCCAGTTCGAAGGCGCGCTGTGCCACGCCGCATCCGCGTGCGGCCACGTTGACCCGGCCCACCTCGATCCCGTCCATCATCTGGTAGAAGCCCCGGCCGGGAAGCTCGCCGAGCACGCGGTCCGCGGGTACCCGGCAGCCGTCCAGGATGAGCTCGGTCGTGTCGACGCCCTTGTAGCCCATCTTGTCGATCTTCCCGGGAACGGTGAGCCCGCTGCGAGTCTGGCCGTACCCGGCCTCCTTTTCGATCAGGAACACGCTCAGGTTCCGGTGCGGCGTGGCGGCGCCCTCGTCGGTCCGGGCGAGCAGCGCCACCAGGTTGGCTGACGCGCCGTTGGTCAGCCACATCTTCTGGCCGCTGATGACATAGTCGCCGCCGTCCCGCCGGCCCGTGGTCCGGATCGCGGCCACGTCGGAGCCGAGTCCCGGCTCCGACAGGGAGATCGCCCCCCGGATGTCGCCCGCCGCCATCTTGGGCAGGAAGTAGGCCTTCTGCTCGTCGGTGCCGTGCTGGCCGATCATGTAGGCCACGACGAAATGGGTGTTGATGATGCCGGATATGCTCATCCAGCCCCGGGCGATCTCCTCCGCCACGAGGGCGTAGGTGAGCAGGGATTCCCCGAGTCCGCCGTACTGCTGGTCGATGAACAGCCCGAAGACGCCGAGCCGCCTCAGGCCCGCGACGATCTCATGCGGGTACTCGTCGGCGTGATCGAGTTCGGTGGCCACGGGCAGGATCTCGGTGTCGACGAACTCGCGCACCGCGGCGAGGATGTCCTGCTGGACGTCGGTGAGGCCGTCGGTCTCGGTAAGGCGGGGCATTGACGTCCTCCTTGGGCTCAGGGTGTGGGGCGTTCCTCGGCCGTCGTGGCGGCCGCGTTACGGGGGCCGCCTGCGGGATCGCACCCGGCCACGCCTCGGTCCGCCAGCGCGGTGATGTCCTGCGCCGGCAGCCCGAGCAGGCCGGCCAGCACGGCCGCGGTATCGGCGCCGAGGAGCGGCGCGGGCTCGGGGTCCGGCCGGCCTTCCCGCACCAGCGGCGAGCCCGGCGCGAGCACCCGGCCGACCCCCGGCTGGTCGATTTCGCGGATCAGCGGGTGGCCGGCCAGGTCGCCGTCGCGGGCCAGGCCGCCGTCGCTGACCGGATCGCCGTCGCGGGTCAGGTCGCTCTCGCGGGTCAGGCCGGCAACCAGGTCGGTGAACCGGCGGTAGCGGGACCACAGAACCGACGTGCCGGCCAGCCGCCGCCCGATCTCGGCCATATCGCGCTCGGCGAACCACGGGGCGAGCAGCGAGGCGATGACCTCACGGTGCGCGTACCGGTCGCCGTCGGTGCCGAAGTCAGCGCCGAGCAGCCGTTCCAGTTCGGCGAACGGGCCGGCCAGGCCGGTCGCCGCGGCGAGATCGGCGAAGTGCCTGCCGGTGATGGTCGCCACCATGACCCGCTCGCCGTCGGCGGTCGCGAAGTCGCGGGCGAAGCCGCCGTACAGATGGTTACCGATCCGCGGCCGGTCGGTTCCGGACAATTGCGCCTCGGCCAGGAAACCCAGGTGCCCGGTCACCGCCAGGGCGACGTCCTCGAGGGCCAGCGTGATCCGGCTGCCCTCTCCGGTGCGCTGCCGGTGCCGCTCGGCGGACAGCAGGCCGATCGCGGCGTACAGGCCGCACGCGATGTCCCAGGCGGGCAGCACGTGGTTCACCGGTGCCTGGTACTCCCCGGGCCCGGTGATCAGGGGGAACCCCATTCCCGCGTTGACCGTGTAGTCAACGGCGGGACGCCCGTCGTGGTGACCCTGTATCTGCAGGTGGATCAAGTCGGGCCGGACCCTGGCCAGCTGGTCGTAGCCAAGCCACGGCCGGCCGACCGCGTTGGTCAGCACGATCCCGCCACCCGGCCCGGAGGCGGCGACCAGATCGGTGAGGATGCGCTGCCCGTCGGGGTCGCGGAAGTTCAGCGTGACCGACTTCTTCGCCTTGTTCAGCCCGGCCCAGTAGAGGCTGGCGCCGGACGGGGCCAGCGGCCAGCGGTGCTGGTCGGCGGCGCCGCCGATCGGGTCGATCCTGATCACATCGGCGCCGAGCTGGGCCAGGGTCATGCCGCCCAGGGGAGCGGCCACGAAACTGGAGATCTCCAGCACCGTGAGCCCGTCCAGCAGGGCCGCGGTCATGGAACCCAATATTTTGTGACGTCGCCGTCTACGGTGGAGCGCAGCCGGGACTGCATCACGAGCAGGTCCAGGTGAGCCGCGGTCTCCAGGACCGCGAGCATCTGGTTGAACGGGTCGAGTTCGTCGAGGGTGCGCTCGCGCCGGGTCCAGGTCAGCAGCCGGGCCGTCTCGGCCGCGGTGACCGCTCCGCTGCTGACCGCCGCGGCGACCGCGTCGAGGCGGGCGGCGTGGTGCGCGAGCAGTTCGTCGATCCGGGCGTGGACGCTGCCGCTGACCGGCCCGTGCGCCGGAAGCAGCACCGAATCTGGCAGCTCGCGGACCAGCCGCAGCGACTGCAGGTAGTCGCCGAGCGGAAGCCTGGCGATGGCCGGCTCGAACCCGATCGAGGGCGTGATGTGGGGCAGCACGTGGTCACCGGCGAACAGCAGCCCGGCGGCCGCGTCGCGGAAGCAGAGATGGCCACGGGTGTGCCCCGGTGTCGGGACCACCTCGAGCACCCGGCCCGGCACCGCGATCTGGGCCGGCCCGTTCGGTCCGGGCTGGCCCGCGATCCAGTCGTCGGGCAGTTCCCAGATCATCTTCGGGCGCGGCCCGGCGGAGATGAAGGCCAGCAGACGCTCGGCGATCGTGTCGGCGCCGCAGCCGCGCAACCGCACGATCTGCGGTACCAGTCCCTGCACCTGCCCCGACATATACAGCTCGAGCGACGGCCGCTCGTCGGTCCCCAGGCTGATCCGGGTGCCGAACTCGCGGCGTAGTGCGACCGCCTGGGTGTAATGGTCGCGGTGCACGTGCGTGATGAGGAACCGGCTCACGTCGGTGAGCTTGCCGCCGATGGCGGCGAGCGCGTCGTCAAGCTGGCTCCGCGCCTCGGCCAGGGCCCAGCCCGAGTCGATCAGGACCAGGGCGTCACCGCTGCGGATCGCGTACACGTTCACCGCTCGGAGCGCGTCGTTCGGCAGCGGCAGCGGGATCCGGTAGACACCGGGTGCGACCTCGAACGCACCAGGCTCCGTCCAGCGCCCGCGCTCGCCAGCCCCGCCCCGCGGGCCAGCCCCGCCCCGCGCGGCCGACCCGCCCACCTCGCCAGCGCTGCCACTCACGCCAGGCAGGCTATCCCACCCGCGGTTCCGCCTCCGGGCCCGCCGGGCGCGCGGCCAGCTGGGCCTCCCACTCGTCCACGGTGAGCACCTCGGCCTGCCGCGGGAACACCTTCCCGGTCAGCACCTGGTGCACCTCGGGGTCGGCGTCCAGGCAGCCGTCGGCCAGAACGACGAGCCGGTAGTCGAGATCGGCCGCCTGGCGCAGCGTGGACAGCACCACACCGCTGGTGGCGATGCCGGTCAGCACCAGCGTGCCCGCCCCGAGGCCGCGCAGCAGGACGTCGAGGTCGCTGCCGGTGAACGCGGACACCCGGCGCTTGGTCACCACCAGGTCGCCGGAATCGGGCGCGACGGCGGGATGTATCTCGGCGGCCGGGTCCCCGTCCGCGAACCGGCCGTCGGACGCGAGCGCGGAAAAGGTCCGGTTCCTGGCGCTGATCTCGGGGTGACCGGGACGGAAGCCGACCGTGACGTAGACCACCGGGATGCCGGACGCGTGGGCAGCGGTGATGGCCTGCTGCAGCCGCGGCAGGTAACCGGGCTCGTCGGCGAAGCGCTCGACCACCCCTCGCTGGACATCCATGACCAGCAGCACTGTCGCATCCATGATGCGGCGCTCTCCTTTCTGTCACTGCGCGGGCCGCGCGGTTGCCTGCCTGCCAGCCGCGCTGTCGCCGTGCAAGCCGCCCGCCCGGCGCTGCGCGCGCCGTCGGGCGTCGAGCGGGATGTGTAGTCTTCGGCTGTGGGCGCCGGGCCGGGAACGCGACGATGACGGCGCTGCCGAGAGACTACGACTCGGACCCGCAGCGGTTCTTGGCCGACTCCACCCGACCGCATGACGACGTTCATCCTTACGTAGCCGGCCGGTTCGCCGCGGCCGGAGTGCGGTCTGTGCTCGACGTCGGCGGCGGGTCCGGCCGGCTGGCCCGGCTGCTGCCCGGCCTGGCCATGCGCTGCGTGGTGATCGATCTCTCGCCCACCATG
>Ga0335075_10014132_pt1 | contig 12004 bp, 15 predicted proteins | sample Lox_Sample_24_FD_206723 | JGI IMG/M metagenome (GOLD analysis project Ga0335075, IMG submission 206723) | Soil microbial communities from Loxahatchee National Wildlife Refuge, Florida, United States - Lox_Sample_2.4 | ecosystem: Environmental > Terrestrial > Soil > Wetlands | place: USA... | reverse complement strand
CTCCCCTAATATAAGAACGATGACTCTGGCCATTGGCTCATTCGACACATCACAAAAATCATTTCCCGAAGCAAGGAATTTTCTTTGTGAATTTCCTTCTTGAACCCATCTCGAGCTTGACTTGGAGAATATGAATTGGAGTCGGAATTCACTGGAGCGTCTCTTCAAAATTAAAGCTCCTCTTCTCAAGACCCTAAAGATTAAATGCTTACCCGGCTACGGAGGGAGTCGTGTTGCAGACTGTCTCAGACACCTTCGACCAGAATTCAATGCGAATGGGCCCCCTTTATTTCCAGACCTTGCGCTGCTGGTAGTTGTTTTGCCCTTTTTCTACGTCGACAGTTATCCCGGCTGCCGGCATAAATGGAGATGGGAAATGGAAAGGCAGATTTCTCAACTCGTCTCAAAGCGTGTACTCGCGGGTGCCTGGAAACTCACCTTACAGGAACCGGTTATAAAACACAAAATATCAACGGCGTCATGGTGGCGTGATGAATTGGAACTTGTTCAGGAACAGGACCGCACTTGTTTAACAAGGCCCCATTGGGATGCATTACTGTTTAGTCACGTTCTAACAGCTTATATTGTGCCATTCGATGTAGAAATAATGTTTAATGACCAATGTTTAACAAAGTGCTTATATTATAGTTAACAGAGCGCGATAAACGAACTGAGGTAAACGAACTGGGATCAAACATGAAAATGGTGAGGGAAGATCAATGACTTAGAATTAAAAAGCCTCAGGTAAATGATAGAGTGCAATAAACGAATGGAGGTAAATGAAGTGGGATCGAACATGAAAGTGTCAGGGAAAATCGAAAACGTGGACTTAAAGGCCCCAGGTAAACGAACTAAAAAAATAACCGACTTGGGTAAATGATTTGGCCTATTGAGCAGAGTTGGTTGACAAATGTCGATCTAGCACATATCGGCAGAGTTAAGCAGCACAGGTAAACAAATTGATGGTTAACGAAATGGAATCGAGTGCGTTAGTTAGATGATTGAGTGGATGTAAGAAGAATTTGATAGTGCAAGGGCCGAGCACAGATCTATAAATGTAGAATCGTTAGACGGATGTGAGACAGAACAAATAAGGCTAACCATTTCATTGAGCGCATTTCGCCATAATATTCAACCAGCCGAGCTCGTGGTTGCGAAAGCGATAGACTTCAGACACTAATTCCGAATCGTTGCAGGTTACAAATGGAGAATATCCCACCCTCTTAAAGCGATCGACGGCATCATCATGCAGGAGACAATATAGCTCTGATTGCCGCCTTGAAAATGCGCTGTGACCCAGATTCCCACAGTTATTTGCTATCGATTCCCAAGCAGAGTGCATTTTGTGGAACGATTTGATGCATCTCCGGAGTTCTACATGCTTCATCTCGTACTCTTCGAGCCACCTCATCATCTCCGCCCAGGCTCGAAACCACTGAACACGATCCTCTGGCATATGATTAGCAAAATCATGTGAAGTATCAAGGAAATACTAACCTTCAAGCTCCCATTCTTCCATCTCCTCCGTAGTAAGACCTATTCTGGGATCCCAGAGTCGCCCCGATCCACTAATCCCACTATTCTGAACATCCTGAGATGAAGGAACTGAAGGAGAAGCACTTTGAGATGGAGAAGCGGAAGGATCGGATGATGTCAAAGCTGTGGCAGTAGTGCGGCGAGTGGAACTGCCCAATCTCCAGAGCCGACCATCAGTCCGATAAGTGTCACCAAGCTGGCGTTTGTCCACAGTTGACTTCCTCTGTAGATCTTCCTTCGTCAGTGGCGGGAATTGCTCAGAAATGTGAGTATCATTAGGATAGATCGAGGTAAGGGCCTTTTGAGTGGTGTTGTAAACTTCCAGAAGACGATCACAAGTGAGATCCAAGGCGTTGTGCTGAGTATGCGCACGCGTATTTTGGCGCTGGCCACGCATGTTTTTCTTCCGAAGCAGCTGAAGGGCAGAAGTGGTCTTCATCAATCGTTGGAGTTGCAGAATGCAACTGAAAGCGTGACCTTCGCGTAACTTTCCCTCCTCCTCGGCAAGATTAACGAGATTGAGCCTGATACGGTCAAGTTCATCGAATTCGGATGGAAGACACAGCTGCTCTGCTGCTATCTCTGCAGCATCGCCATCTACATTCGCAACTTCTGTCTCAGCCTTCTTTTCCTCCGTCACCTTCTCCGTCACCTCCATGGCCACCTCCGCCCTTTCCTTTCCCACCTCCGCCACCACTACCTCCATTGCTTTTGCTGCCTTCTTAGCTGTACCTTTCGGTCTGGTGACCTCGATGATCAAGGGCATATGAACCTCTTGAAGCGTCCGCCACATCTCAATCCGCTTCGTAAGATCATCCTTTTCCATGGAGATTTCCCTCTTTGTAGCAAGAAGTGGATGATCCACATGTACCGCAATCGTAGACCGCAAAGTGATCCTGAGATATAACGAGATGGTGAGTGTGACCGATGTGGCACAGAATGTGGCACACTTACTGCTTCGCCTGAATAGAGATCCCCTCCTTCAGAAAGTAGGATGAATGAGCTGTTTCGGAGTCCTTAGGAGTACTTCCAAGTGCAAGAAAGCTGGCATGAACGGACTCGAGCGAGATAACTAGTGAGTAGTTAGAAGGATTTGATAATAAGCAGTAAAGACTGACCTTTTGATGACGCAGAATGTCGATAAACACTTATGATCTGGCCATTTTTAATCACCGGGGTTCGGTCCATCTTGTACCATTCAGGAACATACTGTTCCGAGACTTCCGATAACGCTCTGAATAGCTCCCGTTTTTCAACATACAGAGAATGAGATGACTTTAGATCCTTAATCAAGATTAGAACTTCATTTCATATTAGAATTAAAATTATGAACATAATTGATCTTTACTTACCCAGTTTGACAGTTTTGCGCCAGTTCCAATCACCATGGTGCTCCGAAATCCTATCATGGCGGTGTCCAGAGTTCATTTGACGAGTCTGTGGACCCATCTGGTTATTCTCAGACCAATACTGTTCGGTCCCGACGCCATGGAAGTGACCGACGTTGTCCTGGTAGCTAGCACTATAGAGATACATGCATTTCTCCTGATGATCATTAACATGTAACGCATCGATAGAGAATCTTGTACGGGTGAGGGTGTTCTTATGCAATGGTAGATGATCCTCGAACCGTTTAGGGGCATTTACAGACCACGAGCACACTGAATCGTATGAAACGTTGATGATGATGTCAATAAGTGAGTGTAGTCCGAATGCCCTGGCTAGCGCATAGTCGACATAGGCATACCTAGTACTCTTGTTAGTCTTATGCTTGTATATGATACATAGCTTACTTACCGTTCACCCAGGTACATATCCACGGAAGCCCACACGAAGACGTGATTACATTGAACATTGATGAGACCCGTCTCATCATTGCCCTTGAACTTCTTCCGATCCTGGCTATTCACGGCCGTAATGTAGTTACAGATCGATTTCTAGAAACACGTGAGCTGTGTTATGATAGAAAGTGAGTACTTACTTCTTTAGCGCTCTCGATTCCTTCGAGATACTTCTTATATACACTCTTAACAGGCATATATGAAGATCCACTTAGGAGCGATACATCACGAGGGTCGGTATTCTTCACATATCTGTTGGCATGGTGATTACCGTCCATAGTAAAGAAGATAGATGCTAGGTGTCTAAGGTATGTTAGCCAGAGTCTCGCAGTCAGCGAACATTCCTTACTTAAGATCATCAGGGATTATCACCCCTTCCGATAGCATGTTGACGCCAGGTTCGGGACACGAGGGACAGAATAGGATTGCAGAATGTGTTCTACCAGGAAGGTGAGTGTAAATCTTGAAGGCGAACCCAGTTCGTCTCTTCATCTGTAACGAATCCCAGAAACGAGTCACCACCAGAAACGCCTTGTACACGTCCTACTCCTCGTTAGTGAATGTCTAACATCATTATTTAGACTTACCGCTACTCTTGCCGTGAAAACATTATCAGTAAGTCGACGCAGACTTAGCACATAGTCAAAGGCCCCACATTTTGACTGGAGGTTATGCATATTAAATTGCTTTAGGACGGCAAAGGTAAAGGCAGATCTAGGTTCTTCGACAGTAGCAGGAAAGAGTTCTGATTGAATAAGCTGGGTGTGTTTCTCTGGAGCGAAAAGACAGCCGCAAAATCGGATTCGAGTGTTATGAACTCCATTAATGTGAGTTATTATGAAAGGGATCGCTTCTTTTGTACCTGAGCACTTCACTGAGCATTTCTCCTGTTCGAAAACATGCCCCAGTTGGATCTCGAAGTCAGCAGAGAGGTCGGATAGGCCACGGCGTACCCAGATTCTCTTCTTTACATCCCAAAGTAATGCCCAGTGAAACGGATTGTATTTGTGAGCCGTTACGAAGCAGTCGATACAGGTAGTCGGGCTTTGGAAGCAGCCGTCATATCTACAGCGGACAATTCGCGTTCCTTTACCACAATTGCACAGAGAGTTCTCGTGGGGATTATGGTATCGGTCAAGCAGAAGATCCTGGATTTGATCCTCAATCTTCATAAAGTCCCCCAGAATCTTCAATGTCTAAGGATAAAAATCAGATTGTTTGATGAATAATGAATGAATGACTTACGCGAGTCAGCTTTGCAGAATTCTCCTTGTCCTTCTCCTCATCTTCTCCCTCCCGCTCAACTCCATCATCATCCTTGGAGATAGATTTGGGTGGTGGTAGTGGTACAGGAGCGAGTATGGGTTCCAGAATTTCAGGTAGTGGTGGCAGATTATAAACAGTGCGAGTTACATCGCAGTTTGAAGAGACCTTTCGAATTGTCGAGACACCAGGGACAGATGCCTCGACCTTCCGAATCTTGACATTTCTTTTGATTTCACCGGCTAGTCGTCGTCGCGAGCTTGACATCCTAGAACATTTCAGATGCAAATGGGAGTTTCCAATGAACTTACTTACCTATCCAAGCAACATTGATGCTGGTAAGTCCGAAGCGAGGAGTAACCCAAGTAGGTTACAAGGCCAAAGGCCTAAAATGGTCAAAACCTCAAATTACATAAGAGAATCGTATTTTACAAAAGTATTAAGCTACTTTAAAAGATTATTTGAGCTGTAATAGGAAGGGAAACTATCTCTGAATTAACTAATTCATATCATAATCAGTTTCGACCCCAATATTCTTGAAGATAATGACACCTCCGTCTGAGATCCCGCTGGTATCCAAAGCCTGATCCCAACCACATTCGACCCATGAGTACTCCCCCACTTTTGGATGGTCCTTCTTCAAGTAAAGGAATTTGCGCTTGAGTTTAATGCGATGATCAATAAGCTGATCTTCATGTTGTCTTAGAATCAGATGCCCCGTCGGAAGATCTATCAAGCAAATTTTCTTCGGGATTTTACCGGTAGCCTTACCCGTAACTCAGCTGACAGCTTTAGAAATGTAATAGAGATACTCACTATATAAAAATGTGCTTCGACAAACTTGGAAAGAGCTGACACAACAATAGTGGCATCATCGGATTCAGTGGCAGTGGAATCATCTGGCACACGTTGTCCTGTTAGAATAGATCATTCATTCAAGCTGACTTATCAATAGTGAATACATACCAGAAGATTTTGCCTGTTCCATAGCTCTGCGTTTCTCCCGGAAATGAGCAAATATATGGTCAAGACTCAAATCATCCGAGTCGTCATTGTCAAGGTCTGTGAAACTAGGACAGCTGATGTCGGAGACGTCGGAAGGTGGGGATGGTGGACTCGCATTAGGAAATTCACCAGGCTTGATTGATTGCCTTGGTTTCTTCTTTGGAATCTGTGGCACAGCTCTCCGAAGTCTTCTGTTCCTAACGGGACCAATTTGACTCGGAGATGATAGCTCTGGCGGAGATTGAATGGATCTAACCCTGCGACTAGCTCTGATCGGAGTGTTTGAGGTTGGATAGTGACGGGTATGAGTGCGAGTCGGAGTTGCAGGTGTTGTGACTGGCCAGTGTGGGCTTGGTGGTGTAGTGAATTGTGGACTGCGTTGGGGAGAAGCCCGAGGAACTACAGCATAGAGCTCACGAAAGTATAACAGAGCGCATAGAAATCCATCGGTCAGGATGTCTTCAATCGGAACGGGAATGGTATCGGGTTTAAAATGAATGTAAACCCGGCGTTTTTTTCCGGCTGGATGAAACCAGCACTGCAATACAGTGAATAGAGTATAGAAGGATGAATAGATAATGAACGTACCTTTCTTTGCCAGTATCCGATATCTTTAGTTTTCTTCTTGCTCACTCCACTAACAAACTGATGAGCAAAATATTGATGACCCTCGTCGTTGCAGCCTGGATTGGGTTGGGCGCCTGCCAACGCCTTCAACCGCTCCTCAATGCAAGCATCAATGAAGTTGCGCTTCTTCGTTACAGTTGAATACTGATAATTAGAAAGTTCCTCTCTGACATCGTATTTAGCGATAACATGAATGTCGGAAAGGGCGGGTAATGACAAGTAATTGAAGCTGTTAGATTGTAAAATGAGGGTGGGTGGCACGTTGGTGAGTTCGTTGAAAGGAACGTAGTAGGATCTGGGCATAGCGATATATGCGTGCAGAATGGGGAGAAATGGAGGGAAGTTTGATATAGAGGACTTGGGAGAGGCTATTTTCCTTTTAAGAATTGCTGTCAAAGCAGAAAGGAAGAGTCAGTTTATGTCTTCGGCCAAAAGTCAGAGTCAGAGACCTGTATTTTGGGTTTTCTAGACCGAAAGACCAATAGTCTAAGATTATCCCAAGAGCACGGAGCAAACTTTTTCAGCATAGCTCGGTCGAAAAAATCTTAAGTAATAACGGAGAAACGTGAAGGGCGATCTAAAATATTGAAACGCGTGCAGCAGAAGTATGTAATATTCTCAACTAGAAGTCAAATGGTCTGAGAAGTGTCCAAGAGTGCGGAACAAATTATTTTAGTAGTAGAACAATTTTAAAATCAGCGACGATGAAAAAGAGATATTAAAATGTGCTCTTCAGTTGAGTGGCGTTCACTCAAGACATTATTTCAATTGATTTATACATCTTTGCTATTTTGGAATGAGTCGGGGGACTCCGTGTCCAGTCATCTGTGAATTATGCGCTCAGGAAGTGTAAGAATTGGGAATGGTCAGGCGGAAGTTATGTTGAGAGAAGCTTTCTTTGTTCAACCAACCCTAAGCGGACATTTGATCTTTAATTGTAAAACCAAGAGATCCCAGAATCAAATCAATTTAAAAGTAATGAAATACATTTGTTAGAGGTTATTTTGTCGTACGATATCGATTTCATTGCGGTGAAGTCGGTAGTGAGGGAAGCTATCTTTGTTCAACCAACCCTGAGCGGACATCCGATTTTCAAGTGTGAAACCAAGAGATTCCAGAAGTGAATCAATTTAAATGTAACAAAATACAATTGTTAGAAGCTATTTTGTCATATGAATCTAATTTGAAACAGCGAAGGCGGTAGTGAGAGAAGCTTTCTTTGTTCAACCAACCCTGAGCGGACATCCGATCTTCAAGAACTTACAGGGACACGCCAATTAGGCCTGAAACTTGAGCTTGAGCCTTTTACATAAAAGTTTTTGAATTAGAGCGGCATATAGCTATACCTTTCATGGGATTACACAGCAAAAACCCTCTTTTAACGGAAGGAAGTCTGAACACGGAGGCCTAGGCAGTGATCGACGGTGAAACATGTTTGCAGTAGATGGCGTAGGCGGGCTAAAAAGGAATGTAAAATATTTCATGTTATTTGCAAGTTGAATGTATATTGCCAATCCGAGCAGGAAAGTGTCTAAATGTCGACCTATGCAGTATCCCTTGTATGCATTATGACATTTCCAAAAAAAAAATTGATATTTTTTCTTTATTCCTTACATTATTACATTGTCAAATTATTGATTGCGGCCCTCACACAATGATCTGCTTCAATCCAAGCAGGGGAAATGTAGACGCGTGTGACTAGTGGCATTCGTTGAACATAGCTGTTTTACTAATTCGGAGCTTTCGGCGCCACTAGCCACTAGCCACCAAATAACACCTACACGTGTACTTAGACGAAGTACTTTCACTCCTTGCACGATGGAATTAAATAAGAGGTTGTTGGTTCTTAATTCTATTGTTACAAAATACAATTGTCTACACCTTACAATAAAGTCATCCATATCGAGCAGAGGATAGAAGACTGTTATGTCGTTCGGCCGAAGTCATGACGTGAAGGCCAGGTTGATTTTGGAAAAATTAATTTGAAAAATAGTGCCACATTTGATTTCAAACACCGACAACTTCCTTCCTCCTCCCAACGTGACTTTCCTCCAAACGGCACACGACATTTTATATCTTGCAGGAACGGTACCCTGAAGCTCTCGCTCTTGCTATTTGACTGAGTGATCCTCTATTGATTGCTTACGATTTTCGTGCAACCCAGAAACCGTATGTATTGAGCTATTAACTTTAGATAATACTGACACTTTGGTATAGACTGATGCGAATGCAGCTTGCTTTTCTTGCACGAGACCATATACCCTTCGAAAGGCTCGATACATCTGACTCAACTTCGATAGAAGATCTCCTGGAAGATGTCATCAAGCGTCTCAGTAATGTCAACTTATCTACTCATTTCCGCTCGTTCAGCAATGAACTGGGAGCCGAATCACTGAAAGATGTCTATAAGTCCCACCTCAAACCTACAAGAGGAGGTGCAAATGTAAACATCGACAGTGCGCAAGCAAATCCGGCTGGAACGTTTGTAAGCGCATTTGTAAATGCTGAGTTCGATAACAATGGGCTTATGGTTGATGCGGAGGAGAGGAGTAGTTGGGTGTATAAAAATAAAGATCACGGTATGTTGAGAAAGCTAGGATTGCTGAAACCAGAGCTGAATTCGATTCCAGGAATGTTAAGTACCTCAGCTTCTCTTGGCTTGTCGTTGCTTTGGGATATGGATATCTTTCCGGATTCCAAACGCACATGACAGCAGTCCGATCGGGAGCGACTGAGCAGGCTGAACTTATCACTGAAGTGAACCGAAGGGTTTGTCGTCATACAGAAGTACCCTGGTTGGGTCGGCAAGGAATCTTGTGTAGATCGAGGGCGGTAAAAGATAGTGATTTAATATTACTTCTTAGATAGTCAAAAATTATGTCTACTTAATAGAAGTGAGAGATCGAGGGAAAATAGTATTATTCAGAGATCGTTTTGGAGGGAACATAATAATAAGTAGATAAAAATATGTCTAATGATTCCCAAGACTGGATATAGGAAGGGACTGGCAGACCCGAAAGGGAAAAGCCTGGTCTCGGAAGTAAATCATAGACTGAACACAACACGGAACCGAGTTAGCGGGATTCCGTTTTGGGTAAAGCTTCTTTAGACTTCCCGGTTTTTGGCCCAGGATTCACAGAATGATTTGTCTGAAACTTGAACACGACAAACATTGCAGAAGAGTTGAATGCACCAGAATTGATGCTTCTTAGTTTTGATTTTAACGCTCTTGGACGGAATGCTTCAAACTGGGATTTGACCGACTCTGTCGTCAGTGGTCACGCAAAACACTTTCGATTCACAACTCTTCCACATACCATCACCATCCTTTCGCATACCTCTCTTAATTCAACACCTCTCATACCTGTTTTGCACACCCTCATTATTCTCAGTATCACCAAATTTATATCCTCGACTTCATCATCATCATTGGCTCCTACACATGAGGAAGAAACTTGCTACTGACTTCAAAACCAGCAACGTTGGGAGGCAAAGTTCATGGACGAAAGATCAACAGGCCATAATTGACAATTCTCTTCCAGCGTGGTACAAGTTTGCTCTTATTGATAACAAGAATAAAAAGGGTCGTGATGCGATATTTACAAAGTGGAAGCAGGAAGAAGCGGACAGAATACTGAATATGGCCGCGTTCAATCAACTTCCAAGCGGGGTGAGTCTTTTGGTTGAGTATGTTTATCAATTAATTGACATATTTTGCATATAGATGAGTCTCGCCACTGCAAGGGAAACCATAGTCAGAAAGTTTACCAATTATCGAAACAAACACAAAGATGAAGATGAGGGCTCTGCAAGGCATCAAGAAACGATGGAGAAAATGGAAGCTTCGGCCGCAGTGTTGGTTGATTTTAGGTCGTACAGCAAAGGCAAGAGATTATTCCGGAAGCGAATGTATGACGACATAGTGGCCAAGAGAGAACTTCTTCAAGAGCAAGATCCGAGTCTTTGCCAGATTGCGGCATTTCAAAAAGCCCTAAAGTCTATGTGGGACAATGCAGACCAAGACTACTGGGAGACTCAAGCAGCGGGGGACCCTGATGATATTTACGAGTAAGTTTCTAATTTTATTTTATTTTGAAAATTTAACTGAGATAATTACATAAGAAACCAACAAGTCTTCGCAGAACACTTCTACACTACAGCACGAGCGCTTTGTCGCGTGGGAGCTTTAGGTAAGCTGGAGCTCTTCTCTCTTTACGCCTTCCGCGACAACTTTGACAAAATCTCTGTTGGAGTGTAAGTCTCACACCTTTCGATATCTTCTATACTAATTTTTACAGTATCGAGGCACACCATATAGACGGGATCAAAAACTTTAGCGAAGAACCTGGAGTAGAAGTGGTAATGGGCAAATTTGAGAGGTGGGCGTCACGCTACATTGCAGAAGGTAAGTAAATCGACATGTTCACGAGATACCATACTGATCGTTTGAAGGTCATAACATGATCGAGTGTGGCTATGTAATTGGCAGAAACAGCGAGGGGCTACCCATCTTCCCCGATGTCGATTTTGATCGAGATGGGACGGGCGTCATTAAGAAGGTGCTTGAAACATATTTCAAACACCTATGGGGTATGTTTTCTTTACTAATGTGCTAACATGATCTGACTTTACATTCGAAATAGATTTTTGTCGACCCATTGATGGCCCTATCCCATGGGAAGAAATAGCCAAACTCCCAGATCCCTTCTATGATACTGAAACCTTCGACATCACCGTCAAGAATCCCTCCAATCTCCGTAACTCGGAACTATACAAACTTGCCGAAGACTTGGTGTGGCTTAACTCATCGACTCCATTCCGATTCACGGCCCATCATAACCCTGAAGAAATCGCTGCCAATCTTCCATCATCAGATGAGGATGAAGAGAAACCTTACGAATCATCCAGTAAACAGGCTCCTGCTCCTGCTTCCGCTCTTGACGGGACTCTATTGTCGTTCTTCACGGCAAAGAAGTCGGCGGTGCGTCACACCAGACAATCTCCCGATAGCGATGACATCAACATGCTTCAGGATGAAATCTTTGATCTATCGCCTAACAATACGGAAGATTCTAATGACTCACCCGCTCTCACATCCACCCCCTATATTTACAACACATCTGGATCGGAGAATGACGCATATAACACGTCTAACGCGTCTAACGCATATAGCGCGTCTAACGCATCTCACGTGTCTAGCGCGTCTAATCCATCTAATGTGTCTAACTCGTCTAACACATCTAACTCGTCTACGAGCATATCTAACACGTCTACAAACGCATCTAACGCATCTATATCTAACACCACTCCTTTACCCGCTCCCTCTCCCACCTCCCATAATAACAACATTTCTGGACCAGGGAATAATACGTCAGACACATCTACCACCATTCCCATTTCCCATAATCTCAACACTTCTGGTCCGGAAAATGACACGTCTAATGGTCCTAATAGGTCCGACTCAGCTTCGCTCTCTACTTCTACTGCGGAATCTTCTGATCTGAATCCTGGCACGATCGCCATCCCGGAGGCCCCTATTATCGCTTCTCCTACTATCTCTATTATGAGCTCTAACAAAGCTCCTTCTGATGCTATTCCAATCCCGACCTCTACTAATTCGACTCCTATCGCTGCCATCAGCTCTCCGACATCCATTAACATATCACCTCATCCGGGAGATGATGCTATTCCAATCCCGACCTCTACTAATTCGACTCCTATCGCTGCCATCA
>Ga0335075_10014131_pt1 | contig 12004 bp, 10 predicted proteins | sample Lox_Sample_24_FD_206723 | JGI IMG/M metagenome (GOLD analysis project Ga0335075, IMG submission 206723) | Soil microbial communities from Loxahatchee National Wildlife Refuge, Florida, United States - Lox_Sample_2.4 | ecosystem: Environmental > Terrestrial > Soil > Wetlands | place: USA... | reverse complement strand
CGGCCGGTGTGAATGGCCCAGATGCCAGTAGATGCCGAGCGCGAGCAGGACGGCGGCGGCCAGGACGAGCAGCGGGAGCTTGCGGGTCATCGGGTGGTTCCTTGCCTCAGCGCAACCCCTGGACGTAGGAGGCGACATCGCGAATCTCTTCCGGCGTCAGGTTCTTGGCGATATCGAACATAATGACGCTATTGGGCGTTGCGGTCGTGGTGCTGTAACGGCTGCCGTTCGCGTAGCTCTGCAGCTGCGCCACCACATAGACCGACTGCTGCGCCTCGAGTGCCGGATAACCCGCCGCGGGATTGCCGCGGCCGAGCGGCCCGTGGCAGGCAGCGCACGCCGGCACGCCGTGGCTGTCATCGCCATGAATGTAGAGCGCCTGCCCGGCCTTCCAGTAAGAGGGGTCGGCCTCGAGGCCCGCGGGAGTCTGGGCGGCGAAGAACACCGCCAGATTGTCGATGTCCTGGTCGCTGAGCCCGGCGGCCATGGGCTGCATCACCGGGTTCCTGCGGATGCCATCCTTGAAGAGATGCAGCTGCTCCGCGATGTAGACGGCGTTCTGGCCGGCGAGGCGCGGCCATACCGGATTCTGGCTGTTGCCGTCGGGGCCGTGGCAGGAGAAGCACACCGCGGCCTTGGTGGTGCCCGCCTGCACGGAGCCGTCCGTGTAGGGATCCGGAGTGACCGGCGGAGTCGCCGCGGCGGCCAGTGCGGCGCCGAAGCCGATGGATAACATAAGGGCGGAGGCAGTTGCCAGCGGTGCTCTTTTCGCCATCGTGTCGCTCTTTCCCCGAGTTTCGCTGAAGCTGCGAAAGCGCCGGATTGTACACTACGTCCGTGGCCGCATTCCCGAACGCCAGATTCCTGCTGAGCGCCGCCGCCCCGGAGCAGTATCCCGCCGACCGGGGCGCGGAAGCCGCGTTCGCCGGGCGCTCGAACGCCGGCAAGTCGAGCGCCATCAATGCGATCGTCGGCCGGCAGGGACTGGCTCGCACCAGCAAGACGCCGGGACGCACGCGGCTCATCAACTTCTTCGAGCTCGCCCCGCAGCAGCGGATCGTCGACCTGCCGGGATATGGTTATGCGAGCGCGCCGGCGAGCGAACGGCGTACGTGGCCGCGCCTCATCGAGGCGCTGCGTGCGCGCGAATCGCTGAAGGGTCTCTTCGTGATCGTCGATGCACGCCGTGGGATCGGCGACGGTGATGAGGCGCTGCTTGCGTGGGCATTGCCGCGCCAGCGCGTGCACGTGCTGTTGTCGAAAGGGGACAAGCTGAGCCGCAACGAGGGCCGGCAGGCACTGGCCGCGGCCGTGACCGCGCTGGCGAGTCGAGCCACGGTCCAGCTCTTCTCGGCCCATACGCGGGCGGGGTTGGAGGAAGCCCAGGGCGTGCTGCGTTCGTGGCTAATCATGGAGCCCGAGCGATGAAGCGATGCGAGCGCGTGGCAGGCACAAGGATGTGCCCCGCCGCCGCAGGTGGCGGAGCCGCGGGCAAAAACCACGCTTTTTGACCGCGGCGCGCTGGGCCGGGCAGGAGCCCGGATCCAGCGCTTCAAATATAATAAAAAACCCCGATGACCTCTGACGAGGCCACCGGGGCAGACTAACCCGGCACAGGTCTCGTGTGAACCGGGTCGACCCGCTCAGGGAGGGAAGCGGGGAGTGCGTTGCACTCGACGAATTAGACGAGGGAGGGGGGGTGAAGTTCCGCCGCTTACAAAGGAAAATACCCTTTCCGTTCAAGGTCTTGGCTCATAGGAAGTTGTAAGCCAGGTCCAGGCTGACGACCCGGGCGCCGTCGGTGTTCGACATCGCCAGGTGCTCGTATTCGGCGCGCACCAGGAACTTGCCGAAGTGCTCCTGCGCGCCGAGGCCCCAGGCGAACTGGGTGCCGCTGTCGGAGAACTGGAAGAGCGAGGGATTGGTGGAGCTGCCGTTCAGCTGCCAGCGGTCGAGCCCTACCTTGCCGAAGAAATCGAGGATGGGGAGCGGCAGATAGCCGACCGCGTAGGCGGCGAATGCGCGCGCATCGGCATTGGTGGAGCCGAAGTAGAAGTTGCGCGAGTCGCTGCCCAGGCGGTAGTAGTCCAATTCCGCGCCGAGCAGGCTGAAGCGCAGGCCCCCCAGAACCTTGACCGACGTGTTGTCGATATTGAACCCCGTGCCCTGGATGTTCTCGACGTTCGCGTTCATCAGGCCGGCGCCGGCGTAGGCGCTGAAGAGGTCGTCGGCATGAGCCGAGGCGGCCGCGAGGACCAGCACGGGAATCAGCAGGAGCTTGCGCATGGTTAATCCCAGACTTTCAGCTTGGCGAAAAGTTCGCTCCCGGCAGCCTCCACGCTGCCGCCCTGCAAGACAAAGTATCAGCTGGCGTCCGGCTGCGCATCCGGTGCCGCTCGGGCGAACTCGGGCAGCGCTTCGAGATGCGCGCAGATCGCGCACAGGGCAGGGAAGGGCTCGACATTGCACCGGAAGCGGCGGGCATTGAACATCTGCGGCACCAGGCAGACGTCGGCAAGCGTCACCCGGGTGCCGAACATGTGGCGGCCGTCGCCGCTGCCGCGCTTGGCCTGCTCCTCCAGCCCGCGAAAGCCCTCGGCGATCCAGTGCCGGTACCAGGTGTCGACCGCCGCCTCGTCCTGGCCGAGCTGGGAACGCAGGTAATTCAACACCCGCAGGTTGTTGAGCGGATGCAGGTCGCAGGCGATGGCGAGCGCCATGGAGCGCACCCGGGCCCGATCCAGGGGCGAGTCCGGCAGCAGCGGCGGGTGCGGACGGGTCTCTTCCAGATATTCGATCACCGCGAGGGACTGGCAGATGACGGCACCGCCGTCCTCGAGCGCCGGGACGAGACCCTGCGGATTCAGCGCCAGGTATTCCGGCAGGCGGTGCTTTCCCGGCCGCAGGTCGACCGGCACGGACTCGTAGTCCAGTCCCTTGAGATTGAGCGCGATGCGCACGCGATAAGCCGCGGAGCTGCGGAAATAGGTGTAGAGCTTCATGGCCGCTAGAATAAGCTCCATGAGCATCTGGCGCACCGAAGTCACCCCCGACGTGCTCGAGCGTCTCTCGCGCGGCACGTTCGCGGAGCGCATCGGTATCCGTGTGACCGAGATCGGTCCGGACTACCTGCGCGCGACCATGCCCGTCACACCCGAGGTGCATCAGCCGTACGGCGTTCTGCATGGCGGCGTCTCGGTCGCCCTGGCGGAAACGGTGGGCAGCGTCGCGGCGAACCTGTGCGTCGACCGGGAGCGCCTGGAGTGCTTCGGCCAGGAGATCAACGCGAATCACCTGCGCTCGATATCCTCCGGCGTCGTTACCGCGACGGCACGTCCGTATCACATCGGCAGCCGCAGCCACGTCTGGGGCATCGAGATCCGCGACGAGCGCGGCAGGCTGGTCTGTGTCTCGCGCTTGACCATGGCGGTCGTGCAGCGGCGGGAGTCGGCGGGATGAGCGCACCGCGAGCCCGCGTTTGGATCGCCGCCGTCGGTGCGGCGCTGGCCTGTGGCGGTTGCGGTTTCAAGGGGCCGCTGTACCTGCCGGAGCGCAATGCCACGGTGATCACGCACCCGGCCACGAAGAACAAAGGCAAGACACCTCCGGCTACACAGCCGCCGGGCCCGGCGGCATCTCCGCCGTCGAGCTGATGCGGAGCGCCTCCTCTGATCTCGGCGGCAATTTTGCCGCTTAATTGCCTGATTCGCATCATTACTCGCGCCGGCGCCCCGTTGCCGCCATCGCTCGACTAGACTTGCGATTTCCAGCGCCGAGACGAAAGGTCCATGGACGTCGAGGATGAAGCCTGCCGGCTACTGCGTGAGGTCTTCGGCTATCCGCAGTTCCGCGGTGAGCAGCGGGAGATCATCGGCCACCTGATCGGCGGCGGCGATGCGCTGGTGCTGATGCCGACGGGCGGCGGCAAGTCGCTCTGCTATCAGATCCCGGCGTTGGCGCGGCCGGGGATGGGGGTGGTCGTCTCGCCGCTGATCGCGCTGATGCAGGATCAGGTGGCGGCGCTGCAGGAGGCGGGCGTGCGCGCGGCGGCTCTCAACTCCGCCATGAGCTGGCCGGAGGCGGTTGCCACGGAGCGGCGGGCGCGCGCCGGCGAGCTCGACATTCTCTATGTGGCGCCCGAGCGCCTGCTGACCGAGCGCTGCCTGTCCTTCCTCGACCAGTGTCCCCTGGCGCTCTTCGCCATCGACGAGGCGCATTGCGTCTCGCAATGGGGGCACGACTTCCGGCCGGAATATCTGCAGCTCGCCGTGCTGGCGGAGCGCTATCGCGGCGTGCCGCGCATCGCGCTCACGGCGACCGCGGATACCGAAACGCGCCGCGAGATGATCGTGCGGCTGCGGCTGAACGAGCCCAGAACGTTCATCGCCAGCTTCGATCGGCCCAACATCCGCTACCGCATCGCGGAGAAGGACAATCCGCGCCGGCAGCTGCTGCGGTTCATCCGCGAGGAGCATCCGGGCGAGGCGGGCATCGTCTATTGCCTGTCGCGCGCCTCGGTGGAGGAGACCGCGGAGTTTCTGGTGCGCCAGGGGATCGATGCGCTGCCTTATCACGCCGGGCTCGACAGCGGCACGCGGGAGGACAACCAGCGCCGCTTCATTCGCGATGACGGCATCGTCATGACGGCAACCATCGCCTTCGGCATGGGGATCGACAAGCCCGACGTGCGCTTCGTCGCGCATCTGGATCTGCCGAAGAGCATCGAAGGCTACTACCAGGAGACCGGCCGGGCGGGCCGCGATGGCCTGCCCGCTGACGCGTGGATGGTTTATGGACTGCAGGATGTCGTGCAGCAGCGGCGGATGATCGATCAGTCCGAGGCGAGCGCGGAGTACAAGCGCGTCGCCACGGCGAAGCTGGACGCTCTCCTTGGCCTGTGCGAGACGACGCAATGCCGGCGCGTGCGGCTGCTCGATTATTTCGGCGAAGCGGCGACGCCTTGCGGCAACTGTGACAACTGTCTGGACAGGCCCGAGGAGTGGGACGGCACGGTCGCGGCGCAGAAGCTTCTCTCCTGCATCGCGCGCTGCGAGTCGGCCACCGGGTTCGGGTTCGGCGCCCAACACATCATCGATATCCTGCGCGGCAACCGCACCACGAAAGTCGAGCAGTTCCGGCACGAGCGGCTGAGCACGTTCGGCATCGGCGCGGACCTGGAGGTGGCGCAGTGGCGTTCCGTGCTCCGCCAGCTGGTGATGCTGCGCCTGGTGCAGGTCGACACCGATCGCTACAGCGTACTGCGGCTGACGTCAGCCTGTCGCGACGTGCTTCGCGGCGAGCGCACGATACGGCTGCGGCGGGTGGTCGATCGGGGTGCGGGCCGGCCCGCGCATCGCGGGCTGGTCGATCGCGCGCGCCTGTCACCAGCGCAGGCAGCGCGGGCGCTACGCGCGCTCGCGGAGGGTTCGGCACCCCCCGCCGATGATGCCGCGCACCTGGCTCTCTTCGAGGCCCTGCGCGCCTGGCGTCTGCAGGTCGCGCGCGAGCACGGAGTACCCGCCTACACGGTGTTCCACGATTCCACACTGGAGGAAATCGCGCGCCGACGCCCGGGGTCGACCGATGAGCTGCGCGGCGTGACTGGAGTGGGCGCGATCAAGCTCGAGCGCTACGGGGCGGCGGTGTTGGACGTCGTCCAGGCTGCGCGGACCGCGTAGCGGGGCGTAGCGTAGCGGGGCGTAGCGTAGCGGGGCGTAGCGTAGCGGGGCGTAGCGTAGCGGGGCGTAGCGTAGCGGGGCGTAGCGTAGCGGGGCGTAGCGAGGCACGGGTGGCGCGGCCGGTGCCGCTGTCGGCAAGTCGAGTGTTTGGACCGGCAGCGGCCCGTCATCACGCCTGCAGCAGCTTCACGTTACGTCCGCATCAACCCTGTGAGCGGCCGCACCTGGCCGCTCCCCGGGAAGACGGAGCTCTCCAGGGCCCGCTGTGGGACGCCGAGCTGTTCCGCCAACACGCCCTTCATGACCGAGCGCAGGTCCAGCGTCGGCCTGAGGTCCCGGTCCTGATATAACTTCTGCGGCGACAGGCCCGGCCAGTCAGCGACCACGCGGCCACCCTTGACGGCGCCCCCCAGGAGGTATGCCGCTGTCGCGGTGCCGTGATCCGTGCCGCGCGTTCCGTTCTCTGCCACGGTGCGGCCGAACTCCGTCGCCAGCAACACGGCCGTGTCGTTCCAGACCGGGCCGAGTCCGGCCTTCAGGCTGCCGAGCGCGGCATCGAGCACTGCCAGCCGGACGGCCAGCTGGCCTTTGGCGCCGCCTTCGTTGAAATGGGTATCCCAGCCCGTCGTGTCGAACACCGCTACCTGGGGGCCGTCCTCCTGTTTGAGGAATCGGGCGGCGGCTTGGATGACTTCAGCGTACGGTGCGCCCGGCTTGCCGCGCTCGGCCAACAGCGGGCGCCGATTGGTGCCACTGCCCAGGGTCGAGCGAGCGCTTGCATCCGACGTCTCCGGCATCGCTTGGTCCAAGGCGTCCGTCTGACCCTGCATCATCGAACTGTTGGCGCCCGAGGCTGTGCCGGCGGCGCCACCTGCCGCTCCCTGGTCTGCGATCTGCTCGGCAGCGAGCGCCTCCGCCAACTTCTGTCCGAGCACCGGGTCGCGTGAGTACATGTCGGCGATCCGCTGCAGCGTCTGGTCATCGAGCGGCGCCAGGTGCGAAGGCGACCAGGAGGTCACTTCGGCAGGTCCGCGCATCAGGAGCGGTGCGGTGGGCGCGATGCTGATGCCGCGCTCCTTCTCCGGCGCGAGCGATGCGGGAATCGCGGCCAGCGCCCGATTCAGCCAGCCCGTCTCCACCGCATGGGGCCGCGGATACCCGGTCTCCAGCACGTTCTGTCCGTCGAAGTGGGATCGGTCGCGGTAGGGACTGGCCACGGCATGAAACACGATGAGCTCGCGCGCGGCGTAGGACTGCCGCATGAACGAGAGCGACGGATGCAGCGCGAACAAACCGTCGAGCGGGAGCGCGCCGCCGTCCGTGCCTGGCCGTCCAATCGCCAGATCGCCGCGCAGCTGCGCATATCCTGGATCACCGCAGGCGGGTACTGCCGCGAGGCCGTCCAGCGCGCCGCGCAAAATGACGAACACGAGGCGCGGCTTCTTGCCGTTGGCCATGCCCGCGAAGGTCACCCGCGAGCTCATCAGGGCACCGCCCGCGGCGAGCGCTCCGGTGCCGAGAAATTCCCGCCGCTTCATACGACCTATCTCCTCATGAACTCCGGCGAAGCCAACAGCAGCACCAGCGCCTGCGCCGCGCTCTCGGCATGCGCGATCGCCTCGCGCGTTGCGGCGCTCAGGCCGCTCCCCAGCATCTGCGGCGCGAGCTCCATCGCGTTGCGCCTCGGACCCACGCGCTGCCCCACGGCGTCCGCCCACTCGATCCGCTTCAGCAACTCCGAGGCCCCGTCCCAGTCCGCGCTGCGATCCGGCCAGCCCGCCGGCGAGCCCGGCATCCAGATCCGCTGCCCCAGAAGTTGGAACAGGCCCACCGGCGGCTTGTCCGCCGGGACGGGAAGCTGCAGACCGCGAAACGAGGACACGATGAAATCCGACGGCGTTTTGTACTTCGCCACCGGTTGCCGCCACGCTTCCGGCGAATCGATCAGCGCCCGGTAGACGGTCGGCAGGTCGCCGCCGCTCGCCGAGAAAGCCGCCGCGATCCGGTCCACCGCCGGCGCCGGCGGATCATCGGCGATGAAGTGCCGCGCGAGCTTGGCCGCGATGAACCGGGCCGTGGCGGGTCGGCGCGCGAGATCGTGCAGCACCTCCACGCCCTCATCGTAGCCACTGTCGGGATAGCTCCTGCCCATCACGACTTTCGAGCCGGGCTCGTGCATCGGCGCGCGGAACAGGAACGTACCGGGCCGCGCTCCGCTCAGCCAGCCGGCGGGTCCCGCGATCGACCAACCGGTCAACACCTCGGAGAACGCGGTGACGTCGGCCTGCGTGTAGCCGCCGTCGACGCCGACGGTATGCAGCTCCATCGTCTCGCGCGCGAGGTTCTCGTTGATCCCGGTCTTGCGGTCGGGGTTGCGCCGGGCGATGTTGCGCGCCGCGCGGGAGTCCGGCCCCATCGATACCTGGTTGTCGAGATAGAGCAGCATCGCCGGATGCCGCTCCGTCGCGAGCAGCATGTCGTTGAAGTTGCCGAGGACGTACGGCCGGATCGCCTCGCGCTCGTAGCTGCCCGCGAGCGCAGCCAACACGCTCTTGTCGGCGGACACCGCGAAGTGGTTCGACCAGAACTGGGTGAGCCGCTCGACGAACGGGCGGTGGGTCGACACGGATTGGCGGAAGCGCGCGCCGGCCTCGGCGAGATAGATGGGACGGATGAGCTGCGGAAGCTTCCTGAAGGCGCCGATCGCAGCGGCGGATTCGGCGTTGGCGCCGCCAGTACCTTCGTCAGCCCCGCCCGCGCCGCCGAGGCGCGCGGCACGGATGGTGCGGCGCAGGTCGTAGAGCTGCACGAGGGTGCTCGCGGAGCTCTGCAGCCCTTCGGCCGCTATTTCCGGCGCCGGACCGTCGAGCTGTGCGCGCACCCAATCCGGGGCGGAGCCGCCGATGGCGGCCAGCTCCCCCGGCCGAGCGCCGAGCCCGAATCGATTGGCCGCAATGGCCGCGGTCAGCGCCTTGTCCATGAGCCTCATAGCGCATGGGGCCGACCGCCGGTTGACCGTGGTGCCGTCCGATATACTGGGCTTATGTCAACCGCCGATTCCCCCGATCTCGTCCTGGTCGACGCATCTTCTTATCTATATCGCGCCTTCCACGCCCTGCCGGGCCTCAGCAACTCGCGCGGCGAGCCCACCGGCGCCGTGCTGGGCGTGCTGAACATGCTCGCCAAGTTCTTCAAGGAATGCCGGCCGAAGCGTATCGGCCTGGTGTTCGACGCGCCCGGCAGGACCTTTCGCGACGACCTTTTCGCCGAATACAAGGCGCATCGCACGCCGATGTCGAATGACCTGCGCTCGCAGGTCGAGCCGCTGCTCGCCATACTGCGCGCCCAGGGATTGCCGCTGCTGCGCGTCGAGGGCGTCGAAGCCGACGACGTCATCGGTACGCTCGCCTGCCGGGCCTCGAGCGCCGGCCAGAGCGTTCTCATCTCGACCGGCGACAAGGATATGGCGCAGCTCGTCGACGGCTCGATCACGCTGATCAACACGATGAGCAACACCGTGCTCGACCGCGCCGGGGTCAAGGCGAAGTTCGACGTCTTCCCGGAGCAGATCATCGACTACCTCGCGCTGGTGGGCGACAGCTCCGACAACATTCCCGGCATCGAGAAGGTCGGCCCGAAGACGGCCGCGAAGCTGCTGAATCAGTATGGAACGCTCGACAAGCTCATCGAGCACGTGGCCGAGGTCAGCGGCAAGGTTGGGGAGAACCTGCGCGCCGGACTGGAGACGCTCGAGCTGTCACGCAAGCTGGCGACGATCCACAGCAGCCTGGATCTGCCCATCACGCTCGAGGAGTTGGTGCCGTCGCCGCCGGATACCGGGCGCTTACGTGAGTTGTACACGCGATACGAGTTTCGGGCGTTGCTGCGCCAACTCGACGGCGTCGCCGGTGATGGCGGCGCCGATGCGGCGTCGGGCCGCGTGCAATTGGCATCGGGTGGCGCGTCGGGAACGACTGCGACTGCTGCTGGCGCTGAGGGAGCTGCCGCCGGTGCCGCTGGTGCCGCTGGCGCGCTGGGTGGGCCGGGCGGGGCTCGTGTCGGGGTGCCTCCGGGGGACGTGGTCTCCGAGGCGCGGGAGGTCGTGAAAAACTATGAGACGCTGACGCGCTGGGAGGACCTCGAGCGCTGGATCGCCAAGCTGCGCGATGCGGAGCTGATCGTCGTCGACGCCGAGACGACGAGTCTCGACTACATGCAGGCGCAGATCGTGGGGCTCTCCTTCTGCGTCGAGGCCGGGACGGCGGCGTATCTGCCGCTGGGTCACGACTACGCGGGCGCTCCGCCGCAGCTCGACCGGTCGCGGGCGCTCGAGGCGCTGAAGCCGATCCTGGAGGACCCGGAGAAACAGAAGCTCGGACACCACCTCAAGTACGACGCCCACGTCCTGCAGAATCACGGCATCAGGTTGGCCGGCATGCGCTATGACACGATGCTGGAGTCCTACGTCTGGAACAGCGTCGGCATTCGGCATGATATGGATTCCGCCGCGCTCTGCTATCTCGGACGTCAAACGATCACCTATGAAGACGTGACGGGCAAGGGCGCCAGGCAGATCGGCTTCAGCCAGGTGCCGGTCGAGCGGGCCGCAGAGTATGCGGCCGAAGATGCCGACGTGACGCTCTGCCTGCACCGGTCTCTCTGGCCGAAGATCACGAGCATCCCGGCGCTCGAGCGGCTGTACGAGGAGATCGAGCAGCCGCTGGTGCCGGTGCTGGAGCGCATGGAGCGGCAGGGCGTGCTGGTCGACCGCGAGCTGTTGAAGTCACAGAGCTCGAGATTCGCATCACAGCTGCAGGACCTGCTGCAGCAGGCGCGGCGCGAGGCCGGATTCGACATCAACGTCGACTCGCCGAAGCAGCTGCAGCAGGTGCTGTTCGAGAAGCTCGGCCTGCCGGTGCTGCGCAAGACCCCGACCGGGCAGCCCTCCACGGCGGAGGACGTGTTGGAGGAGCTGGCCGCTTCCTACGCGCTGCCGCGGATCGTGCTCGATTACCGGGCGCTGGCCAAGCTCAAATCGACCTACACCGACAAGCTGCCGGAGCAGATCAATCCGCGCACGCATCGCATCCACACCTCCTACCATCAGGCGGTGGCCGCGACCGGCAGGCTCTCGTCCGCCGATCCCAACCTGCAGAACATCCCCATCCGCCGGGCCGAGGGCCGGCGCATCCGGCAGGCGTTCATCGCTCCGCCGGGGCACGTGCTGCTGGCGGCGGACTACTCGCAGATCGAGCTGCGCATCATGGCGCACCTGTCGGGCGATGAGGGCCTGCTGGCCGCTTTCGCGGAAGATCGCGACGTCCACCAGGCAACCGCGGCGGAGGTCTTCGGGGTGTCGCTGACGGAAGTGACGGCCGACCAGCGGCGGGCGGCGAAGACCATCAACTTCGGCCTCATTTACGGCATGTCGCCCTTCGGCCTCGCGCGTCAGCTGGGAATCGAGCGAAGCGCGGCCAATAGCTATGTGGAGCGTTACTTCCAACGCTATCCGGGTGTCAGACGCTTCATGGACGAGACGCGCAAGCAGGCGCGCGAAAGCGGATTCGTCGAGACAGTCTACGGCCGGCGGCTGTACCTGCCGGACATCCGCTCCGGCAATGCCGCGACGCGGCAGTACGCGGAGCGCAGCGCCATCAACGCGCCCATGCAGGGCACCGCCGCCGACATCATCAAGCGCGCCATGATTGCCGTCGATGCCTGGTGCGCGCGGGAGGACGCGCCTGCCCATCTCATCATGCAGGTGCACGACGAGTTGGTGCTGGAGGTCAGAAGCGATGCGGTCGAGCGGGTGAGCGAGGCCGTCAGGGAAAGAATGACGGCCGCCGCGGAGTTGCGCGTGCCGTTACGAGTTGACGTCGGCACGGGCGCCAACTGGGACGAGGCGCACTGACGACGCGCTGGCGGTGCATCGGTTGGCCCCGCCGGCCCCGCTGGTGCTTGCCCGGAGGCGAGTCATATAATCACTCGCAGGATCATGCCAAAGAAGCGGGGCTGTCATGCTGCGTTCTTCCGGAAGCTTTGTCGCCATCTCCCTGTTGGCCGTGACGGCGGGCTGCGTCACGGTGGTTCCCGCGCCGGGCTCCGAGCAGGTGCGCTTGACCCAAAAGCCCGCGGATGTGGCAGGCTGTACCGCGGTGGGCAACATCAAGTTGTCGCAGGACCAGCTGGCCCAGGGGGAAGCGAACTTCCGTAACCTCGTCGTGGGATTCGGCGGCAATACCGCCCTGGTCACGCAGTCGAGTTATGGTTACGACGTTCCGCTTCAGGGCATCGCCTACCGATGCCCGTCCGGCAGCGCGACGAGC
>Ga0335075_10014130_pt1 | contig 12005 bp, 9 predicted proteins | sample Lox_Sample_24_FD_206723 | JGI IMG/M metagenome (GOLD analysis project Ga0335075, IMG submission 206723) | Soil microbial communities from Loxahatchee National Wildlife Refuge, Florida, United States - Lox_Sample_2.4 | ecosystem: Environmental > Terrestrial > Soil > Wetlands | place: USA: Florida... | reverse complement strand
CAACCCCTACAGGGCTTTATGGGAGAGGTCCAGATGCGCCTGTATCGACTGAGCTTTATCGCCGGGTTCGCCGCCGGCTTCGTAGCCGGGACGCGGGCCGGCCGCGAGAAATATGACCAGATGGTGAGGCTGGCGAAGACCGCCGCGGAAAACCCGACGGTGCAGCAGGCCGCCGGGGCGATCCAGTCTCAGGCCAGCACGCTCGCCAGCACGACTGCCCAGAAGTTCGGCGGCCAGCTACACGACAAGGTCCCGCAGATGGCCCAGCACGCCGCGCACACGGTCGGGGAACGCATCCCCGGACTGAAGCACCGGAACGCGTCTGGCACCCACCACAACGGATCGGGCGACGGCCACCCATATACCGCGAGCACTGACGGCCATATCGGGCCGAGCGAGAGTTAGCTGCGCCGCCGCAGGCTAGGTATACCGCAGCCTCGGCAAGGCCGGACGGCTCAGGCTAGATACTCGCGGAGCATTTGCGCGCGGCTGGGATGGCGGAGCTTGGCCAGCGTCTTGGATTCGATCTGGCGGATGCGCTCTCTGGTGACGCCGAACTCCCGTCCGACCTCTTCCAGCGTGCGCGGATGGCCGTCGGTCAGCCCGAACCGCATCTGGATGATGCGCTGCTCGCGGATGCTCAGGTTGTCGAGCACCCGATCGAGCTGGTCCTGCAGCATGATGAATGCCGCTGCTTCCATCGGCACGACTGCGTCCGCGTCCTCGATGAAGTCACCGAGGTCCGAGTCTTCCTCGCCGATCGGCGATTGCAGCGAGACCGGCTCCTGGGCGATCCGCTGGATCTCGGCAACTCGATCCGGGTGCAAGCCCATCTCGGCTGCAATCTCCTCAGGAGTGGCTTCACGGCCTAGGTCCTGATGCAACTGGCGCTGGATGCGCGCCATCTTGTTGATGGTCTCGACCATGTGAACCGGGATCCGAATGGTGCGTGCCTGGTCAGCAATCGCTCTGGTGATGGCCTGCCGGATCCACCAGGTGGCATACGTCGAGAACTTGTAGCCCTTGGTGTAGTCGAACTTCTCCACCGCACGGATCAAGCCCAGATTCCCCTCCTGGATCAGGTCCAGGAACACAAGTCCGCGGCCGATATAGCGCTTAGCGATCGACACGACCAGCCGCAGGTTTGCCTCGATAAGCCGCTGCTTGGCCGCGATGCCGTCGGCCGCGACCAGCATCAGCTCCGCCGTTCGCGCGCCGGCGCAATCGGCCAGCAGGCCACCCTGCAGCTTCTCCTCCGCGAACAGGCCTGCCTCGATGGCCTTGGCAAGCTCGACCTCATCGTGTGCCGTCAGCAGCGGAACGCGGCCGATCTCGCGGAGGTAGATCCGGACGAGGTCGCCGGTGACGGCCCGCCGGGCCTCGGCCTGAACCTGCCGCGAGACCAGCTCCTCGGCTTCCTGCGGGGCCTCGATGACGTCGACGCCCTCGTCAGCCAGCAGCTTGAGCACGCTGTCCACAGCGTCAGCCGACAGGTCACAGCGCTCGAAGGCGGTGGTCAGATCGGTCATCGAGACCGATCCGTGCTCTCTCGCCTGAGCGATGAGGTCGGCTACCTGATCTACGGGGGGTGCAGCCGTGAGACTCATGCAGACCAGTCTGCGTCACGAATACGCGCTGTAGCGGACTCAATATTGTCACCAAAACGGAAGTAGCGCAGGCACCAGATCTTGTGCCTAGAGCGTGCCCGCCGCCTTGTCGGACAGCACTTTCTTGCGCGCTTCCAGTGCCACCAGGTCGCCGAAAGTGCGGTTGTAACTCGGCTCTTCGACCGGACTCATCCGCTGCAGCTTCGACTTGATGCCGGCGATCTCGCGACTGACCGCGAGTTCTTCAACCCGTGCGAGGACGCCCTCGGCGAACCTGGCGTCGGGCTCCTGAGCGGCGCCTGGCACCTCGATCGGCTCGACCGCCAGTCTCGTCACAAAGCCGCGGGCATTGTCGTTCGGCGCAGCGGCGCGCAGCCGTTCCGCCCACTCCATCGAGGTCCGGGCGCTCGCCACCCCGCCGTTGCTCGCGATCAGCGCGCACACGGCTGCGTGCGCCGGCACGGTGAAGACCGACGGCTGCAAGTTGTCGAAAACCGGCCCGCACAAGGCCGGGCGCTGGATCGCGAGCTTCAGCGCCTGGCGTTCTACGTTCACCACCGGGTCGCGCTCGTCATAGCTGCTTCGCTGCGCATCGTGGCCGGTGACCCCGTTCCCGTCAGCGCCCTGGACGGGAACGCGCCGCCCTGCACCCACCGAGCCGTTCGCGCCAGCATGCATGCCGGTCCTGCCGAGGCCGGAGGCCTGGCTCGCGGCCGCGCGGCCAGACTGGCCGCGCGCACTGCCCGGCTGCGCCTTCTCGGCGAGTGACCGCACCCGGTCGACCACGAACGCCTCGTCCAGGATGCCGGTCCAGCGGTCCAGGCCGCGGGCGTAAAGCTCGCGCAGGCTCCGATCCTTGATGCGCGCGACGACCGGCGACGCCGCGTCGATGGCGGCCAGCCTGCCCTCGAGCGTGTCCAGGTCGTACGGTGCGATGGTCGTCTTGATCTTGAACTCGAACAGCGGCACTCGCTGAGCGATAAGATCCCGCACCGCCGCGTCACCGCGAGCCAGCCGCAGGTCACAGGGGTCCAGTCCATCCCCCTGCACCGCGACGAATGTCTGCGTAACGAACCGCTCCTCCCAGCCGTACGCCCGCTCAGCCGCTCGCTGCCCCGCCGCATCGCCATCGAAGGTGAAGATGACCTCGCCGCGGAACTGGCTGTCATCCATCAGGAGCCGCCGCAGGATCGTGATGTGACCATCGCCGAATGCGGTGCCGCTCGTCGCCACCGCCGTCGTCACGCCAGCCAGATGGCATGCCATCACGTCGGTGTATCCCTCGACGACGACGGCCTGCCTGCGCTGCGCGATGTCGCGCTTAGCCAGCTGCGCCCCGTACAGCACCGAGCTCTTCTTGAACAGCAAGGTCTCCGGCGTATTCAGGTACTTCGGCCCGTCATCGTCAGGCGCCAGCTTCCGCGCACCGAACGCGATCACGTCGCCGGTCAGGTCCGCGATCGGCCAGATCAGCCGCCCGCGGAACTTATCGATCGGGCCGCGCCGACCCTGGCTGGCCAGGCCCCCAGCCAGCAGCTCGGCCTCGGTGAAACCCCGGCCGCGCAGGTGCCTGGCTAGCGAATCCCACTCGGCTGGCGCGTAGCCGACCCCGAATCGTCGCCAATCGGCCGGCTCGAAGCCGCGCGACGACAGGAAATCCCGCCCAGCCAGCGCAGCGGGGGTGCTCATCTGCTCGGTGTAGAACTCCGCCGCCGCCTTGTGAGCTTCGATCAGCCGCCTGCGCTGTGATTGCTCCTGGCCAGGGATGTGGCCACCCTGCTCATACCGCAGCTCGATCCCGGCGCGGTTCGCCAGCCGCTCGACTGCCTCGGTGAATCCGAGGCTATCGATCTTCTGGACGAACTTGATGACGTCGCCACCCTCATTGCAGGAGAAGCAGTACCACAGCCCCCTTGCGGGCGTGACATTGAACGACGGCGTCTTTTCGTCATGGAACGGGCACAAGCCCTTCAACGACCCGCCGCCTGCGCCGCGTAGCTGCAGGTACTCCCCCACGACCTCGTCGATGGCCGAGCGCTCGCGCACCAGTGCGATGTCCTCGTCGCGGATCCGGCCTGCCATCTGCGCCCTTCCGCCTGCTCGCCCGCCCGGCCGCCGCTCGCCGGCCCTGCCGCCGGCTCGCCTCAGGGCAGCCTGCTCGCAGAGTCTAGTCCGGGGTCGCCCGTTGCGCCTGGCTTGGCGCCAGCAGGCGGCTCGCGCCGACTCTCGACCTCGTTGTTCAGCCACTCCTGGTACGGTCACGGCGTGCGGCCGCTACTTGTGCTCTGGGATGTGGACTACACGCTGGTAGCTACCGACCGTGTAGGCCAGTATCTCTATGAGATGGTGCTGGCCGAACTGTACGGACTCGACCTGCCTAGCCCACTGCGGTCGATGGCTGGACGAACGGACAGCTCAATCGCTCTCGAGGTGCTCACCGCGGCCGGCGTGCCGGAACCGGAGGGTGAGTTGTCCAGGTTCCAGAATTTGCTTGCCGCCAAGGCCCCCGACCTTCTCGGCATGGTCCGCGAACGCGGCCGCGTACTACCCGGCGCAGCTGCTGCCATCGCAGCCCTAGCTGGCCTCGCCGATGACGACCGTGGCCAGCCCGTGATTCAGTCGCTGCTGACGGGCAACATCCCTGCGCTCGCCGAGGTGAAGCTTGGCGCTCTCGGCCTCACTGAGCACCTTGACCTGAGCATTGGGGCCTATGGGGATGTCAGTCAGATCCGCGCAGACCTGGTACCGGTAGCGCGACAGAACGCAGCATGGCGCTATGGCGCCGACTTCTCCGGGACCGCGACAGTGCTGATCGGCGACACGCCGAACGACATCGAGGCCGCCAGCACCGCCGGAGCCGGGTCAGTCGGCGTCGCCACTGGCAGCTTCACGATGCAACAACTCATCGATGCGGGCGCCGAGGTCGTGCTGCCCGACCTGACCGATACTGCCGCTGTCGTCAGCGCAGTGCTGAAGGCTGACTCGGTCGAACCCGGCTAAAGCATCGCCAGAGCGGGAGCCAAGTCCTCGTAAGCCAGTTCCGTCTGGCTTGCCCACAGCTCCCAGTGCATCGCGCCGATCTCAAGCGGGTCCATGCTGAGGTCGTAACGCGACAGGTCCGCCGCCGCCGTGAGCCGCACCTCGTCGATGCCGACACCGCAGGCGTGCACCACCACGTAGGTATCCGGGTAAGCGAGGCTGAATCCCGACTGCCAGCTGGCCAGGCTTGTCGTGCTTGCAGCCTGGTCTCCCCACTGCGCAGTCGGCCACTCTGGATACCGGCTGGCTTGCTGGCCCGCATACCTGAGCAGCGAGCCGATCAGGCCGTCGGGCCGCGCACCTGGAGTCCTGATCTGGTGCAGCACCAGGTTGATCTGCGAGTACGTGGTCTCATGCGCGATCTCGTGAACGGGGTCAGTTCCCGTTGCGCGGACCTCATCATCGAAACGAGCGCGAGGATATGTGCAGATCAGAACCATCGCTGAGTCATTGGCGTGGCCGAGCCGGACGCCTCGCAGCGGCTTGTCATCGCGGCCATTGATTGGTTCAAGCCAGCGACGGGCCGGCCAGTCTGCGTCGAGCCCCATGGGAGTGAAGTCGATGACGGAAGTTTCCATGCGTGACACCTTCTCACGCTGAGTAGCCAACGCGCGCGGCACGCGCCAAAGGTTTCGCTGTTGTGTCGCCAACTCTGCGCGATCAGCCCGACTTCGTGCCCACTTCTGCAGCTACCAGGAGCGACCGGCGGCCGTGCGTCAGGTCCGCGGCCGCCACCGGGGACTGCTCGATGCTGGCAATCCGCCAGCCCGCCAACTCAATCAGCGCCAGGTGCTCTGCAGCCGGCAAAATCGTCTGCCACGGCTCAGTGTCGCCGGTGCGGCGCCGCTGGTTCGCCGTGGCCACCACCTCGGCAGAATCCAGCCCGTCCGCGTGTATGGCGATGCTGACGGCAAGCATGCTCCCGGATGACGCGCGGGCGGCCAGCCCGGTGAGCAGCCGGTGGCAGGTCTCCCGGTCGAGGTAGACAAGCAGCCCCTCGCAGACGAACAGCGACCGATGTTCGGCCTCGTGACCTGCCAGATCGAGCACCGCGCCCACATCATCTATGCGGAAATCGATCTCGGCCAGCGTTACGTCGCCCGCCCGAGATCCCACCCGCCGCAGCAGCCTGGCCTTGTCCTCCTGAGTTGCCGGATGGTCCAGCTCGAAATACCGAACTCCAGCAGTGCGGAACCGCAGCGCCCGGTCGTCGTACCCTGCCCCGCAGATCACCACTTGGCGCACCCCGTCGGCGATCGCCCCCACGACCTGCTCGTCGACGAACCGAGTCCGGGCCGCGATGCTCGGCTGCAGCCACGGCGGCGGCACGAACCGCATGTCCTCACACAGCTTGCGCTGCGCGTCCGGATCGCCGCCGAGACTGTGCGGCCGGGTGAAACTAGCCCTCGTCAGTGCGACGGCCTGGCTTGTCCGTGACGGTATATTCATACGTCATATCTTACTAGTCTCGCAACAAAAACTGCCAAGCTGATCCAACGGACTGGATTGTCGCCGCCCGAGAAACGCTGTATTTATAAGTGCTAGCGTACTAGTTATGGTCAATGAGGCGGAGCTCGCACTGGATGCTCAGGCAGCGCTGTCGGCCGCAGCCGCGCTTCGGCGCGGCGTCACGAGCCTTGGCCGCCGGCTGCGGCTGGAACGGACTGCGACCGCCATGACCGCGCTCGAGCTCAGCGTGCTCGGCCACCTGAACCGGCGTGGCCCCTTGAGTCCGGGCGAGCTGGCTGACGCCGAGCGAGTGCAGCCCCAGTCACTGACGAGGACGCTCGCTGGACTGCAGGAGGCGACCCTGACTTTGCGGCAGCCCGATCCGGCCGACGGCAGGAGGTCGCTGCTAGCGATCACCGAGACTGGGCAGGCTGCGCTGCGCACTGAGATGCAGCAGCGAGATACATGGCTGGCAGCAGCGATCGCCGCGGAGCTGTCCGCTACCGAAATCGGACTTTTGCGACTCGTCGGCCCCCTTCTGGAGCGCCTCGCGGCCGCGAATCCATGATCAGTGAGAATCTTTAGCCCAAAACGGTGCAACATCCTTCGCGATAAAGCTCCGCGGCCGTTTGTCGGTGTCTGGCGGCACCCTGACTCCCATGAATACCGACCTGCCGCAGGAGTTGCGCGAAATCGCCAACTTCCAAAGCGGAGTCGTCACGCGGACCCAGACTCTGGCGGCCGGGATTAGCGACCGGGTCGTCAGTGCACTGGTCAGACGAGGTAGGTGGCAGCGACTGTATCCCGGCGTTTACGCGGCTTTCTCCGGGCAGGTCAGCCGCGAGGCTGTTTTGTGGGCGGCCGTTCTGCGCGCCGGGCCCGGCGCGGCGCTGAGCCATAAGACCGCTGCTGAACTGTGGGGACTAAGCACGGAGATGAGCTCGCCCATCCACCTCACGATCCCGATCGGCCGACGGGTAGGCAAGACACCGGGCCTGGCTGTCCACTTGTCGGCGAACGTCGCGATCCACCCGACTCAGAGCCCACCGCGGATTCGGTTAGAGGAGACGGTCATCGACCTGTGGGAGGCAGCGCCCAGTCTGGACAACGCGGTCGGCTGGGTGACCAGCGCCATCGGCAGGCGGCTCACCACCCAGGACAAGCTCCGCCGTGCGATGGAAGCGCGCAAGCGAGTGTGCTGGCGATCGCAACTGGCCGAGCTACTGAGCCCGGACTCGGCGGGCATTCACTCGGTGCTTGAATACCGCTACGTCCGCGATGTCGAACGACCGCACCGCTTCCCGGCAGGTCGCAGGCAAGCAGCTGTTCGGCGGAACGGCCGGGCCGAGTACCGCGACACGCTCTACGAGGACTACCAGACGGTCGTCGAACTTGATGGCAGGGTCGCGCATCCCGGCGACAGCAGATGGAACGACATTCGCCGCGACAACGCGGCTGTCACGGCTGGCCTTGCCACGCTGCGCTACGGCTGGCGCGACGTGACGATAACGCCGTGCGCGATAGCCGCCGAGATCGCCGATGCGCTAGCTCGACGAGGATACGACGGCGCTCGGCCATGCTCACCGACCTGCCCAGTCAGCCGCAGCTTGGGCCGGCCATCGGGCGTTGCGCAGCGGGCGTAATCGTTGTCTGGGCCTGCTCGCTAGGGGCGCATACTCGTAGTGAGATCTACGGCCAGTGGAGGTCGTAATGTTCCTTATCATCGCGGGTTGCGTGATCGTCGGCGGAGTCGGCCTCGCTGCCCTGTACGACTACATATCCAAGCGGCACGGCAGAGACAACAGCATCTCCGCGTCGGGGCCGATGACACCAACCATCGACCAGACGCACTACCACGAGGACGGCTGGACCGGGCCCTAGGGCCAGCCCGCGGAATGAACCCAGCGCGCCCCCGCGCCACGGCCTTAGGTGCCTGCGGCGTGGAGGCGATGGTGCCAGGCCATCGCCGAAGTGTCTGTAAGCGAGGCAATCTGGTCGATAACCACGCGCATCCCGGCCCGGTCGTCCGGCGCGGACTCGAACTCATGCCGGAACAGCATCTCCAGCGTCACCGGTGCGCCGGCCAGCACCGCCTCGGCGACCTCGGCGATCACCTCGCGCTCGCGCGCCTGGGCAGCTCGCACTCCGGGCCGGTTCATCACGTAGTGCGCCGTGACGCCCTTCAGTAGTGCGCACTCCAGCCGCTGCCGTCGGGGTATCACCAGGCCGGCGGCATACCGGGTCAGCGGCGGATGACCCTCGGGCCTGGTCGCGTGCTGGGCCGCACCGCAAAGCCGCCCGATCAAGACGCTGGTCAGGCTCTTTACCGCTGCTGATGCGGCCAGGCTGCCATCGAAGTCGCGGGGCCAGCAGTCCAGCTCAAGCAGCCGGGCGAAGACCTCGGTGAGCTCACTCAGGCTGGTCGAGTCCGGCGGGCAGTAGGCAGAAAGCGTCAGCTCGGCCACTGTCTGCCGTTCGACAGGGTCCCGCAGCTCTTGCAGCGTAACCAGGCCGGCGTGCAGGCCATCTTCCAGGTCGTGCACCGAGTACGCGACATCGTCAGCCCAGTCCATCACCTGAGCCTCCAGGCAGGACTGGCCCGGCGGAGCCCCGCTACGGATCCAGCCGAACACGGTTGCGTCATCAGCGTAGGCGCCGTACTTGCCGGGCGGGTGTCCACGCGGGGTATCAGCCTCATCCGAACCCGGACCCAGCCATGGATACTTCAGGGTTGCGTCCAGCGTTGCCCTGGTCAGGTTCAGCCCGGCCCCTGGCACCTTCGCTTCGAGGCGGGTGATCAGCCGGAGGCTTTGGGCGTTCCCCTCAAAGCCCCCGCAGTCGGCGGCAAGCCCGGCCAGCGCGGCCTCGCCGTTGTGACCGAACGGGGGATGGCCGAGATCGTGCGCCAGACAGGCGGCATCGACAAGGTCAGGATCGCAGCCGAGCGCGGCGCCCAGCTCGCGGCCGATCTGGGCGCACTCGAGCGAGTGAGTCAGCCGGGTGCGCGGGAAGTCGCTGGAGCCCACCTCGACTACCTGCGTCTTGCCCGCGAGACGACGCAGGGCCGAGCTATGCAGGACCCGGGCGCGATCCCTGAGAAACGGACCGCGCCCGGAACCGCTGGCTCCATTCGCGCGCTTGGGCGGCTCCTCCGCCCAGCGCGCTATGGCCTGGCTGTCGTAGCCGCCGTCGCCGGCGACCGTTGCGTCGTCGGCAGCAACCGTCACCTGCTGTCGCTGCCTCCCGCGGTCTCCATCACCGCCGCACGGCCGGCCTCCAGCCGGGCCACCGGCACCCGGAACGGCGAGCAGGACACGTAGTCCAGCCCGGCAGCGTGGAAGAAGTGCACCGAGTCCGGGTCTCCGCCGTGCTCGCCGCAGACGCCGATCTTCAGATCAGGCCTGGTCGCCCTGCCCTCTTCCACGGCGATCTTGACCAGCCGGCCGATGCCGTCCACGTCGATCGTCTCGAACGGCGAGACGCCGAAGACGCCGAGGTCGATGTACCGGCCGAAGAACGAGCCTTCCACGTCGTCGCGGGAGAAACCCCAGCCCATCTGGGTCAGGTCGTTGGTGCCGAAGGAGAAGAACTCGGCCGCCTGAGCGATCTGACCCGCCGTCAGCGCCGCTCGCGGCACCTCGATCATCGTGCCGATCAGCGTGTGCACGGATATCCCGGTCTCCTTGGCAACCTGGGCGAGAACCTTCTCGGTCTCCTCGCGCGCCGCCTCAAGCTCCTGGATAGCGCCCACCAGCGGGATCATGATCTCGGGCTTGGGGTTGCCGCCCGCCTTGACCCGGTCAGCGGCCGCGTGCGCGATGGCCCGCACCTGCATCTGGTACAGGCCAGGGATGACCAGGCCCAGCCGGACACCGCGCAGGCCGAGCATCGGGTTCTGCTCGTGCAGCCGGCGCACCGCCTCCAGGAGCTTGCGGTCCTGATCGGTGGCCTTGTCGCCGGCCAGCGCGATCTTCACCGACAGCTCGGTCAGGTCGGGCAGGAACTCGTGCAGCGGCGGGTCGAGCAGCCGGATCGTGGTCGGCAGCCCGTCCATCGCCTCGAAGATCTCGACAAAGTCGCCGCGCTGCAGCGGCTCCAGGGCGTCCAGCGCCGCCGTCCTGGCCGCGTCGTCCTCGGCCAGGATCAGCCGCTCGACCAGCTGGCGCCGCTCGCCGAGGAACATGTGCTCGGTTCGGCACAGGCCGATGCCCTGGGCACCGAACCGCACCGCCCTGGCCGAGTCTTCGCCGGTGTCGGCGTTGGTGCGCACGCCGAGGCGCCGCTTGGCGTCGGCGTGCGTCATCAGCCGGTGCACCGCCGCGACCAGCTCGTCGGAGGACGGGTCGAGCGAGCCCTCGAAGTACTCCACCACCGGTGACGGAACCACCGCCACCTCCCCTAGGTAGACCTGGCCGGAGGTGCCGTCGATCGAGATCACGTCTCCCTCGGCCACGGTGATGCCGCTGGCCGAGGTGAACTTCCGGGCGTTGACGTCGACCTCGAGCTCATCCGCGCCGCAGACGCAGGTCTTGCCCATGCCGCGGGCGACGACCGCGGCATGGCTGGTCTTGCCGCCGCGGCTGGTCAGGATGCCGCGCGCGGCGATCATCCCGTGCAGGTCGTCGGGGTTGGTCTCGCGGCGAACCAGGATCACGTCCTCGCCCCGGCCGGCCCATTCGACAGCGGTGGCCGAGTCAAACACGGCCTTGCCGACAGCCGCGCCCGGCGACGCGCTGACCGCCTTGGTGATCTTCGTGACGTCCGAGCCCGCGTCAAACCGGGGGAACATCAGCTGGGCGAGCTGGCTGCCGGTAACCCTGGTCAGCGCCTCGTCCATGTCGATCAGGCCCTGGTCGACGAGCTGCGTCGCGATCCGGAAGGCGGCCGCTGCGGTGCGCTTCCCGACCCGGGTCTGCAGCATCCACAGCTTGCCGCGCTCGATCGTGAACTCGATGTCGCAAAGATCCTTGTAGTGGTTCTCGAGCTTGGCCATGATCGCCATGAGCTCGGTGTACGAGTTGGGATCGATGTTCTCGAGGTCCTGCAGCGGGACGGTGTTTCTGATGCCCGCCACGACGTCCTCGCCCTGCGCGTTCTGCAGGTAGTCACCGTAGACGCCCTGCTGGCCGCTGCCGGGGTCGCGGGTGAAGGCCACGCCGGTGCCGGAGTCCATGCCGAGGTTGCCGAAGACCATCGCGACGATGTTCACCGCAGTGCCGAGGTCGGCCGGGATCCGCTCCTGGCGCCGGTACAGGATCGCCCGGTCAGCGTTCCAGGAGTTGAAGACGGCCTGCACGGCCAGGTCCATCTGCTGGCGCGGGTCCTGCGGGAAGTCCCGGCCGGTCTGGTCCTTGACGATGGCCTTGAAGCTCTCGACCAGCGCCTGCAGGTCGCGGGCGTCCAGGTCCAGGTCATTCTTCGTGCCCTTGGCCTGCTTGGCGGCATCGATGGCCTGCTCAAACTCGTGGCCTTCGATGTCCAGCACCGTCTTGCCGAACATCTGGATCAGGCGCCGGTAGGAGTCCCAGGCGAACCGCTCGCTGCCAGCCTGCTTGGCCAGACCGTGGACTGACTCATCGGACAGGCCGATGTTGAGGACGGTCTCCATCATGCCCGGCATCGAGAACTTGGCCCCGGAACGCACGCTGACCAGCAACGGATCGGCATGGTCGCCGAGCTTGCGGCCCATCTTCTCCTCGAGCTGGCCGAGGTGCTCGCTCACCTCAGCGGCCAGACCTTCGGGCACTGTCCCCTGCGACAGGAAGTAGCGGCAGGCGTCGGTAGTAATGATGAAACCGGGGGGAACGGGCAGTCCCAGGTTGGTCATTTCCGCCAGGTTGGCGCCCTTGCCGCCCAGCAGGTCCTTCAGGTCCTTGTTGCCCTCGGTGAAGTCGTAGACGAGCTTCGGCA
>Ga0335075_10014129_pt1 | contig 12005 bp, 7 predicted proteins | sample Lox_Sample_24_FD_206723 | JGI IMG/M metagenome (GOLD analysis project Ga0335075, IMG submission 206723) | Soil microbial communities from Loxahatchee National Wildlife Refuge, Florida, United States - Lox_Sample_2.4 | ecosystem: Environmental > Terrestrial > Soil > Wetlands | place: USA: Florida... | reverse complement strand
GGGCCGTCATGCCGGTCGCAAGCTGATCCACCAGCACCTCAGACCCGCCGGCCCTTGGATTGGCGACATCGCGCCAGGCCACGAAGAGCAACCGCCGGCCGGCGCCCGTGCCATCTGGCGCGACCGGACGCAGCTCAGGTCTGGCGGCCTTGCTCACACTGACGCTTAGCGGCAGTTCTGCCTCGGGCGCAGGGAAGGCCGCCGGGTCGTGCGCCACGCCACCACGCTCCACTTCGGCCGAGAACTCACCGATGCACGGTGTTGTTGAGTACCGACGAGTAATGTGTACCGGACATTGGCCTATGATTCTGGTAATTTCGCCGAAGTCCTCAGTTCGGACATGTACGGACCGGAAGTGGCTCGGCCGGTGGCCGGGTACTCACGAAGGGCGCGATCCCTGGGCACGTCATGAGTTCGCGACCACTCAAGCAGCGCGCAGTCGGCCCTGCGCTATCGACGCTGCCTCCCCCTGGCACGCTGGCTCGCTCCGTCCGCCTGCTAAGGCTCTTCAGGCTCGAGCAGACACAGCCCGACGTCTTCTACTCAAGCCTTGCCGAGGACGCGGTCAACCAGGTGGCCCGCTATGCCGATATCGCAGGCCAGACGGTCCTCGATATCGGCGGCGGTGCCGGTCATTTCACCGCGGCTTTCCGCGCCCGCGGAGCAAACTGCTACCTGTTCGAGCCCGACCGCGCAGAGCTACTCAGCCGGGGCAAGGTACCGGCCGGGGCGATTCTGGCCAACGGCTACTGGCTGCCCGCGGCCGACGGAACCGCCGATATCTGCTTCTCATCTAACGTGCTCGAGCATGTGGCCGACCCGGTCGGCCTTCTTGAGGAAATGATCCGTGCTACCCGCCCTGGCGGGCTGATCTACCTCTCATTCACGAACTGGTACTCGCCTTGGGGCGGCCACGAGATGTCGCCCTGGCACCTGCTCGGGGCGCGCTTCGCCGAACGCCGGTACCGGATGCGCTATGGCCGACCGCCCAAGCACACCGTCGGTGAGAACCTGTTCCGCCAGCATGTCGGCCCGACCCTGCGCCTGCTGCGAGCTCGACGCGACGTCACGCTGGTCGAAGCCTTGCCGCGGTACTACCCCTGGTGGTGCAAGGGGGTCGTCAGGGTTCCGCTGGTGCGCGAGTTCGCGACCTGGAACCTGCTGCTGATCCTGCGGCGGACCACGTGACGGATGCCAGGCCGGAGCGCGTTCGTTCTCACTGGCAAGCATTCGAGCTGAGCGGATCGGGGCGGGCCGGATCCATCGATCTGGCCGCGGCGATGAAGCTGCTCAGGACAGCGCGGCCGGACGCTCCGACGGCAGGCGTTAGCCGGCCTCTCCTGCGCGACCGCTGGTGGTTCCTGATCGTTTTCGTGGTCGCGCTGATCATTTTCGGTGCCGCCGACACCGGCCGGATCATCTTTGACACCAAGCTCGAGGTGGACCTTAACTCCGGGCAGTTTCTAGCCCGGTTGTGGTCGCTGTGGGATCCGCTGGAGTGGTTCGGCAGCCTGCAAGATCAGTACATCGGCTACGCGATCCCGATGGCACCGTTCTTCGCGATCGCCCAACTGCTGCACATACCAGTCTGGTTTACCGAGCGACTCTGGCTGGCGATCTTGATTGCCGTCGGGTCCACCGGCATGGTAAAGCTGGCGCGCGCCCTCAGGATCGGCAGCGAGCCCTCCAGGCTGCTGGCCGGAACAATCTTCGTCCTGTGGCCGACCTTCACGATCGTGATCGGATCAACCTCAGCGGCTGCCTTGCCCGGCCTGGTCGTGCCGTGGGCTGTCCTGCCGCTCATCCCGGCGGCGGCGGGGCGGGCCAGGACCGGCCGGGCTGCTGCTCGCTCTGGCCTGGCCGTCGCGGCCATGGGCGGCGTCAACGCGGTGTCGACGCTGGCAGTCCTCGTGCTCCCGGCTCTGTACATCGTGACCCATGCGCGCGGCCGCCAGCGCATCCGCCTCGGCCTTGCATGGTGCGCCGCCATCATCGCGGCTACTGCCTGGTGGACGATCCCGCTGCTGCTTCAGGGCCGGTACTCGTTCAATTTCCTGCCGTACATCGAGCAAGCCGGTACGACAACCAGGACCATGTCCGCCGCAGCGTCGCTCCGCGGGACCGGCAACTGGACGGCGTATCTCGATCTGGACGGCGTGCCCTGGCTTTCCGCCGGCTGGACCACGGTCACTTCGTGGGCCGTCATCCTGGCATCAGCGCTGGCAGCCGGCACAGGGCTAGCAGGCCTGGCCCGCCGGGACATGCCTGAGCGGCGCTGGCTCTGCAGCTGCACGGGGCTCACGGTTGCGGTAGCGCTGGCGGGTTACTACGGTCCGCTCGGCGGCCCGTTCCACGCCACGATCGACAACCTGCTCGACGGGGCCCTGGCGCCGCTCCGCAGCACTTACAAGCTCGAGCCGGTGGTTGCGGTCGCCCTTGCGCTCGGCTGCGCCCATGTGATGGAGCGCTGCTGGCGAGCGCGGCTGCGGGTCAGCCGGTCCGCGCACGTCACCGGCGCCGCGATCACCGCTCCGCTCGTCGTCCTAACCCTGGCAGGCCTGGCGGTGCCGCAGCTCACTGGCCAGATTTTGCAGCCTGGCTCGTTCACGGCGCTGCCCAGCTACTGGCGTCAGGCCGCTGATTTCCTGGCGGCACACTCGCCCACCCAAACCGCGCTCGTCGTCCCCGCCGACGCGCACGGGCAGTTCACCTGGGGCGACACCATCGATGATCCGCTGGAGACGCTTGCGACCTCGCCGTGGGCCGAACGGGGGCTGGTTCCGTACGGGGGGGCTGGCTCGCAGGTGCTCTTGCAGACTGCCGAGCAGGCCGTGGAGTCGGGCCAGCAGGTACCCGGACTGGCCGCGTACCTGGCCAGGGCGGGGATCAGGTACGTGGTAGTGCGCAACGACGTTAGCCCCGAATCCGCTGGATACACGCCGCCCCAGGATGCCAACCAGACACTGACCGAATCCGGCTTCCGCCGGGTAGCGGCGTTCGGGCCTAAGGTGGCTGCCGCACCCAGCTACCCCGACTTCGCGGGATTGCCAGCTGGCTTCGCGCAAAGCTATCCGAGCGTCGAGATCTTCGAGGCGGCGAACCCTCACCTCCGGGTCACCAGCCCGGTAGCCGCGCTGCCGGTCAGCAGGACCGTACTGGTCAGTGGGGGACCAGACGCCCTTCTGCAGCTTGATGGCCAGGGTGTGCTTGGCAACAAGCCGGCGGTGATAGCCGGCGACGCGCTCCCTGGGACGCCCGCACTGTGGGCTGACACCGACGGGCAGCAGCGCGCAGCCAACGACTTCGGGTCCACCAGCAACTTCCAGTCGTTCACTTATACCGACAAGGAGGTCAACCCGCCTGACGACCCGCTCGGCGGAGGAGGTAGCGCGCCCAGTCAGCTGCTCCCGGTGGCCGCCGCTGGCCATCAGACGGTGGCCGTGCTCGCTGGTGCCAAGAGCGTCACTGCCTCGTCGGCCGGAACCTGGTTGGCCGAGCTGCCGCAGTACGCCCCGGCTAATGCCTTTGACGGCAACCCGGCGACCGCCTGGACGGAGGCCAGCCCGTCGACTCCGGTAGGGCAGTGGATCCAGATCAACTTCGGGCGGACTGTCGACCTCTCGTCCCGGATCGGTATCCAGCTGCTTGATGACGTGCCGACACGGTCCATCGCTAACCAGCTTCGCGTGACGACGGCCGCGGGTAGCGCGACGACGAGCACTGTGGATACCGGGAAGGTCCAGCCGATCCGGGTCCCGCCGGGCCCATCGCATTGGCTCCGGATCACGATTACCGGAGCCAGCAACGTCGTACCCGGCGATCCCGGCGCCGGAATCAGCGATGTCCTGATCCCTGGCGTCCGGGTGACCACCTACCTGAAAGCAGCCAGTGATGCTGCCGGCCGTGAAGCTGCGGCGGACTCGTACTCGTTCAGCCAGCAGCCACCCTCGCCGTATCTTCAGAGCGACCAGTCCTGGCCTGCGGATCTCGACCGCATTTTCACCACGCCGGCTAAATCCCGCCTCACTGCCTCCATTTCGGCCCGCCCTGATCCAGGTCCGGCACTGGAGTCGCTGATCGAAAGCCTGACACCGGCCGACCGGTCTGACTTCCGGGTGAGCGCCAGCTCGACCTGGGAGTCTTTGCCTGAGCTTGGCCCCGACAACCTCTTCGAGCCGTCCAGCGGCAAGCCGTGGCTAGCAGCTGCGACAGACCCGCAACCGGTGCTTAAGATCAGCTGGCACGGCCTCCGTACGATCAGCAAGATCGTCCTGCAGCCAGCTGAGGGTCTGGCTACGGAACCCGCCAGTGTGCTGATCGTCAGCCCGCATGGCAAGCGGCTGCTCAGCGTGGGCCTCGGCGGCGAGGTCGTGGTCAGCCCTCCCCTGCGCACCGACAAACTCAGCCTGATCTTCCCCGAAACGTCATCGAGCTCGGCTGGCAATACCGCTGTCGGCCAGCCTTCGCAGCTGCCGACGGGACTCGCCCGAGTGAAGATTTCCGGCCTGGCCGGCTTGCACGTGGCGACGCCGTCACCCACCGCGACTTTCCGGCTGGCTTGCGGCCGGGGCCCGGCAATCTCAGTCGACGGCCGGCGGTACCGGACTTCAGTGACCGGAACCGTCGCTGACCTGCTAGACCTCAGTCCAATCCGGTTGCACTTGTGCACGCCAGGTGGCTCGCTGACGTTGCGGGCCGGACGGCAGGTGCTGTCGGCCCCCTCGTCACCGGACTTCACCATCTCGAGCTTGAGCCTGGCCAGCAAGGCGAATGCAGCCGCGGCAGCTGATCTGAGCCAGCCCGTTTCACCCGCTGCGGGTAGCAGCAGGAAGCTGCAGGTCTTGTCATGGCAGGCGGACAACCGGCAACTGCGGATCGGGCCGGGCCCGCGGTCTTACGTAGAGATTCACGAGAACGCGAACCCGGGCTGGACAGCAACGCTGAACGGCCGGAAGCTGATGCCGGCCACACTCGACGGCTGGCAGCAGGCCTTCATCGCGCCAGCCGGCTCGGGCGGCACTATCACTTTGACATTCACGCCAGACGGCATCTACCACGCCGGGATCATCGCGTCCGCCATCGTGCTGGCAATTCTGGCTGCCCTGGCTGCCGGGTTGGGCTGGCCGCGGCGCGGGCGGGAACGGACGCGGCGACTGAGCGAGCACCGCGAGCGGGCAGGGCCTGGTGATCTCGGCATAGCCATGCCCGGCGCCCCAGCCCTGGTCCTGCGGCCGGCATCTACGCTGGTATCAACCCCGGCGAGCACCGCCGATAACCCACGTGTGCAACTGCCGACGCGAAGCAGCCCTGACTCCGCCCCGATGCGCAGCCCGGCGCCCAGAGGCGCGGGTGCGCACAGGCGCGCCGCGGCTCCGGCCAGTCCAGCGCGCGATCGTTCTGCCCGCCAGTGGCTGATCCTTCTGCCGCTTGCAGCCGTCATCTTCGCGGTCGGCGGCGCGCTCGTGATTGCTGTACCAGTGCTTGCGATCGCAAGCCGCTGGTCGGCGCGGCTGCTGTCCGCCGTTGCCATCGCTGCAATGCTGGCGGCTGGAATCATCGCGGTTACCGCTTCAACGCCAACGACCCTCGGCGACGGTTCCTTCAGCGCCGCCGCCCAGGCTGCGGCGCTCATCGCGCTCACTGCTGCCCTCATGCCCGGTCAGGGCAGCTCTCCTCGCGAGCAGCAAGCTGCTAGCGAACGCGGCCGCCTGAGGCAGGAATGACCAGGGATATTGCGATGGACGCGGCGCCAGGCCCGGCATCCGAGCCGCTGGCGCGCTGGCCGTTCAGCATGACCGATGAAATGCTCTGCTACTTCGACGTGGCAGCTGAGCCGGTCAACGTGCATCTAGAGGCGCGCATTCAGGGACGGCTAGATAAGGCAGCGTTCCGGACGGCCGCAACCACTGCGATCATGGCAAATCCCAGAGCGGCGAGCAGGCGCGCTCGAGGCAGCGCAGCGCGCCGTCGTTACCTGTGGGAGCTGCCGACCCGGCTCGACGCTGACCCGGTATCGTTCACGGCCTTCAGCGATGACGCTGAGCTCGCCCGGCAGCGCGCCGCGTTCATCGAGCGGTCTCCGTCGATCGAGGAGTCCCCGCCGGTCCGGCTGCTTGTCGCGACCGGGCCGGACGCCGACTACGTCATCTTGAATGCTCATCACGCGGCGCTGGACGGGCACTCGTGCCTGGAACTGCTGCGCGACATCGGGCGGCACTATCGTGGCGTGCTAACCGACGGCACCGCCCAAGAAGGCAGCCCGCGAAGACCTGGTGGCGGCGAACCGGGCAACATCAGCCTGTCCGCGGCAAAGCCGGGTCTGCCGCGGATCAGGCGTGCCTGGCGACCCGCGCGCATCGCCGCTGAGCGCGGCACTGAGCGCGGTTATGGCTTGCACCTGATGCTGCTGCCTGGCGTGCCGGTCGTCCGGGGTTTCACCACCGGCGGCCGAGCCACTGTGAACGAGGCGCTCATCACCGCGCTCATCGCGACCGTCGGGCGATGGAATAGCTGGCATGGCCGGCCCGCCCGCCTGGTCCGGGTTACCGTCCCAGTCAATGCCAGGGAAAAAGGTGAGCTGAGCTCGGCTGGTAACCACTCCCGCCTGGTGACAATCGCGGCGCTCGCACCACGGCCGGGCGAGGAGCTCATGCCGCTGCTGTCGGACGTCGCCCGGCAGGCGCGGCGAGCCAGGCACAAGCCAGGTCCTCAGCTAGGCGGCGGCTTCCGGGGGCTAGCGGCTATCTGGTGCCCGGCTGTCGTGAAACGCTGGCTAGTACGAGCAGCTCTGCGAACCGTCGGGCCGCTGGTCTGCGACACGGTGATGCTGACCAATCTCGGCAACGTCACGGATCCGCCGGATTTTGGCGCGGCCGGCTCCACGATGGCCTTCTCCGCGCAGGCCCAGATGCCGCGTGGCCTGTGTATCGGCGTGATCACGGCAAGCGGCAGGCTCCAGGTCGCCTTGCGGTACAACCGCGCACTCCTCGACCAGGCAGCTGCGGAGTCGTTCGCGCAACTGTTCGCCGAGGTACTCGGCGAGATAACCCACGTGACTGGCACGGATGAGCGGAGGGAACAGCCTTGGCGGCACTAGAGCAGGCATTGCTGAAGATTCTCGTGTGCCCCGTTGACAAGGGCGGACTGCTCTACTTCGAGGAAGAGATGGCGCTGTACAACCCCCGGCTGCGCCGTCGCTATCCGATCACGGACGGTGTCCCGGTTTTGCTGGCTCAGCGCGCGGAGACCGTCAGCGCCGAAGAGCACGCGCGGCTACTGCAGCGAGCGCGCAGCGGGCAAGCGGTGGAGACTGCTGGCTGACCCGGCGGGCTCAGCCGGACTTCGCCCCGACATCTACCTATCCGCCAATCGCTTGGGCAGGAATCGCTGCCGGATCCGTGGTGCTCGGCCACAGCTGGCCAACTTGCACATCTCCGACACAAAACCCACGGGCCATGCCACTGATCGTCACCGTGACGCCACGGCCGCTCACCGGCAAGAAAGCCGAATGCAAGCCCCTCAGCACATCGAGGATCTGCGTCTGCCCCGCATAAGTGACGGCGATCCGGCCGCTGCTCCCGCTGAGGTAGCCGACCCTGAGCTCCTTTACGGCCTCGCCGGCCGGGAAAGTCCCGAGCCTGATTCTCCTAACGCCGGCCTTGCTGCTGCGGAAGCACTGCGGTGCCTGCGCCCCGGCACCGATTACCTGCACATGTACCAACTGGCCAAATCCGTTGAACATCAGCAACTGGTCGATGGTGCCGGCCGGCCTCGAGACGAAAGCAGGCACGCCTGGGGTACTGCGCATCGGCCCGAGTAGCTTCACCTCATTTCCGAGTGTGTTACCGGCGCCATCGGTCACATATGGCGGCACGTTCGCATTGACTATCTGAGTACCAGGCGGAGCCTGCGCCAGGGCTGCACGCGCCGTCGCAAAAAACGACCTGGGCACCTCGTTCGAGGTGCTGGCGACGTAGTTGTGGTAAGACACCAGCGAGCCGATTAGCACGGCCGTCGTCAGCCCCATGACTATGGCTGCCGTCGGCCGCCCGCGTCCGATTCGGCGCCGTCGCGTCGCCGCCTGCCCCGCCAGCGGCAGGAAGCTCAGCCCCGCGCAGACCACCAGCACCCCCACGGCCTCCATGACATACCGAGTCTCGTCACCCAGTAGGACGGCCGGGAGGTAGCTGAGGCGCCCGAGCGCAGGGATGCTGTCTATGACAATCAGCCAGCCGAGCACGATAACCCACGCGCGCCAAGCCCGCGGCCGATACCAGATGCTCAGCAGGACGATTGCGGCTGCGACCACCCAGGCGACGCGCACCAGGTCGGCGGGCGGGCTGGCGACGGCGTACTCGCCATGCAGAGCGAGGTTGCCAGTCCAGTTTGCCGTGGCGAACCAGGTCCAGGGGCCGCCGAGAATGCCCGGCACGAAGGTGTTCGTGATGATCTCGCTGATGTAGCTGAACACCCCGCTGAAGGCGCTAGACCGTATCGTTTCCTGGCCGGCGGCGTGCAGCCGTGCCAGATACGTTACGACGTAGCCAGCCAAAATGACTGCATACATCAGCCATGCGCCCCAGTGCCGGCGCAGCGTGCGGCCCAGCCCTACTACCCACGACCCCTCGATCAGCCACCCTGAAGTGATCGCGAGCAGCAGGAAAGGCACACCGGCGCCCTTGACAGATGAAGCCATCCCGACGAGCAGCCAGAACGCCGTCACTAGGGCGTGGCGGAATTTCCCCGTTCGCACGTACTGAATGTGCGACGTGAGAGCGCAGAACATGGCTATCTCGAGAGGCAGCAGCTCCAGCACCACTGACCACCAAGACAACCCAGCGAAGCTGAGCGGGCAAATGAGATACACGAACATGAGCAGCAAAATGCCCGGATGATCACCGAACAGCGTTCGCAACAGCCGCAGCAGGGCCAGACCTGCGGCGGCCAGCATGATAAGCGTCACCGCTGAGGTCAGCGTCCAGTCCATGGGAGAGATCCGGACAAGCACCCAGGAGATGGCAAACCCAAGAGGTGTCAGCTGGCCCAAGTTGGACCACATGAGGTAATTCCAAGTCAGGCCGTTGGACAGCCCGCGCTCGAGATAGTAGAAGTCATCGAGCCGGAAGAAGGACTTAGTCAGGAACGCGCCCATCCACCACACCTGGGCGCCGACCATGAGTATCCCCACGATCGCGACCCTGTTCGCCCAAAGCCAGTCAAATGCCGGGATGCCAGCAGATCTTGTCCTGATCGGCGCGATATCGGGCCGGGTGTGTTCCAACATTGCCTAGCGTCCCCACCGCAGTTTTGGGCGAAAAGATAACTTATCGGAAGGAAGGTCGGTCCATAGTAGTCCCAGCGACGGCGATCTGGCTTTACGCTGCCGAAGCAATTCGGCCACGCGACGACGAATTACTGGCAGGTCTCACATTGGTCGCGGAGGTCGGGCCGACCGGTTAAGTCCGCGGGCTAGTCACAGTGACTCGCGGCAGCAGCGCCTCATAGGCGCCAAGGTCCGGCGCGCCGTCAGCTGACACAGCAGCGGCCAGCGCCACGGCGTGCCGGAGCATGTCTGGCCAGGACCAGGCCAGCGCGATACCCGGCACGAACCCGGCTACCAGCGCGTCCCGGAAGCCAGCTGCGGGCTGCGGCCCCGATCCGGCCTGGCACGCGCCGACTCCGGCCAGCCACTCTCCCGCGGCTGTCAGCACCCGGACGCCCCCGTCGGCCTGCAGCACGACCGAGCTTGCGCCTGCGACTTCAGGCACCGGCTCCCCGGCGGCGAGGTCAGGAATGATGAGGGCTGGCCCTCGGGCGACGCCATACCGCAGCGCGGGGCCGCCGGCGTCCAGGACGACAGGAACGCCGGCATCAACGGCATAACTGGTCAGCGAGCCGTAGGTTTCGGCCGGGAGGCCGGCCGGAAGGCTGCCGCACAGCACGACGGCAGTCGCGCCGTCAAGCAGAGCCCGGTAATCGGCCGCCAGGCGGCCGAGCTCCTCAGTAGTGATGTAGGGCGCGGGCTCATCGAACGCAGTCTGCACACCACCGGAAGTATCGGTGACCTGAAGCACTCGCCTGGACTCCGCGTTAATCCGGGTAAATTGCGTTGCGACTCCGGTCTTGGCCAGCTCGGCCCTGATGACCTCACCCGCCGAACCGCCCGCCAGCCCGGCAGCGACGACCTCGTGCCCGAATATGCGGAGCAACTGGGCCACGGCAAGGCCGCGGCCGCCGACCTGGTGCCGCACCCGGCTGACCCGGTTGGATGCGCCCAGCTCCACCCGGTCCGCGTCGTAGCGCACGTGCAGCGACGGGTTCAGGGTCACCGTGACGATCAATCCGACACCTCAGCCGCGAGCAGCGCGCCTAGCTCCCAGCATGCCTCCAGGTCAGCCTTGGCCGGCGTACCCGTGATCGTCACCGCCGGCCGCACCTGCCGCCACGCCAGTCCGGTCGTGATCGACTCCACCGCCCGGACGGCGCCACCGGTGTCGCTGGCCCCGTGGACGTACAGCCCGTACGGCCGCTTCCTTGTTGCTTCCAGGCACGGGTAGTAGATGCCGTCGAAGAAATGCTTCAGCGCGCCTGACATGTATCCAAGGTTGGCGGGAGTCCCGAGCAGATAGCCGTCGGCAGCCAGCACCTCGGCCGCCGCGGCCGTCAGCGCAGGCCGTACCACGACGTCGACGCCCTCGATCTCGTCGGTCCGCGCGCCGCTCGCGGCGGCCTCGAACATCGCCTGCAAATTCGGCGAGGGAGTGTGATGAACGATCAGCAACCTCGGCATTAGCTGGAGCCTAGACCAGGGCCGTCGGATTTCGCCCCGTCGCCCTGCTGGCGCGAGCGTAGCCAGGCGAGGCGAACGGCAAAGCTCGGTCAGATACCGTGAGGGCTGCGCGCGCCGCTGACAGAAACAGGCCCGGCCAGCCGGACCGCGACGCTGACCGGCTGGGGCCGAGTCAGCCCGAGCCGCGCTCGCGTGGTTACGCCTGATCAATCCAGCCGGGTCCGGCAACTGCTGCAAGACCCTGCTGCGCGCGGCGTGATCGCGCGTGGCCCTGGGGCGCAGCTACAACAATGCGGCGCAGAGCTCTGGCGGCCTGGTAATCGAGATGACGAGGCTAGCCAGGATCCGTGACCTCGACCCGGTTCACGGCACCGTGAGTTGCGAGGCCGGCGTCAGCCTCGAGCAGCTGATGCGTGCCGCATTGCCGGCCGGCTAGTTCGTCCCGGTCTCACCCGGCACACGGCAGGTCACCATCGGCGGGGCGATCGCCGCAGATGTGCACGGCAAGAACCACCACCGCGCAGGCAGCTTCGCCCGCCATGTCCCGTGGCTCGACCTATTGCTGCCCGACGGCCAGGAACTACGGGTAACGCCCGGCTCACACCCGGACCTGTTCTGGGCCACTACCGGGGAAATGGGCCTGACCGGCGTCATTGTCAGCGCCGGTCTCCAGCTAATACCGGTAGAGACAGCGTCGCTCCTAGTCGACACCATCAGGACTGCTGACCTCGACGGGACCATGGCCTGCCTGGCCGAGGCGGACGAGCGTTACGGCTACACGGTTGCCTGGCTCGACTGCCTGGCGGCTGGTCGCAACCTTGGCAGGTCCGTGGTGACCAGCGGTGACTTCGCCGCGCGCGCCGACCTCCCGCCCAGAGCGCGACGTGACCCGCTAGCCTTCAACCCGCCTGCGTGGCTGCGAGCACCCGCTGCCTGCCCGCCGGGCCTGGTGAACCGCTATACGGTGGCTCTCGCCAACGAGGGTCTGGTACCGGAAGGCCCCTCGCCACCGCGAGGGCGAGATCCAGACCATCGGCGCCTTCTTCCATCCGCTCGACGGCATCAGGAACTGGAACAGGGTCTACGGCTCAGCCGGGTTCCGGCAGTATCAGTTCGTCGTGGTTCGGCCACGAGCCGGTGTTGCGCCGCGTGCTTGAGCAGATCAGCGCCGCCCGGGCGCCGTCGTCGTGACGGTGCTGAAGCGATTCGGGCCGGC
>Ga0335075_10014128_pt1 | contig 12005 bp, 9 predicted proteins | sample Lox_Sample_24_FD_206723 | JGI IMG/M metagenome (GOLD analysis project Ga0335075, IMG submission 206723) | Soil microbial communities from Loxahatchee National Wildlife Refuge, Florida, United States - Lox_Sample_2.4 | ecosystem: Environmental > Terrestrial > Soil > Wetlands | place: USA: Florida... | reverse complement strand
TCGTCACCGCGTTGCGCTCGGGCAGGACGAAGTCGCGGCCCCGGGTACGGAACTTCTTGATGATGCTGAACAGGTAGTCCCAGCGGCCCGCGTTCAGCCCGGCGCTGTGGTCGCGCAGCTCGTAGAGAATCTCCTCCATCTCGAACGCCGCCGGGATCGTCTCGATCAGGACCGTGGCCCGGATCGTGCCGCGGGGGATGCCCAGCCGATCCTGAGCGAGGTTGAATGCGTCGTTCCAGAGCCGCGCCTCCAGGTGGCTTTCCGTCTTGGCCAGGTAGAAGTACGGTCCCTTGCCCTTGTCGAGCTGACGCCGGGCGCAGTGCGCGAAATACATCGCGAAGTCGAACAGGCTGCCGGAAACCCGCTGGCCGTCGACGAGCAGGTGCTTCTCGTCCAGGTGCCAGCCGCGCGGCCGGACCACGATCGTCGCCAGCTCATCGTCGGGCCGGAGCTGATAGGACTTGCCGTCGGCGCTAGTGAAGTCGATCTTCCGGTCGAGCGCGTCCTTCAGGTTGAGGTGGCCGGTGACCATATTGTCCCAGAGCGGGGTGTTCGCGTCCTCGAAGTCGGCCAGCCAGACGCGTGCGCCCGAGTTGAGCGCGTTGATCGTCATCTTGGTGTCAGTCGGTCCGGTGATCTCCACCCGGCGGTCCACCAGGCCGGGTGCCGGGGGTGCCACATGCCAGGACTTATCGTCCCTGACCTGGCGTGTCTGCGGCAGGAAGTCCAGGGTCCCGCCAGCGATGAGCTCCTCCTGGCGGCGGGACCGGGCGGCCAGGAGCTCGGCCCGCCGCGGGCCGAGCTCCCGGTGCAGCTCAGCCACCAGGGCCAGCGCTTCCTTGGTGAGGATTTCGTCGTACCTGTCACCGGCCGGGCCGGTGATCTGGACGCCATCGGTCTCTGTCACGCCTGGCTCCTCCTGGGTCGTAAAAACGCTGCGGCCAATGTCGTCGGCACGTCCCAGCGGCCGGCGCGGCCAGCCGCGATTCCGACGCTAGCCGCCGCCCGGTGTCAGGGTCAAAGTTCCGGCCTGCCCTGCCGCCTAGCGCGTCTCGGCGATCATGCTGGCTACGTTGTCGGCTGGCGGGATGCTCGCCGTATAGCAGACGGTCTACCCACAACCGGGTGACGTGGCGTTTCCGGCAGACCAAGATCGGGTCACATCTGCTGCGCCCCAGGCGTTAACCAGGTGAAGATGCGTCCACGCCGTGGGACCATCGTGACGATCGGCGGTCGGCTGAGGCCGGCCAGGGGCCTAACCTTGGAGGAAGATGTCCGTACCATCGAGCCAGATGCCCATGATTTCGGCACCCGCCGAGCCGGACGAGCCGGACGACGCGGGCGAACGGGATCTGGACGCGGGCCAGCTTGACCTGGAGGACCGGCACGCGCTGCGCCGGGTTGCCGGGCTGTCCACCGAACTCCAGGACGTCACCGAGGTCGAGTACCGCGAACTGCGGCTCGAACGTGTGGTCCTGATGGGGGTCTGGACGGACGGAACCCTGACCACAGCGGAGAACTCGCTGCGCGAGCTGTCCCGGCTGGCTGAGACCGCCGGATCGCACGTCCTGGACGGCATGATCCAGCGGCGCCGCCGCCCGGACTCGGCGACTTACGTGGGCGCGGGCAAGGCGGCCGAGCTGGCCAAGATCGTGGCATCGTCCGGCGCTGACACGGTGATCTGCGACGGCGAGCTCGCACCCAGCCAGCTGCGCCGGCTGGAGGGCATCGTGCGGGTCAAGGTCATCGACCGGACGGCCCTGATCCTGGACATTTTCGCGCAGCATGCCCGCAGCAAGGAGGGCAAGGCCCAGGTCGAGCTCGCGCAGCTGGAGTACCTGCTGCCCAGGCTCCGCGGCTGGGGCGAGTCGCTGTCCAGGCAGGCCGGTGGCCGGGTAGCCGGCGGTGGCGGGATCGGAACCCGGGGCCCGGGCGAGACGAAGATCGAGACGGACCGGCGGCGGATCAGGGCGCGGATGACCAAGCTGCGGCGCGAGGTCGCCGAAATGTCCGTCGGGCGGCAGGTGCAGCGCGGACAGCGCCGCAGGCGTGAGGTGCCGTCGGTCGCGATCGCCGGATATACCAACGCCGGGAAGTCCAGCCTGCTCAACCGGCTGTCCGGGGCGCAGGTTCTGGTGGACGACTCGCTGTTCGCCACGCTCGACCCGGCCGTGCGGCGGGCCAGGACCCCGGCCGGCCGGCCGTTCACGCTCACCGACACGGTGGGCTTCGTCCGGCATCTTCCGCACCAGCTCGTCGATGCCTTCTCCTCGACGCTGGAAGAGGTAACCGAGGCCGACCTGATCCTGCACGTCGTTGACGGCTCGGACGCCGACCCGCGGGCCCAGATAGCCGCCGTGCGCGACGTGCTGCGCCAGATTGGCGCCGGTGACGTGCCCGAGATCGTCGTGATCAACAAGGCCGACTCGGCTGACCCGATCGAGGTTGACGGGCTGCGGCTGGGCGAACGCGGATCGGTGGTGGTCTCCGCCCACACCGGGACCGGGATCGATGATCTGCTCCACGAGATCGAGCGGCTGCTCCCGCGGCACGATCGGGAGGTCATCGTCACGATCCCGTACGACCGGGGCGATCTTGTCTCGCGCGCGCACCAGGAAGGCGAGGTGCTGGCCGTCCGGCATGGCCAGGACGGTACCGAGCTCACCGCGCGGGTACCTCCTGGGCTCGCGGCTGAACTTGACCGGCTGCCGGCGCCCGCGGCATCGGGCTGACATTCTCGCTCCCGCGGCAGCCGATCACGGCCCGACTCGGATACTCGTACTTCAGATAGGCTCTGCAATCCTTTGCAGACCTTAATATCGCGACAACTGCGCAATTACGCGACGGAAGTTCGAAGTTGCCGAGTGCCGACCTGAATACGGAGACCAGACATTTCTGGCTGCCAGGCGGGCGCGGCCAGGACCACAGTATGCGGATGCGGCCGCGCTTGCCCGCAAACCGCGCACGGCAATTGCCGGTCAGGAAAAGTGGCGAGTCGCGGCCCGCACGGCGTGGCGGGCTCGCTGTGCAGGTCAGCAACGGCGTCGGGGGGTTGCCGTGCAGGTCAGGGAGCGGTGCGGGGCCGCCGCGGCCTGGCGGTCTGGCCATGAGTGTCTGGGCAAGTCTGTACGGGGACTGGTGGGCATCGGGGGAGGGCCAAGGAACTGCAGGTCCGCCGAGGAACAGGCCTGGCCGGCCTGGCCCGAGCGAGCCGGAGGCAACTCCCCGGATGCGGAAGGGTACTCAGCGTTTTTTGACCGGTCATTCAGCGGAGGCAATCTGCGCGGGCCTCTGTACAAGGGCCCTCTTGTGCAATAGCGTGACTCAACCGATATTGTTGGCTGGCGCATACACAGCGTTCTATATGTGATCGTCCAACTGAGTGTTAGCCGGTGCGGTAGGTAGCACCGGAGCACGAGTCATAGCAGGTGATCGCTCATGGCCAACCGGATCAGCGCCCGAAGCGCTTTCCCGCAGAGAGGCGCCGGACAGTGACAGTCCGCTTGCTCACCAACATCGGCCGGTTGTGGACCGGTTCCGAGGTTTGGAGTAATGCGGCAATTTTGGCACATGACGACCTTATTGCGTGGGTTGGTCCGGCATCGGAGCTTCCGGGCAGCATCCCCGGCGTGCTCGAAGACATTGTCGACGTCGATCACGTGGAGAACCTCAACGGCGGGCTGGTCACGCCCGGGCTCATCGACGCGCACACCCACCCGGTCTACGCGGGCAACCGCTACGCGGAACTGGCCATGCGGTCGAGCGGGTCATCCGCGGTGGAGATCGCCGCCGCCGGCGGCGGGATGGCTTCCACGGTCACGGTCACCAGGGGCACGGACCCATGGACGCTGTGCGACGCGGTACGGGCGCGGCTGCGCTCCTGGCTGCTTGGCGGCACGACGACGATCGAGGCCAAGACCGGTTATCACCTGACCAGGGACGGGGAGCTGGCGGACATCCGCCTGCTTCGCTCGCTTGAAGGTGAGCACGGGGTGCCGCGCGTGCACGCGACGTTCCTGGCCGCGAATGCCGTGCCGCCCGAATACTTCGGCCGCCGCCATGACTACATCGACGCGGTCAGCGGCTGGTGCGCCGACGCGTCCGCGGCCGGCGCCGACAGCGTGGACGTCTACTGCGACGACGGGCGCTTCACCGAGCGGGAGGCGCGCTGGGTGCTCAACGCGGGCCGGGCAGCGGGCCTGCTGCCGCGGGTGCACGCCTGCGGCGGCCCGCGCAACGGGGCGGCCAGGCTGGCGGCGGAGATCGGCTGTGCGTCAGCCGACATCCTGCACGAAGCCGACGAGAAGGACGTCACGGCGCTGGCCCGGGCGGGTGTGGCCGCCGTGCTCTGCCCGGCCACGTCCCTCGAGACCGGCCAGGTGCCGCCGGTCCGTGCGCTGCTCGACCACGGAGTGCCGGTCGCGCTCGGATCTGATCACTCGCCCGGCGGGATCGGGATCACCTCCATGCCACTGGTCATCGCGCTGGCCGTGGCGCACTACGGCATGAGCGTCACCGAGGCGCTGCGCGCGGCGACCATCGGCGGTGCGCAGGCCCTTCGCGCACCCGACCGGGGCGCGATGGTCCGCGGCAAGTACGCGGACATCGTGGCCTGGGATGCCGATCACGAAGGCGCCTTCGCCTGGGCCTACGGCCTCAAGCCGGTGCGCGTGTGGCGAGGCGGCGAGCCAGTCGTCGGCTAACCAGGTCCCGCGCACGTGGCCCAGAGGCTGGCCGCCCGGCACCCGGTTTCATGGCATGCTGCAGGCATGGCTCCTGCTGCGACCGCGACCGCGCCGGTGACGGTGATCGTCGGAGACGAGGGACTGCTGGTCGAGCGCGCCGTGCTCGCGGTCGTGGCCGAGGCGGGCCAGGCGGAGCCGCCGGACGTGCATGACGTCCGCGCCGCCGACCTGCGACCGGGCGACCTGCCCACCCTCACCGCGCCGTCCTTGTTCGGCGGCCGCTGCCTGATCATCGTCAGGTCGGCTCAGGACGCCGTCAAGGACGTCGCGGCCGAGCTGGCCCGTCATATTGCCGCTCCGCCGCCCGATGTCGTGCTCGTGCTGACCCACTCCGGCGGGGCCAGGAACAAGTCACTGCTGGCCGGCCAGGGAGTCAGGCGGATCGACTGCCCCTCGATCAAGCGTTTCGGCGAGCGGCTCGACTTCCTGCGGGCCGAGTTCGCCCGGGCCGGGAGGAAGCCGGATGACGGCGGCCTCCGCGCCCTGCTCGACGCGGTTGGGACCGATCTTCATGAGCTTGCCGCGGCATGCAGCCAGCTGGCGGCCGATACCACCGGTGTGATCAGCCAGGGCGTGGTGGCGCGGTACTACCGCGGCCGGGCGGAGGCGACCGGGTTCACGGTGGCCGACCGTGCGGTGGAAGGCAAGCTGGCCGAGGCGCTGGAGCAGCTGCGCTGGGCGCTATCGACCGGCGTCTCCCCGGTGCTGATCTCCAGTGCCCTGGCCCAGGGGGTCCGGGCGCTGGGACGGGTGGGCGCGGCGGGGCGGGGACGGGCCGCGGACGCGCTGGCTGCGGAGCTCGGCATGCCGCCGTGGAAGGTGGACCGGGTGCGCCAGCAGCTACGGGGCTGGACGGCCGACGGCGTGGCGCGCGCACACGCTGCGGTGGCCCAGGCCGATGCCGAGGTAAAGGGCGAAGGGGCCAGCCCCGGCTACGCGCTCGAGCGAGCGATCACCGAGATCGTGGCCTGCCGCTCGGCGGGCTGACCGCGCCCCGGCGCGACGTGGAAGGAGCTCAGCCCGCGTTCATCTGCGCGGCGCGCTTGGCGATCGCCGACTTGCGGTTGGCCGCCTGGTTCTTGTGGATGACACCCTTGCTGGCCGCCTTGTCGAGCTTGACGAAGGCCGACCGCATGGCCTGGGTCGCCTTCTCCTCGTCCCCGGTGTCCGCGGCCTCGCGGAACTGCCGGACGTAGGTCTTCAGCTCCGACTTGACCGCCTTGTTGCGCTGACGGGCCTTCTCGTTCTGCTTGTTGCGCTTGATCTGGGACTTGATATTCGCCACGCGTGTGCCTCGCTAGGGATGTGATGAGCTTGCTCGGGTGTGCCCGCCGCGGCGAAACCACGGCGCCGCACCCAGCAGGACACTGCGGGCACGCGGGCAGTCGACAGACAAGAATATAGGAGATCACGCCGACCGCTCAAACCGGAGCCGACGACTGGCCGCCCCGGCGGCCTTCCGTTCATGATCCCGGAGGATTTTGTACAGCATGTGGCAAAAATCCTCCAGGATCATGGAACGGCCGGGTCCGGACCGGCCGCTGGCGTGGGCATGTTCCCTGGCGTGCAACCATGGACCGTGCCACCGATGACTCAGCTGCGGACGGCCGAGCCCATGCCCGAGCCCGGCCGGACCGATCAGGCGGTGATCCGCAACTTCTGCATCATTGCCCATATCGACCACGGCAAGTCAACGCTGGCCGACCGGATGCTGCAGCTCACCGGCGTCGTGGACGAGCGGCAGATGCGCGCCCAGTACCTGGACCGGATGGACATCGAGCGCGAGCGCGGCATCACGATCAAGAGCCAGGCGGTCCGCCTGCCGTGGCGCGGCCGGGACGGCGCCCAGTACGTGCTGAACCTGATCGACACCCCCGGGCACGTCGACTTCTCCTACGAGGTATCCCGGTCCCTGGCCGCCTGCGAGGGCGCGGTGCTGCTGGTCGACGCGGCGCAGGGCATCGAGGCCCAGACCCTGGCCAACCTGTACCTGGCGCTGGAAGCCGACCTGCACCTCATCCCGGTGCTGAACAAGATCGACCTGCCCGCCGCTGAGCCGGAGAAATACGCTGCGGAGCTGGCCAGCATCATCGGCTGCGACCCGTCCGAGGTGCTGCGCGTCTCGGCCAAGACCGGCGAGGGCGTGCCGGAACTGCTGCACGCGGTCGTGGAGCAGGTCCCGGCGCCGGGCGGCGACCTGGGGGCCCCGGCGCGCGCACTGATCTTCGACTCGGTCTACGACACCTACCGGGGTGTGGTGACCTACGTCCGGGTGATGGACGGCCGGCTGTCCCGGCGCGAGAAGACGCTGATGGTGTCGACCAAGTCCGTGCACGAGACCCTGGAGGTCGGCGTGATCTCGCCGGAGCCGGTCCCGTCCGACGGCCTGTCCGCTGGCGAGGTCGGCTACCTGATCAGCGGTGTGAAGAATGTGCGCGAGGCACGTGTGGGCGACACCGTGACCAGCGCCAGCCGGCCCGCGCTTGAGCCGCTGGCGGGATACGCGAACCCGCGGCCGATGGTGTTCTCCGGCCTGTACCCGGTGGACGGGGACGACTACCCGGACCTGCGCGACGCCCTGGACAAGCTGCAGCTGAACGACGCCTCGCTGGTCTACGAGCCGGAGACGTCGACCGCGCTGGGTTTCGGCTTCCGCTGCGGCTTCCTCGGCCTGCTGCACATGGACATCGTCCGGGAGCGGCTGGAGCGTGAATTCGACCTGACGCTGATCTCCACCGCGCCGAACGTGGTCTACCGGGTGGTGACTGAGGCGGGCGCCGAGCTGATCGTCACCAACCCCAGCGACTTCCCGGGGGGTTCCGGGGGGTCGCCCCCCCGGGCTGGCAGGGTCCCGGACGGGAAGATCGCCCAGGTGTTCGAGCCCGTGGTGCGGGCCACGGTGCTGGCGCCCAGCGACTACATCGGCGCGATCATGGAGCTGTGCCAGGGCCGGCGCGGCGCCTTGCTCGGGATGGACTACCTGTCCGCCGACCGGGTCGAGATCCGCTACACGCTGCCGCTGGCCGAGATCATCTTCGACTTCTTCGACCAGCTCAAGTCCCGCACCCGCGGCTACGCCTCGCTCGACTACGAGCCCGCGGGCGAGCAGGAATCCGACCTGGTGAAGGTCGACATCCTGCTGCAGGGCCAGCCGGTGGACGCGTTCAGCCAGATCGTGCACGCGGACAAGGCGCGCGAGTACGGCCTGGCCATGACGGCCAGGCTGAAGGAGCTGATCCCGCGGCAGCAGTTCGAGGTGCCGATCCAGGCGGCGATCGGCTCGCGGGTGATCGCCCGCGAGAACATCCGGGCGATGCGCAAGGACGTGCTGGCCAAGTGCTACGGCGGTGACATCACCCGCAAGCGCAAGCTGCTGGAGAAGCAGAAGGAAGGCAAGCGCCGGATGAAGGTCATCGGGCGGGTGGAGGTGCCGCAGGAGGCGTTCGTCGCGGCCCTGTCAACCGAGCAGGGGCCCGGCCCGCGGCGCTGACGTTTCTTCTGCGGGCGGCCCGGAGCTGGTCACGCGTGGGCGACGAGGGCAACCAGGAGCGCGATGAACAGGCCGGTCGCCGCGACCAGGGCGGCCCCGGTCCAGCCGAGCACCAGCCCGGCGGTGGCCAGGCCCATGCCGTCCTCGCCGGTGCGGCGGATCTCGCGGCGGGCCACGTGCCCGAGCACGATGGCCGGGATGGTGGCCAGCGGGCCGAAGAACAGCTGGCCTATGCCGCAGGCCAGCGAGCCGACCGCCAGCGCGTTGGTCCTGGCTGGAGCCGGAACGCTCCGCAACGGCCGCGCGTCCAGCGCCCCACCAGGAAGATCGGCAGTAACCCGGGCCAGGTCACCGAGCGTCCGTGCGGTAAAAGCCTGCTCGGCCCGGGCCTCGTACTCCTCTTTGGTCAGCCGGCCCTCGGCGTAGCCGGCCTTGAGCACCTCCACGGCGCTGTCCCGCTCGGCCGTCGAGGCCAGCAGGTAGGCCTGGCCCTTGGTCTCGCCCCAGCCGGAAATCCCGTACCCCGATTGCGCCGTCACCGGTACCTCCAGTCCCCGATGCAGCCAGCTTAACCCGCGGGCCGGGCCCGGGCGCCGGCGCTGCCCGGGCACGGTTCGACCAGCGGCGGGATCCCGGCTAGCGTGCCGGTTGTGAGCCCAGGACCGCCGCCGGAAGGCATGCCCGTCCCGGCCGACGGCGCGCTGCCACCCGGCGCGCTGGCTGGGTCCGGCCAGCGCCCGTTCGGGGTTTACGTGCACGTGCCCTTCTGCCTGGCCCGGTGCGGCTACTGCGACTTCAACACCTATACCGCCGCCGAGCTGGGGTCCGGCGCCAGCCGCGAGTCCTATGCGAGCCTGGCCATCCAGGAGATCCGGCTGGCCCGGAAGGTGCTCGGGCCCGACGCCGGGCCGGCCGCGACCGTGTTCTTCGGCGGCGGGACACCGACGCTGCTGCCGCCCGGCGACCTGGCCGCGATCCTGGCCGCGGTCGACGGCGAGTTCGGCCTGGCCCCGGGGGCCGAGGTGACCACCGAGGCGAACCCGGAGACCATCGACCAGCGGTCCCTGGCCGAGCTGCGGGCCAGCGGGTTCACCCGGATCTCGATCGGCATGCAGAGCGCGGTGAGCCGGGTGCTAACCGTTCTCGATCGAAAGCATCGGCCCGGGCGGCCAGAGCAGTGCGTGGAGTGGGCGCGTTCGGCTGGGTTTGAGCACGTCAGCCTGGACCTGATCTACGGGACCCCGGGGGAGAGCGACGAGGACTGGATCGCCTCGCTGCGCAGCGCGGTATCGGCCGGGCCCGACCACATCTCCGGCTACGCGCTGATCGTCGAGCAAGGCACCAGGCTGGCGGCCAGAATCGGCCGGGGGGAGGTGGCCGCGCCGGACGATGACGTGATGGCCGACCGCTACCTGGCCGCCGATGAGCTGCTCACCGCGGCCGGGCTGCGCTGGTACGAGATCTCCAACTGGGCAGCGTCGCCGGACGCGATGTGCCAGCACAACCTGCTCTACTGGACCGGCGGCGACTGGTGGGGCATCGGCCCCGGTGCGCACAGCCACGTCGGCGGGACCCGGTGGTGGAACGTGCGGCACCCGGCCGCCTATGGCGCCCGGATCGCGGCGGGCGTGAGCCCTGGGCAGGCGCGCGAGATCCTGACCCCATCGGAACGCCGGACAGAACGGATCATGCTGCTGACCCGGCTGGCGGGCGGATGCCCGCTGGACGACCTGACGCCGGCCGGGCGGGCCGCCGCGGCGACGGCCGTTGCGGACGGGCTGGCCGAGCCGGCGGCGCACGCCGAGGGACGGGTGGCCCTGACGCCGTCGGGCCGGCTGCTGGCCGACGCGGTGATCCGCGGCCTGACCGACTGAGTGCGGCTCGCGCCCCAGGCCCTAGCGCACGATGGTGGCGCAGAGCCAGGTGGGGACCGGGTAGTAATCACCCCGGTTCGCCGCGGATCCGGCCACGATCACGTACCCCAAGGTGATCAGCCACAACGCGACGGCCAGCGGCACCGCGACGATGAGGGCGATGACGACGTTGTCGAGCGCCAGCATCGTGCCCAGGATCAGAATGCAGACCGTGTAGAGGAGAACGGTGATGGACAGGTTCAGGGCCTGGGCCGAGTGGTTGCGCACATAGCCGGATGCCCGCCTTTTGAGCAGGTAGACGCCCAGCGGGACGAGCGGCCCGAGGAACGGCACGCCCAGGTAGCTGAGCGTGGCCAGGCGCTCGTCACCGGGCTCGGCGGGGCCGGGCCGACTGGCCGCTTCCCCGGCTGGTGAAGCCGGGACCGGGAACTCCGGTCCGGTTCCCGGCGCGGGACGGTCAGCGGATTGCGCGTTGTCCGGGCCCGGCCGCGGCGCCGGTGTGGCCGTCCACCGGCCCGGGCGGCCCGGGCGGCCCGGCAGGCGGCCCTGGAGCCCGGCGCGGACTCCGGTGTGGATGTGGTCCTGAGGGCCCGTCTGGAAGCGGTCAGCGGACGCCTGGAAGCCACCGGCGGCCGCTGGCCGGGGGTCAAAGGGTGCCGACGATGCTGGCCCGGACGTTGCCCATTCCGGTGCCGGCTGCGGTGGATTGCTGGTCATGAGCGTGTGGTTATCCGGCGCCTGCCAACTCGGTCGTGACGTTCGTGCTCCATCCCAGTATCCTTCCCGCCATAGACTTGGCACTCGTGATATCGGAGTGCCAGGGAGGTGAGCGCGTGCTCGACGACAGGAAACTTGCGGTGCTGCGCGCCATCGTCCAGGACTATGTGTCCACTAATGAGCCGGTTGGCTCCAAGTCCCTGGTTGACCGGCACAACCTGGACGTCTCCCCGGCGACCATCCGCAATGATATGGCGGTGCTCGAGGAGCAGGGCTTCATCGTGCAACCTCACACCAGCGCGGGCCGGGTGCCCACGGACAAGGGCTACCGGCTGTTCGTCGACCGGTTGTCCGCAGTCAGGCCGTTTTCGCACGCTGAGCGCAGGGCGATCGAGACGTTCCTGGGCGGCGCGTTCGACCTTGACGATGTCGTGATGCGGACGGTCAGGCTGCTGGCGCAGCTCACCCGCCAGGTGGCGGTGGTTCAGTACCCGTCGCTGACCAGGTCGTCGGTGCGTCACATCGAGCTCGTGCCGCTGACCGACCGGCGGCTGCTGCTGGTGCTGATCACCGATACGGGGCGGGTGGAGCAGCGCTCGGTCGACCTGCCCGGCGCGATCTACGAAGAGTCGATTACCCAGTTGCGTGCGGTCCTCAATGCCTGCCTTGACGGGCGTAGGCTGACCGAGGTCGCATCGGTGGTCGCTGAGCTTCCTGAACGGGTAACGCCCACCGAGCGTGGCAATGCGGCTGCGGTGTTCTCCGTGATCCTGGAAACTCTGGTGGAGCGGCATGAGGAGCGGATTGTCGTCGGTGGTGCAGCCAACCTGACGTCGGCCGACTTCGCTCAGGGACTGCACGAGGTTCTTGAGGCGCTCGAGGAACAGGTCGTGCTCATGCGGCTGCTCGGCGAGTCCGGCGAGCAGGAATCGCTGACGGTGAGGATTGGTTCAGAGAACGAGGTGCGGGGCCTGCAGAGTACCTCTGTAGTGGCAACGGGCTACGGCTCCGGCGATCGGGCGCTGGCGAAGCTGGGTGTGCTCGGCCCAACCCGAATGGACTACCCGACGGCGATAGGAGCGGTGCGCGCGGTGGCACGGTACGTCGGCCAGATCTTGGCGGAGTCATAGGGGATGCGGGTGGCGAACGACTACTACGGCGTCCTCGGCGTCAGGCGCG
>Ga0335075_10014127_pt1 | contig 12006 bp, 11 predicted proteins | sample Lox_Sample_24_FD_206723 | JGI IMG/M metagenome (GOLD analysis project Ga0335075, IMG submission 206723) | Soil microbial communities from Loxahatchee National Wildlife Refuge, Florida, United States - Lox_Sample_2.4 | ecosystem: Environmental > Terrestrial > Soil > Wetlands | place: USA... | reverse complement strand
TACGTTCGGCCCGTTCGAGGAGGGCGCGCACTACACCGCGACCGACGAGAGCCACCCCGTGCCGGTCGCGGCCCGCTCGGTCGGGCTCGAGATCTGCTACGACACGTTCTTTCCGGAGGTCTCGCGCGCCCTCGCGCTGGACGGCGCCGAGCTGCTCGTGATCGTCTCCGCCTCCCCGACCACGAGCGGTCCGCTCTTCGCGCGCCTCCTGCCCGCCCGGGCGATCGAGAACGGTCTTCCCGTCGTCTACGTCAACCGGGTCGGGGTCGAGGACGGGGTCGTCTTCGGCGGCGGCTCCGGGGCGTGGGACGCCCGCGGCGAGCCGATCGAGGCCGAAAGCGTGCCGGGCCCGGACCTCGCCCGCGAGGAGCGGCTGCTTCGGGTGACGATCGACCCGGCCGAGGCGGCGCGGTGGCGACCGTTCCGTCCGGTGCTCCGGGACGTCGCCGCGCGACCCGGGGTCGCGGTCGGCCGCTAGAGTTCCGCGCCTAGCGGACGCCGAGCAGCACGCGGTTCTCGAAGACCTGCCAGACGACGTCCACGGTGCGGAAGCCCGCGGAGCGCAGCGCTCGGACGTGCGCCGAGAGCGGAATGTCGCCCTCGTGCTTCGGATGGCTCGCCGCGCGCCGGACGTGCTCGGCGAAGGCGGACCGGAGCGCGGGTTCCCGTCGTGCCGCGGTCCACCACTCCCGCCATCCGGCCCACGTGTCCCGGGCGCGCGCGTGCTGCCGACGACGGTAGAGGCGGACGACGCCCCGCCCGAGCTCGGAGAGGTCGCGGTCGCGCTCGTCCCAGGGCAGGTGGTCGCCGTCCAGGAAGACCCCGCCCCGCGGGACGGGCCGTCAGCCAGTGAAGGGCGGTCGTGCTGACCGCGCCGTCGAATCGGCCGGGCGGGAGGGCGCGCCGCCAGCCCGGCGCGCCGAGTTTCGCGTCGACCCAGGTGAGCCGGCCGCCCATCGTCCCGAGGGCGCCCTGCCCGATCTGACGGACCACGGGGTCGTAGTCGACCGCGACCACCCGGGCGGCCGGGAACCGACGCAGGATGCGCTGGCTGAACGACCCGGGACCGCATCCCAGGTCGAGGACGCGGAACCGGCGTCCGAGCCGGACCTCGAGGACGTCCATCATCGCGTCGAACCGCGCCTCGCGGGTGGGGTTGAACGCCTCTTGCTGCCGGTCCCATCGCTCGAGCCAGTCCTTCCAGTCCGGCGCGCGGGCGCGGGGCGGCATGCCCGCGCAGGGGACCGTCACGGAATAAGGCCGTCGCACGCCGGCGCGGGCGCGCGCGGGGCGTGTCATCCACCGACTCGAACGCGGGACTTATAGCAGGGAGCGCCCCCGTCTCGGACGGTGAGCCCGCCCCCGACCATCGCGCAGCAGCTCGCGGCGAAGCAACGCGAGATCTCCGTCGCCGAGTTCTTCGAGCGGAACCGCCAGATCCTCGGGTTCGACAACCCCCAGCGGTCGCTCCTCACGACCGTCAAGGAGGGGGTCGACAACGCCGCGGACGCGGCGGAGGAGGCCGGCGTCCTGCCCGAGATCGTGGTCGAGATCAGCAAGGAAGGCGAGGACCGGCTGCGCGTCGCCGTGACGGACAACGGCCCGGGGATCCTCCGCAAGGAGATCCCGAACGTCTTCGCGCGGCTGCTCTACGGCTCGCGCTTCCACTCGAACCGCCAGGCCCGCGGCCAGCAGGGGATCGGGATCTCGGCCGCCGTCCTCTACGCGAACTTGACGACCGCCCGTCCGGCCCACATCACCTCCAAGGTGGAGGAGGAAGAGGCCGCGCACGTCCTCGACCTCGTGATCGACACCCAAAAGAACCTGCCGCGGGTCGTTTCGGAGGACGTCGTCCTCTGGGACCGGCCCCATGGCACCCGGGTGGAGCTGGTGCTCAAAGCCCGCTACGTTCGCGGTCGCCAATCGCCGTACGAGTATCTTCGGGGCACGGCGATCGTCAACCCGCACGCCCGCGTCACGCTCGTCGAACCGGACGGGACGCGGGTCACGTTCGAGCGCGCGTCCCAGGAGCTGCCCCCGCTCGCCAAGGAGACCGTCCCCCACCCCTACGGCCTCGAGCTCGGGGAGCTCGGCTACCACCTCAAGTCGACCCGGCGCCCGACGCTCGGGGAATTCCTCTCGAAGGACCTCGCCGGGGTGAGCTCCCGGGCCGCGCGCGAGATCTTCGAAAAGTCGGGGCTTCGGCCCTCTCGGCCCCCCGCCTCAATCCAGGGGGAGGAGCAGGAGCGCCTGTTGACGGCGCTCCACGAGGCGCCCCTCGTCGCGCCGACGACCGAGTGCCTCTCCCCGATCGGCGCGGTGCTCATCAAGCGGGGCCTACGGAACGTGCTCGGCGAGCTGCGGCCGGAGTTCTACGCCCCCCCGGTGAGCCGACCGCCCAAGGTCCGCGGTGGATTCCCGTTCATGGTCGAGGTCGGTCTCGTCTACGGCGGGGGACTCCCCCCGGACCAGCCGATCCAGATCCTTCGGTTCGCGAACCGCGTCCCCCTCCTCTTCCAGCAGGGGGCGTGCGCGATCACCAACGCGATCGGGAGCATGGACTGGCGGCGCTACGGGCTCGAGCAGAAGGGCGGCTCGGGGATCCCGAGCGGACCGGCCGTGATCCTGGTGCACGTCGCGTCGACCAAGATCCCGTTCACGAGCGAGGCGAAGGAGGCGATCGCCGAGGACCCGGAGATCGACAAGGAGCTGACGCTCGCGATCCAGGCGGCGGCGCGCCACCTTCGGGCCCACATCTCGCGCATGAGCCGGCGCGAGTTCGCGAGCGACAAGTTCGCGATCATCCAGCGGATCCTCCCGAAACTCGCCGAGAAGACGAGCCATCTCGTGGGCCGGCCGACCCCGGACCTCACGCCCGTCATCACTCGCATCATGGACATCGTCAATGTCGACGCGAAGCTGGTCGCGGACGCGAACGCCGTGCGCGTCCCGGTCGAGGTGACGAACTTCACGCCCCGGCCCCGGGTCCTCGAGCTGTTCGTCGAGATCCCGCCCGAGGAGTTCGCGCTCGCGGCCTTCGAGCCCGCGCCCGAAGGAACCGAGGCGGCCCTCGGACGAGCGTGGTGGACGCTCCCGAAGCTCGCCCCGAACGCTCGGACGCAACTCGAAGTACGGTTCCCGGCGAAGACCGACGTCGACGCGAGCGACCTCGACTGGTACGTCGCGGGGATCGACGAGTCGCACGTGCTCGGCGCGGACCCGTTGCCGGGGGACTGGGACGTGCGCCTGCCGAGGACGATCGTGGAGGCGGCCGAGGCGGCCGCCGCCGAGTCGGCCGCTCAGGGGCCGGAGGAAGGGGAGGTGGACTACGATGCCGCCGAGTCGAGCGCGGGCGAGAGCGACGAAGAGTGAGGACGACGATCTCCCGAAGATCCGGGCGGACGCGCTGAAGCCGACCCTCACCCTCGCGGACCAGATCTACCACCAGCTCGATGCCGGGGAGATCCCCCGCATGCGCCTGCCGCTCCGGACGAAGCAGAACCTCTCGTTCCAGGCGCGGGACGGCGTCTGGCGGCTCGGGAAGGCGATGGGGACGCGCAGCGCGCGCAAGCTGGACGGTGCGCTGATGCTCCTGCGGACGTTCTACCTGGTCGATTTCATCAACGAGATGGCCCGCGACAAGAAGACCTCGACCCTGCGCGAGCTCTACTACATCAGCGAGGCGTGGGAGGACGCGAAGTTCCACAGCGAGGACGAGTCGAACCTGCTTATCGAGGACCTCGAAGTGATGTGCGAGCGGTTGCGCGAGGACTTCCGCCTGCACCCCGAGGAGAACGGCGCGTCGGTGATCGGCGACCTCACGATCAAGGAGAAGAACCGCAAGGGCGTCGTCAAGAAGATCAACTGCAAGGACGACGTCGGCGACGGGGGCTATTCCCTCCCGTTCAACGTCGAGAAGGAGAAGATCGAGTTCGTCTCGACCAACGCGAAGTTCGTGATCGCGATCGAGTGCGGCGGCATGGTCGACCGCCTCGCGGAGAACAACTTCGACGAGGAGCAGGACGCGATCCTGCTCCACCTCAAGGGGCAACCCGCGCGTTCGACCCGCCGCTTCCTGCGCCGGGTGACGGAGGAGTTGAAGCTCCCCGTCGTCGTCTTCACGGACGGCGACCCGTGGTCGTTCCGCATCTACGCGAGCGTCGCGTACGGCGCGATCAAGACCGCCCACCTCTCGAGCTACCTCGCGACGCCCTCGGCGGAGTTCCTGGGCGTGACGGCCTCCGACATCGAGAACTACGACCTGCCGTCCGACAGGCTCTCCGAGCAGGACGTCCGGGCGCTGCAGGCCGAGCTCACCGACCCGCGGTTCGGGACCGCGGATTGGCGCGCGGAGATCGAGCTGATGCTCAAGAACGGGAAGAAGGCCGAGCAGCAGTCGCTCGCGAAGTACGGCCTCAACTACGTGACCGAGCACTACCTGCCGGAAAAGCTGACCGAGATGGGCGTCCTGTAGCCCCCCGAAGACGTATCCGCGGACGCGCGCTCTCAGGGGCCGGTGACGGCGGTTCGGTCCCTCTGGCCGGTCGTCGTCGTCGTGGTCGTGATCGCCGCCCTGATCGCATTCCCTCAGCACGTGTCCTCCGTCGTGACGCCGGCGGTGGTGCCGAACCCGACGTACAACGAGTCGGACGTGGCCCTGCCGGGGTTCGACCCGCTCTACGGCTACGAGTACGGCAACAACTGCGTGCCCGGCCCGACCGGTTGCTTCCTCGGCGGCTCGAACTACTCGCAGATCCCCGTGCTATCGAACAGTCCGGAGCAACCGCCGGGGATCTACTACGTCAACAACGCCTCCGAGCTCGTCGCCGTGCCGGTCGGAGGCGGAGCCCCCCGAGAGGTCGCGGAGATCACCCTCCTCCACCAGAACTACTCGCACTACGCCGGCATGATCGCGAACGAGTTCTTCCTGCCGTTCGGCTACGACGAGGCGCTCTTCTACGGCAGCCTGGGCACGAATCTCACCGTCGAGACGGTCAATCTGACGACCGGCGCGGTACGCATCGTTCTACCCCCGATCGGCCTCGCCGCGGAGAACCAGCAGGTGACGATGATCGCCCCCGACCTCGTCGTCGTGGCGTCCACGGAGGCGTACTGCGAGGCGATCACGTGCACGGCGACCCTCACGGGACTCAACCTCGCCACCGGTGCGACCTGGCCGGCGGCCAGTCTCCCGTTCTTCGAGGCGAACAACCTCTACTGGATCCCCGCGCTCCACCAGCTGATCAACGTCGACGCCCACGGCGCGACCCAGGACCTCGTCCAGCAGTGGAACGAATCCGCCGGGCCCGAGCCGACGTTCTCGCTCGCCGTGAACGTGAGCGTCGACCACGGCGTCGTCGTGAACTGGGTCAACGGGCTCGCCTACGACCCCGCGACCGAGCAGATCGCCTTCTCGATGGGAGGGGACGGCTACACGGCCACCTACGTCCTCGGCTACGCGCCGAACGGAACGCTCTCGACCGACGGGGAGCTCCGCTACGTCCCGATGAGCCTCGAGCGGACGACGTCCGCGCAGACCGTGAACGCGCAGCAGTATGTGTACACCGGCGACTGGGTGATGGGCGGCTTTTGGAACGGCACGCAGTACCTCTTCGACCCGTGGAACGGGACCACGATCCCGATCAACGAGGCGTTCACGGACCTCGGCAAGGTCACCGTTTGCGACGGTGGGTGCTTCCTGGGCCAGTCGGCCCTGGCGCCGGACCCGGTGATCGATTTCCATTCGACCCTCGCCCTGAACGACCCGTTCTGGGGGGTCGTCGTGGCGCTGGCCGCGACGTAGCGAGGCGGGCAGCCGCGGCCCGGTCCGACAATAAGTCTTAACGGGCGGAGCCACTCCCTCGACCGGATGGGAGCGTCGCTCGGTCAGCGATTCCTCGCCGAGTTCGTCGGCACCTACGTCCTGGTCCTCTCGATCGCGGGCGGGGTGGTCTTCTCCGACCATGGGCCGCTCGTGGACCCCCTCGAGGTCGACCTCGTGGCCGCGCTCGCCCTCGGGTTCGGGGTGCTCGGCGCCGCGTACGCGTTCGGCGACCTATCGGGAGCGTACTTCAACCCGGCGATCACGATCGGTGGATGGCTCGCGGGACGCCTGCCGGGGCGGGACGTCGTTCCCTACATCGTCGCGCAAGTGCTGGGGGGGATCACCGCGGCGGGCGTGGTGGCCGGTGTCGCCTACGGGAACCCGGCGGTGTTCGCGACCGCCCAGCATACCGCGATCGCCTCGCAAGGCTATGCCGGCAACGGCTCCCCGTACACCGTCGCGCTCGGTTCGGTGTTTCTCCTCGAGGTCGGGCTGACGTTCGTCCTCGTCTTCGTCGCCCTCTTCGCGACGCGGCCCGAGGGGTCGACGAAGAATCTCGCGCCGGTCGGGATCGCCCTGACGCTGGCGATGACCAACCTGATCGCGATCCCGATCGACGGCGCGTCCGTCAACCCCGCGCGCAGCTTCGCCCCGGCGCTCGTCGCGGCCGCCTGGCCCGGCAGCACGTGGGCGATCCAGCAGGACTGGGTGTTCTGGGTCGCACCGATCCTCGGCGGGATCCTGGCGGCCCTGCTCGAGCGAGCGTTGCGGCCGACGCCCGGTTCCCGCTAGTCGCCCGCGGGCGGCGACCGCTCGCGCTCCGCGCTCACCGACCCTTCGAGCGGGGGGACCGAAGGTCGAAACGGTCGGCCTCCATCACCTTGGTCCACGCGCGAACGAAGTCGGCGACGAACTTCCCCTGAGCATCGGCGGCGCCGTAGACCTCGGCCAGGGCTCGCAGCTCGGAGTTCGAGCCGAAGATGAGGTCGACCCGGGTGCCGGTCCACCGTCGCTCGCCGCTCGCGCGGTCGCGACCTTCGAACAGATTCTCGTCGGACGTGGGCGTCCACTCCGTGCGCATGTCGAGGAGGTTCACGAAAAAGTCGTTGGTCAGCGTTCCGGCGCGCTTCGTGAAGACCCCGTGCGGCGAATTGGCGAAGTTCGCGCCGAGAACCCGCAGCCCGCCGGTCAGGACCGTCATCTCGGGGGCGGTCACGGTCAGCAACTGTGCCCGGTCGACCAACAGCTCCTCGGCCGGCACGGCGAACGAGGTCCGAAGGTAGTTGCGGAAGCCGTCGGCGACCGGCTCGAGGTATCCGAACGACTCGACATCGGTCTGCTCCTGGGACGCGTCCGTGCGGCCGGGCGCGAACGGAACCGTCACGTCGTGACCGCCCCGCTTCGCGGCCTGCTCGACCGCGGCGCCCCCGCCGAGCACGATCAGGTCCGCGAGCGAGATCTGCGTTCCCCCGGGGTGCGCGGCGTTGAACTTCCGCTGGAGCGCTTCGAGGGCCGTCAGCACCGGGGCCAAGCGAGCGGGCTCGTTCACTTCCCAGTCCTTCTGCGGCGCGAGACGGATCCGGGCACCGTTCGCTCCCCCGCGCTTGTCGGAGCCGCGGAACGTGGACGCCGAAGCCCAGGCCGTCGACACGAGCTGCGCCACGGAAAGTCCCGAGGCCAGGATCTCGGCCTTCAGCGCCCGGATGTCCGCGGCGTTGACGAGAGGATGGCGGACGGCCGGCACGGGGTCCTGCCAGATCAATTCCTCGGCGGGGACCTCGGGCCCGAGGTATCGCACGCGCGGACCCATGTCGCGGTGGGTGAGCTTGAACCACGCCCGAGCGAACGCGTCCGCAAATTCGTCCGGATGGGCGAAGTAGTGCCGAGAGATCCTCTCGTAGACCGGGTCGAACCGGAGCGCGAGATCCGTCACCAGCATGGTCGGAACGTGGTGACGGGACGGGTCGAACGCGTCGGGAATCGTCTCGGCGTCCCCCTTCGCCTGGAACTGATACGCCCCGGCCGGGCTCTTCGTCAGCTCCCATTCGTAGCCGAACAGGTTCTCGAAGAAGTTGTTGCTCCATTTCGTCGGGGTGGTGGTCCAGGTGACCTCTGGGCCGCCCCCGATCGTATCCTTGCCCTTGCCGCTGCCGAAGCGACTCTTCCAGCCGAGCCCCATCTGATCGATCGGCGCCGCCTCCGGCTCCGGTCCGACCAAGCTCGGGTCGCCCGCTCCGTGCGTCTTGCCGAAGCTGTGCCCGCCGGCGATCAACGCGACGGTCTCCTCGTCGTTCATCGCCATGCGCTTGAACGTCTCCCGAATGTCGCGGGCGGCCGCGCGCGGGTCCGGAGTTCGGTTCGGCCCCTCCGGATTCACGTAGATGAGACCCATCTGCACCGCCGCGAGAGGATTCTCGAGCCGGCGGTCTCCCGAGTACCGCTCGTCGCCCAACCACGTGGCCTCCTTGCCCCAGTAGACGGACTCGTCGGGCTCCCAGACGTCCGGTCGCCCCGCTCCGAAGCCGAAGGTCTTGAAGCCCATCGACTCGAGCGAGACGTTTCCGGCCAGGATGATCAGGTCGGCCCACGAGATCTGGCGACCGTACTTCTGCTTGATCGGCCAAAGCAGCCGACGCGCCTTGTCGAGGCTCACGTTGTCCGGCCAGGAGTTGAGGGGAGCGAAGCGCTGTTGCCCGCCACCCGCCCCGCCCCGGCCGTCCCCGACCCGGTACGTCCCCGCCGAGTGCCACGCCATGCGGATGAAGAGCCCCCCGTAGTGACCGAAGTCCGCCGGCCACCAGTCCTGGCTTTCGGTCAGCGACCGGCGGAGGTCGTTCTTGAGCGCGGCGAAATCGAGCTTCTCGAATTCTGCGGCGTAGTCGAAGGATCCGCCCATCGGGTCGGAGAGAGTGGAATTCTGACGGAGGATCCGTAGGTTCAGCTGCTTCGGCCACCAGGCGCTATTCGATCGCATCCCTTGGTTCGTCGCGCCGTGTGCGACCGGGCACTTTCCCCCGCCGTCTTCGTTGTCTCCGCTCATGGACCGCTTCGTGCTCGAAGGGTCTATCCGCCCGTTCTCAAAGGGTTTCTGCGTCCCCCTGAGGGCGGAGGGGGACCGTAGTCATCCACGATCGCGCCCCGAGCAGCTCCGGCCCCAGTCAGAGGCATCTTCACTGAACGCACGCGCGGGCGGACCGACTCGTCTCTCGAACGCGGGCAGCGAACGCACCGGCGTGGTCGGCGCCTTCGGCAGGGGAAAACTCCGCCGACGGTCCCGCGCGCGGCCGACGGTGGATTAGGTTAACCCGACGGCCGTGTAGGTATCGGCGCTCAACCACCGGTCCGCGAACTCGGTCGGGGCGTAGACGAACGACCCCGACGGCCCCGCCTCTCGCCGAAACGGGATCCCCTGCTCGTCAAACTCGGCCCGCTCGGCCCCGACCTCGACGACCTGCTCGCTCAGTCGCACCGGCACGGTGGTTCCGTCGCGCGCGAGCAGCAGCACGTCGTTCGGCTCGTCCCGCACCACCCACTCGACCGGCACGAGCAAGTGGAGATGGATGAGTTTCGGCCGGAAGCGACTCTCGGTCTCGGTTTCGGTCCGAGAGAACAGGGCCACCGCGCGGCCGAGGACGGTCGCCAGCCGCTGGAACTGGAACGACCGCTGTCGGAACTCGAGGACGTTGACTTCGAGGTCGCCGGCGGTCAGCACGGCGCGCGGAGCGGGGGCGCCTACTTAAGCCGGGCGCGAAACGTCCTCTCTCGGCGGTGTCGCGCGAGGCAGCCTTATAAACCGACGACCCTACCCGCGCCCGTTCGGACGCGGCCTGAATGAAACGTTCCTCGCGAGTCTGGAAGAAGCGCGGCCACATGCGCTGGAAGTGGCGCAAGAAGCGGATGCGCCGACGCATGCGCGCCCAGAAGATGCGGAAGCAGTAGGGCGCGGGCCCCGGGGAGCGGTCCTTGCCGGAACGCACCAACCGTCAGTGGCGCCTGGCGCGCCGACCGGTGGGGCCCGTCTCCGACTCCGATTTCGCGTGGGGGGCGGCGCCGGTGCCAGGACTCGCGGACGGCGAGGTCCTCGTTCGAAACCGCTGGCTCTCCTTCGACCCGCACCTCGCGGTCGACCTTCGCTCGACGAATGTCGCGCGCGGAGCGGTGCCGATCGGAGCGGTCGTGCCCGCCCTGGGAGTCGGCGAGGTCGTGGAGTCGCGCCGGAGCGACCTCGCGGTCGGCGACCCGGTGTGCGGAATGCTCGGGTGGGAGGAGTTCACCGTGACCGATGGAAAGGGATTCCTGCCGATGTTCCGACTGCCCGAAGGGGTCCCCCCGCCGCTCGCCCTCGGCGTGCTCGGCATGACGGGAATGACGGCGTACTTCGGGGTACGGACGGTGGGCGCGGTGCGCCCGGGCGAAACGTTCGTCGCATCGGGGGCGGCCGGGGCGGTCGGGTCGGTCGCGGTCCAGCTCGCGCGTCGGGACGGAGCGCGCACGATCGGCATCGCGGGAGGCCGCGAGAAGTGCGACTGGCTCGTGCGCGAGGCGCGCGTCGACGCCGCGATCGACTACCGAACCGAGGACGTCGCCGCCCGACTCACGGCCCTCTGCCCGAAGGGGATTGACGTGTACTTCGACAACGTCGGCGGCCCGGTTCTCGACCTGGTCCTGATTCGCCTGCGGCGGTTCGGGCGCGTGGTGCTCTGCGGGGCGATCTCGCGCTACGAGAGCGTGGCGCCCGCGCCGGGCCCCTCCAACTACCCCTCCCTGATCCTTCGGCACGGGCGGATGGAGGGATTCCTCGTGTCGGACTACGTCGAGCGGTTTCCCGAAGCCCTCGCCGCGCTGTCGGAAGCGGTCCACGCCGGTGAGATCCGCACTCGCGAGGACGTGGCGGTCGGTCTCGAGAACGCTCCCCGGACGTTCGCCCGTCTATTCTCCGGGGAGAACCTCGGAAAGCAGCTCCTGCGCCTCGAAGCGTAGGCTCCGCTGCACGGACCCGACGGGAACCGTCGGGGGACCGCGCCTACCAGTCGAGGCGGTCGAGCTTGCGGGCGGCTTTGGTGGCCTTCTTCCACTCGCGGTAGTGGTCGCGACAGAGCGGTGCACGTCGGCCCTTCTCGGGGAGCTGCGGGAACGCCTTGCGCGCCTCGGTCAGAGCGAGGTGGCGGAGCGACGGCGCTCCGCATCCCGGCACCAGGCACGGCTCCTCCGCCCCCTCCGCCTCTGGGCCCGCGGGGTCCGGCGGGCTCATCGGCGACCCTGCTTTGCGACGATCCCGGCGACCAGGTCCGGGATCTCGTAGGGAAAGCGGGCGACCTGAGCCCCGGCGGCGGAGAGCGCGGCGAGCTTCGTCTCCGCGGTCCCCTTCCCCCGAGAGATGATCGCCCCGGCGTGACCCATCCGCTTTCCGGGGGGCGCGCTGCGGCCGGCGATGTACGCTACGACCGGCTTCGTCACGTGGTGGCGGATGTACCCGGCGCCGTCCTCCTCGGCCGAGCCGCCGATCTCGCCGACCATGACGATCACGTCCGTGTCGGAGTCGGCCTCGAAGAGGGGGAGGGCGTCCACGAACGACGTCCCCACGACGGGGTCGCCGCCGAGCCCGATGCACGTCGACTGACCCAGCCCCCGCTCTTTGATGCCGTTCACGATCTCGTAGGTGAGCGTCCCGCTGCGCGAGATCACCCCGACCCGCCCCGGATGGAATACGACGTTCGGGATGATCCCGACCTTGGCGAGCCCGGGGGCCGCGATGCCCGGGCAGTTCGGTCCGATGATCCGCCCGCCCTGGGCGCGGGAGTAGTGGTACATGACGAGCATGTCGTGGAACGGGATGTGTTCCGTCACGATCACCGAGAGTCGGATCCCGGCGTCCACCGCCTCGATGAGGGCGTCCTTTGCGAACGGGGCGGGAACGAAGATGCACGAGGCGTTCGCACCGGTGCGCGCGACGGCTTCCCGGACCGAATCGAAAACCGGGACCCCCTCGACCTCGGTCCCGGCCTTACCCGGAGTTACACCCGCGACGACCCGGGTCCCGAAGAGCTTCATCTGACGGGTATGGACCGTCCCCTGGTGCCCCGTGATCCCCTGGACCACGACCCGGGTGTCCGCGTCGACGAGCACGGTCATGCCTTGCCTCCCGCGGCCGCGATGACCGCCTGGGCCGATTCTCGGAGGGT
>Ga0335075_10014125_pt1 | contig 12007 bp, 11 predicted proteins | sample Lox_Sample_24_FD_206723 | JGI IMG/M metagenome (GOLD analysis project Ga0335075, IMG submission 206723) | Soil microbial communities from Loxahatchee National Wildlife Refuge, Florida, United States - Lox_Sample_2.4 | ecosystem: Environmental > Terrestrial > Soil > Wetlands | place: USA... | reverse complement strand
CTCGGCGAACCCGCGGATCGCTGTCAGCGGCGTCCGCAGTTCATGACTTGCGTCGGCGACGAACTGTCGCATCCTTTCCTCGGACCGCCGGGCGGCTGCCTCGGAACGGGACTGGGACTGGAACGCCGACTCGATCTGGCTCAGCATCACGTTCAGCGAACGCCCGAGGCGCCCCACCTCAGTGCGCGGATCCCGGTCCGGCACCCGCCTGCTCAAGTCGCCAGCCGCGATGGCGCCTGCAGTCTTCTCTATCTCAGTGAGCGGCCGCAGGCTCGCCCGGACCACGCCTATCCCGACGACTGCGACGCCCAGCAGCAGGACGACGCTGACGATCAAGTCGACTGCGATCAGCCGTCCCAGGGTCGCGTACTGACTGGTGACGTCAACGCCGATCACGAGGGTGCCCGGCTGTGAACCGTTGACGGAAGTGTCCGGCAGGGCGATGACCCGCCACCGGTCAGGCCCTGCCGCTGCTCCCACAGTTACCGGGTTCGATCCGCGCAGCCAGGACGCGCTCGGGTTGATCAACGGCCCGGTGTTGCCCTGAGGCAGGTAACCGCCGACGATGTCGGCCTTGCCGCCCGTGACGAACTCGACGGCAAAAGGCTCTGGGCCGAAACGTCCCGTCGGAAGCCGCTGGAAGCTTTGCACCTGGTCCGCGAGGCTGGCGAGCTGACTATCGGCTTGGCCCAGCAGGTAGCTGCGCAGGAACGACACTCCGGCCACGCTAATGACAACAAGGGCGACAGCGACCAGCGCGAGAACAGCCGTGATCAACTTCACGCGGAGCGGCGTGCGGTCAGGCAGATCCCTGACGGATCGCCAGAAGCCTGCCCTGCCAGCTGCCTGCGTCATGAAGCTGGTCAGCGCTTACGAGGAGTGCGGAAGTCTGAGCACGTAGCCGACGCCGCGCAGGGTGTGCAGCAGGTGCGGCTCGCTGGTGTCGACCTTGCGCCGGAGCACGGACACGTAAGACTCGACGATACCGGTGTCGCCGCGGAAGTCGTAGTCCCAGACGTGATCGAGGATCTGCATCTTGGACAGCACCCTGTTGGCGTTCCCCATGAAGTACCTGAGCAACTTGAACTCGGTGGGGGAGAGCTGGATCTGCGTGCCGCCGCGCCAGACCTCGTGGCTGTCCTCGTCGAGCTCCAGGTCAGCGAACTTCAGCCGGGGCGGCGGCTCGCTGCCATCGCCTCGGGTACGGCGAAGGACGGCCCGGATTCTGGCGATGACCTCCTCAAGGCTGAACGGCTTGGTCACATAGTCGTCACCGCCGAGGGTCAAGCCCCGGATCTTGTCGTCAGTTGAGTCACGGGCGGTGAGGAACACTACGGGGATCTGCGCGCCGCCACCGCGAAGCCGACGAATAACGTCAAAGCCGTCCATGTCGGGCAGCATGACGTCGAGCACGATGAGATCCGGCCGGTGCCGCTGGGCGGCCATTACCGCCTCGTTGCCCGCTGCGGCCGTGACCACCTCGAATCCCGAATAGCGCAAGCTGGCCGCTAGCAGTTCCAGGATGTTGGGTTCGTCTTCGACAACGAGCAGCCGGGCGTCCGGCCTGGCTCCGTTGGACTGGCTGTTCATCTCTCTAGTGTCCGCTCATGTCCTGAAGGTTAGCTGAACGCATCCTGAGGCTGACCTTGCAGATTACGGCTAGTGACCAGGTAACCGGCTTTGCCGCCGGGCGGTAGCTGTGAGGTCAGGGTTCTCGGCGACGATTCAGGTGCCTTGCTTGGAGCCAGTTATCAGCCGCTTCGGTACTGTCTGTCCGGTCTGCAGGTCGTTGAACAGCGTCCTCGCTTGTGAGCTGTTCCACAAGACCGCGTCGCCCGCCGAGGTCGGGTAATTCGAGTTCGCGATCGGCACCGTGGTCGTCTGCGGGTTGCGCATCGCCTCGGCTACCCCGAAGAGCTGGTACAGGCTTGTTCCCTTGTCCACGGTCAGCGTGCTGACGGCTCCGCTCGCGGCCGGAAGGGCGGCGAACGGGTTGAACATCACGCCAGGGCTGGTCATCTTCGACAGCAGCGCCCTCAGGAAGATCCGCTGGTCCTGCTCGCGCTGGAGGTCCTGGGTGGCGAAGTCGTGCCGGTCCCGGACGTACGCCAGCGCGTCGCCGCCGTTGAGTACCTGGCACCCCTTATGCAGGTGCAGCCCGGATGCGCGGTCGTTCAGCTTGTGGTCCAGGCACATGCGGACGCCGCCGACCGCGTTGACCACGCGCACGAAGCCGCCGAAGCCGATGTCCATGAAGTGGTTGATGTACAGGCCAGTGTTGTCCTGAACGGTCTTGGCCAGCAGCGCTGGCCCGCCGAAGGAGAAGGCGGCATTGATCTTGTTCATGCCGTAGCCGGGAATCTTGACGTACGAGTCGCGCGGGATGCTGATCAGCAACGGTTTTCCGCTGGCTGGGATGTGCAGGATCAGGATGGTGTCCGACCGGCCGAAACCGGTGTTGTCGAGTGATCCGGTCGAGAACCGGCGCTCCTGCTTCTTGGTCAGCCCCTGCCGGCTGTCGGAGCCGGCGATCAACCAGTTCGTGCCGGAGCCAGGCGCGGGTCGGCCGGCATAGCTGACCAGGATGTTGCTTCTGGTGAGCTTGGAATTCAGGTAAAAGTACGTGCTGACGCCGGCCACGAGCAGCAGCGCGACGATGACCGCGAGCACGGTGAAGATCCGCTTGGGCCGGAGCCACCGCCGCCACCGCGGGCCTCCGGATGAGCCGCGGCCGCCAGACCACGCCGGGGAGTACGTGGGTGCCGACTGCCCGCCGCCGTGCCCGTAGCTGGCCCCGCCTGCGCTACTGGCCGGCGGCTGCGCTGGCCATGAGCCTGGCGGAGCGGGGTGCTGACCAGCGCCGCCTTGCCCGGCGGCGTACTGGCTCGCCGAGATGTTAACGGTCTTGTCGGCACTCGCGTCGGCGCTGCTACCGCCCCCGGCGCCGCTGTTCGAGCCCGGTGTGCGGTACCAGCCGTCTGGCCACTCGCTCATCAGATCCGCCTATCGCCCTTGGCTGTTCCCATCGTCTCTACCTGTAAGACGGCCTGGTAGCCAAATCGTTACCGACAGTTAGACATCCCACCAGATCGTCACGACTTCCCGGCCGGATGTGCCCTGGTCCACTGGCTGTGCCGGGTCGACGCCGGCTTCCTCGAGTGCACGGCTTACCTCGTCGGCTCGCTCCCGCGGAAGGCACAGGCGCTGCCTGGTGATATCCGTCAGCTCGGCAAAGCTGTCGTAGTCAGGCCTGCCCGGACGCTGCCACCGCTCGGCCACCGCCGGGATGCCCATCGCGTGCAGGATCGCCAGGAAGTCGTCGGCGGTCGGCCCGGCCGGCCTGACCAGGCCGTGAAACCGCAGCCACAGCGGGTTGAGGCTCACTAGCGGATGAGTCGCTGTCATCTCTGCCACGACGGTCCGCCGCGCGGCAGCGGTCAGCGCGGCAATGAACGGCTCGATTTCCGGCACGTTGTAGGAAACGTTGTAGCAGGTGACGACGTCGGCTTGACCGGCCTCGGCGGCCGCGGCCGGCCAGCTCCCGGTGACGAGGCGCGGGTGCAGCCCGGCTGCCTCGGCCCGGCGCGCGAGCAGGCCGAGCATGTCAGGCTGGCTGTCGACCGCGGTCAGCCCTGTGCACCTGGGCAGGAGCGGCAGGCACGCTGCACCTGCTCCGGAACCGACGTCCAGCACGCTGCCCGGCGGGTCGAGCGCGGCCCAGGCTCGCTCGAACGAGCAGCCGGACGGAGCCGCGGCCTGCCGGTCGGCCCGGCGAGCGAACACGCCGCGGGGTAGTACCCAGGGAGAATCCGGAACTGCGGCGGTAATGTGCGGCGGAATGGCCCATTGAGCCAGATCCGACCGCCAGCGCTCCAATAGGGCCGGGATCCGGTCGTGGTCGTTCCCGGCATTATTCACGCTTGGCAGACTATGTCCTCATCGGACGCGGCGAGGCCGCTCCGGCTCGCGACGGACCGGTTACCAGCGGCCGCGGTGCTCGGGCACTCCGAAGACCAGCGGGAGAGACGCGATCAGGACCGCGGCGAACACCAGGAAGACGTGGGCCTGGGCGATGCCCGGACTGTTGCTCCTGGCGACGACGGACGCGGTAATCGAAACCGCAGTGATCGCCCCGGACTGCCTGAACATGCCGCGCAGGCCGGCGACCGCAGCGGTGTGCTCGGGCGCCAGCTGCAACGTGGCGTTGTTCGAGGCGGGCGTGGAGATGCCCATGCCGATTCCGCAGATCCCGGTCGCCAGCACGAGCCAGCCGTATGTCGAGAGGCCTTGCGGGCTGGCCGCGGTGGCGACCAGGCCGATGGCGGCCAGCGTGAATCCCACGGCAATCGGCCACCGGTAACCAGTGCGGCGCAACAGGTAGACCGCGAGCCCGGCGGTAGCGATCATGCCGACTGCCCTCGCCGTCAGCAGCGTGCCGGCCGCCAGCGCCGACAGCCCGTACCGTTCCTGCGCGTACAGCGGAACGAGCGGCGCGAATCCGAGAACCGCGCCGCCGTAGAGGAAGTTCAGCAGGTTCATGACGCCGAACCCGCGCCCGGTAATGAACCGCAGTGAGATAAACGGCGACCTGGCCCGGCCGGCGTGCCGTACGAACGCGATGCCTGCCGCCACCGCGATAACTTCGGGAACGACGAAATTCCAGCTCGCGGGATCGCTCCCGGCGCCGCCGAGATAGCCGATGCCGAGCATTGCAGCCAGCAGCATGCTGCCGAGAATCACGATTCCGCGGACGTCGAAATGCTGATCAGGGCGGCGGGCGATATCGGGAATGAAAATCGCGCCGAGAACTAGCAGGATGAAGCCGATGGGGATGTTCACCAGGAAGATGCCGCGCCAGGACCAGTAGCTGACGAACACCCCGCCGAGGATCGGCCCGACTATCCCGCCGATCGGGAAGATGCTCGAGAACAGCCCGACTGCGCGGTCCCTGTTCTCGCCAAACGTCTCGGTGACGATGCCGGTGGCCGACGGCATGAATGCGCCGCCGCCGATGGCCTGGATGGCTCGCAGCACGATGAGCAGGTAGATGTTGGTGGCGAGGCCGCAGCACAGCGAGGCGGTGGTGAACAGCGCGGCGGCGCCGAGGAAGATCCGCTTGCGGCCGTACTGATCGCCCATCTTGCCGGCCAGCGGCATGACGAGCACCTGGCCGAGCGCGTAGATAGTGATTGTCCAGCTGCTCCAGTTCACCTGGGCGGCCAGATCATGCTGGATGGACGGCAGCGCGGTGGCCACGATCGTCTGGTCGACGGAGGACATCATCAGCGCGATCGAAACGATCGCGAAGATAGCGAAGCGCCCGCGCGTCGAATCCTCAGCGACCTGTCCGCGAGCGCGATCAGCGTGTGCGACCTGTTCTGCCACTCCGGCCCAACGCTACACTGCTTGCCGGCAGGCAACTAGTTATGGGAGGTAGCATTCGGCCATGGACGGTACCGCGACGGACGGTGCCGGTCGAGCCGGGACCGGCATGGATGAGGGCGCCATGGACGAGGACCGGGCGATTCGCCTGCGCCGTGTTGTCGGTCACCTCGCGCGCCAGCTCAACGCGTCGTCGACAGGCGCCGGACTGACGCCGTCCCAGGCGTCAGTGCTCGGACTCATTGTTGCTCGCGGGCCGCTCAGCCTGGTGGAGCTCGGCAAGCTCGAGGGCCTGAATCCCACCATGCTGTCCAGGGTGATCAGCCGGCTGGCTGCCATGGGCCTGATCAACCGGATCCCCGACCCCGAAGATCTGCGCAGTGCCTCCGTCGTGAGCCTGGCCGCCGGACAGCAGGTGGATCAGCAGATCAAGGCGCGCCGGGCTGCTGCCGTCTCTGAGTGCATGCAGTTGCTCGGACCCGATGACGTCGCGGTGCTGACAAACGCGCTGCCCGCACTGGAGCGGCTCGCGGACGCCATGCGCTACCAGGCCGCGGCCGGCGCCTCGAGCTGACCGCATGTGCGGGCAGGCTGGCGGCGGGGTAGCCAGATAAGAACACCAACGGGGCGCAGAGCCCGCGGCGATCGGGGGGCGACATGTCTTTCACCGGGGTGGACAGCCTGGATGGCAGCATCAGCAAATCCAACGCCTGGCTTGCTGACATCGACGCTGCGTTCGGGACGAAAGACCGTCGGCTGGCCTACCGGGTGCTCCGGGCGTGGCTGCACAGCGTGCGCGACGCCTTGAGTGTGGATGTAGCAGCACATTTCGCCGCGCAGCTACCCGAATTGCTACGCGGGGTCTTTTTCGACGGCTGGAAGCCCACCAAGGTGCCGCACAAGTATGACCGCGCCGAGTTCGTTGCGCGGTTCGCCCGCGAGGCCCAGGTGCGAGATTCCGACGTGACTAAGGCCGCGAGGATCGTCACGGAGGTGGCCCGCCAGCACATGTCACCAGGCGGGGTGACACACCCGTTCGAACATCTGCCGGCCGGGGTTCGCGAGGTGCTCATGCCGGAACTGGCCGGGACAACGACCGGGCAGCGTCGCGGCTGACGCGCTCTGATAGCCACCGGTGCACACAGGCCGGATGAGCTCACGCACGTCATCGCCAGGCGGGCAGGGTCACCGGACAGTGCCGCACACCGCTGATCTGCGGATAGAGGCGTGGGCTCAGTCGTGCCAGGAGTGCGTCGCGGAGTGCCTGCGTGGCCTGGTCGCCAGCGTCGCCGACATCAGCGGCGCGGCGCCGGCCCGGACTGCTGAGTATGAGCTGACCGGCGCGAGCCCGGCAGACCTGCTGGCGGCCGCGGCGGAGGAGGTCATCTACGTCCTGGATTGCTCCGGCGAGCTTCCTGTGTCCGTTCAGGTACGACCGGCGGGCGAGCCAGACCAGCAACAGCCGGCCAGCAGCATCATCGTGACACTGAAGCTAGCCAAGGTCAGCGCAGCGGACTTCGCGGGCGCGGTCCCGAAAGCGGTCTCCTTCCACCAGCTCGCGTGCCGGCCAGATGCATCGGGCCACTGGTCGGCCACCATGACCGTGGACGTATGAGCTGGCCAGCCGGCTGACAGCAGTGCCTCCGAGTCCTCGAACGCAACCGGTTTCGCTGAGAGAGGACGCTGGTCCCTTGCGGAGATGGGGCTGGAGGCTACTAAAGTGAAAATTGCCAGCGGGACGAGCGAGGGAGCCGGACCGTACGGGACCTGACCGGGGAGACCCGGGAGTAAGGCCGGCGGGAAGGCTGAGAGGCTCAGAGAGCTAAGGCTAAAAGCTAAAGCTGAGCGACCCCTAGCACCTGATCCGGACAATGCCGGCGAAGGGAGAGCGCCTCGCTGGTTCTTCTTGCCCGGCCTCCGGTCACTGGCCGGCTATCTGCGGGCAGCGCGGGCGCCGGGCGTGCACGACTTCGGTCCGCTCGCTGCGGCGGGTCCCGGAGGTGCGGTCGATGCACCTGGAAGCGAAGACTCCGTATCGGTTCGTTATCCCGCGAACCGGCGCGATGCGCGTGCCCGGCGAGGTGTACGCAACCTCGGAATTGCTGCCCGAGCTCACCCAGGACCAGGCGCTGCAGCAAGTCGCCAATGTCGCGACGCTGCCAGGGATCGTGTCGGCTTCCTACGCTATGCCGGATATCCACTGGGGGTACGGATTCCCGATCGGCGGTGTCGCCGCCACGGATGTCGCCGGCGGGGGTGTGATCTCTCCCGGCGGAGTTGGTTTCGACATCTCGTGTGGCGTCCGGCTGCTTGCCTCAGATCTCGGCCTCGACGAGCTTGCCCCGCGGCTTAGCCGAGTGATGGATGCCCTGTCCGGCGCGATCCCGCGCGGCGCTGGTCCGGGCGCGGTCTGGCAGTTGCACGGCCGAGGCGAGCTGGAGAAGGTGCTGGCTGGCGGTGCAAAGTACGCAGTTAGCCAGGGCCATGGCGGCCAGCGCGACCTGGATCGCTGCGAGGACACCGGCGTCGTGAGCGGCGCCGAGCCCGGCCGGGTCAGTGACCGCGCTCTGGACCGGGGCGCGCGCCAGGTCGGCAGCCTCGGATCAGGCAACCACTTCCTTGAGGTCCAAGTCGTCAAGCAGGTGTGCGATCCCGCCGTCGCGGAAGCATTCGGGCTCGCCGAGGGCCAGGTGTGCGTCATGATCCACTGCGGGTCGCGTGGCCTCGGACATCAGATCTGCGGCGATCACGTCCGGCTCATGGACGCGGCGATGGCGCGCTACGGGATCCGGGTGCCGGACCGGCAGCTCGCCTGCGCACCGGCCAGCTCTGCCGAGGGCCGCGCCTACATCGGAGCGATGGCGGCCGCTGCGAACTACGCCCGGGCGAACCGGCAGTTGCTCGCGGAAGCCGCCCGCCGGGTGTTCACAGCCGAGGCAGGCGGCGGACTGGATCTGGTGTATGACGTCTCTCATAACATGGCCAAGATCGAGATGCATGAGGTCGACGGCCGGAACACCCAGTTGTGCGTGCACCGCAAGGGAGCCACGCTGGCCCTGCCGCCCGGCCATCGCGACCTCAGCCCGGAGCTGAGAAGCTGCGGCCAGCCGGTGCTGGTGCCTGGATCGATGGGAACGGCTTCCTGGGTGCTCGCCGGCGTCGCCGGCGGCGGCGCGTTCGGATCGGCCTGCCACGGCGCTGGCCGGCAACTCAGCCGCCACCAGGCCGCTCGCTCGGTCAAGGGTCCGGTGTTGCGGCGACGTCTCGAAGCGGCCGGTATCGCGGTGCGGGGCACGTCGGCCCGCGGTCTGGCCGAGGAGACTCCGGAGGCATACAAGGACGTCGACAAGGTCGTGGACGCGGCCACCGCGGCCGGATTGTGCCGGAAAGTTGGCAAACTGGCCCCTGTTGGCGTGGTGAAAGGCTGACGGGACCTCGGTCCGGAGGGCCTGCCGGCGGCGGTGGACAATGAGAGAAGGGATCGGGCACCAGGGGGAGGGTCGCCCGGCTAGAGCCTCAGGGGGCTTGTCATGACCACAGCGCGAGACATCATGCATGCCGGCGCACAGTGCGTTGGCGAGCACGAGAGCCTGCAGCGCGCGGCCCAGCTCATGCGGGATCTGGACGTAGGCGCGCTGCCGATCTGCGGCGACGATAACCGGTTGAAGGGGATCATCACTGATCGGGATATCGTGTGCGGCTGCATCGCTCAGGGATTCGACCCTGCCACCACCCAAGCAGGCCAGCTGGCCCAGGGCGAGCCGGTGATCGTCATCTCAGATGCCGACGTCAGCGAGGTCCTGCGAGCGATGGAGAACAACCAGATCCGGCGCCTGCCCGTGATCGAGAACCATCAGCTGGTCGGCATCATCACCGAGTCCGACCTGGCGAAGCATCTGCCCGAGCAGGCTGTCGGCGAGTTTGTCGGCGCGGTCTCCTCCGGCCCCTCAGCCCGCTGAGGTAACGCGGCCGCCGAGGTAGCGGAGGAACCAGTCGCGGGCTAGCGCTGCGGCGGCGGCGAGTGTGCCCGGCTCCTCGAACAGGTGAGTGGCGCCGGGCACCACGGCCAGTTCCTTGTCGCAGCGCAGTTCCGCGAGAGCTGCCCGGTTCTCCTCGAGCACCGTTGCGTCGTGCCCGCCGACGATGAGCAGCGTCGGCGCGGTGACGCTGGCTAGCCGCTGCGCCGCAAGATCGGGGCGCCCGCCGCGGGATACCACGGCTGCGATGTCGGCGCCGGGCTCGGTAGCCGCCCACAGCGCGGCGGCCGCGCCAGTGCTGGCGCCGAAGTAGCCAATCGGCTCGGGCCGTCCCTGGCTGCGTAGCCATGTCGTCACCTGGCAGAGCCGCGTCGCGAGCAGGCCGATGTCAAACACGTTCGCGCGGTCGGTTTCCTCGTCCGGGGTCAGCAGGTCGAACAAGAGCGTGCCGAGGCCAGCGTCGGCGAGCGTGGCCGCGACATACCGGTTGCGCGGGCTATGCCGGCTGCTGCCGCTGCCGTGAGCGAAGATCACCATCCCGGCAGCCTCCGCCGGCACGGTCAGGTCGCCGGCCAGGCGCGTTGTCCCCGCTATCGGCTCGACCTCGGGGTCCATGTCCGGCCGGTCGCCGGGATCCTGATCAGCCGAGGGGCCGGTGTCGCGCAGGCAGGCAATCACTTCGTGTTCACTCGTCTGGGAGAAATCCTCGTAGAACTGGCCGATGGCGAAGAAACTCGGCGGCTCAAGGACGCAGGCGAACTCATCGGCGCCGGAGCCGATGCGTTCCTGCCAGCCGGGAGGCGCGACCGGTACAGCGACCACCACCCGGGCCGCGCCGTGCGCGCGGGCGATCTGGCAGGCGGCTCTGGCAGTCGCGCCGGTAGCGATGCCGTCGTCCACGACCACTGCGACCTTTCCATCCAGCTCTACCCTGGGCCGCACCGCGCGGTACCTGACTGCACGGGCGGCTACCTCGGCACGTTCCCGTGCCTGAAGGGTGGCCAGTTCTTCATCGGTCACGCCCGCCATTGTCACCACGTCGCGGCTGGTGACCGCGGCGCCGTCCTCGCCGACCGCGCCCATGGCGAGCTCGGGCTGGAACGGCACTCCTACCTTGCGCACGATGATCACGTCGAGCGGGGCGCCGAGCCGGGTGGCGACCTGCGCCGCCACCGGAACACCGCCTCTGGGCAGACCCAGCACCACTAGCGGCTGGCCTCGCAGGTAGCCAAGCAAGCCCGCCAGGCGCCTGCCCGCATCCTCCCGATCCGCGAATGTCATGACCGCTACCTCAGCAGCTCCTCTGGCGTGCCGCCGGCCTCGCAGCGCCGGAGTATGTCCAGCGGTTAGGGGTATCGCATTACCTGGCTAATGCCCGCCATTGAACGTCTCCTACCAGGTAGCGGAGCTTCGTCGCGTGCCTGCAACGGGTGTTGTGCCGAGACATCGGATATCTCCGCAATGTCACCAGCGCCGAACAGCACCGTCGGCGGCCAGCGAGCGCAGTTCCAGGCGCTTGGTCGTCGAGACGTAACATCGTCCGTGCTCTAGCGCGAAGAATTCTTCGCGATCATGGATTCCGGCTAGCAGGCAGGTACGGCTCCGGACAGCCGGTACCCAGAGACGGGGGCCCGCCGCGATGCCCTGACGCACCGTCCCACGGCAGCATGCATAACACAGGGACATGCAAGCCGTTGTGACATGGAGGTTCATCAGGTGGCACGGGGGAGCTCAGCACTCGCTACTACTTCGCGGCAGGCCGGCCGGGCCGAATGGTTGCCCGTCCGCTCGCCTACCAGCGCCGCGCCTACCAGCGCCGTGCAGGCGGGCGGACAGCTGCCAGGCGGCGCGCCGGCACCGGGCGCTGACGGACTGGCGCAGGCTGGCACGGTGCTGGCGGTGATCGCCCGGCCCGGTCCTGAATCGGCCGACCTCGGCGCGCTGCTGTACGCCTACAGCCAGGCCGGTGCCGATCTGGCGGTGCTGTCGCTGACCAGGGGAGAGGCCTCGCCGGTCAACTCGACCCGGAGCCGGCTGGAGGCCGTCCGGCCGTGGGAGCTGCAGCTGGCGTCCTGGCTGCTGGGCGTTTCGTCGGTCGCGGTTGCCGACTACCCCGACGGCGGACTGCGCGACTGCCCGCTGCCGGATCTCACCGCGCGTGTTCAGCGGGCGATCGCCGAGCACGCCCCGGACCTGATCCTGGTGGTCGACCCGGCAACCGGCGACTGTGACGATGCCCGGGTCGCTCAGGCGGTGAGCCTGGCAGCCCAGCCGGCCGGAGTGCCAGTGGCAGCGCGCACGAGCCACGGCGCGCGGGGCGGCTGGCGCGTCGAGCTCGGGGACCAGGCCGATGCCGCCCGCGCGGTCCAGCGCTCCGCGGTTCGGGCCCACGCCAGCCAGTCTGAGGCGGTGCCCGGGATGCTCTTCAACTCTGACCACCTCGGCAACCATGAGCAGCTTCGCTGGCTGCGCCCGGCGGCGGCCACACCACAGGTGCTGGTGCCTCGTGCAGCAGTCGAGCCCTGCGACGGCGAGGTGGCGCCCGCGGTCCTTGATTACTCCGAGCTTCGGACACCGATTCCTGCAGCCAGCGTGTCATGACCGATGCAGGCCGCTGACCTGCCGCTCTGCTTGGGGGGTGGGCGACA
>Ga0335075_10014124_pt1 | contig 12007 bp, 10 predicted proteins | sample Lox_Sample_24_FD_206723 | JGI IMG/M metagenome (GOLD analysis project Ga0335075, IMG submission 206723) | Soil microbial communities from Loxahatchee National Wildlife Refuge, Florida, United States - Lox_Sample_2.4 | ecosystem: Environmental > Terrestrial > Soil > Wetlands | place: USA... | reverse complement strand
CTCCGATGTCACGACCAGCGTCGGCACGCGTATCTCGATGATCGGCAGCCTGAACACCTCGGTGACCAACCAGAGCACCACGGTCACCACGCAGATCTCGAACCTGGACAGCCTGGACTACGCAGCGGCGACCTCGCAGTACAGTCAGCAATACCTCGCGCTGCAGGCCGCCGAGCAATCCTTCGCCCAGCTCGGGCAGCTGTCGCTGTTCAAGTACCTGTGAGCGCTAGTGTGACAGGGCGCCATCGGCAGGTTGCGTCGCAGCAGTCGCGCAGGGCGGCTGTCTCGGTAGCTGCACTGTGACCCGCTCGACATTTCACGTAACTGCGGGCGTTTGCATTCAAGTTCGGAGTGCGCGCACCGATAACGGCCAGGACAGGGAGAGGCCGTGTGGCCTCGCTGACAGGCTACAGAGCGACGGACTGGTGTCCGGCGCCTGATCGAAATCTCAGGAGCAACAGGCAATGTCACTAGTCCTCAATACCAACATTGACTCGCTGGTCGCACAGAACAGCTTGACGACATCGAGCGACAAGTTGTCGTCCTCGCTGCAGCAGCTGTCGACGGGTATGCGCATCAACAATGCGGCCGACGACGCGGCGGGCTTTGCGATCGTGCAGGGCATGACCTCACAGATCAATGGCATGAACCAGGCCGAGCAGAACGCCAACGACGGCGTGTCGCTGGCGCAGACCGCCTCGGGCGCGCTGACGGAGATCACCAACGATCTGCAGAGCATGCGCGATCTGGCAGTCGAGTCGCTGAATGCGACCAACAGTGCGAGCGATCGTACGGACCTGAACCAGCAGTTCCAGCAGCTGATGGCCGACATCAACAACGTCGCCCAGACCACGTCGTTCAACGGCGTGAATCTGCTGGACGGCACTTTCCAGGGCGCGACCTTCCAGGTCGGCGCCAACGCGGGTCAGACGATCTCCGTGTCGTCGGTCACCAGCGCGCAGGCGAATAACCTCGGTAACGTCTACGCCGGCACGGTGAGCGCCGCGAACGATTCCGTGACACTGGCTACCGGCGGCACCTATGGGCCGGCGGCTGCCGGAACGGCCGGCTCCTACACGGCGGGCACGGCAGCTTCGGATCTCACCCTGGGGGGCGTCGCCCAGAGCAGCATCAACGGCGACAGTGTCGTTCTCAAGGTGAAGGTCAATGGCACCGAGTACGACACCAGCGCCATCGCGCTCACGGGTACGGCGAGCGCGGACCTGAAGAGCATCGCGGCCGGCATCAACCAGGCCATCAGCTCGGTGGGCGGCGTCGTGGCGACGGTCAACAGCGCCGGCACCGGTATTTCATTCAGTGCGACCACCGGTGCCAATCAGGGCGTCATCGTGGAGACTTCAGTGGGCTCGGCCACCGACTCCAACGGCAACGCGCTGACCGTGGGCACCGGTACGGCGAAAGACCTGGGTCTGGACGGCGCCGATACCATCGGTACCTATCAGCGCGGTAGTGCCGCAGCCACCACGACCACGAAGAGCACGCTGAGCAGCCTCGACGTCAGCACGGTCGATGATGCCAACAAGGCGTTGATCTCGATCGACTCGGCGCTGCAGCAGATCGCCTCCACGGGCGCTCAGCTGGGTGCCTATCAGAACCGCTTCCAGGCGGCGGCCACGGGTCTGTCGACGGATGTGACCAACCTCAGCAGCGCGCGCAGCGACGTGCAGGACACGGACTACGCGCAGGCGACCTCGCAGCTCTCGCAGGCGCAGATCCTGCAGCAGGCGAGCACGGCGATGATCGCGCAGGCCAATACGATTCCCCAGAACGTATTGACGCTGCTGCAGAAGCTGCCGTGAGACCAGGACGGCGATCAGCACAGGGCTGACGCAGCAGGGCGGGCGCCGCAAGGCGTCCGCCCTGTCGGGTTTCAGGCGGCAGTGAATCAGGCAGGGAACCGATGAGCACGAGCTCGACCAGCGCAACCAGCAGCCCCACCATCGGCTCCGTCGTTTCCGTGGCGGGCAGCACCAGCGCCGATGCCGCCGGCGGCTCGGTGATCGATGTCAGCTCGCTGGTCTCACAGCTGGTGGCGGCGGCGCAGGCTCCGCAAGAGGCCATCATCAGCAACCAGACGGAGTCGGTGACGGCCGAAATCTCCGCGGTCGCAACGCTTCAGAGTGCGCTGTCCACATTCCAGTCCTCACTGAGCTCGCTGGCGACACCGAGCGCCTTCAACGCGCTGGCGGCCACCACCGGGGACGCCACGGCGCTCTCGGCCAGTGCGGATGCCGATGCGACTCCCGGCACCTATACGGTCGTCGTCTCGGCGCTGGCTCAGGCACAGCAATTGCGCTCGAGCGTGTTTGCGCAGGGCGCCAACGCGACGGTGGGCACAGGTACGCTGAGCCTGTCGCTCGGCGGGACGAGCTTCAACGTCGCCATCGACGCCGACAATGACACCTTGTCCGGTATAGCCTCGGCCATCAATTCGGCCAGCGGCAACCCGGGCATCACCGCCACGGTCCTGCAGGGCAGCCAGGGAGCCTACCTGCTGGTATCCTCATCCCTGACGGGAGCGTCCAACACGATCCAGATTTCGGAGACCGACGGCGGTACGGGACTGACGGGCCTGACCTATGGGACCGGAAACACGGCCAACTACACCCAGGAGACCGCGCCGCAGGATGCAAGCTACACCATCGCGGGGGTGGCAGGCACCAGCGCCAGCAATTCGGTCAGCAATGCGGTCAGTGGAGTCACGCTCGATCTGCTCGGTACCACTGGCAGCGGCGGCACGACTGTGACGGTGGCGAACGACACCTCGACGATCCAGACCAACATCCAGGCCTTCGTATCGGCTTACAATACATTACTGGGGAGCTTTCAGACGCTGGGCGGTTATGACGCCGCCACGCAGACGGCTGGCACGCTGATGGGCAACGGACTGCTGACGAACATTCAGAGCCAGACCAACGAGGCGCTCTACAGCATCGTCAACACCGGCTCGTCGGTCTATAACTCGCTGGCGAGCATCGGCATCACCACCAACTCCGACGGCACCCTCAGTGTCAACGATGCGACGCTCGCGACCGCGCTGTCGGCGAACCAGGGCGCGGTGAGCCAGCTCTTCAGCGGCAGCGGTGGTATTGCCGCGACGCTGAACAGCGAGATTACCGGCGATCTGTCCTCGAGCGGCTCCGTCGGAGAGGAGAGCCAGACGCTCACGACGCAGGAGAATTCGCTCACAGCGCAGAGCAATACGCTCTCGCAGCAGATGGCTGCGCTCAGCGCCAGCCTCACCCAGCAGTATTCGGCTCTCAACACGATGCTCTCGTCGCTGCAGACCACCTCGGCTTATCTGTCGCAGGCATTCGATTCCCTGCCCAAGGTCCAGGCCACTTCCGCGGCCTGAGCGGCGCCGCTCGCAGCGGCAGCGCCGGCCCGGCCGGGCGGCTCAAGTTGATGGCGTAACGGCCGATACAGTGCACATCGAGCACATGGAGCGAGTCGTGAGTGCCCTAGCCCCCAATCGAAAGCTGGCCGCGTATCAGAGCATCTCCGCCCATGGCGGCGTGGCAGCGGCCGACCCGCATCGGCTGGTGCTCATGCTGATCGATGGTGCGCAGGAGCGGCTGGCGATCGCGCGCGGCTGCCTGGAGCGCAATCAGCGCGGCGACATCGCGCGCAAGGCCCAGGCTCTTACCCAGTGCATGCGCATCATCGGGGAGCTCAGAGGCAGCCTGAACCTGACTCAGGGCGGCGAGCTGGCGCATAATCTCAGCGACCTGTACGAGTACATGCTGCGGCAACTGCTGCGGGCCAATGCCGAGAGCAAGGTCCTCTACGTCACCGAGGTCGCGAGCCTGCTGGGCGAGATCCGCAGCGCATGGATCGCGATCGGGCCGCAGGTGCGCGGCCTGGCGCAGCCGGGGTCCTGAGATAGACCTCCGGGGCGCGCGCCGCGCAGGATACAATCCAGTCCACTCGTTGAGCGGCCGAGGAAATGACGGACAGCATCGATACGGTGGTGCTCTACAACGAGCTGGCGTACCACGATGTCCTGCCCGTCCAGTGGCGCTCGCGTGAGCAGCCGTTCAGCCGCTTCGAGCTGGCAGGACTGGAGGAATCCAATACGGTGTTGCTGCAGGCCTGCGTCGCCATACAGGAGCAGCCCGCGCGCGATCACAGCGAGGATGCCGGGCCGCTGGCCAACGAGATCGCACGCCTGGATTTCAAGCTGAATCTGGTGTTGCAGCTGCTGGGCAAGCTGGTGAGTCGGGAGCGGATGCCGATCGCGACCAGCGTTCAGTTCAATGCGCACGGGGCATCCTGGACCGCGATCGGTCCGGTGCCTGCAGACGGCGAGAACGGCGTGCTGCGCATTTATCTGCATGAGTCCCTGCCGCAGCCGCTGGAGCTTCCGGCGCTGGTCAGCGGGGTGCAGGGTTCACTGGTGCGCGCCCGCTTCGTGGAGCTGGCGGATCCGGTGGGAGAGCTGATCCAGCGCCTCGCCTTCCTGTGCCATCGGCGCGAGGTCGCCGACGCGCGCAAGTCACGTCCTCCCAGCACCTCCAGCTGAGTTCACCGCTGCCGCGGCGCGGCCGCGGCCGGTTCTGTGATGCGGCGCACAGGCCGGTGCGCAGCGCTCGGTTATGGTGAATTAACTTTTTCCATGACCCTCGGCGATGCAGTCCTTCGCGCACGCGCACCTGGATCAATTCCTGTTCGAGAGCTTCTTCCGCGGCAAGCGTAACGGCGTATTTGTCGATGTCGGCGCCGGTGACGGACAGCGGCAGAGCAACTCGCTGTTCTTCGAGAGCTCTCTGGGCTGGAGCGGTTTGTGCGTGGAGCCCCAGCCGGATGCATTTTCGCGGCTGGTGGCGCAGCGGCGCTGCCGCTGCGAGCAGGCCCGGGTGGGTGAGCGACCCGCCGATGCGGGGCCGGTCGCGACCTCGGACGCCGTTCCCGTCAGGGATCTGAGCTCGCTGCTGGAACAATACGCGCTGCTGCAGGTGGACTATTGCTCGATCGATACCGGCGGCAACGAGCTCGCAGTGCTCGAGGGGCTCGACGCGGGACGGTTCGCGATCCGCGTCTTCAGTGTGCACAACGTTACGGCGGACGAGAGGGTGACCGGACTGCTGAAGAGTCGCGGCTACGAGTTCGTCGCCAACCTCGGTGGAAATTGGGTGTTCACCCGCCGTGACGTGCAGCGCCTGGCGCGCACCAGCGTCGTGTGTGCCGTGTGGCACGGCGATCCGGAGCGCTCACGGCTGCTCGACGGACACGCTGCGAATCTTGCACGCCAGAGCGTGACGGTCGAGCCGATCTATGTGTTCGACGGTGCCGATGAGCCGCCGCGCCCGCTGCCGGGTCGCACGGTGGTGGTCCACGAACCGCTCAGCATCTATCAGGCCTGGAACATCGCCCTGGCGATGGTCAGGACACCATTCGTGATGAACCTGAACCTCGACGACCGGCTCGCACCCAACGCCGTGGAGCAGCTGGAGAACGCGCTGCTGCGCGAGGGCGCCGCCCTGGCGGCCGGTGACTGGCGGGTTTGCTATTCGCAGCAGCAGACCGACGCCGTGGAGGACTGCTTTCCGGCCGACCGCGTGCCGTTCGTGCGCGACTGGCCGCCGCCGCACGGTACCGACACACGCCTGGGAACGGACCAGCGCGGCACGCTTGGCCCGGCCACGCTCTGGCGCATGGATGCGCACATCGGTGCGCCGCGCTATCCCTGGAGGCTAGCCGATGGAACGGTGCTGAAAGTCGCCGGGGATGTCGGCTGGTGGCAGGTGCTCACGCAGCATCTGAAGAAAAAAGTCGTCCGTCTGCCCCAGATCATCGGCAACTACCACAGTCATCCGGCCACTCAGGCGGAGTTTCGCGGCGGGGAGCCCGAACTGGCACTGATGAATACGCTGGGCGTCAGCCTGCTTTGAGCCCGCAGCTGCTGCCATGGTCAACAGTCATGCACAACGGCGCGGTAAGCCACAGCGGGCCAGGATGCAGGCCGATGCGCTGGCGGCCCCGATGCAGCAGGCCGTTGCGCACTACGGCCGCGGCGAATGGAGTCGCGCCGAGCCCCTGTGCCGGGAGGTGCTTCGCTGCGCGCCACGCCACTTCGGCGCGCTGACGCTGCTCGGGATCATCGCCGCGCAGACGCATCGGGGCGAGGACGCGGCCGCGCTGCTGGGACGGGCCGCCGATGCGGCTGCGCATGACGCCACGGCACACAACAACTATGCGAACGCGCTGCGCGAGCTTGGACGCTATGCAGAGGCGCTGCGCAGCTATGACCGCGCGCTGGCAAGGCAGGCCGATTACGCCGAGGCGCATTACAACCGCGCGCTGACCCTGCACGCGCTCGAACGCCACGATGAGGCGCTGGCCGGCTACGATCGGGCGCTGGCATTGAAGCCCGATTACGCCGCTGCGTACAACAACCGTGGCGTGACGCTGCGCGGCCTGGGACGGCTGCAGCAAGCGCTTGGCGACTTCGACCGGGCCGTGGCGCTCGATCCGCACAATGGCAGTGCCCACAATAATCGTGGCGTCACGCTGCAGCAGCTCGGGCGGCTCGAGGAGGCCCTGGCGAGCTATGCACGGGCGCTCGAGCTTGACCCGGGCGATGCGGATGCCCGCAGGAATGCGGGCACGGCGCACTTTCACCTCGGCAACCAGCTGCGCGGTCGCGGAGAGCTCGCGCGCGCACTGGACAGCTACGATCGCGCGCTCGCGGCGCAACCCGAGCACGCCGACACGCACAACTGCCGCGCCGCGGCGCTGCAGGAGCTGGGACGCGTGGAAGAAGCGCTGGCCAGCTACACGCGCGCCCTGCAACTGAGCCCGACGATGCCGGGCCTGCGCGGAATCTGGCTGAGCGCAAAAATGCAGCTGTGCGACTGGAGCGGACTGGCAACCGAGATCGCCAGGCTCGAATCGGATGTCGGGGCGGCAACGCCCTTCAGTGTGCTGACGCTGGTCGACTCACCATCTCTGCAGCGCCGGGCCGCCGAGAGCTGGGCTGAAAGAACCCTGCCCGCGAGCCGGCCGCTGGGGCCGCTCGGCCGGCGCGCGCGCCGCGAGCGCATCCGCATCGGGTACTACTCCGCGGACTTCTATCGCCACGCGACGGTGGTGCTGGCCGAGGAGCTGTTCCTCGGGCACGACCGGCAGAGATTCGAAATCGTCGCATTGCGCTTCGGCTCGCATCCGGGCGATGAAGTGACCGAGCGTCTGCCGCGGGCCTTCGATCAGTTCATCGACGTGCGCGATCGTTCCGATCTGGAGATCGCGTGCCTGTCGCGCGAGCTGGAAATTGACATCGCCGTCGACCTCAAGGGCTTCACGCAACACAGTCGCTGCGGCATCTTCGCCCATCGGGCCGCGCCGCTGCAGGTCAATTACCTGGGCTTCCCCTGCACGATGGGCGCCTCGTACATCGACTACCTGGTCGCGGATCCGACGGTGATTCCCGCTGACAGCCGTGGGCACTACGCCGAAAAGATCGCCTATCTGCCCGACTGCTACCAGGTCAACGGGCGGGGGCGAGTGACCGCCTGGCAGCGCTGGTCGCGTGCGGAGCTCGGCCTGCCGGCGCACGGATTCGTTTTCTGCTGTTTCAACAATATCTACAAGATCACGCCCGAGATGTTCGACATCTGGATGCGTGTGCTCACCCGTGTCGAGGGCAGCGTTCTGTGGCTGCTGGATGGCGGCCCTGTCGCTGGCGCCAATCTGCGCGCGGCGGCGCAGATGCGGGGCGTCGATCCCGCGCGCCTGGTATTCGCGCCCAAGATCGGATTGCCGGAGCACCTGGCCCGTCATCGCGCTGCCGACCTGTTCATCGACACGCTGCCCTGCAATGCCCACACCACTGCGAGCGATGCGCTGTGGGCTGGCCTGCCAGTGGTCACCCTCGCCGGGCAGTCATTCGCGTCCCGCGTCGCCGCCAGCCTTCTGGTCAGCGCCGGACTGCCGGATCTCATCGCCCGCACGGCCGCTGAATACGAGTCGCTGCTCGTGGGACTCGCGACGAGCTCCACGTGGCTGGCACAGATCCGTGGCCGGCTCGAGCACGCTCGTCTGCACAGCGCGCTGTTCGACGTGCAGCGCTATACGCGACAGCTGGAAAACGCCTATGAACAAATGTACCAGCGCCTGCAGGCTGGGCTTGCGCCGGAGCACATCCATGTCCAGTAGCCGCCCGTTATCCGTCAGCGCCGATAAAGCAGAGCGGGGGGCAGCGGCCCTGATCGACACCATATGGCACGCAGACACGCAGCTCGCGATCATCATCCGCGCCGGTTACGTGCGCGAGGGAATCACGTTCCTCACGCCCGACGACTTCTCCCAGCAGCTCGGTTACATGAATCGCCCGGCGGGCTATCGCATTGCCGCGCACGTGCACAATGCGGTACCACGCGCGGTCGCATTTACCCGTGAGGTGCTGTTCATCAAGTCCGGTCGTCTGCGCGCGGACTTCTATAGCGACGAGCGCGTCTATGTCGAGAGCCGGATCCTGCGCGCGGGCGACGTGCTGCTGCTCGCGGCCGGCGGTCACGGCTTCGAGATGCTCGAGAATACCGAGATGATCGAGGTCAAGCAGGGCCCCTATGCGGGCGACGGTGACAAAACGCTGTTCGAAGCCGTCGCGCCCAGCCGTATCCGCCTGCGTGACTGAGCGCGCGATGCCGCCCGCAGACTTCATCCCGGTGAATCAGCCGCTGCTCGACGGCAATGAGGGCAGATATCTGCAGCAGTGCATCGACGGCGGCTGGATCTCCTCCGAGGGCCCCTTCGTCAGGCAGCTGGAGCAGACCTTCTCACAGGCTGTGAACCGACGCTGGGGCATCGCCGTCTGCAATGGCACTGCGGCCCTGGATGCCGCGATCGAGGCGCTCGGCATCGGGGCCGGCGACGAGGTCATCATGCCGGCGTTTACGATCATCTCCTGCGTCGGGCAGATCATCCGCAGCGGCGCGAGACCGGTCCTGGTCGACAGCGATGCGCGCACCTGGAACATGGACGTGAGCCAGATCGAGGCGCGGATCACCCCCCGCACCCGGGCCATCATGCTGGTGCACGTCTACGGTCTGCCGGCGGATGTGGATCCGGTGCTGCAGATCGCGCGCCGGCACGGACTCTACGTGCTCGAGGATGCCGCGGAAATGCACGGGCAGACCTATCGCGGTCGTCCCTGCGGCAGTTTTGGTGACCTGAGCATCTTCAGTTTCTACCCCAACAAGCTCGTGACGACCGGCGAAGGCGGCATCATCGTCACCGACGAGGAGCCGCTCGCGGAGCGCTGCCGCAGCCTGCGCAACCTCTGCTTCCAGGAAGACAGGCGATTCGTGCATGAGCGGCTGGGCTGGAATCTGCGCATGAGCAACCTGCAGGCCGCGGTTGGCGTGGCGCAGCTGGAGCGTCTGCAGCAGTTCGTGCAGCGCAAGCGGCAGATGGGCAGAACCTATGAGCGCCTGCTGAGCGGCGCCGCGGGGCTGCAGCTGCCGCTGGCGCGAACCGACTACGCCGAGAACATTTACTGGGTCTACGGTCTGCTGCTCGATGACGCCGTGGAGATGGACGGCGCCGAGGCCATCCGGCGTCTGGGAGCTCTGGGGGTCGGCTGTCGCCCGTTCTTTTGTCCGATGCACCAGCAGCCGGTGCTCAGGGCCATGGGACTGTTTCAGGGCGAGTGCTATCCGGTCGCCGAACGCTTGTACCGCAAGGGCTTCTACGTGCCCAGTGGCCTGGCGCTCACGGAGCCACAGATGCGGCGTGTGGCCGACGCGGTCCGGAGCCTGCTGTCATGAGCGCGGTGTTCGACGCCTACGCCGACTATTACGACCTGCTGTACCGCGAGAAGGATTATGGCGCGGAGGCGCGCTACGTCCACTCGCTGCTGCAGCGATATGGATGTTCCGAGGGCTCCGCTTTGTTGGATCTGGGCTGCGGCACGGGCCGGCACGCCCAGCAGCTCGCCCGGCTGGGTTTCAGCGTGCAGGGCGTCGATAGCAGCACGGCCATGGTGGCCCGGGCACGGCAGGCGCTTCCTGCCGAGCTGCGCGGGCGAGTGCGCTTCGAGAATGGCGATGCGCGCTCGGTGCGGCTGTCGGGGCACTTCGATGCGGTGCTGGCGCTGTTCCACGTGGCGAGCTATCAGAGCTCGAACGAGGATCTGACGGCGATGTTTACCAACGCTGCCGCGCACTTGAATGCCGGCGGCCTCTTCATCTTCGATTTCTGGTACGGCCCCGGTGTGTTGACGGTCCCGCCCGCCACGCGGATCAGGCGCCTGGAGGATCAGGATCTGCGCGTGACGCGCCTGGCGGAGCCCACGGTATGGCCCAACCGCAATCTCGTCGATGTTCGCTATACCGTGTTCGGCCAGCGCCTCCCCGGTGGGGAAACCTTCCAGTTCGAGGAAACACATCGAATGCGCTACCTGTTTCTGCCGGAGCTCGAGCTGATGCTGGGCGCGGCGGGCATGCGGGTGCTGACTGCGGAGCGCTGGCTGTCCGGAGAGCTCGATCTGACGAGCTGGCAGGGGCTCATCGCTGCCGTCAAGCCTGACGGCGCGCGCTGGGAGGCGGCGGCGTGAAGGTGCTGTTCGTCGACACCCCAGGCTCGCGTCCGACGGATGGAGGCGGGCACACGTTCCATGAGTTGCTGCTCGCGGGACTGAAGGGCATGCGCAGCAACCACGAATGCTCCTATGTGCAGCCCGAGCCGAACAAGGGTGTGGTGCAGGCGCTGGTGTTGAAAAACCAGATCGACTTCGTCTGGTTCACCTCGCCGTACTATGAGCCGGTGGAGGTGCCGTTCGCCGCCACCGTATGGGACCTCGGCCACCGCCAGATGCCCTATTTTCCCGAATTGTCCCTGAGCGGCTGGACATTCGAGCAACGCGAGCAGCATTACCGCCACGTGCTGCCGCGGGCGGGGATCGTCGCCGTCGGCAACGGCGCCGGCGCACGCGCCATCCATGAGTATTACCAGGTCGCGCCGCAGAACATCTGCGAGATTGCGCTGCCGGTCGATGCCGCCGGGCTTCAGCAGGCGAGCGCCGAGCGCGGTGTGATCGAGCGACTCGGGCTCGCGCCGGCGCAGTATTTGCTGTATCCGGCGCAGTTCTGGCCGCACAAGAACCACGTCACGCTGGTGGATATGCTGGCTCTGCTGCACGGCTCCGGCCGGCATCTGAAACTGGTGTTCAGCGGCAGCGACAAGGGCAACCGCGCCCACGTCGAAAAGTACGTCGCGCAGCGCGGCTTGCAGCACAGCGTGGTGTTTGCGGGGTTCGTCGACACCGCGGTGCTGCGGCAGCTGTACCTGCAGGCGTTTGCCATGGTGTACGGCTCCATGATGGGGCCGGACAATCTGCCACCGCTCGAGGCGATGGCACTGCGCTGTCCGGTCGTCTGTGCCGCGTTCGATGGCGCGCGCGAGCAGGTGGGCGACAGCGCACTGCTGTTCGAGCCACTGGATGCGCCCGGTGCGGCCGCGCAGCTGATGCGGCTCGAGGAACCGGGGCTGCGCACGCAATTGATTGCGAAGGGCCTCACGCTGGTGGCCACGCGCACCCCCGATGACTACGCCCGCAGGATCAACGAGGTGCTGGATCGCTTCGCGCTCCGCCGCCGCCTGTGGGGGCCTTGCAATTCCTATCGTCATTCCACGTAGGCTGTATGAAATCCAACGACATCCATGTGTGCGCCTTTCCGAAGAGCGGCATCACGTTCTTCGGCTTTCTGCTGGTGGCGGCTCGTCTGCGCCACGACGGCATCGATTTGTCGCCCACCATGTACAACATCGACTTCCTGCTCATCGACCGGCACAAGATGGCGGGCACCGAGCCGGGAGGCATCTGGCGCGATGCCATTGGCGAGCTCTACAAGACGCACGATCCCTATTGCAACGTGCCGAACGTGGTCTATCTGCTGCGCGAGCCGGTGGCGACGCTGCGCAGCTATTATCACTTCCGCCGCCAGCTTGGCGTGCGGGATACGGCGGAAGAGTTTCTGCTGGGACC
>Ga0335075_10014123_pt1 | contig 12007 bp, 11 predicted proteins | sample Lox_Sample_24_FD_206723 | JGI IMG/M metagenome (GOLD analysis project Ga0335075, IMG submission 206723) | Soil microbial communities from Loxahatchee National Wildlife Refuge, Florida, United States - Lox_Sample_2.4 | ecosystem: Environmental > Terrestrial > Soil > Wetlands | place: USA... | reverse complement strand
CCAGGGCTCCGACGGCAACGAGGATGGCCGACCAACTGTAGGCGGCAATAGCAGCGCCGATCAGAAGGGGGACGAGCGCTCCGGCGAAACTCGCCCCGCTGGCAACGGCTGAGGCGGCAGCCGCCTCGCGGGCGACCTGCCGACCGAGGTGCCCGGCAGCCAGGCGTCCCGAGCGGGTGAAGCTCAGTTCACGCTCGGCCCGGGCCAACTCGGCACGAAACTGGCCGTATTCGGCGACGAAGACCGTGAAGACAGAGGAGATGAGCGCCGCCGCAGCCACCCGCAGCGCGAGGGAAATCGTCAGCCCTCGGCCGTGGATGACGGCCGAGGACGCCAAGGTGAGTGCGTTGATAATTCCGTCGGCGATACCCAGAGACAATGGCAGCAAGTAACGCCGTAGCCAACGGTGGAGGTCGACGGCCATATTTGAGGTCGTATCAGCGTGCTCGTGGGACGCGCTCGATGATCCGGTGGCCGACGACGATCTCATCGATACTGTGCACGGCGGCTCCAATATTCTCGATGGCCGCGACGAGTGCTGGTATGTTGATGTTGTCGCCTTCGATCGTGACATCGGTACCGACCGTTTCGATGTCGATATCAGTCACAGTGATGTTGACTGCCTCAACACCGGGCACCCCGTCTATGACCTCAGCCAGTTCCAGGATGTCTGGGCGCTGCACAGCTTTGTCCACATCGAGCAACAAACGTCGTACATTCACTTCCGGCTGCCTTCCTGGCGGGCAGATCAGGGCGCCATCGTAACAACCCTGCTTGCCACGTTCACCGACGTGCCAACCATCACTACAAATTATAATGCTTCCGGCATTTGTTATTAAGATCTACATGCGCATCCTCCGGAACGGCAGCGATCCTGGCACGGCGCCGAGGTCGCATTAGTAGGGGCATCGCATCGTAGGGGTCCCTTCCAGCGTGCAATATGCTGAGCAAGGCGATGAGGCCCGCCTTGACTGCACAGATCGTGCTGATGGCTTCTGCGATGACTTCGCGGAGGCAAGTGGCCATGGAAGTCGAGATCGTCGTGGAAGTTCCGCAGGGCTCTCGCAACAAGTACGAGATGGATCACACAAGCGGCCGCATCCGGCTTGACCGGATGCTGTTCACATCCACTCGATACCCGCTCGACTACGGCTTCATCCCGGACACCCTCGCCGAGGATGGCGACCCACTCGATGCCATGATCATGCTTGGCGAGGCCACCTTCCCGGGATGCACGGTCACCGCCCGGCCGGTGGGCGTGTTCTGGATGAGCGACGAGCATGGCCCCGATGCCAAGATCCTGGCTGTACCTGCTGCAGACCCGCGATATGCCGACCTGCGCGAGATAGATGACGTGCCCGGCCACCTGCGCCGCGAGATAACCCAGTTCTTCGACATCTACAAGGATCTTGAGCCCAACAAGGCCACGGATGTGCGGGGCTGGCAGGACAGGGCGTCCGCAGAGCAAGTCATCGCAGACGCCGTAGATCGCGCTCGCAACGAGGCAGAGCAGGCGGCCCGCCGGTAGGCGGAGTATCGATGGGCTCATCGGTGCCTAGCGTAAGATTAATATCGCGGCGCGAGCCGTCGGCGGTGGATCCCGCCGAGACGCGCTAGGGCATGGTGCGCGTCTGCATGCCAACCGGCCGATGGATCCTGCTCCCAGCGAAAGTGACGGTGAAGGAGCAGGTCATGTCGGCTTCCGTTTCCAGGCCTGTGACGCAGCCGCAGCGGTTCGGCAGGCTGTGGTGGCTGCCCTCGGGCGGGATCAGCAACGGTATCGACGACGACGCGTGGGCGCCGATCCTCGAAGTGACTGTCGATGAGGTGCCGCCACTGCTCGCGGCACTGCGAACGGCTGGCGTTCCGGCCTATGCCGCTCACGGCCGCGCAGCGGACACGAGCTATCAACTCTGGGTGGGCAGCAGCGCCCACGCCCGGGCGGAGGAAACGCTGATCAGAGTGCTCGGCCATCGGGCCCGCGGGTAACCAATGTCTTTCCACAGCATTCTTTTTGACGAGACCAGCGCGGCCGTCGAGCACGACCAGCCCAGTTACTTCACCGACCTGAACCTGGACCAAGTCGTCACGGCGATCGCAGCAGGTCGCGGCGAATACAATCTGGCGCCGTTCTTCTATACCCGGTTGCGCACCGTCAGCGCAATCGCATACCGGCAGGAGGTAATGCGCGACCTGCAGGACGATGCGCTATCGGCTTGCATCGCGACGTTCGCACGCCAGATGAAGGCGATGCGCGAGCACCTGCGCCAGTCCAAGAGTATGCATTACCAGCGGCAAAAGCAGCACTGGTTCCTGGACGCTGCGGCCACCTACTGCGACGCGGTGACGACGCTGGGGGCCGACCTGGCCGACGCGGAACTAGGGTCACGCGGCTTTTGTGCTTTCCGGGACCATCTCGCCAGCTACGCCAAATCCGAGGCTTTCACAACGCTGGCCACGGAAGCAAATCGCCTGCGCGGCCAGCTCGCTGCGATTCAGTATTGTCTCGACATCTCCGGAAATCGGATCCGGGTTACCAAATATGACAGAGAGGTCGACTACAGCGCTGAGGTCCTCGACACATTCGCCAAGTTCAAGCAGGGTGCGGTCAAAAGCTACGGGAGCAAGTTCCCCGATCTTGCAGAGATGGACCACGTCGAAGCGGGAATTCTGGACCTCGTTGCGAAGCTGCACCCGGACGTGTTCGCCAGCCTCGACGAATTCGCGGACACCCACAACGAATTCCTTGACCGAACCGTGACGGCCTTCGACCGCGAAGTGCAGTTCTACACCGCCTATCTCGAGTTCGCCGGGCAACTCGGGCAGGCCGGGCTCGGATTCTGTTATCCGCAGGTCTCCGCCGAGTCCAAGGAGATCAGTGTCAGCGGGACATTCGACGTTGCGCTCGCCAACAAGCTCGTCTCGCAGCACCAACCCGTGGTATGCAACGACTTCTTCCTGCGTGGACCGGAGCGAATCCTCGTCGTCTCCGGCCCGAATCAGGGAGGGAAGACCACATTTGCCCGGACGTTCGGCCAGCTGCACCACCTGGCCAGCCTCGGGCTCCTGGTCCCGGGCACCCAGGCACAGCTGTTCCTGTTCGACCGGCTGTTCACCCACTTCGAACGTGGCGAGAACCTGCAAGACCTGCGCGGCAAGCTTGAAGACGACCTCACCAGGATCCACGGCATTCTCGGCCAGGCCACGGCCAGCAGCATCGTGATCATGAATGAGATATTGACCTCCACCACGCTGCAGGACGCGGTGTTCCTCGGCACGCGGGTGCTGGAGCAAATCATCGACCTGGACCTGCTGTGCGTGTGCGTGACATTCGTCGACGAGCTCGCATCACTCGGCCCGGCCACGGTCAGCATGACCAGCACGGTGGTCCCGCAGAACCCTGCAGAGCGCACCTACCGGATCGTCAGGAAGCCCGCCGACGGCCTCGCCTACGCGCTCGCGATCGCGGAGAAATACCGGCTCACCTACCGGGCGCTCAGGGAGCGGGTCAGGCCATGAAGGCGTTCCTGATGTATCCGGGCCAGGACTTCGACGCCGAAGCGGATTTGCCGGCCGGGGCCCAGGCGCTGATCGAGGACCTCGGGCTGCAGACCCTTTTCGGCGCCATGTCCGGTGGCGACGAGTTCCTGTACGCCGTAGCCGAGCGCGCGGTGCTCACCAGTCTCGATGAGCCGGAGGCTGTGCGCTACCGCCAGCATGCCCTGCGGGACTGCCTGGATCAGGCTCAAACCGTCCGCGAGATGTACCAGGTGGCCGTCGATGCGGTGCTCGGCAGCAAGAAAATCTACCGCGGCATCTTCACCCAATCTCCCGACGCGACCCTGCGCTGGGCGATGGAGATGCTGCAGCTGTTCACCGGCCTGCTCCACAGGCTGCGCGAAATCGCCGACACCAACGCCGCCAGCTTCCAGTCGCAGGCCTTCTGCACATTGTTCCAGACCCTGGCCGCGGAACTGGGCGACGACTTCTTCGCCGCAGTCGACGAGCACCTGAGCCAGCTACGGTTCCGCGGTGGGGTTCTGGTTAGTGCGAGGCTCGGCAAGGGCAGCAAAGGGATACGCTACGTGCTCCGCAGGCCAGGCGAGCGGCGGCGGGGCTGGCTTGGCCGGATAACCGGGAAGGATTCCGACGGCTTCACAATGCGGATAGCCGATAGGGACGAGAGCGGCCATCGGACGCTCGCGGAGCTTCGCGGCCGGGGCATTAACCTTGCCGCGTCCGCGCTGGCTCAGTCGGCCGATCACATGCTCAGCTTCTTCACCATGCTCCGCTGTGAGCTCGGTTTTTACGTCGGCTGCCTGAACGCACGGGACCGGCTTGCCGAGGCCGGCGAACCGATGTGCTTCCCCGAGCCGGTTCCGGCCGACGGGCCAGCACGACTGTCATTTCATGGCCTGTACGACGTCTGCCTGAGCCTGAGGCTGGACCGAGGCCGGGCGGTGGGCAATGACGCGGGCGCAGACGGCAAAACCCTGGTGATCATCACGGGGGCGAACCAGGGTGGGAAGTCAACGTTCCTGCGCAGCGTCGGTCTGGCCCAGCTGATGATGCAGTGTGGCATGTTCGTCGGCGCTGAGTCCTTCACCGACACCCTGTGCACGGGCCTGTTCACGCACTACCGGCGAGAAGAGGACGCCGAGATGGAGAGCGGGAAGCTCGACGAGGAACTCGCGAGGATGAGCGAGATCGCCGACCGAGTGACTCCTGGCAGCATCGTGCTGTTCAACGAGTCGTTCGCGGCTACGAACGAACGCGAGGGCTCAGAGATCGCGCGGCAGCGGGGCTCGGGCGAATATCTGTTCCTTCGCGCGCAGCGGCGCGAAGGCGGGCAGCGGACGTTCCGGCTGGTCGAGGGTGAGCCCGAGCCGACAAGCTACGGTCTTGACCTGTACCAGCGCATCTTCGGCACGCAGGCTCAGAGCGCGGCGACCAGGTAGGCCACCAGCACAGCCGCGAACACGTAGAACAGGTAGAGGTTCACGTCGCCCGACTGGATCGGCCGGACCACGTCGGCCAGCCACTCAAATGCGCGGACCACTGGCCGGTACAGGTACCGCTCGAAGATCGGCGTGGCCTCGGATTCGTAGTGCACCGGCCCGGAACTGCCCGCTGGATCGTCGGACGCGCGGAGCACGGACACCGACGGCCGGTACAGCGCGTCAAACATGACCCGGGTTGGCGCCGAGAACGTCATCGCCGAGTACTGCATGCGGGGCTTGAACGCGATGATCCCGCCGTCCCACACCGGCTCGATCCGGCTCGCCCCGCGGGGCCGCCCGGCCAGGTAGATCAGCGCCGGCACGGCACACACCGCAAGCAGGAACACCGTCAGCCACGTGGGCGAGAACCCGGCGAAGTTCGTGTGGGCGGGTATCACGGTCAGGTTGCCCGGCAGCAGCACCGGCCGCAGCGTGACGCCAGTGATCGTGCGCATGGCCCGAGCCAGGCCGGCCAGCATTACCGGCGCGCCGACGGCCAGCGCCACGCACGCCACGGCCAGCAGTGCGGGCCCGGCCTGCGGTTGGCGGGCCTCGCTGGCCGCTGCGGCCTGCCTGGTCCGCGGCATCCCGAGGAACGGGATGCCGTAGCCGCGCACGAACGCGTAGATCGCCAGGCCGCCAGTCAGGCCCAGGGTGCCGGCCGCGAGCACGATCAGGATCGCGACTAGGTGGCTCCCCGTCCGGAACCCCTGGAACAGCCCCTGGAAGATCAGCCATTCGCTGACGAACCCGTTGAGCGGCGGCAGCGCCGCGATGCCCAGCGTGCCGAGGAACGTGATCACCGACGAGCGCGGCATCCGGTGCGCGAGCCCGCCGAGGCGGTCCATGTCACGGGTTCCGGTGGCATGCTCGATCACGCCGGCCTCCTGGAACATCAGCGTCTTGTAGCTGCCGTGGTTGGCCACGTGATAAAGCCCCGCGAGCAGCAGGAACGCCCACAGCAGCCGCTGGCCGTACGCCAGGAACGTCATCGCGGCGCCGAAAGCGGTGACGATGATGCCGATGTTCTCGATCGTGGAGAAAGCGAGGAACCGCTTGATGTCGCGCTCGCCGAGTGCGTACAGGATGCCGATCGCCGCGGTAACCGCGCCGACGCCCATGGTAAGGATGCCTCGCCAGGCAGGCCCGTCCGGCAGCAACACGAACCCAAACAGCGCGATCCCGTATACCCCGAGCTTAGTGATCAGCCCGGACAGGAACGCCGAGCCATCCGCCGGCGCCACGGGATGCGCCTCCGGCAGCCACACGTGCAGCGGCACCAGCCCCGCCTTGAACCCGAAGCCGGTCAGGGCCAGCAGGTACGCGGTGACCCGCCAGTCGCCGCTCACCAGGTGAGCCCGGGCGGCGATGAGGTCTAGCTGCATCGTGTGGGTCTTGGCGGCGAGGATCACGAACGCCGCGACGATCGCTACAAACCCGACCTCGGACAGGGCCAGGAACCAGAACGCCCCCGCGGCCACCTCGCGCTGCCGCGGCCGCCGCAAGATCAGCAGATAGCACAGCAGCGCCATGGTCTCCCACGCCACCAGGAACGTGACGACGTTGCCCGCGACGAGCACGGCCAGGCTGGCCAGCACCGCGAGGTTGAATACGCCGAGGTACAGCCCAGTGGCGTGGCCGGGCTCATGGTAGCGGGGCGCGTACAAGGCCGTGGCCACTGCGATCAGGCCCAGCAGCGCCACGAACACCCCGGCCAGGCTCGTGGCCTGCAGCTGCAGCGTGCCGACCACCACCGAGCCCCCGGCCGAGACCACCCGGCTGTTCCCGGAGATGAGCGCGGACACGCCGCCCGCCAGCGCGGCAGCGCCGCCGAGGCCGGACACCGCGCAGCTGGCCCGGATGCCCGCCCTAGTGGATCCGCAGGTCAGCGCGATCAGCGTGGCCAGCCCCCACGCGGCAGCCGCGCCGGCCACGACCGGAAGCGGGTTCACGTTGGCGTCCCGTTCAGGGCAAAGTCAAGGTCCTTCACCTTGTCGGCGAGCCTGCCCACCGCCACCAGGAGTCCCTGCAGCAGCGCCAGCGGGCTGGGCGGGCAGCCGGGGATCCAGACGTCGACCGGGAATGAGCTGCCGATGCCGCCGCGGGTGAACGGGTCCGGCTGATACACCCCTCCGAGCGCGCACGCCCCGGTCGCCACCACGATCTTCGGATCCGGTATCGCGTCGTAGGTCTTGCGCGCCGCAGTCTCGAAAACTTGGACCATAGGCCCGGTCACCATGAGCAGGTCTGCGTGACGCGGCGCGGGCGTGAAGAAGAAGCCGAGCCGGTGCAGGTCGTAGTGCGGCGCGGCGAGAAGCCGGATCTCCTGCTCGCAGGACGCGCAGGACCCGGTGTCCAGCGTGCGGATGTGGAGGCTGCGCCCGAACATCCGGGTCACGGTGCGCTGGAGCTCTTCGGAAGTTTCCTGGATGGCTGGGCCCGTGGCGTCCTGGCTCATCATGCCGACCTCCCACCCAGCGGGATCTGCTTGACCAGGTGTTCCCTGACGGTCGCGGCGAGCTCGAACTCGCCGCTGTCACCGGCCGCGTGCGGCGCCTCGGCCCGGCAGCGGCCGCAGGCAGTGCACGCGCCGACGTCGAAGACCAGCAGGTCGCCGTCGCGGGCGAGTGCTCGGCTGGGGCACACCGCCACCAGCCGGTCGGCCAGGCCCGGGGTCAGCACGTCCGGCCGGAACACTGGCGGCGTCGGCAGCAGCGCGGCCGAGGGGTCGGGTCTGGCCGGGTAGCGCGTAGTGACTATGCCTCGGCGCAGCCCGCGCAGCGTCCACAGTGGCATACGTGCTCCCTTCAGCGTGCCGTGCCCGCCACGGTCAGCCAGAAGCTGGCCTCGATGATCGGGATGTCGGTGAATACGTTCTGCGACCGGCAGGCGTCGTCGAATCCGCGCCAGTTCCGCACCGCGGCCGGGCGCAGCCGCGCCCTAGTGATCCGCCCGGTGTCGTCGAGCGCCACCCACGCCAGCGACTCACCTCGGCTCGACTCGGCCCAGCCGAGGCCGGAGCTGGCGGCCTGGCCAGGTCCAGCCCCCGGGGGTAGGGCCAGACCTGGGCCAGCGCCAGTCCGCCCGATCTCTCCGATCAGGCGGACCGACTCGGCTGCCTCTGTGAGCATCACGCGGAATCTGGCCAGCACGTCCCCGGCGTCCGCTACCGCGACGGCGAGCGGGAACTCGCCGTAGGGCCACGCCGGATGATCCGCGCGAGTGTCGGCCGCAAGCCCGGTGGCCCGGGCGACCGGGCCGACGAGCCCGAGGCGGCGGGCGGCCTCCTCGGCCAGAATCCCCGTGGCCTCGAGACGGTCGAGGAACGAGTTCGTGGACAGCAGCGCCTCGGCGGCGCGCTCCAGCTCGCCGTAGGCCGCGGGCAGGTCGCCGCGCAGCGCCGCCGCGTCCAGGTCCGCCCTGGCCCCGCCGATGTCGACGACGCCGAACAGGTACCGGTGGCCGAACACGGCGGCGTTAAGCCGCAGCAGCCGCTCCAGCGCGATCTCGGCGGCGGCCTGCCCGATCACCAGCCCGGTGGACTGACACAGCGCCGCGGTGGCGGCGGCGTGGTTGTACAGGCGCTCCAGCTCCAGCGCGATCGCCCGGGCCGCCATCGCCTGCGGCGGCGGCTCGAGCCCCAACGCCGCCTCGGCCGCCGCTGCGAACGCCCACGAGTTCCCCACCGCGCCAAGGCCCTCGGTGCGCTCCACGTAGAACAGCGCATCGCCCGGCGTCATGCCGCGTAGCCGCCACTCCACCCCGCGGTGCTTGTGCCAGGTGAACAGATACAGGTCGACGAGCTCCTCGCCGCTGGTCACCAGGCCGTAGTACAGCGACTCCACAGCAACCTGGCGAACCGGCCCGAACGGGAACTCGAACGCATGCCCGCCGACGTGGTGCGGCGCGTGCACGTCCTTGGGCGGCTCCGTGGGCGCCCGGCCGAGCCTGGGCCAGTCCGGCCCGGCCCAGGGTGGCAGGGCCACCCGATTCAGCGGCCTACCATTGGCCGGCCTGATACCGAACTGTTCATAGATCTCGCATTCCTCCGTGAACGCGCCCGGCACGATATCGGACAGCGAGGGATAAGTCTCGCCCTCGATCAGGGACTCGGAGACCAGATACCTGCGGTCGGCGTCAAGGCCCCAGATCAGCCGCAGCGTCACTGGACCGTCTGTTTCATGGGTAGCGACGAACACGTCGGCCAGACGGGCGCCCGGGTGCGCGGCGATCCGGCGCACCGCCGCGGACAGGTCCGCAACTGGCGCACTGACCGTGATCACCGGCTCGTCGCCGGCGCCATCCTGGCCGAATACGCTCAGGAGGTCTCGCAGGCGGGGCTCATCCGCCAGACCTGGCTGCGTAGCGGTCACGACATCACCGCCACGCAGTGCCGGATCACGGTGTCCAGGCCCGCGGGAATCCACAGCCCAAGCACCAGCAGCACCACAAGCCCGGCGAACAGCGGAGCCACGGCAGCGAAGGCCACCGCGCGCCCCCGGTACGGCGCCGCCAGGACACCCTCCCGGGGCGGCTCCCCGGGAGGATTCCCGTGTGCATCCCCAAACGGGTCCGCGGGCGGGTCCGCAACTGCTACCTGCGCGGCACCAGCACTCCCAAGCGCCAGCTGAATCTCCCCCAGCCCGCCACCGCGGGCCGAGCCGGCCAGCGAAGGTGAATCTGATGCACTCAGATGTGGCTCATGTTCACGTTCGTCCGGCGGGCGTCCGGTCACCATCCCTGTCGTGGTTCTGGCAAAGGCGACGAACGCTATCGCGAGCAGCGCGAGCAGCAGCAGCGGGAACACCGGGCTGGACGTGGCAAAGCCCGCCCGGACGATCGTGAGCTCGGACAAGAACACGCCGAACGGCGGCGATCCGAGCACCGCGAACGAGCCGAGCAATAGCGCGCCGCCGGTCACCGGCGCCGCAGCCAGCAGCCCGCGCACCCCGGCTGCCTCCCGAGTCTTGTACCGCAGCGCCACGTCGCCGCTGGTTAGGAACAGTACGGCCTTGGCGATCGCGTGGTTGAGCGTCTGCAGCAGCGCGCCGTACAGTCCGAGCAGACCGCCAAACCCCAGCGCGACCGCGATGATCCCCATGTGCTCGACGGACGAGTACGCGAACAGCCTCTTGAAGTTCCCCCGCCTGATCATGAACAGCACCCCGATCACGATCGACAGGAAGCCAAACGTCAGCAGCACCGCCCGGGGGAAGGCATCGCCGAGCCGGGCGTGGGTGATCGCAAGGAACCGGATGATCGCGTACATGCCGGTGTTGAGCAGCGCAGCCGACAGCATCGCGCTGGCGGGGCTCGGGGCCTCAGCGTGGGCGTCCGGCAGCCAGGTGTGCATGGGTGCGAGGCCTACCTTGGTGCCGTAACCCACCACGGCGAGCAGGAACGCCAGTCGCAAACTCCCCGGAGCCAGCGCATGCGCATGACTGAACAGGTAGGGCCAGGCCAGCCGGTACTCGACAGCCAAGTGGAGGCCACTGGCTGAGTAATAAAGGAATAGTGTGCCCGCGAGCGCGATCGTGACCCCGAAAGAGCTGATGATCACGTACTTCCAGGCGGCCTCGAGCGAGGCCGCTCGGGCCTCCAGGCCGACCAACGCGGCGCTGGCCAGCGTGCTGGCCTCGATCAGCACAAACAGCGCGCCCAGGTTCCCGGTCTCCAGCGCCGCGAGCATCAGCGCGGCGAACAGCCCGAAGAAGATGTAGTACAGCCGGACCTGGAAGGCCGACAGGTGCCCGGCATCCTCCTCAGCCGTCAGGTAGGCGACCGAGCCCACGCTGGCGAGCAGGGTCACCGCGGTGACCGTCAGCAGGAAGAAACAGCTGAGCGAGTCCAGATAGAGATAGCCAGCCCAGCCGCGCAGCGGGGCGCGGTGCAGTTCCGCGGTCAGCAGCCAGACAGCGCAAGCGAGCGAGATCAGGGCGCCGACTGACGCCGCCCACCCGGCCAGGCGTCCTCGCGCACCGCACCCCGCGGCAGCGGTTCCGGCCAGCGGGCCGACTGCCGCCACGATCATCAAGCCGATCACGGGACGCGCCTCCTGCTCGTGCTCATCCCTGCAACTCCCTCAGGTCTTCGGCGCTCGCGCTGGCGAGCCTGCGTGTCAGTCCGGACACGAAGACCACCATGATCAGCACCCCGGCGACCAAGTCGAGGAAGATTCCGGCCTCGACGATGAACGGGAACGTCGCGACCAGCGTGATCGCGCCGAGGAAAACCCCGTTCTCCACGATCAGCCAGCCGATCAGCTGGGCCACGGTGTGCCGCCGGACGACCATGGATAGCCCGCCAAGCAGGATCACCGCGGTGGACAGCGGGACCACCGCCGCGGCGACTAGGCCGTGCGGCAGCAGCTGCGGCCGGGTCACCAGATAAGCGAACGCGGTCAGGGCGCCGCCGGCGATCAACGAGGTCGACAGACCGGTGGACAGCGCTGCGTCTCGCTTGAGTTCCAGGCGCTGGATGAGCAGCCTGCGCGCGGACACCGGGATCCCGATGCCCTTGATCGCGAGGGTGGCCACAGCCAAGACCCAGAGCTCGATGCTTCCGAACGCGTAGGCGGCGACAGCCGCGGCAAACGACAGCACCACCGACTGCGCACCGTAGTAGGCCAGGTACCTGTTGAACAGCTTCGAAGCCAGGCAGGCGAACGACAGCAACAGAATCAGCACGCCAGACAGGTCGAGCAGCACGCCTGCGGCGCTGGTGGCGGACAGGCTCTGCATCGGCTCACGCCCCGATCACATAGGACGTAGCGACGCCGACCAGCGCCAGCAGGAAAGAGGCACCGAGGAACTCAGCAATGCGGAAGAAACGCAGTTTGGCGAACGACGTGTCGATCACCACGATCGCCAGACCGCACAGTGCGAGCTTGCCGAGCAGGACCGGGATCGCGACCAGCGCCGACGGCAGATCCGCCGAGGTGCCGAGGCCCCAGGGAATCACGAACACGTTCATGAAGATCGAAGACATCAGGAAGAGCTTCATCCAGC
>Ga0335075_10014121_pt1 | contig 12007 bp, 7 predicted proteins | sample Lox_Sample_24_FD_206723 | JGI IMG/M metagenome (GOLD analysis project Ga0335075, IMG submission 206723) | Soil microbial communities from Loxahatchee National Wildlife Refuge, Florida, United States - Lox_Sample_2.4 | ecosystem: Environmental > Terrestrial > Soil > Wetlands | place: USA: Florida... | reverse complement strand
CTGGCCGCATTGGGTGCGCTGTTCGATCCCGCCGGCATCACCGCGCGCGAATCGATGTTGCCCGAGGCCGCCACGACTGCCGGGTGGACCCTGGATCGCACAAACGGCTTTTACGAGGCCATTTTCAACGTCGCCTACATCGTCGGCCCGGGGCTTGGTGGACTGCTGATCGCCACCATCGGCGGCATCAACACCATGTGGGTCGCCGCCGGCGCGTTCGGTGTATCGATCGTCGCGATCGGCGCGCTGCGGTTGCCCGGCGCCGCCGCGCCACCGGGTCCCCAACGCCCCGATGGGCCATGGTCCGGGATGGTCGACGGGCTGCGGTTCGTGTGGAATCTGCGGGTGCTGCGCACGCTGGCACTGATCGACTCGGCAATGACCGCCTTGTATCTGCCGATGGAAAGCGTGCTGTTCCCCAAATACTTCACCGACCACCATGATCCGGCGCATCTGGGGTGGGTGCTGGTGGCGTTGAGCATCGGCGGATTGGCCGGTGCGCTGGCTTACCCGGTGCTGGTGCGCCGCCTGAGCAGGCGGTGGACGCTGCTGACGGCCACGCTGACGCTGGGCGGGTGTACCGGGCTGATATCGACGCTGCCGCCGTTGCCGGTGATCCTGCTGTTGTGCGGCCTGATCGGGCTGGTCTACGGGCCGATCGCCCCGATCTACAACTACGTCATGCAATCCAAGTCGCCGCCGCAGCTGCGCGGTCGGGTGGTCGGTGTGATGACGTCGCTGGCGTATGCCGCCGGCCCACTGGGCTTCGTGCTGGCAGGGCCGCTGACCGATGCCGCCGGGCTACGGATGACGTTTCTGGTGTTGGCGATTCCGATGATCGCCATCGGCCTGATCTCGCTGCGACTTTCCTCGCTTCGGCAGTTGGACGAGTCGTCGGCCACCGAGTGAGCAGCGACGTGGCCGGGCGGTGGCGTCCGTAGGATCGCTTCCATGGGCGCGGATGTGCTGGCCGGCCTGATCGCCGAGCTGCCTGAGGGGATGGTGGTCACCGACCCCGCGGTGACCGAGTCCTATCGGCAAGACCGTGCCTTGGACCCATCCGCGGGGAAGCCGGTGGCCGTAGTGCGCCCGCGACGAACCGAAGAAGTACAGACCGTCCTGCGATGGGCCAGCGCCAACCAGGTCCCGGTGGTGACCCGCGGTGCGGGTACCGGCCTGTCCGGAGGTGCCACCGCGGTGGACGGCGGGATCGTGCTGTGCACGGAAAAAATGCGCGACATTGCCGTCGACCCGGTCACCCGCACCGCGGTCTGCCAACCCGGTCTGCTCAACGCCGAGGTGAAAAAGACGGTCGCCGACTATGGGCTGTGGTATCCGCCGGACCCGTCGTCGTACGAGATCTGCAGCATCGGCGGCAACATCGCAACCAACGCCGGCGGACTGTGCTGTGTGAAATACGGCGTCACCACCGACTATGTGCTTGGCGTGCAGGTGGTGCTGGCCGACGGCACCGCGGTCCAACTCGGCGGACCGCTGCTCAAGGATGTCGCCGGCCTGAGCCTGACCAAGCTGTTCGTCGGCAGCGAAGGCACGCTGGGCGTGATCACCGAGGTCACCCTGCGACTGGTGCCGCCGCAGCAGCCGCTGAGCACGGTGGTCGCCAACTTCGCGTCGGTGGAAGCCGCCGCAGCAGCGGTACTCGCGGTGACCGCGCGGCTGCGCCCGGCGATGTTGGAGTTCATGGACTCGGTGGCCATCAACGCGGTTGAAGACAAGCTACGGATGGGCCTGGACCGCGGCGCAGCCGCCTTGCTGCTTGGTGCATCCGACGAACGCGGCAACGGCGGGACCGAGGACGCCGAGTTCATGGCCAGGGTGTTCAACGAATACGGTGCGACCGAAGTGTTTTCGACGTCTGATCCCGAGGAGGGTGAGGCTTTCGTCGCCGCCCGCCGGTTCGCGATTCCGGCGGTAGAAGCCAAGGGTCCGCTGCTGCTCGAGGACGTCGGCGTGCCGCTCGCCGCGCTGGCCGACCTGGTCACTGGGATCGCTCGGATCGCCGCCGAACGCGATCTGATGATCTCGGTGATCGCGCACGCCGGCGACGGCAACACCCATCCGCTGATCGTTTACGATCCCGCCGACCCTGCGATGAGCGAACACGCCGAGCTGGCGTACGGGGAAATCATGGACCTTGCCCTGCGGCTTGGCGGCACGATCACCGGCGAACACGGTGTCGGGCGGTTGAAGCGTCCGTGGCTGGCGGGCTATCTCGGCTCCGACGCCATGGCGCTGAACCGCCGCATCAAAGATGCATTGGACCCGCTGGGCATCCTGAACCCGGGCGCGGGCATTTAGCGCCTAGCACTGGGCGCCAGCGTAACGCTGCTGCGAGATCCGGCACGATTCTTCGCGCTGGCGTCACGCTCGCGCGCATGCAGTGTTGACATATTTCACCGATTGTCGTACCAATAAGACATGACAGCAGCTCTGTCTCATGGGCCTCGGTTCCAATTGGCCACCGCCGAAACCTGGCCCAACCCGTGGCCGATGTACCGCGTACTACGCGACCACGACCCGGTGCACCATGTGGTGCCCGACGCCAGACCGGACCATGACTACTACGTGCTGTCCCGGCACGCCGATATCTGGGCGGCGGCCCGCGACCATGAGACGTTCTCGTCCGCGCAGGGATTGACCGTCAACTACGGCGAGCTGGAACTCATTGGGCTGAAAGACAATCCACCATTTGTAATGCAAGACCCACCGGTGCACACCGAGTTCCGCAAGCTGGTCTCGCGCGGTTTCACACCGCGGCAGGTAGACGCGGTGGAGCCGAAGGTACGCAAGTTCGTCGTCGAGCGCATCGAGCGGCTACGCGCCGGCGGCGGCGGCGACATCGTCGCCGAGCTGTTCAAGCCGTTGCCGTCGATGGTCGTCGCGCACTACCTCGGCGTCCCGGAAGAAGACCGCGTCCAGTTCGACGGGTGGACTGACGCGATCGTGGCCGCCAACACCGGCGCCGGCGGCATCGGCAGCGCGCTGGAAACGGTTGGCGACGCGGTCGGGTCGATGATGGCCTACTTCACCGAGCTGATCGAGCGGCGCCGACGCGAGCCGGAGGACGACACCATCTCCCACCTGGTCGCCGCCGGGGTCGGCGCTGACGGCGACATCTCCGGCACGCTGTCGGTGCTGGCGTTCACGTTCACGATGGTCACTGGCGGCAACGACACCACCACCGGCATGCTGGGCGGCTCGGTGCAATTGTTGCACCAGCGTCCCGACCAGCGGCAAGTGCTCGCGGAGAATCCGGACCTGATCGCGGATTCGGTCGACGAGTTGCTACGGCTGACGTCACCGGTGCAGGGTCTGACCCGCACCGCCACCCGCGACGTCACCATCGGCGGCACCACCGTGCCGGCCGGGCGCCGGGTGTTGCTGCTCTACGGGTCGGGCAACCGCGACCAGCGTGTTTACGGACCGGACGCCGACGAGCTCGACGTGACCCGGTGCCCACGTAACATCCTGACCTTCAGCCACGGCGCCCACCACTGCCTGGGTGCAGCCGCAGCCCGAATGCAGTCAAGGGTCGCGCTGTCCGAATTACTTTCCCGCTGCCCGAAATTCGAGGTCGACGAGTCCCACATCGTGTGGGCCGGCGGCAGTTATGTGCGGCGTCCGCTGTCGGTCCCATTCCGGATCACGTCCTGATGGCGCCCAACGATTGGCTCTCGGAGCGTCGCACCGAGGTAGCCGCCGACCGGATTTTGGACGCGGCCGAGGATCTCTTCACCCGGCACGATCCCGGTTCGGTCGGGATGAACGAGATCGCCAAGGCCGCAGGCTGTTCCCGTGCGACCCTGTACCGATACTTTGAAAACCGCGAAGCGCTGCGGACCGCCTACGTCCACCGCGAGACTCGTCGGCTCGCCGACGCGATCAAACACCGGATCGGAGATATCGAGGATCCACGACAGCGGCTGGTCGCAGGTATCACCACCACGCTGCGTCTGGTTCGCGAAAGCCCGGCGCTTGCCGCGTGGTTCGCCATAACACGGCCGCCAATCGGCGGCGAACTGGCCGAGCGGTCCGACGTGATCACGGCGCTGGCCGCGGCATTCGTGAACTCGCTCGGCGCTGACGACCCGGCGATCGTCGAAAGCCGGGGTCGCTGGCTGGTCCGGGTGATCACCTCACTGCTGATCTTCCCGGGCCGCGACGTGGCCGACGAGCAAGCGATGGTCGAGGAGTTCGTCGTCCCGATCGTGGTGCCGATCGACCAGACGGCCGGTCGGCGCACACCGAACCTCAGCGCTTCACCCGGGTAAAACGATGCAGTAGCCACGCCAACGGAATCGTCAACACCAGCGTCGCCACGAACAGGTTCGGCATCGAGCCGTTGTAGATCGGGTAGTGCACGACGTCGACCATCGCGATCTCCATCGTCACCAGATGAATCAGGAAGATCTCGTAGGAGATCTCGCCCAGCCACACCATCGGTCGGGTGGCCAGCACTCTGGCGTACCAACCGTGGTCACCGAGCGCCAGTGGCGCCACCGCCAGCCCGGCAATCGCCGTGTAGAACGCCGCTTTGACGATGGCCTCCCCCAGCCCCCGAGGCGACGTGGTCGGCGCTCCCGCGATCGGCGTCGAGGCGATGAAGTAACTGATCACCGCCAGCGGGATCGCTGCAAACGCGTAGCAGCGCACCCCCATTGCCTGCAGCACCGCGAGGGCCATACCGGCGAGGAACCAGACCAAGTAGGTGGGCAACCACAGCCGGACACCATTCGGGACCGAGGTCGCAAAGTGCACAAAGACCAGCCACGCCGGAGTGATCAACCCCAGCGCGGCCAAAGCGACCAACAGCAGGGCGGGTCGCCACCGCCGCCGACAGACCACCACCAGCAGCAGGTAAGCCAGCAGCGGCAGCACTACGTAGAAAGCCACTTCCACCGCCAGGCTCCACATTTGGGTCAGACCCTGATGCAAAAACGTGCCGAGGTAGTTGGTGGTGTAGATCTGCGTCAAGGTCAGGTTGCGCAACAATCCGATCCAGGTGTGCCCGGGGTTCGGCTTGGCCATTCGAAACTGGTAGATCAGGTAGGCCAACAGCACCGTGACGACATAGGCCGGCATGATGCGCCGGACCCGATGCCAGGCGTAGCGGCGCACCGACGGCGAGGGACCACCGTCGGCAAGCGATTTCACCCACGGCCGGAACAACAGGAAACCGGACAACACAAAGAAGATCGGGACGCCGATCTCCAACCGGGAGCAGACCAGCCCGAAGTAGCCATCGATGTATTTGCCGGTGGTATACGCCGCATGGGTCCCAACCACGAGAAGGGCAGCGACCGCACGGATACCGGTCAGCGACGCGACCCGGTCCGGCCCGGAGACCTGTTCGAGTCCGCCCTGGGCGGCCGTGGTATCGGCGCGGGTCATCCGGTTTTTTCCCGCCGTGTCCCGCCGCGATCACGACGCTTCGGGTTATCCTGGCCTCGATCCGGCTGCAGGTTGATCAGTACCCCCGAAATACGGGTTCGCGCAAGAGCCTTCAGCGTTTCGCGGGATAATTTGGCTGGCAACTCCACCAGCGAGAAATCGGGCCCGATGCTGATGTGGCCGAAATCGCTACGGTGCAAGCCTCCTTCGTTGGCGATGGCGCCCACGATCGCGCCCGGACCGATCTTGTGTCGCTTCCCTACCGCGATGCGGTAGGTGGCGAACCCCGTCTTGGCACCCTCGCCGGATCCGCGCGACGACTTGGCGGGCCGGTCGGAACGCTGCTTGGGTCGACGGTCCGGCGGTGGCTCTGGTGCCATGAGGAACGCTTCGCCGTCGCGCGATTGCAGGGCGAGCGCCGCCGCGATATCGGCCATCGGCACATCGTGCTCGCGCTCATAATCCGCGACCAGGCTGCGGAACAACTCGATGCCCGGTGAGCCGAGACTGTCGGTGATCGAATCGGCGAATTTCGCCACCCGCTGCGCGTTGACGTCTTCGACGCTGGGTAGTTCGGCCTCGGTGAGCTTTTGCCGCGTCGCTTTCTCTATCGACTTGAGCAGGTGGCGCTCTCGCGGCGAGACGAACAGCAGCGCCGCCCCCGACCGCCCGGCTCGACCGGTGCGCCCGATCCGGTGCACATAGGACTCGGTGTCGTGCGGGATGTCGTAGTTGAGCACGTGCGATATCCGCTCGACGTCCAACCCGCGGGCAGCGACATCGGTGGCGACCAGGATGTCGATGCCGCCCGCCCCGCCTTCTCTGAGCGCCGCTATTGTCCGCTCGCGCTGGCTCTGCGGAATGTCGCCGTTGATGGCCGCGGCGGAAAAACCTCGGGCGCGCAGCCTTTCGGCCACCTGTTCGGTGGCTTGCTTGGTGCGGACGAAGACGATCATCGCCTCGAATGGCTCAACCTCGAGCACTCGGGTGAGCGCGTCCATCTTGCGGGGGCCGGCGACCTGGATGTAGCGCTGCGAAATATTCTCGGCGGTAGCGGTTTTCGCCTCGACGCTGACTTCGGTCGGGTCGTGCAAATACTTGGCCGTGAGCTTGCGGATCGCCGCGGGCATGGTCGCGGAGAACAACGCGACTTGTTTGTACTCGGGCGTCTCGGCCAGGATCCGTTCGACGTCTTCGGCGAAGCCCATGGTGAGCATCTCGTCGGCCTCGTCAAGCACCAGGTAGTCCACCCGGGAGAGGTCCAGCGTCCCACGTTCCAGGTGGTCGATGACTCGGCCGGGGGTGCCGACCACCACCTGCGCACCACGTTTCAGCCCGGCCAATTGCACCGCATACGACGACCCGCCGTAGATCGGCAGCACGTTGATCTGGGGCAAGTGGGCGCCGTACCGGCTGAATGCCTCGGCGACCTGCAGCGCCAGCTCGCGGGTCGGCGCCAGCACCAGCGCCTGAGTCGCTCTGCTCTTGGTGTCGATCTTGGACAGGATCGGGATCGCGAAAGCGGCTGTCTTGCCCGTCCCGGTCTGAGCCAGCCCCACCACATCTGACCCCGCCATCAATGCCGGAATCGTGGCCGCCTGAATCGCTGACGGTGACTCGTAGCCGACGTCCACGACCGCCTGCAAGACCGAGGGGTGGATTTGCAGGTCGGCAAAGGTCACGGGCGCATCGTCGGCATTGTCGGGGGAGGCCATTTGAAAGGGAAGTTTAGTGGGCAAACACCGCTCGGCCACGCCTGCCGCCTCGACGGGACCGGTCAAGGTACGGTGCGACCTTGTGTGGACACGACACTGCGGTGTCCGGCGGCTGACTGGCCTTGCCGCTGCCGCACTGATTGCCGCGAACCTGAGCGGCTGCGGTTCGGGTGACTCGACCGTCGCCAAGACGCCGCAGCCCACGACGGCCCGTCAGACGACCGCGTCCAACGCCCAAGGCCCACCTGCCGCCGGCGCGGCCCCAACCAGCAGTAGCTCCGCGGCACCCGACCCTTGCGCGGTCAACCTCGGCGCACCCGCGATCGCCAGGGCGGTGTCTGAGCTCCCCCGCGACCCCCGCAGCCAGCAGCCATGGAACCCCGAACCATTGGCCGGCAACTACAACGAATGCGCCCAGCTGTCTGCGGTGATCGTCAAGGCCAACACCAACGCCGCGGGGCCCAACACCAGGGCGGTGATGTTTCATCTCGGCAAGTTGATACCCCCGCAGGAAGCGCCCGAGACCTACGGATTCAACGGCATCGACACCTCGCAGTGCACCGGCGACACGGTGGCGTTGGTGTACTCCGGCGGTATCGGCTTGCCCAGTGTGGTGAAGTTCCGCTGGAACGGCAACGGGGTGGAGCTCATCGCCAACGCCGGAGGCTAGTCCGGCCGAGACCGGTCGCGAAAGCGTGCGTGTCTGTACGCCGACACGCCGCTCGGGGCGACATTTTGCGTACGCCCGCGGCGAGGTGAGCGCCCGAATTTGTCGGTGGCGCGGCCTACAGTGGCTGCTGTGTTCCTGGCAGGCGACAGCATCATCTACAGCGCGTCGGATCTCGCAGCCGCCGCTCGCTGTGAGTACGCCCTGCTTCGGGATTTCGACGCGCGCCTCGGCTGGAGTCCGGGCATCGTCGTCGAAGACGAATTACTGACGCGCACCGCCGCTCTCGGTGACGAGCACGAGCGCCGCCGCCTCGAGCAGCTTCGCGAGGAATTCGGCGACGCGGTGGTGGTGATCGGCCGTCCGGCGTTCACCGTCGCCGGTTTCGCCGCCGCCGCCGCGGCGACGCAGCGGGCCGTCGCGAACGGCGCGGCGGTGGTGTATCAGGCCACGATGTTCGATGGTCGCTTCGTCGGGTTCGCCGATTTCCTGGTCCGCGATGGCGACCGGTACCGGGTTTCCGACACCAAACTGGCCCGCTCCGCGAAGGTCACCGCGCTGCTTCAGATCGCGGCCTACGCCGACACGCTGAGCCGCTCCGGTATCCCGGTGTGTCCGGAGGCCGAGTTGGTGCTCGGCAACGGCCAGGAGCTACGCTACCGCGTCGCTGAGTTGACCCCGGTGTACCTCGAGCAGCGCGCGAGGTTGCAGCGGCTGCTCGACGAGCACTACGCCGGCAGCACACCGGTGCGCTGGGACGACGAGCGAGTACACGCATGTTTCCGATGCCCGGCCTGCGAGGAGCAGGTGCGCGCAACCGACGATCTTCTGCTGGTTGCCGGAATGCGGGTAACTCAGCGCGCCAAGCTGGTCGACGCGGGAATCACCACCCTTGCCGAACTCGCCGATCACACCGGACCGGTGGCCGAACTCCCGGCCCGCACGCTGGACAAGCTGGTAGCGCAGGCCAAACTGCAAGTCCGCCAACGTGATACCGGCATACCGCAATTCGAGGTGGCCGACCCGCAGCCGCTGGCACTGCTGCCCAATCCCGACGAGGGGGACCTGTTCTTCGACTTCGAAGGTGACCCGCTCTGGACGGCCGACGGCGCCGACTGGGGCCTGGAATATCTGTTCGGTGTCTTGGAAGGCGGGCGGTCGGGGGCCTTCCATCCACTGTGGGCACATGACCGCCGCGACGAGCGCAGGGCATTGGTCGACTTTCTCGCGCTGGTGGCCAAGCGGCGCAGGCGCTATCCGAACATGCACATCTACCACTACGCCTCGTACGAGAAGACGGCGCTGTTGCGCCTTGCCGGACGCCACGGCGTCGGCGAGGACGAAGTGGACGAGCTGCTCCGCAGCGGGACCCTGGTGGACTTGTATCCGATTGTGCGCAAAAGCATTCGAGTCGGTAGCGAATCTGTCGGCCTGAAGTCCCTGGAGCCGCTGTACATGGGGTCGGAGCTGCGCTCCGGCGATGTCACGACGGCCGCCGACTCGATCACCCAGTACGCCCGATACAGCCAGCTCCGCTGCAACGGCCAGTCCGATGCGGCCGCGGCCGTGCTCAAGGAGATCGAGGACTACAACCTCTACGACTGCCGATCCACCCGTGCGCTGCGCGACTGGCTGCTGATGCGGGCTTTCGAGTCCGGCATCACGCCGATTGGTGCCCAGCCTGTTTCGGACGGCGAAAGCATCGAGCAGCATGACCCATTGACCGCCGCCCTGGCGGACTTCAGCGGAGATGCGGAGGTCGGTGCGCGCAGTCCCGAGCAGACGGCGGTTGCCCTGGTGGCCGCGGCACGCGGCTATCACCGCCGGGAGGACAAACCATTCTGGTGGGCGCATTTCGACCGATTGAACTATCCGGCTGATGAATGGGCCGATGACACAGACGTCTTCATGGTCAGCGGCGCAACATTCGTCGTCGATTGGGACAGGCCGCCGCGTGCGCACAAGTTGCAGCGACGGGTACAACTGACCGGCGAATTGGCCCGCGGCGCACTCAACCACGAAGTCTTCGCACTCTACGAGCCACCGGCCCCGCCCGGCCTGACCGATAACCCTGATCGACGTGCGGCCGGGCGCGCCAACGTCATCGAGGCCGACGATTGGACCGCACCGACAGAGGTGATCATCGTCGAGCGAACGCCCAAGGACGGCAGTACCTTTCATGAACTCCCGTTCGCCCTTACTCCGGGCCAGCCGATTTCGACAACGCCACTTCGGGACTCGATCGGTTCGGTGGCCGCCGACGTCGCCGCCCGACTGCCACAACTGCCCCGCGGCGCACTCTTCGATATTCTGTTGCGCCGCCCGCCTCGAACACGCAGCGGCGCCGCGCTACCGAGATGTGGCGATGACGTCGAGAACATCGCGGCCGCGCTGCTCGACCTGGACTCGTCGTACGTTGCGGTGCACGGGCCGCCCGGGACCGGCAAGACGTACACCGGCGCGCAGGTCATCACCCGGCTGGCCGCCAAGCACGGCTGGCGCATCGGTGTTGTCGCGCAATCGCATGCGGTGGTGGAGAATCTGCTCGACTGCGCAATCGACGCCGGAATCGATCCGCTGTGCGTCGCGAAGAAGCGGTCGGACCGCGAACAAGATGTGCGCTGGCAACCGATCGACGAGAAGGAGTACGCGGGATTCATCGTCGGCACAGCGGGATGCGTGATCGGTGGTACAGCATGGGACTTCGCCAACCCAACCCGCGTACCGCCGGACAGCCTGGACCTGCTGGTGATAGACGAGGCCGGCCAATTCTGTTTGGCCAACACCATCGCCGTGGCACCGGCTGCCGCGAACCTGTTGCTGCTGGGCGACCCGCAACAGTTGCCTCAGGTCAGCCAGGGCACACATCCCGAGCCGGTTGACGGATCCGCGCTGGGTTGGCTGGTCGAAAATCACCGCACGTTGCCCGCCGAGCGGGGGTACTTCCTGGACCGCACACACCGGATGCATCCGGCGGTTTGCGCGCCGGTGTCGGCGCTGGCCTACGAAGGTCGATTGCAGTCCTACCCGGAAGTGACCGCCGCTCGTCACCTGGACGGATATCCGCCCGGTCTCCACGTCCTTCGTGTCGGCCACGAGGGCAATTCAACAGCGAGCCCGGAGGAAGCCGAGGCCATCGCGGCGCAGATCAAGCTGCTGGTCGGCTCGGCGTGGACGGATGAGCGCGGCACCCGACCCTTGGCACCCGCCGATACGCTTGTGTTGGCGCCCTATAACGCACAGGTGGTGCTGCTGCGCCAGCGGCTGGAATCCGCTGGGCTCGGCGATGTCCGAGTCGGGACCGTCGACAAGTTTCAGGGCGCGCAAGCACCGGTGGTGATCATTTCGATGACGGCCTCGTCCGTCGAGGATATCCCACGGGGAATTCCGTTCCTGCTCAACCGAAACCGGTTGAACGTGGCGATCAGCCGCGCAAAGTATGCGGCAGTGATCGTGCGTGCCGAGACGTTGACCGACTACCTGCCCAGCACACCCGCGGGTTTGGTGGAACTCGGTGCGTTCTTGGCGTTGACGGCTTCTGACATACCGACCGGCGTCACCGTGCCAGCCGGCTAACGATCGCGGAAGGAATGCCGTCCGTAGCCTGGCGCGTCGTCGGGATCGGCGCGGTAGTGCCGGTTGCGGGGCGCATCGCTTCGGCTGGATCCGTGGCTTGCGCCGTCGCCGTGGTGGTTTGCCCATGGCGACTCGAATCGGTCATCGTGCAGCTCATGTCGCGACGGCCGGTGGTAACCGCCGCGGTCACCGGTTTCACCGTAGCTGTCGGTGTCATCGAGGAACTGTCCGTCACGGTCGCTGGACCCGCGCAGTTTGTGCTCCCTCGGTGAGAATTCCTCGATCGGCCGGAAGCGCTGCTCGTCGTCGACGTGGAAACCATTGTGGGCGAATCCGATTGGTTCGACCTCCGACACCGCGGCGGGATCATCGAGAAAACTGCGCCACGACTCCACCGGCGAGCTGTGCCAGGTATCCGTTGCTCCCGCTGGTGGATGCCCGGTGTGAACGGGCAGCGGGTCGGTGTCGGAATCGTCGGTGTGGCTCTGGGTCGGATCGACGTCGCGGGGCCGCGCGGGTGCCGCAGTGAGCGCTGGCGACAACATGTATTCAACGTAGTCGTCGTCATCGTCAAAGCCGCCCCGGAAGCTGTCGTCGTGGTCCGCGAGATCGCCGTATCTCTCATCTGAACGATGTT
>Ga0335075_10014120_pt1 | contig 12008 bp, 10 predicted proteins | sample Lox_Sample_24_FD_206723 | JGI IMG/M metagenome (GOLD analysis project Ga0335075, IMG submission 206723) | Soil microbial communities from Loxahatchee National Wildlife Refuge, Florida, United States - Lox_Sample_2.4 | ecosystem: Environmental > Terrestrial > Soil > Wetlands | place: USA... | reverse complement strand
GCGGGATGACGATCCCGGCGGCGCGGTAGGCCATCATGGCCAGGCCCGAGCAGTCGAAGGCGTCCGGCCCGGCCTGCCCGAAGACGTAGGGCTTGCCGAGCTGGGCTTCGGCGTAGGCGAGGATCTTCCCGGCGGCGCCGGCGGGCAGCGGGCCGAGGGCTTCCTGCTGGCACACGGCGCTGCCGGCGGCGGAGAGGGCCTGCGCGCCCTCTCCGCCGCCGGCAGCGAGGGCCTGCGCGCCGCCGGCGGCGTAGCGGGCGGCCTGGTCCAGGACCTCGGTGACGTACCAGCCGGCGTCGTCGTAGGCGAGCAGCGCCTGCTGGAGGTTGCCGGGCGCTCCGTTGGCGACCAGCAGGCGGGCGGCGGCGGGGATGGCGTCACCGGGGTTCATGATGTTCCCGCCGTCGCCGTAGGTCGCCCAGGTCGAGGGCTCGAACTGCATGGGGCCGAGCGCTCCGGCGCTGGACGGCCCGTCGTTCTGGCCGTCGCCGCTTTCGACTTCGCCGATGGCGGCCAGGACGGTCCACGGGATGCCGTACTCGGCGCCGGCTTTCTTGAAGTCGGCGAGGTAGTTCGCCGGGATGGCTGCGGCGCTGCTGGCGGCGGGCTGGGCGGCGCAGGCGGCGGCTTCCTGCCCGGTGATCCCGCCGGCCGCCCCGGCGATGACGGCGACGATCAGCAGCAGCAGCGCGGCGACGGTCGCGAGGGTAATGGTGGCCGAGCCGCGCTCGGCGGCCGGAGACGGCATCAGGGAGCGGCCTCCTTTCAGGAGTTGCCCGCGTCGGCTACAACGAGGTCTGGGACGCCGCCCGCAGGGAAGCGCTCACCCCCGCCCAATACAGGTCGCCGCTCGGCTGCCGCCCGTATGACCTGCGGCACGCGGCGGTATCGCTGTGGCTGAACTCCGGGGCGCCCGCCACGGAGGTCGCCCGCCGCGCCGGGCACGGCGTCGCGGTCCTGCTGAAGATCTACGCCCACTGCATCGACGGCCAGGCCACCGCGGCCAACCAGCGCATCGCCGAGGCCCTCGGCACCCCAGACGCCGAGGAGGACGCCGGTGACGAGGGCGACGGCGACATGGAGCAGGCATCCTGAAATGGCCGGTCAGAGCGGGAATCCGGGTGGGAACGGTCTGCATAACCGCTCCCACCGGCCCCGTCCGTGGCTTTTTCGGCCTCGTCCGTGGGCTGGTCCGTGGCCGTCCGTGGGCCAGCCTGCGACGGTCTGTCGACCGCGCGGACCCCGAAACCCGACACCCACGGACGCATAGCGGACGGCGGTCACCCCAAATCCCGCCTCGAAGCACATAACAGCAGGTCAGCGGCATAAGCCTCGAACAGGAGGACACGGTCGTAAAACCGTCGGCTCAGCCTACGTTGGTTCGAACCCAAGCGCCGCCCAGGCCGACGTCTTCCGCGGCGAACTGCTGGCCGCCGCCCGCAAGGGCGAGGCATTCACCCTGGCCACCGGCGAGCCAGTGTCCTGGCAGCGCTCCCAGCCCGGGTCGTGCTGGTATGAGTTCGCTTGCGCCTACGTGGACATGAAATGGGGCACCGCCTCGGCCAAGTACCGGCGAGCCATCGCACAAGCCCTCACATCTGCGACCGTGGTCATGGTCGCCAACACCAGAGGCGAGCCGGACAGCCGTTCCCTGCGCCGCGCCCTTATCAACTGGGGGTACAACACCAAGCAGCGGGCGGCAGCCCCAGAAGACGTCGCCAATATTCTCGCGTGGCTGGCCGGCAACACCAGTCAGGTCAAAGAACTGGCCGATCCAGCACTGGCTCGCCAGCTACTTACCACGGCCACCTCCCGCCTCGACGGTACCCGTGCCGCGGCCTCGTCAGTGCGCAGGAACCGGGCCGTCCTGCTCAACGCGCTGGACTACGCTGTCGAACTCAAAGTGCTGGACGAGAACCCGCTCAAGTACGTCAAATGGCGGGCGCCCCAGATCGCTCACGAGGTCGACCGCCAAGTCGTCGTCAACCCCACCCAGGCGCGAGCGTTGCTGGCGGCGGTCCGCGCCCAGCAGCCCAGCGGTCCGAGGCTGGTCGCGTTCTTCGGCGCTCTTTATTACAGCGGCCTGCGCCCGGAAGAAGCCGTCGGCCTGCGTCGCTGCGATGTCGCACTCCCCGCGGTCGTCTGGGATGAGAATGCGCAGTGCCATCGCGAACCAGATGACGACTGGGGCGAACTCCATATCAGAACAGCCCGCCCTGACGTCGGCCGGCAGTGGACCGACGACGGCGGCAGTCGCGACCGCCGCAGCCTCAAGCACCGTGCCGAAGGCGAAATCCGGACAGTCCCCTGCCCGCCGCCGCTGACCAGGCTACTGCGCGAGTACCTCGCGGTGTTCGCAGGAGAGCCTGCCGATCTGCTGTTCCGCGGCGTACAGGGCCGCTCGCTGCCCAGTATCACCTACCGGCGCGCCTGGGACCGCGCCCGCAAGGCCGCCCTCCCAGCCGAGGCCTACCGCTCCCCGCTGGGCCGGCGCCCCTACGACTTGCGGCACGCGTGCCTGTCCACCTGGCTCAACGGAGGCGTGCCGGCAACCCAGGTTGCCAGATGGGCCGGCCACAGTGTTGAGACCCTCCTGCGCGTCTACGCCAAATGCCTCGACGGACAGCACACCATCGCCAAGCGCCGGATCACAGATGCGCTGGACGAGTGACTATCTTGCCCGTGGGCATGTTCGCATTCCTCTCCCATGCGAGACGCATCGTCGCGGCCTACGGACCCGTGTCAGCGCCACGAAATTTGGCGCGTATTTGGCACAGATGCCCGCCGACGGCCGTCGGCAGCCCCCGCCAGCCGTACTCCACGGCCGAGTCCGGGCCGCACCGCCGCCGTGGGCCAGCGCGGTGGATCCGCTGGTCAGAGCGCGAATGCGCATGTCAGGGCCGGATTCGGCTACCATGCACGAGTCTTGCGCCGGTGTAGCTCAGTTGGCAGAGCAGCCGTCTTGTAAACGGCAGGCCATCGGTTCGAATCCGATCACCGGCTCCACCCCCCCGTAGGGCGTCTGACGTGCAGTAACGCAGTCGCCGTTTCCGCGAGCACCTCCTGCGCGGGCTGGCAGGTCCCCTGGGTGCTCATCCCGTACCGCGCCACCGTCACCGCTGAGCCCTCCTCGGGGTCATGGCGGATGTCGTGCAGCCGCACCGCGGTCAAATTGCGTTGCCTCTTTCTGCCGCAGTCCCTACCATTAATGGCATGGAACGCAGGTTCTCCCTGAAGCGGAATCAGGACTGGCACCTCGCCAGCCCGTCGTCCGCGATGCGCGGGACCGGCCGGGAGGCTTCCGGATAGCAGAAGCAGGTCACACGGAAGCCGCCCGCAGGGAGAAGCCCTGGCGGGCGGTTTGCATGTGAGGGCGAGACGCACAACAGAACATGGGGAGCAGGCGACGGTTGCCGGCGAGATTCCAAACCTCGCGCCGAGTGGGTTCGACTCCTACGCGCCCTGCGGATCACCACCCTCCGGGGGGAATGTGATCGCACCTTGTTAACTCCACAGCGTGAGCATCAGCCGGGAGGCGCCATCCTCCCGGCACCTGGGCCTCTAGCTTCAACTGGTAGAGCGTCTGCCCTGCAAGCAGGAAGGTCGGGGTTCGAATCCCCGGGGGTCCACGCGGGAGAAATGGCAGTTCGAATCTGCTTCCGCCCTCAAGGTTCCGCGCGTCCTGAGTGCACGCAGGGTGCAGGCTGGTGGCCACCGGGCGGGTCGTCTAACGGGCAGGACGCTCCCGGCACCGGGGTATCGCGTAGGGGTTAGCGCGCCTGCTTTGGGAGCAGGCAGGCGAGGTTCGAGTCCTCGTTCCCCGACCACGGGTCTGTAGCTGAGACGGATTAGCGGCTGCCCGAAAAGCAGCAGAGGCAGGGTCAGTACCTGCCGGGCCCACCAGACTGCAAAGGGGATGGAACAAGCCTCGCTGTGTGCAGTGGTGAAAGTCCGTGCCAGCCCCCTCATGCGGCATTCGTCCAATGGCCAGGACGTCAGCCTTCCAAGCTGATCATGCGGGTTCGAGTCCCGTGTGCCGCTCTGAGCGCCGCTAACTCAAATGGCTAGAGAACCGGACTCTTAATCCGGGCGATCGGGGTTCGAATCCCTGGTGGCGCACGCGGGAGTGACGGCAATGCAGACCTCGCGAGCTCAAACCTCGCGGCATGCGGGTGCAAGTCCCGCCTCCCGTACCGGTGGTCACTGGGGGAACTGGCAGACCCGCCCGGCTCTGACCCGGGACTTTTCCTGGTTCGAATCCAGGGTGGCCAGCCACGCCGCCGCGCACGGCTGCGGCCCCGCTCTCGTACAGCGGGTGACCCGGGTCGGCACCGGGTGGCGGCTCTGTGTGCTCGTACTCCAACTGGCAGAGAGGCCAGGTCGAGAGCCTGGATGTTGCGGGTTCGACTCCCGCCGAGCGCACCACGCCGCCTTAGCTCATCTGGCAGAGCGACCGCCCTGTAAGCGGTAGGCGACCCGTTCGAGACGGGTAGGCGGCTCCGGTCCGGGGGTGCCGGCATCCTGGCGCGGCTTTGACCCGCGTTGACACACGCTGGTTCGAGTCCAGCTCCCGGAACGATGCCCTCTTAGCTCAATGGCGGAGCACGTCCTCGGTACGGACGAGGCCGCAGGATCGGTACCTGCAGAGGGCTCTGGGTGACCGTAGTGTCAGCGGCCAGCACGAGACCTTGCCAAGGTCTTAGCGCCAGTTCGAATCTGGTCGGTCACTCCATGCGCTGGTGGCGTAATTGGCAGCCGCGCACGGCTCAGACCCGTGTGTCCATCGTGACGTGAGGGTTCGACTCCCTCCCGGCGCACTCATGGCCCGATGACCGAATGGCTAGGTGCCGGCCTGCAAAGCCGGTGATGCGGGTTCAAGTCCCGCTCGGGCCTCGATGGAGAGTGAACCGATAAGGAATCGGGCCTCGCTGCTAACGAGTGCGCGGTGCAAGCCGTGGGCTTCGATTGCTCCGCTCTCCGCTCTGGACGATGAACCAGGCAGGGTCCTGGCCCCGGCCGGAAACCGGGCGGCACCGCAAGGTGTGGCTTTCGAGTAGTCCGTCGTCCGCTCGTGGATAGTGAAGCCGTCGGGGAGCGGCCGCCGGCTCGAACCCGGCCGGGCGCGCAAGCGCTGGGGATCGTGTCCTCCGCTATCCGCTTCATGGAAGATGAAGCTGCCAGGGCAGCCGCCGGCTTGAACCCGGCTGGGACGGGTGACCGTCTGGGGATCAGGGCCTCCGTCTTCCGCTGGCTCGTAGCTCATCAGGTTAGAGCGCTCGTCTGATACGCGAGAGGCAGGAGGTTCAAGCCCTCCCGAGCCAACTGGCCCGTAGCTAACTGGTCACAGCGACCGTCTTATACACGGTGATCATGTGGGTTCAAATCCCACCGGGCCTACGCCTCGCTGGCGTAACGGCAGCGTCCCGGACTTTTAATCCGAGGGGTCAGGGTTCGAATCCTTGGCGGGGCACGCGTCGCTAGCGCAACGGACAGCGCAGCTGGCTTCTACCCAGCAGGTTCCGGGTTCGAGTCCCGGGCGACGTACGGAAGACCTCGCTCCGTTGGAGGAACGGGACAACTCACCTGACCCTCACTCAGGAGACTGCGGGTTCGAGCCCCGCACGGAGCACCTTGCCGCTGTCACCCTGATGGCACGGGTAGCCGGACTTTCAATCCGGCCGTCGCGCGTTCGATTCGCGTCAGCGGTACTGCGGAGTGGAGGAATGGGTACCTCGCCTGGCTCATAACCAGGAGGCTGCGGGTTCAAGTCCCGTCTCCGCTACTGATCCGGTGTCGTTCAACGGCAGGACGCCGCCCCGTTAAGGCGGCTATCGGGGTTCGAATCCCTGCGCCGGAGCCATGGCGTCTTAGCACAAACTGGCCAGTGCACCACCCCGTCAAGGTGGAGGGTGCGGGTTCGAATCCCGTAGGCGTCGCCATGGTCGCGTAGCTCAGCGGAACAGCAAAACATGATGCGCCGTGCGCTAGAGCTGAGCTATGGCGCGAGGGGTACGGCTCGTCTACACATCGGAACAGCTAGCACAGGCCATAGACGAGTCGTCATCTTGGCGTCAGGTCATGCAGAAGCTTGGCTACCGGACCCACCAGTGGGTGCCTAGCTCGGCGACTCCGCCAGGAAGCAGCCGAACTTGGGATTGACACAGCCAGATTCCCCTTGAAGCACACTTGGTCGTGAGGCGAACTCGTGGACGCGATCAGGACGAGCGACAACTGGCAGGAGGTCGCGGTCAAGTGCGGGCTCATTCCGCATGGAGGCGGTCAGGCGCGGCTGCGTGGAATCGCTCGCCGGTTTGGAATTGACTACAGCCATATCGGACGCCGCGCCGATCCATCTATCGAAGCGCCGTTCGTGGCCAAGGCCACACAGCCGTTCCTGTGCGATGCGGCTCTTCTGCTAGCTGCTGCGTGGTTTGTCCGGCGGGGTTACCCAGTCAGTTTGCCTACGCAGGGCAGGCCATATGACCTGATTGTTGAGGTCCCAGGCTGCTTGTACCGCGTCCAAGTCAAGACGGCCCAGCAGGAGGTCGAAGCGGACAGGGCAGTTTGAGTGCAACATCGGCCGAGTCCCGCTTCGTGACAAACAGCGGCAGGCCTACGACCCCGAAGAGGTGGACTTCTTCTTCATCGTGGACGCCGTTGACAATGATCACTACTACATCATCCCGATCACCGAGGTCGGGGGGAGGCTGTCGATCAGTCTCGGCTTCTTTCAGCACAGGCGCATAGATCACTAAAGCCCAGTTAGCCCTGGTATCCCCTGCGGGGACGTCGCGCGGGCGTGAAAATCGGTAGCGGGTTGCCCGCCGACGCCGGTTTGAACTTGGGTCGTGAGCCCGCCAGTTAGCTCAACAGAGAGAGCGCCGCTCTGACGCAGCGGAAGCAAGGGGGGCAGCACCTCTACTGGGTACTGGGCTCCGGTAGCACAACGGATAGTTGCGCCACGCTACGAACGTGGAGGGTGGGAGTTCGAGTCTCTCCCGGAGCACGCAGGATCAAGCTCGGCTAGCTCAATGGGAGAGCGCCTGGTCCACACCCAGGGGACGGAGGTCCGATTCCTCCGCCGAGTACTGAGGGCGAACCGAAAGGATGAGGAGCCTGGTTGTGAGCCAGGCCGTTGCGGGTTCAAGTCCCGTCGCCCTCCCCGCCAGGATGACCCGAGAGGCATGGGAGCGGTCTGTAAACCGTCGGCTCGGCCTACGTGGGTTCGAACCCAACACCTGCCGCTACCAGCGGAAACGGGCTCGTGGCCGGGGGATTCTCCTGCCCCGCGGGCCGTCGTCGTGTTCGGTTGGCGGATCCCCAGGCGCTCAATCAGGCCCTGGCGGCCTGAGCGCGGGAGTTCATCCCGCCGGTGCGTCTGGGGACGGCGGACGGAGTCGTCGAAGGGTTTCCCGTCGTGGTCGCGCAGGTAAGCGAGTGCGACCCTTCTGCCGAGCACTCAGACGGTGACGTGGTGGGCGAGGACGGGGAGACCGCGGGCGCTTCGGCTGGCGGCCGAAGCGGAGCGGAGGTAGATCCCGCTATTCCGGGTATCTGCTATCTGCGCGGGCGCCCGGGTGATCCTTCCGCAGTGGACGGCGCCAGGGGAAGACCATGGATGTGCTGCTGAGCATCCGCGATTTCGCCAAGATGACTTACCTGAGCATTAGGGCACTGCGCCACTGTCACGACACCGGGCTGCTGGTCCCCGCGGACGTCGACCCGGAGACCGGCTACCGGCGGTATCCGGGTCGACCAGGTTCGGGCAGCTCAGGTCATCCGCAGGCTCCCGTTCAGGAAGGTCATGGCGTTTCCGCCGGAGGTCTGCAAAACCGTTGCTTCGGCACGGCTGGTTCGAATCCAGTGCCAGGCACAGAGCGCCTATGGTCCAGAGGATAGGACGCTGGCCCCCGAAGCCGGCAGCGCAGGTTCGAGTCCTGCTGGGCGCACTCTATGGCCAGTAGCTCAGGGGATGGAGCGGCTGCCTCCTAAGCAGACGGGCGCGGGTTCGATTCCCGCCTGGCCAGCTTGACGCTCACGCTGTGGGGTGAGAGCGCCTGGTCCCGCCTATAACAGCGTCAGCCGACCTGGCCGCCGGGCCGATGACTGAGGCGATGCCGAGGAACACCCCGGCCACCCCGGCCATGACCAGCGCCAGCGCCGTGAACCCGAAGCACTCTGAGTCCGCCGTGACAGCGATCGCGATAGCGCCCACGCTGAGCATGAGCAGCCCGGTGGCGATCCAGATGATCAGGACCGCGGTGCGGAGGCGGCGGACGCGCCTGACCATCAGCGGCATCTGCTCCCTGATCTGCATCAGCCGCTCGTGGTCTATAGGCGGCACGCTGTCCTCGTCAAGGATTCTCGCCGTCAGGCCCGCGCAGGATGCCCAGGCGCTCCCGGGTCAGCCCGAGCACGTTGTCGGCGAGACTGGTGCCGACGGTCAGCAGCCCGTTGCCGAAGATCGTGGCAAGGGTGATGAGCACGACGGGAGCGATCATGTCTGAGATGGCCGACACGGGCGAAAGGCTCACCCGCGTGTGATGCCCCCGGCTGAAGGCAGCCACACGTCGCCCATATCCCGCAATGGTCCCTCTCCGGGGCTTAGTAACCTCCCTGCGCCGGTGAAGTGAAGAACAAGCTTGGGGCCCGTAAAAGTGCCACCATCGGCAGGTTCCATTTGCACGGTGAGCGGTTGTCTAGAGGAGGCTGCCGGAAATGCGTCCAGACTTCACGGCAAAATCATGCCCAATGCCCGCCCAAATGACGCCCATAAATGATATTCGCGCAGGTCAGAGCATTTCCGCCAAAGGGTTTGCGAAACCGGGGCGCAGCAGCCCACTCCATGGTGTCAGCCGCAGAGCTGGAAGTGCCAGATGATCAGGATCGGGCTGTCGCGGTAGGAGGCGTTGACCGCAGCCGGGCACCAGGGCCACAGCGACCAGATGTCGGATGGGTGAGCGGGCGGGGTGCCGGGCGTGGCGTTCGGGTCGATCGCCGGGTACGGCAGGCAGGGCTCCTCGCAGCCGCGGACGCCTTTATCTGTCTGCTGATGGCTTCAGCATCTCCGCCACTGGCGTCAACTGCCTTCGCCAGGCAGCACGTACCCGCTTGCTGATCACCATCGGCAAACTCCACGTCCGCAATGAGCCACAGCAGTTCCGTGCTCTTGGGCGAGGTTCGTAGGGCTTCCTCGGTCAGCTCGCGAGCGGCAAGCGGCTACGCGGTCCTGCACGTCCTCCTCGACGAAGGAAGCCACCGTGCCGCCGGGCTGGCCGCCCGCGTCACGAGCGAGACGGCTCACCCGCACGCTGCCCGCGGCGACCAGGCTGCGGCAGACTTCGTCGCCGTGCACGCCGGGCAAGTCCCGGTCAAGCACAACGACGTCGTGAGGTGTTGATCCCGGCGCGGTCCAGGGCGGCCTGTCCGTCGAGAGCCACGTCGACGGCCATCCCCTCACTGCGCAGCACATCGGCAACCGTCTCGGCCAGCTCTTGGTGGTCTTCAACCAGCAGGACTCTCACAGGAACAGCATGCCCGATCACCGGTAACTGCCAGGTAACAGCCACGCTTACCGGGCTGTTACCGGCCACGGCGTAGAACTTGTCCCCGAACGATGGTTGTGTCTGCTCCCGCGACGCGGGCAAGCGGGACGACAACGAAAGGCAAGGGATTAGCGCAGATGTTCTTTCTCAAGTACCTGCGGCGGGAGCTCCGCCGCCGGATGCGCCAGGCCATTTTCATCGCGCTGGGCTTGGCGCTGGGAGTTGGGCTGGTGATCACCGTGTCTGCCACCTCGTCGGGGGTGAAGAAGGCCCAGTCCAAAGTTCTCAGCTCGCTGTACGGGGTAGGCACCGACGTGACCGTGACTGGCGGAAACGCCGGCCCGCCCAAAGGCGCTGCGGCCCAGCCTCCCGCGGTGGCGATAGGGAAGTCTGTCAGCAACATAGTCCCGTCATATGCGGCGGTCAGCGCGTCGAAGGTGTCACAGGTGGCGCGCCTGAGCGGCGTGACGGCCGCCGCGGGGGTGCTCTCGCTCTCGGACTCTTCGATAACATTCCGCAACGGCCCCCCGCTGACGAACAGTCTCACCATCGACGGGATAGGCACCGGGCACTTCTCACTCGGCCCGCTGAGCGGCGCGACGCTCATCTCTGGCCACGCGTTCACTGCGGCCGACTCGAACGCTGCCGTCGCGGTCGTGGACTCCGGCTACGCGACGTCCCACAGCTTGAAGGTCGGCTCGGCCCTCACCATCAGCCGGGTGAAGTACACGGTCATCGGGATCGTCAGGCAGCCACAGCAGGGCGGCACCCCGACCGACGCCTACATCCCGCTGGCGCGGGCCCAGGCCATCTCGACACCATACGGCGCCCAGAAAAACGACGTGAACACGATCTACGTGTCCGCGGCCAGCGCCGCCGATATCTCCGCGGTGAGCAAGGAGATCTCCGCGCTGCTGCCCGGCACCACCGTGACCACCGCGAGCAGCCTGGCCAGCCAGGTGACCGGGACGCTGTCCACCGTCGAGAAGCTGGTCAACGACCTGGGCCGGTGGCTGTCGGTGCTGGTGCTGATCGCCGCGTTCGTCCTGGCGGGCCTGCTGACGATGGCCGCGGTGGCCCGGCGGGCGCGTGAGTTCGGCACGCTCAAGGCGATCGGCTGGCGGTCGGGGCGGATCATCACCCAGGTGCTCGGCGAGTCCGTGACCACCGGCATCGCCGGCGCCGCGGCAGGTGTTGGCCTCGGATACGCGGGCGCGGCGATCATCGCCGCGATCGCGCCGACCCTGCCCGCGACGGTCCCCGAGAACACCGGAAACAGCGTCGCCCAGGTACAGCAGGCCGGCCCTGGGTCATCGCTGTCATCGCTCGGCGGGACCACATCCCACACAGTGTCCGTGCCGCTGCACCCGTCGGTCACCGTCGGCGTGATCGTGCTGGCCGTGATCTTGGCCGTAGCCGGCGGCCTGCTGGCCGGGGTGGTCGGCAGCTGGCGGATCTCCCAGCTGCGGCCCGCTGACGCCCTCGCCCGCGTGGCCTAAAACCCCCGGCCCGATACCCCCGACCAGGAGGAAACCCATGTACAAGCTGACCGGGGTGACCAAGCTTTACCACAAGGGCCGCCGCACCGTCCCGGCCGTCAGGGACCTGACCCTCGCCATCGAAGACGGCCAGTGGCTGGCCGTTCAAGGCCGCACCGGCTCCGGCAAATCCACGCTGCTGAACCTGCTCGGCGGCCTGGACCGGCCCACCGAGGGTACCGTCGAGCTGGACGGAACCGACCTGCGCACGCTCCGCGAGGAACCGCTCACCCGGCTGCGCGCGGAATCGATCGGGTTCGTGTTCCAGACCTTCAACCTGGTGCCTACCCTGATGGCGGCCGACAACGTCGAGGCCGCGCTCATCCCGCTGCGCACCCGCTACGCCGAGCGCCGACAGCGGGTGGCCGCCGCACTGGAGTCCGTTGGCCTGGCCGACCGGGCATCGCACCTGCCCTCTGAACTGTCCGGCGGCCAGCAGCAGCGGGTCGCGATCGCCCGCGCGCTGGTGAAGGACCCGAAGGTACTGCTGGCCGACGAGCCGACCGGCAACCTCGATGAGGATACCCGCGACGAGATCATCACCCTGCTGGAACAGCTGTGGCGCGACCGCGGCCTGACCCTGGTAGTGATCACCCATGACACCGCCGTGGCCAGGCGGGCGCAGCGGACTGGCGTCATGAACAAGGGCCGCCTGACGATCCGCTAGGACACCTCCACGGCATGAGCCGAGCGGCCTCGTCGGCCAGTCGACCAGGCCTGTCGGCATCTGCTACCTCGTTCAGCTTCGCGACTATCAGCAAGCGGCAGGATTCAGCAGCCGGGCGCTGGTGGCACACCGCGATCATTTTGTGCCGTTAACCGCTGCTGTGTTCAATCGCTGGTAAGCGGCAGCTGAACATATTCCAACGATTAGTACTGCAACGGCACTTGCGGATTCAGGCTGACGCGCCCTCTGCTGGTCTGC
>Ga0335075_10014119_pt1 | contig 12008 bp, 9 predicted proteins | sample Lox_Sample_24_FD_206723 | JGI IMG/M metagenome (GOLD analysis project Ga0335075, IMG submission 206723) | Soil microbial communities from Loxahatchee National Wildlife Refuge, Florida, United States - Lox_Sample_2.4 | ecosystem: Environmental > Terrestrial > Soil > Wetlands | place: USA: Florida... | reverse complement strand
CCAGATCTCGCAGATCTCATGATGGACATCAACCGTGTCAAGCGAACAGGGCGATGACCTGGCGGCACCTCGGGCGCATCACCGACCCATCCAAGATCAGTGACTTAAGGATGGTGCACCAGTGAGCCAACCGTAAGGGAGTACTCAGCCTCGATACCTAACGTGGCTGTTATGACACGAACCGACCGCGACAGTTGGGATTTGGCCACCAGCGTGGGCGCCACGGCGACCATGGTGGCCGCCGCGCGGGCGGCGGCCAGCCGACGCCCTGATCCGGTGATCAACGATCCCTTCGCTGAGCCGCTGGTCCGCGCGGTCGGGCTGGACCTGTTCACCAAGGTGGCGTCCGGTGAGCTGGATTACGCCGACGTCGACAACGACGCGGGGTTCCCCCGCATGGTCGACACGTTCGCCGCCCGCGCCCGGTTTTACGACGACTACTTCGCCCACGCCGGCAGCTCGGGCGTGCGCCAGGTGGTGATCGTCGCATCGGGGCTGGATGCTCGTCCGTACCGGCTGTCCTGGCCCCCTGGCACCACGCTCTACGAAATCGATCAGCCCGAGGTCATCGAGTTCAAAACCACAACGCTGGCCGAACTCGGCGCCAAGGCCGCCGTCGAGCACCGCCCGGTCGGCATCGACCTGCGCGAGGATTGGCCGGCGGCTCTGCAAGGCGCTGGCTTCGACGCCACCCAACCGACGGCGTGGCTGGCCGAGGGGGTGCTCATCGGATTTTTGCCGCCCGAGGCCGAAGTCCGTTTGCTCGACAGCGTGACGGAACTGAGCGCCGCCGGCAGCAAGTTCGCCGCGGACTACGGATCGGTGCGCGGTCAGACCGAGGAAGCGCAGCGACAGGCCCAGATCATGACCGATCGCTGGCGCGAACACGGCCTGGACCTGCACATTCCCGACCTGACCTATCCGGGCGACCACACCGACGTCGCGGCCCACCTACAAGCCCACGGATGGGACACCACCACCTCCGTGCTGGCCGACCTGTTCGCCGCGGCCGGACTGGCGCCGCTGGCAGCCGACGCGCAGACCAGCGCCCCTGCCTCGATCGGCTTCGTCCGGGCGACCCGTCGGTAAACACCAAGGCGATTGGGTACTCCCGCCCCAGGCGACCTTCGTTCGCCCGCGGACAAAATGTGGAGGCCTTGATGGATCCCCAGAGCGCCGTCATTGAAGATCGACCGCTCGCTGCTGATTGGTCGGAGCATTTGGGCTGGTTTCGGTTCTACTTCGACAACGACCGATGGACGTGGTCACCGCAGGTAGAGGAGATGCACGGCTACCAGCCGGGGACCACGGCGCCCAGCACCCTGTTGACGCTCTCGCACGTGTATCTCGACGATTACCACAAGGTGGCGGCATCCCTGCAGGACGCGCGGCGCAACGAGCAGCCGTTCAGCTCACGCCACCGCATCATGGACACCCGTCACCACCTGCATCACGTCGTGATGATCGGTGCGCCGTTCTACGACCGGGAAGGAGCGGCGGCTGGCATCCAAGGCTTCTGCCTCGACGTGACGGCGGTCAACGTGACCGTCGGCACCAACGGCCATTCCCCCGCCCGACGGCAACGGGTCCGCGCCGCGACGCAATGTTGACGCGGCTCGTCAGGCGTGTTTGGCGAACCACTCGGCCTGCATCGCCAATAACCCCATGGCCGGCAATTGCGGTGTGTTCGAGTCGAGTTCGCGATATCGCTGGTAGATGTTGACGACAATGCGTTCGGCGTCCAGCCAGCTCGCATACTCGCCGAGGTCGATGCTGTCGGCCGCCTCCACGAACGACTGGCCTTTGCGGTAAGCGGCTTCGGCCTGTTCGGCGACGTAGACGAGATACCCCCGTACCGCACGAATGCCGTCCGCATCGGTGATCGGACCGTGGCCGGGCACCACCGTCGGCGCGTCCAGCGCGATCATCGCGTCACACCCCGCAACCCAGTTGGCGATCGGGCCGGCCCACACGATCGGCGTGCAGCCGATGAACAGCAGATCCCCGGCGAACAGCACCCCGGCGTCGGGCACGTGCACCACCGAGTCCGCGGCGGTATGCGCCGGGCCCAAATTCAGCAGATGCACTTCTCGGCCGCCGACCTCGATGCTGAGGCGGTCGTCAAACGTCTGATCAGCGTTACGCACCGTGATACCGCCGAAGTCGAAGGGCCCGAACCGTTCTCGCAGATATCCGGTCGCGACCGGACCGAGGTCGGCGGTCTGGGTCATCACCAGCATCTCGGGAGCCATGCCGTGCGCGATCTCCTCGGCGGTGCCCTTGGCGGCGATCACCCGCACCGAGGAGTCCAAAAGTTGGTTGCCATGGGTGTGGTCGCCGTTGGAGTGGGTGATCAGCGCGTCGGTGATCGGCGCGTGCTCGGTGACCGGCGCCATCGCGGTCAGCATTTCGCGGGTCAGTGGCAGGTCGAACAGCGTATCGACTAGCAGCGACGCGCCGTCGCCGGCGATCAAGCCGGCGTTGCTCCAACCGTATCCGCCGTCCGGCAACATCCACGCCCACACCCGGTCGCCGATCTCGTGCAGGCCCCGGGTGTACGGGATTTTCGCCTTCGCCGGGTTGACCCGCTTAGCGGCGGGGACGGCATGGGGGTTGGGCCGTGGCGGTAATGGTTGCGGCGCACGGGTTTTGCGGACGGTTTGGCGGGTCTCCCCCAGCCCCTGCACTTGGAGCGTGACGACGTCACCGTCGTGCAGCCAGCCGCGGAAAGACTCCGGTGCGGCCACATCGAGGTGCTCGACCAGCGTGCAGGTCGGCACGGTGCCGGAACCGAGAATGTCGCCGGGCGTCAGCATCACCCCGCGTGAGGCGTAGGCGATGACTTCGGCGAAGCTCCAATCCATCTGAGCGGTCGATCCGGCGCCGATCACTTCGTCGTTGACCAGTGCCGTCACCTCCAGGCTCAGCTTGCCTTCGCGGCGATAGGGTTCCAGTTCGTCGGGTGTCACCAGATACGGGCCCAGGGTGACGCCGCTGTCCTTGCCCTTGGCCTGCCCGATCGCCAATTGACCTTCCAGCATTTGCAGGTCACGCGCCGACCAGTCGTTGAAGATCATGTAGCCGATGATCGCTTGTTCGGCTTCGGCCACCGATAGGTCTCTCCCCGCCGTCCCGATGACCGCGGCGATCTCCAATTCGAAGTCCTGCCAGGCACTTCCGGGCGCCATCGGGGCGTCGTCGTATGGCCCGAGAACGGTCGACGGGCAGGCGAAATAGAACGCCGGAATTTGGTACCAGGTGTCTTTGAGCACCCGGCCGCCGCCCATGGCCGCCTGGCAATTACGCATGTGGTCGAGGAAGCACAGACTGTCCCGGATCGACGGCGGCCGCGGGATCGGTGCCGCGAGCGCCACCTGGTCCAGCGGCACCGTGGACGCCGAACGCAGTGCGTCCTCCCCCAGTTCCTGCAGCACAGCGGCACCGCTGCCGATCAGTTCGAGCAAGCTGACACCGGGCCGCAGGGCGTGGATCGCATCGCCGGAAAGCACCCCGACCCGCTCGCCGTTATTGTCTTTGAAGGTAACCCATTTCATTCCCGTACCACCTCACTTGGTTGCTTGTCGGGGCGCAGTCCACGCCAGCTGGGCTGGCGCAGCCGACCATCCGAGGTCCACTCGCTGTACCGGACTTCCCCGACCAACGTCGGCTGCACGAACGTCACGCCCTTGGTGTCGCGGGCGGGAAGCCGTTCGGCGAACGGTGATTCGTCGGCGTGCAGCGGCTCCAGCGTCTTCTTCAACTTGGCCAGGTCAGTTTCGGTGAACCCGGTGCCGACCCGCCCGGCGAACTGCAGCCCGCCCGCAGCCGGGATGCCCATCAGCAGCGAGCCGATGCCGCTGGTGCGCCCGCCTTCGCCGGCGCGCCAACCGCCGATGACGACTTCCTGGGTTTTCCAGTGTTTGTCCTTGACCCACGACGCCGAGCGGCGGCCCGGCTGGTAGGTGGAGTCGCGCTTCTTCGCGATCACGCCCTCCCACTCGTGCTCACGCGAGTAGTCCAGCGCCTCGCCGCCGTCGCCGGGCAACAGATCAGGGACGATGAGATTGCCTGCGCCGGCGAGGGTTTCCAGCAGCTGCCGCCGGTCACGATAACGGGCCCGCAGCAACGACCGCCCGTCCAGATACAGCAGGTCGAATGCCCAGAACTGGATGCGGGTGGCCCGCGCCCTATTCTGCATCTCGGTGAACCTCGGCACCCCTGAACTATCGAGGGCGACAACCTCGCCGTCGAGAACGGCATGGTGGTCGCTGAGACCGTCTGCCAGTGAATGTAATTGCGGGAATTCCTTGGTGACGTCGCGCCCGCTGCGTGATCGCAGCCGCACCTTGCCGTGATCGGCGTCGACCAGCAGCCGGTAGCCGTCCCACTTACCCTCGAACGCCCATTGCGACGCTTTCAGCTTCGCCACCGAACCGTGCGTGGTGAGCATCGGGGACAGTTCGTCGAACTGGAAAACGTTCTGGTCCTTCATCCGATGCGCCAGCCACTGATCACCGTTGGTCTGAATCAGTGCGTAGCGCCCCGAGATCCGCTGACCGTGCAACGTGACGATCACTTCACCTTTTTCACCGGAGTCGCGGAACTTCTCGGTGTCGTAGGTGCCGGAGTCCCAGATGGACACCTTGCCGGCGCCGTACTCCCCTTTCGGGATGCTGCCTTCGAATCTGCCGTACTCCAGCGGGTGGTCTTCGGTGTGCACTGCGAGGTGGTTGACCGCCGTCGTTTCGGGCAGGTTCTTCGGCACTGCCCACGACACCAGGACGCCGTCGCGTTCGAGGCGGAAATCGTAGTGCAGCCGACGGGCGTGATGCTCCTGAATCACGAATGTATTGCCCTGACCGACAGCAGGTTTAGCGCTCGGAACCGGCTCAGGGGTTTTCGACGGGTCGCGTATGCTGCGGTATTTGGTCAAGCGATCCGGGGTTCGCACGTCGGCGTCCAGCGGCTCCAGCAGGTCCCCGTCGCGCTCGACCCTTTCCAGCACTTCGTCATAGCGCAGATGACGAAGCTTCTTGTCGTCGAGTTCTTCCCAGCTGCGCGGCGCGGCAACGGTCGGAAACTCCCGGCCCCGCAGCGAATACGGCGCGATCGTGGTCTTCGATCCGTTGTTCTGGCTCCAGTCCAAGAACACCTTGCCCGCCCGCACGCTCTTGGTCATCGTCGCGGTGACCAGCTTGGGCATCGACTTTTCCAGTTGCTGGGCAACACGTTTGGCCAACACCACCGCGCCGCGGCTGCTCACCGGCGTGTCCAGCGGGCTGTAGAGGTGCAGGCCTTTGCTGCCACTGGTAAGCGGGAAGGTGGTCAGCCCGATATCGGCGATCAGGTCGCGAACCGCGCGGGCCACCTCGGCAAGCTGAGCCATCGTCACACCCTCGCCGGGGTCGAGGTCGAACACCAGGCGGGTTGCCGGGCCCGGCTTGAGCTCTTCGCCTTTGCGTGTCCACTCGGATTCGAACCGCCACTGCGGCACGTGCACCTCGAGTGCGGCCTGCTGGGCGATCCACGCCAGCCCGTCGACGCTGTCGATGATCGGATAGGTGGTCGTCCCGGACCGGTGCACGACACTGGCCCGCGGCAGCCAGTCCGGCGCCGACGAGGCCAACTGCTTTTCGAAGAACGACGGTTCGTCAACACCGTTCGGCCAGCGCTTGCGGGTAACCGGGCGGCCGGCGATGTGCGGCAGCATCACCTCGGCGATACCGGTGTAATAGTCGAAAATCTGGGCTTTGGTGGTTCCGGTGGCCGGGTAGAGCACCTTGTCGGCGTTAGTCAGCTCCACCTGCAGCGCCATGCTGCCAACCTACGCGTTTCAGCTGCGAAAACGCCGTCTCACCACGAATTATGTCCTCGCCGTTAATTATTGTGAGCTCGGACACGAAAGGGTTTAGATTCGCAGCCGGATCGGGCACCGTTCCCGGATGCGCAATGTCATCCCCTGGCGTCCAGAGTGCGGCGTCCCTCTCAATAATGCCACCCTGGCACTGCATTCCCAGCGAATCGAGGTGCCTTCGTACGACCGGTCTACCCTGCGACGGGGTGTTGTACACATCGGAGCAGGAAATTTTCACCGCGCCCATCAAGCCGTTTACTTCGACGACCTCGCCTGCTCGGGTATTTCAACGGAGTGGGGCGTTACCGGGGTGAGTCTTCACTCCCCCGATGCCAAAGACCTGCTGTCAACGCAGGATGGGCTTTACACGGTCGTGGAGCGCGGTCATGACGAACAAACGGCTCGCGTGGTCGGCTCCATCGGCTCGATTCACTACGCACCTAATGACGGTGCCGCGGTCCGTGCCGCACTCGCTGATGCGGGGACCCGCATTGTGAGCCTGACGATCACCGGCAACGGGTATTTCCTGGACCCGGTTACCCGTGAGTTCGACGCTGATCACCCCGACGTGCGAGCCGATCTGGTCGAGTCCGCCGGCTCCAATAGCTATGTCACCGCGTGGGGGTATCTCACCGAAGCCCTCGGACTGCGCCGCCGCGCCGGCATTGCTCCGTTTACGGTGCTGTGCTGCGACAACATTCCCGACAATACCCAGGCGGCGCGAACCGCACTGGTCTCATTTGCCACGTTGAAGGATCCCGCGCTTGCCCGCTGGATCGATACCCATGTCGCGTTCCCGTCGACAATGGTCGACCGCATCACTCCCCGGACCTCTAAGTTCGAGCGCCAATTCGTCGAGAGCACATTTGGTATCGCCGATAAGTGGCCGGTGGTCACAGAGCCGTATTGCCAATGGATCATCGAGGACACTTTCAGCAACGGCCGCCCGCCGCTCGACGTGGTCGGCGCACAGTTCGTGACCGACGTCACCGACCACAAGACGGTCAAGACCCGGCTGCTGAACGGAACACACATCGCGATGGCGTGCTTGGGCATGCTGGCCGGCTATCAACGCACCGACCAAGCGATGAAGGACCAGGTGCTCTACGACTACATCGAGCAACTCATGCGCGATGAGATTCAGCCGCTGCTACCGGCGGTGCCTGGGATGAACAACTCCGGCTATCGGAACACGCTGCTGACTCGGCTGAGCAATCCACGTATGAGCGATCAACTGTCACGGTTGGCTCGCCGGGGGTCGACGAAGATTTCGTCGTTTCTGCTGCCGTCCCTGCAAGATGCGGTTTCGCAGGGGCGACCGCACGACCTGTTGATGTTGGCAACCGCCGGGTGGGCCCGGTATGTGCGCGGCTATGACCTCGACGGTCACAAATTCACCATCGACGATCCGCAAGGCGAGTTGCTGACTAAATTGGCGAACATGGACGGCAGTAACCCGGGTGCGCTGCTGCGCCACGAGATCTTCGCTGAGCTGCGACTGATTCCCACGTTCATGGAGCGCTTGGGCGACATGATCACCGACATCGATCGACGCGGTGTGATCCCCACGCTGCGCCGGGCGTTGCGCGAGGATGCACGGGAGATGGTGTCGTGATGAACCAGCACGGTCTTGTGATGGTGCGCGAATTCGATCCTGCACCAATAACGACGCTGCTCTTGGACGCCGATGACAATTTGTTCCCGTCCGAGAGACCGGCTTTCGATGCCTCGGCCGAGGTGACCAATCGCTTCCTGGCGAGGTTCGGCGTGACTGCCCCCTTTACCGCGGAGGAGTTGCGCAAGCAGGCGGTCGGAAAGAACTTCCGCAGCACCGCTATCGATCTCGCCGTGCGGTGCGGGGTGCCCATGGAACAGACGCTGGCAGACGGTCGTCCCGCCGTCGTCGCGTCGGACGCCGACGTGACGGATGGTCGCGCTTTGAGCGCCGACGAGCTCGAGCAGTGGGTGCGCGAGGAACGCAAGCGGGTCACGGCCCATCTGGCCGCCACGTTGAAGCCGGATCCGGAGGTCCTTGCTCCACTGCAAGCCCTCGCGTCGCGGTACGCATTGGCCGCGGTCAGCTCCAGTGCCACCAAGCGCCTCGGTGGGTGCTTCACCGCCACCGGCCTCGATCCGCTCATCCCAGTGGATCTGCGCTTCAGCGCGGAAGACTCTCTTCCGGTGCCGACAAGCAAGCCCGACCCCGCGGTGTATCTGCATGCCGGCCGCGTCATGCAGGTCGAAGGCCACCAGGGCCTGGCCGTCGAGGATTCCGTGCCCGGTGTCAAATCCGCGGTCGCGGCTGGTTATCTGACCGTCGGCAACGTGATGTTCGTGACGGATGGTGAACGCGCCTGCCGCACTGCGGAATTGATCGATGCCGGCGCAGCCGCAATCACCGACTCGTGGCGCGCCCTGGCGGACGCGCTCATGTTGTCGGCCGTGACCGGTGGAGGTTCCCAGGTTTAGGAGTTGTGCAATCGTGCCGAACGCGATCAACCTGAAAAATTCAACGCTGACGAGGTTGCCGATCGCAGCGCCGAACTACGACCGCGGCAGCATCGGCGTCGGTATCGCGCATATCGGGGCCGGTCACTTTCACCGGGCGCATCAGGCCATGTACATCGACCGGTTGCTGCAAAAAGGCTTGGCGCGCGAGTGGGGCATCTGCGGCGTGGGCGTACTGCCCGCCGACTGGCCAATGCGTGACGTCCTGCGTGACCAAGACGGGCTCTACACACTGATTTTGGAAAGCCCTGACGGCAGCCGGGACGCACAAGTGATCGGCTCGATCGTCGACTATCGCTACGCTCCCGATGATCCGCAGGGAGCGCTCGAAGTGCTGGCCGCGCCGTCTACCCACATCATTTCGCTGACCATCACCGAGGGCGGTTACCGCGATCCCGAGGGGCCCGCGTTCGCGTTGATCACCGAGGGTCTGGCCAGACGTCGCGACCGCGGGATCGCCGCGCCGACGATCCTGTCGTGCGACAACATCGAGAGCAACGGCCTGGTCGCCAGGCGGGTGGTCCTGGCGAATGCCGAACGCCGGGATCCCGGGCTCGCCGACTGGGTGGCCGAACACGTCCGGTTCCCGAGTTCGATGGTGGACCGGATCACCCCTGCCACGACGCTCGAGATGGCCGCGGCTGTGCGGCGCGACTTCGGTGTCGACGACCGGTGGCCGGTCCTGGCCGAGACATTCGCAGCCTGGGTCATCGAAGACTGCTTTGCCGACGGCCGACCGCCGTTGGAACAGGCGGGCGCGCTGCTGGTCGACGATGTCGTCCCATACGAGATGATGAAGCTGCGACTGCTCAACGCGGGGCATCAAAGCCTGTGCTACTTCGCCAGGTTATGCGGCTACGCGTTCGTTCATGACGCGGCACGTGATCCGCTGTTCGCCGAATTCTTGCTTGCTTACTTCGATTTCGAGGCCATCCCGACGCTGGCGCCGGTGCCGGGGATCGACCTGCATGACTACAGCCGCACACTGATCGAGCGGTTCGCCAACCCAGGCGTGAGCGACACTGTTGCACGGCTGTGTGCCTACTCGTCGGATCGCATCCCGAAATGGCTGTTTCCCGTCATCTGCGACAACCTGGCCAGCGATGGGTCCGTCCGGTTGGCGGCGGCAACGGTAGCGAGCTGGGCCCGATACGCCGAGGGGGTCGACGAGTGGGGTAAGCCGATCGAAGTGGTCGATCAGCTGGCAGACTCGCTGGTGCCGATCGCCCGGTCGCAGCACGAGAATCCCACCGCGTTCATCGATATCACTGCGGTGTTCGGGAATCTGGCCCACGAGCCACGATTCGTCGAGGCCTACCGATGGGCGTTGGATTCGTTGCACCGCAAGGGAGCTCGTGCGACGCTGGAGGCTTTGGTGCGATGACCCGCGGGTTGGTGATCGGCGAATCGCTGATCGACATCGTCGAGCCCGACGAGCATGTCGGTGGCAGCCCACTCAACGTCGCGGTCGGACTCGCGCGGCTGGGTCGCGACATCGACTTCCTGACCCACATCGCCGACGACGCGCATGGCCGGCGAATCGCCGACTATGTTAAAGCCTCTGGCGCGCAACTGCTTTCGGAAAGCCAGACCGCTGACCGTACCGCGACAGCGCGTCTGACCATCGGGGAAGACGGATCGGCCGACTATGTCTTCGACCTGGACTGGCGACTCTCCGGCACACCGCCGGTGACACCACCGCTGTTCATACATACCGGATCGATTGCGGCGGTGCAGGATCCGGGCTGCCTGGCGGTCGCGGCGCTGGTCGACGCCTACCGGGTGTCGGCCACGGTCACCTTCGATCCCAATGTACGGCCGTCGCTGATCGCCGACCGCGACCTGGCGCGCGAACGCATCGAGCATCTCGTCGAGCGCAGCGACATCGTCAAAGTCAGCGAGGAAGATCTGCGCTGGATCGACCCGGACCGTCCCCCTGAACACGTTGCCCAAGCCTGGTTGGCACTGGGTCCCGCCGTCGTAGCGGTGACGATGGCCGACCAAGGCGCGGCGGCGGTCTGCGCGGCCGGTGAAGTGCGGGTGCCGGCCCGACCGGTACAGGTGGTCGACACTGTCGGCGCCGGCGACGCGTTCACCGTCGGTCTGATCGACGCGTTGTGGGGGCGAGGTTTGTTGGGCGCGCAGCGTCGTGCCGAGCTCGCCGGCATCGGCCTGGATGCGCTGACTGTGGCACTCGAGGCGGCCGGCCAGACGGCGGCGCTGACCGTCACTCGCGCGGGTGCTGACCTGCCGGATCGGGCCGCGCTGGAGGCCGCTGCCAGCTAACCTTGCGGTCGGCAAGGGGTCACTATGTGCATTGCGTGGGCCGGACGAATCGGCGCAACGGCGGACGACACCGACGAAATCGCCTTGCAGAAGCGTCTCGCAATCGCGCTGTGCGCGGGGACGTTACCGCTGACGGTGTTGTGGAGCGTCGTCTATCTGCTGATGGACGCCCCGCTTGCCGCTGCCGCACCCGCGTTCTACTCCGTTTTCACGTTGGTCAACACCGCGGTGTTCGCCTGGACCCGCAATCTCGCGTTTTATCGTTTCACCCAACTGTTTTTGATTCTGATCCTGCCGTGGCTGGTGACGATCGCGCTGGGCGGGTTTCGGCCGTCCAGCGTCGTGATCATCTGGGCGGCACTGTGTCCACTGGTTTCGCTTCTGCTCGAAAAGCCAAAGCGAACCCTGTTTTGGATCGTCGGCTTCGTGGCGCTGCTGGTTGTCACTGCGCTGTTGCAGCCGCATCTGACGCCGACGCATCTGTCTGACGCGTTCGTAACGTGGTTCTTCGTGCTCAACCTCGGATCGGTGATCGCGATCGTTTTCGGGCTGCTGCATTACTTCGTCCGCCGCCGCGACTTCTTCCAGGAAAGCTCGGAGATGCTGCTGCTCAACATCCTCCCGAAGGAAATCTCTGAGTCTTTGAAGACACAGCCGCGCGCGATCGCCGCCCATTACGACGAGGCCAGCATCCTGTTCGCCGACATCGTCGAATTCACTCCGATGGCGGCGACGATGCTGCCGCTCACCTTGGTCGACCTTCTCAACGACGTGTTCGAATGCTTCGACGACCTTGTGGACAAATACGAGCTGGAGAAGATCAAGACAATCGGTGACTGCTACATGGTCGCCGCGGGCGTGCCGCGCCCGCGACGCGATCACGCAGCGGCGCTGGTCAACTTTGCGCTCGACATGCAAGCCCAGATCGCCACGCGGACGTTCGGCGGGCGAAAGCTGGCCTTCCGCATCGGCATCAACTCCGGACCGGTGGTCGCCGGCGTCATCGGCCGCCGGAAATTCATCTATGACCTCTGGGGCGAGACAGTGAATCTGGCCAGCCGCATGGAATCGCACGGCCAAAGCGGCGTCATTCAGATCACCCGCAATACGTTCGAGCTCGTCAGCGCTGACTTCGATTGCCAGGCCCGTGGGACGGTCGAGGTGAAGGGGGCAGGTCGTGTCGAAACGTGGTCCGTAATCGGCCGGAAGACGGCGCATCGTCGTTAGGCGCGTATCCGCACGACCATATGGGCATACTGACTCTATGCGTTCCATCTGGAAGGGTTCGATCTCCTTCGGACTGGTCAACGTCCCGGTCAAGGTGTACAGCGCGACCGAGGACCACGACATCAAGTTTCAT